>Ga0247837_1000273_pt1 | contig 106305 bp, 94 predicted proteins | sample LaCtaG_2_FD_187115 | JGI IMG/M metagenome (GOLD analysis project Ga0247837, IMG submission 187115) | Freshwater microbial communities from meromictic Lake La Cruz, Castile-La Mancha, Spain - LaCruzMarch2015_14.5m | ecosystem: Environmental > Aquatic > Freshwater > Lake | place: Spain... | reverse complement strand
ATTAAGTTTCTCAATCACCAGGGCGGTTGTGGAGGTACCCGCCAGGATGCTACCACGCTCAGTGCTCTGCTGGCTGCCTATGCCGATCATCCGAATGTGGGGGGTGTTACCATTCTGAGTTTGGGTTGCCAGCATTTGCAAACACCTCAACTACTCGATGATATAAAAAAAAGAAACCCATCATTTGATAAGCCGGTATTGGTTTTTGAGCAGCAGCAAATGCAAAGTGAGGAGCAGCTGATAAACGAAGCTATTCGGGCAACTTTTCAGCAATTGATTCAATTAAATCAACTTCAGCGAAAACCAGCACCAGTAAGTGAATTATGTATTGGCGTTAAATGTGGAGGAAGTGATGGATTTAGCGGCATTTCTGCAAATCCGGCTGTAGGCTACTGCGCCGATTTACTGGTTGCTTTAGGAGGAAAAGTTTTGCTCGCCGAGTTTCCTGAACTCTGTGGTGCCGAGCAGCAACTGATTGATAGAACTCCCCAAGAAGCCACTGCCCGAAAGTTTATACGGCTGATGCATGAGTACAGTGCGGCTGCCGAGCGCGTGGGATCTGGCTTTGATATGAATCCCTCCCCCGGAAATATTCGAGATGGGTTGATTACGGATGCAATAAAAAGTAATGGGGCAGCATTAAAAGGCGGCCATTCACCAGTGGTAGATGTGTTGGATTATACAGAACCTGCTACTCGCCCTGGACTGAGCCTCGTATGCACTCCCGGCAATGATGTGGAAGCAACCACCGGAAAAGCGGCCAGCGGAGCTACCCTGATTTTGTTTACAACCGGATTGGGAACCCCTACCGGAAATCCAGTATGCCCAACCATAAAAATTGCTACCCACACTGCTCTCGCTAAACGCATGGCGGATATTATTGATATAGATACCGGTGGAATTATAAGCGGAGAAAAAACTATCGCAGAAATGGGAGAGGAGATACTGGAATATTGTATCCAAGCCGCCAGTGGAAACATTACTCCTAAAGCAGTGGGATTGTTGCAGGATGATTTTATTCCTTGGAAGCGAGGCGTTAGTTTATAAGCAAATGGTTAGATTTCTTTTGCGAAAATTGGTAATGCTTACTTGCATTAATCATACCTTCGCAGCTACGTATAAAAAAATGAAATGAGTTTACCATTTTTTCAATTAACCGGTAAAACGGCTCTGGTAACTGGTTGCAATAAAGGCATAGGAAAGTCCATGGCAATAGGCCTTGCGGAAGCAGGCGCGAACATCATTGGCGTATCAGCTTCCCTTGCTGCAAATGGAAGCGAAGTTGAACAGGCAGTAGTAGCTGCCGGAAAACAATTTTTTTCCTATCAAGCCAATTTGAGTAATCGGGAATCGTTGTATGCATTTATCAAACAGGTACAACAAGACCATCCGGTAATTGATATTCTGGTGAATAATGCAGGTACTATTTTACGCAAGCCGGCAGCCGAACATCCGGATGAATATTGGGATGATGTGTTGGCGCTGAATTTAGATGCCCCGTTTATTTTGTCTCGCGAATTCGGCAAGCAAATGGTGGAAAGAGGATCCGGAAAAATAATATTCACCTGCTCTTTATTAAGTTTTCAGGGAGGTATTTTAGTGCCCGGTTATGCAGCCAGTAAAGGTGCTCTGAGCAGTTTGGTAAAAGCCTTGTCTAATGAATGGGCAGGAAAAGGCGTACAGGTAAATGGAATTGCCCCAGGATACATAGCAACCGATAACACCGAAGCCCTGCGGCAAGATGCGGAAAGAAGCACCTCCATCTTATCCCGCATTCCAGCAGGTAGGTGGGGACAGCCGGAAGATTTTAAAGGTCCCGTAGTATTTTTGGCCTCCCCAGCTTCTGACTATGTAAGTGGCACGTTGCTAGTGGTGGATGGTGGATGGATGGGAAGATAATATTAAAAAATAATCAACATGGAAATTCGGTTTCAAAGTAGTCCCCGCGAAGTAAAAGGAATGAATACGCAACAATTGCGTGAAAATTTTTTGGTTCAACACCTGATGCAGGCGAACCAGATACAATTGGTGTATTCTCATTTCGATCGGGTAATTGTTGGGGGTGTAATGCCGGTAAGCAATCCGGTGCTTTTGCCCAATGAAGCAGAGCTGCGGGCCGACTATTTTCTAGAGCGCCGAGAAATTGGTATTATAAATGTGGGAGGCCCCGGTTCAGTGGAAGCAGATGGAGTGGTATATGAATTAAACAAGCTGGATGCACTATATCTAGGAAAAGGCACTCGTTCTGTTAGCTTCTCTTCTGCATCAGCCGATCAGCCGGCACAATACTTTTTATTGTCGGCGCCGGCACATCATACCTATCCCAACCGCCGAATGCAAAAAGACGAAGCAGCACCCGTGCATCTTGGAGAAAAAGCTACTTCTAATGAAAGAACTATTTATAAATATATTCATCAGGAAGGCATTCAGAGTTGTCAGTTGGTGATGGGTCTCACTGTTTTAAAAGAGGGCAGTGTTTGGAATTCGGTACCCCCGCATACCCATACCCGCCGCATGGAAGTATATTTTTATTTTGATTTACCAGAAGCGCATCGGGTATTTCATCTGATGGGTGAGCCACAAGAAACCCGCCATATTGTAATGGCTAACCAGGAAGCGGTTATTTCTCCACCCTGGTCGGTACATTGCGGACCAGGTACCACCAATTACGGATTTATTTGGGCGATGGCAGGCGAAAATTATACGTTTACCGATATGGATCCGGTTCCCATCGCTACCATGCAGTAATGGCGGTTATTAGATTTTTACTTTGATTACCAGTTTCTTGATGGTACCCTCTCCAATCATAGGGGCATGCACATCTTCGGGGTAGAAGATTACAAACTGATTTTGCTGCAATCCAACATACATGTCTGGCGCATCTGCATAAAATAACACATCTTTTTCGGGGTTATATTCCCCTTTGGGAGATTGACAGGTAGAGCGTGGTTTCCATCCAATTGTTTCAGCACCTCGGATACAAACCTGAATATCTATATGTGCATTATGGCATTCGAATTTTGCAGTGGATTCGGCAGCCAGCACGCCGGACTTATCGGATACAATGCCTTTCAGATTTTCTCCATCAATCTCAAATTTGCCGGGCTCTAATGATGCAAGGTTGGTTTGTTGGATAAAATCGAATGCTTTTGCAAACAGTGGATGTTGGTTTACATATCGATGGAGCTGATTTAGTTGATCTATAATCATGGCAAAATTTTAAGAGCAGAATTACTAGGGTTATCGTTGAACTCTTCCACTTCCGTCTCCCTTCATCAGCTCTTTTACTTCTGAAAGGGTGGCATGATTGAGGTCTCCGGGAATGGTATGTTTGAGGGCAGAAGCGGCTACACCAAATTCAGCTGCTTCAGGCATGGGCATTCCGGATACTAAGCCGTAGATAAATCCGCTGGCAAAAGAGTCTCCGCTTCCAACTCGATCAACGATGCGCACCTCGTATTGTTTGGTATGGTAAAATTCATTGCCGTCGTATACCAGGGCGCTCCAGCCATTATCGGAGGCACTGTGGCTTTCCCGTAAGGTAGAGGCGATGTATTTAAATCCAAACTTATCCTTCATTTGTTTGAATACACTTTTATAGCCATCCAAATTTAATTCCCCTTTAGTAACATCGGTTCCTTCGGAGGTAAATCCAAGGGTGGTATCGGCATCTTCTTCATTACCGATACATACATCTACATGGGCGCAGAGCCGCGTCATTACTTCCCGGGCTTTTTCTTTGGTCCATAATTTTTTACGGTAATTCAAGTCGATACTGGTAGTAATCCCTTTTGCTTTGGCAGCTTTCAGGGCAGCTTCCGTAAGTGCTGCGGATTGATCGCTGAGTGCGGGGGTAATACCGGTTGTATGAAACCAGCTGACTCCTTCAAAAATTTTATCAAAATCAAATTCAGCAACATCTACCTGTGAAATAGAAGCGCCGGCCCGGTCGTAAATTACTTGAGAAGCCCTCATAGAAGCACCTGTTTCGAGAAAATAGATGCCCAGTCGTTTACCCCCTCGCACAATAAATTGGGTATCTACCCCATACCTGCGAATATGATTGATTGCTGCCTGCCCCAGGGCATTGTCGGGAACTTTGGTAACAAAAACACCCTGTAAACCATAATTCGACAAGGCAACCGCCACATTGGCTTCACCGCCACCGTAGGTAACATCCAAAGAATCACTTTGTACAAATCTTTCATGGCCGGGTGTAGAGAGGCGCATCATGATTTCGCCGAGGGTAACAACTTTTTGCGACATGTTTTATTCTTTATCGGTTCAAATAAAATAAGAAGGGAAAGGACTATCTTTAAATCAGGCAAATTTGTTCAATATTATGTTCCCTACATCTTTTTTGAGCATTTTTTCCTAATAAATATACGCAATCGTTTGCGTAATAATTTCGTTTCAAACCCTCGATTTTGTTAACATTGTTGCTAGATTTTTAGCCATATGAGTAAGAAAAATGCACTACTACAATTAATTCCTCAACAAGGAATATTACCGCTTTTTTTTCATAAAGATCCTGAAGTAAGTATTCAGGTGTTGAAAGCATTGTATAATGCGGGAATCCGGGCGGTAGAATATACCAATCGGGGGGAAGCTGCCCTTTCCAACTTCAAATTGATGAAGCAATTGTGCGAATCTGAAATGAAAGATTTGTATTTAGGTATTGGCACTATGAAAAACGCCGAAATGGCGAAAACTTTTATAGATGCCGGAGCCGATTATCTGATTTGTCCGGGTTGGGTTCCCGAGGTTGCCGAAGTGGCCGACCAACACGATATGCTTTGGGTTCCGGGTTGTATGACGCCCTCCGAAATTATTGCGGCAGAAAATAAGGGTGCTCGTATGATTAAATTATTTCCGGGCAATGTGCTGGGCCCCGGTTTTATGTCGGCCATCAAGGAATTATTCCCGCAACTACTTTTTATGCCAACTGGCGGGGTAGAACTCGACCGGGATAATATTGCCGGATGGTTTAAAGCGGGCGTTTGTGCCGTTGGCATGGGAAGTAAGTTAATCACCAAGCCATTATTGGAAGCAAAACAATACGATCAAATTACACAGGCAACCCGTGAGGTTATGGCCATTATTAAATCTATTCAAGCATGATCTCAACCGGAAAAATCGGCAATTATCGCTGGACGATCTGCGCCCTTTTGTTTTTTGCAACCACGGTAAACTATCTCGACCGTCAGGTACTTAGTTTATTAAAGCCCCTGCTGGAAAAAGAATTCAACTGGAGTAATTCTGATTATGCCAATATCACCTCCGTATTTCAGTTTGTTTATGCGATTTCAATGGTATTTGCTGGAAGAATTGTAGACCGTTTGGGAACGAAATGGGGATATGCCTGGTCGATTATAATCTGGTCGTTGGCAGCCATTATCCATGCATTTGCAGTTCCATTGGGTACTGCAGTATCTGGTATGTTGGGTTTGGTGGGCTTAGCAGCCGTACCCGTATCCATTGCCGGATTTATGCTTTCGAGGGCCTTATTGGGCTTTGGTGAAGCGGGAAACTTTCCGGCAGCCATTAAAGCCACCGCCGAGTATTTTCCAAAAAAAGAAAGATCTTTTTCTACGGGTATATTTAATTCTGGAACGAATGTTGGGGCTGTATTGGCACCCTTATCTGTACCCTGGATTGCCCAACACCTCGGGTGGGAAGCCGCTTTCGTTATCATTGGGGCTGTTGGTTTTATATGGCTGATTTTTTGGTTTTTATATTACGAAAAACCCGAAGAGCAAAAAAGATTGTCGCCTGCCGAACTAGCATATATCAATGGCGATCGCGCAGAAACAGCTACATCCGCAACCACTCAAAAAACACCTTGGTTACCCTTACTGGGGTTCAATCAAACCTGGGCCTTTGTTATCGGCAAATTTCTTACAGACGGTGTTTGGTGGTTTTATCTGTTCTGGTTACCCGGATTTTTAAAAGATCAGTATGGAAAGGAAGGAACTGCTGTAATGCTTCCTTTAGCGGTGTTGTATAGTATGACGATGGTGGGCAGTGTAGGCGGTGGATGGTTCCCTACCTATTTTATCAATAAAGGGTATAAGCCCTACGATGGAAGAATGAAAGCCATGTTGATTATTGCATTTTTCCCGCTGGTGGTTCTATTGTCACAACCTTTTGGCAGTATTAGTTTTTGGGTTCCGGTTTTATTAATAGGAATAGGAACTTCGGCTCACCAAGCCTGGTCGGCCAATATATTTACCACCGTTTCGGATATGTTTCCGCAAAAAGCCATTGCTTCGGTGGTGGGTATTGGCGGCATGGCAGGTGGACTAGGCGGGGTTATCATTTCTAAAATTGCTGGCTGGTTATTTGATGGGTATAAAATGAGTGGGATTAAAGATGCTTTCAGTAAGGCCACTGATGCAGGCTTAGGTAATCTGGTTACTCAGGTTCAGCAACTGAAATTGTTAGACAAGCAAGGCGCCCTGATAAACCTTGCCAAAAAAGAAATTTATAGTCTCCCGGCGGATTTGCAATCTCAGATTCAACAACTAAATCCCGAAGGATTCACCCAACTAGTAATTTTGCAAAAGGAATGGGTACATTCATCTTTGAATACGGCCTATACTATGCTGTTTGCTTATTGTGCTACCGCCTATTTACTGGCTTGGGCAATTATGAAAACGCTGGTGCCAAAGGAAAAACAGGTTAACCTGAACGGGAACTAGAAAATAGCGGAGCTGAGTTAATTGGATTTCTTCTGAACAATGCATAATCGTTCTGCATATGTTGGATAAAATTTTTGTAAAAAGTATTTGCATTTTGGTGCTATCTGGTTGGGTACATCCTCATCTGAAAGCCCAATCTAAAGAAGTATTTACCGTAACCGACTTCGCTGCTGAGAAGCGGGTGGAAGTGAAAGTAAATAATCGCCTCTTTACCCAATTCATTTATTCCGATACCCTCGAAAAACCTGTATTATATCCCATACTTGCAGCCGATGGTATTGCCATTACAAGAGGTTTTCCCTGGAAGCCGGAGCCCAATGATCCCACCGACCATCCCCATCATCTGGGCCTTTGGATGAATTATGAGAAAGTAAACGGACTCGATTTTTGGAATAATTCCTTTGCAATTCCCGCAGATAAAAAAAAATTGTATGGATGGATTCGTACCCGGAAAATATTGCGGGCAGAAGGCGGGGAGCAAGGTATCATTGAGTACCAGGCCGACTGGACCAATCAAAGTGGGCAAGTAATTTTACAAGAGAAAACAAAATGGGTATTTCATCAAGAAAAACAAATTCAGTGGATTGACCGCTTTACTGAGTTAACCGCTGCAACCAGTGTGTCTATGCCGGATGCCAAAGACGGACTCCTGGGTTTGCGGGTGGCGCATGAATTGGAATTACCCATTACCGAATCGAAAGAATATACCGACGCACAAGGGAATGTTACTAATATTTCTTTGGTAAAAGATCCATCAGTAACCGGTAAGTATATTACATCAGCCGGAAAAGAGGGCGATGAAGCCTGGGGTACTCGCGGAAACTGGTGTATGTTGTATGGCAGAAGAGCTGGGAATCCCATTAGCATTACCATTATTGATCACCCTTCTAATTTGGGATATCCAACCTACTGGCATGCCAGGAATTATGGATTATTTGCGGCTAATCCGTTGGGTCAGAAAATTTTTTCAAAGGGAAATGAAAATCTGAACTTTCGCTTATTAAAGGGGCAATCGGTTCGGTTTCAATATCGAATAGTAATCACGGCCGGCCTACCGGTTCCTGAAACCAGCCGAGTAGATCGGTGGGTAAAGCAGTTCGAAAAAATGGGGAAGGAATAAGGCTTTTTGCATTCAGCTAAGTATTATTACTTTGCTACTTATCTTCGTTCTATGTACATCGCGGTAAGCTATCAAAAAAAGAAAGTAATACAAGCACTCCGGTATCATTTTATTCAGCGAACGGAAATCCGGATTTTGATGATACTGGTAAATGTATTTGCCATACTGTCTGCCGGTTTACTTTACTGGAAAATCATTCGCCCCGAGCCTTTCTTGCTGGGTTCATTAATATGGTTGGGACTGATGGCTGCTTTCTGGTATATCCTACCAATGAGTATCTATGCCAAGTCGCCCACTTTTCGGGATCAGTTTACTATCCTTACTACCGATGAGGAACTGGTTTTAGAAAACGATCGGGGAACTGCCCATTGGGAGTGGCAAAGATTTAGTCGGTTTTTTGAAAGCCCTCATTTCTTTCACTTGTACTTTACTCCCCGCTCATTTTTTCTTATTCCCAAAGAAACCATTACCCAAGATGGTTTACACAACCTGCGGGGACTGCTACACCAAAAAATTGGGGATTAGCGTTATAAACTTTTTTCCATCACATAATGGGGAACGGTTACTTCTGTAAATTCATCACTGCAAATACGGTACCCGCTTTTTTCGTAAAAACCAACTGCCGATTTACGGGCATGCATGGTTAATCGTTGATATTTTCTATCCCGGGCGATGTTTTCGGCAAAACTCATCAATACCCTACCAATTCCTTTTCCTTGAAGGGGGGCACCCACCGCCATCTGGCGCAGACGAACTGTGCTGGGGTCGGTTTCCGTTAAAATACAACAGGCTTCCAGTTGATCATCTTCAAAACATCCAAGCAGAATATCATCTTTTTCTTTTTCCAATTCCTCGGGGGTAAAGCCTAATCCCAGCGGTTTTCTGAGTAATTGCAGCCTTAATTCAACCATTTTTTGGTAATCGGAGGAGCCATGATCGATGATTTTTAAGGCCATTTTGGGTATATATTACTACAATTTACGCCGGATTTACCTAAAAAAACGCCAAAAATGATAAAAATCGCTCCAAACCATTTTTGTAACCTGAAACAAATATCTCCATAAAACATTGGTTATTTAACAAAAAGTATATTTTTGCGCCTGTAACAAAACATTTTACAATGTCTGACATCGCTACAAGAGTTAAGAAAATCATTGTTGACAAATTAGGAGTTGACGAAGCTGAAGTTACAAATGAGGCTTCTTTTACGAATGATTTGGGTGCCGATTCGCTCGATACCGTTGAGCTGATTATGGAGTTTGAAAAAGAATTCAATATCTCCATTCCGGATGAGCAGGCTGAAACCATCACTACTGTTGGTCAGGCTGTTGCATACCTGGAAGAGCACGCAAAATAATTGTACTCCTTTCAGGATAATTTACAATCCGTCATTATGTAACCTTCAAAGAGTTGCATGATGGCGGATTATCAGTTAATCAGGCTAACCATGCAATTGAAAAGAGTTGTTGTTACCGGAATAGGTGCTATTACCCCCATCGGAAATAATCTGGAAGATTTTTGGCAGGGAATGTTGAACGGTGTATCCGGATGTGGACCTATTACCCAATTTGATGCTGCCAAATTTAAAACCCGCATTGCCTGCGAGATTAAGGGGTTCGACCCTCTTAATCATATGGAGAAAAAGGAGGCGCGGAAATTAGATCGATTTACCCAAATAGCCCTTGCTGCCAGTGATATGGCCGTTGCAGATGCCGGCATCTCCCGCGAAAATGTAAATATCGACCGCGTAGGCGTAATATTTGCCAGCGGTATTGGCGGACTGGTAACTTTTCAGGACGAAGTGATGGAATTTGCCAAAGGCGATGGGGTTCCCCGGTTTAATCCGTTTTTCATTCCCAAAATGATATTGGATATTGCTGCCGGACAAATATCCATGCGCCATGGTTTTCGTGGACCAAACTTTGCAGTGGTGAGTGCTTGTGCATCCAGTACCAATGCCATTATTGTTGCTACAGATAATATCCGAATGGGTAAGTCTGACATAATATTAACAGGTGGCACCGAATCGGTAATGGGTGAATCGGGTGTTGGTGGATTTAATGCCATGAAAGCCTTGAGTGAGCGAAATGACGATCCGCTAACTGCCAGTCGTCCTTACGATAAAGACCGCGATGGATTTGTGATGGGCGAAGCCTCTGGAGTGCTGGTGCTGGAAGAATATGAGCACGCTGTAAAACGCGGTGCCAAAATTTATTGCGAAATTGCCGGCGGTGGTGCAACGGCAGATGCCTATCACCTTACCGCCCCCCATCCCGAAGGATTGGGTGCCAAAAATGTGATGCATGCCGCATTACAGGATGCTGGAATGAAACCCGAAGACATCGACTATATCAATACACACGGTACTTCCACTCCCCTGGGTGACGGAGCCGAACTGAATGCCATTCTGAATGTATTCGGCGAACACTCGTATCAGTTGAATATTTCCTCTACCAAATCTATGACGGGCCACTGTTTGGGTGCGGCCGGCGTAATTGAGGCAATCGCTGCTATTCAAAGTGTTATACACGATATGGTACCTCCAACCATCAATCACTTTACCGATGATCCGGAGTTAGATCAACGACTGAATTATACTTTTCACAAACCCCAGCAAAGACTGGTTCGAGCAGCCCTCAGCAATACATTTGGGTTTGGCGGACACAATGCTTGTATCATTGTGAAAAAATTCTTAGCTTGAGTGCGTGATACAACTGCTCAATTTTTTTACCAGAAAGCCTGGATACGAAACTAAATTCGCCCTTCAATTAAAAGAGGTATTGGCTATTGAAACATCCAATACCCAACTGTATCGTACTGCCCTTAGCCACCGTTCGGTAAAAGAAACGACCGACGAAAATAACGAGCGCCTCGAATACCTGGGAGATGCTATACTCAGTGCTATTGTTGCCGACTACCTTTTTAAAAGATATCCGTATAAGGGAGAGGGCTACCTAACAGAAATGCGAAGCAAAATGGTTAACCGCCAACAGCTGAACGAAATTGCCCTTCGCATGGGCCTGCGAAAACTAACCTTCTACAATAAATTCGATAATGCCCTTAAAGGAAGTCATATTTTTGGAAATACCCTCGAAGCCTTGGTAGGCGCTGTTTATCTGGATAAGGGCTACCGACAAACCCAGCACTGGGTGCTCAATCAGGTGGTGATGCCCCACATGTTTGTAGATGATTTGGAATCGGTGGATATCAACCTGAAAAATAAACTCATCGGCTGGGCCAGCAAAACCGGTAAAACACTCAGTTTCGAACTGGTGGATGAAAAGCGGGAAGGCAACCGGCGCTTGTTTCAAATGGATGTGCTGATCGACGGTGAAACCATTGCCTCCGGAAAGGGATACAATAAAAAAGACGCCAGTCAGCAAGCCGCTCAAACCGCTTTGCTAAAACTGGGTATTTAATAGCTGCCCTATTTTTCGATTACTTTTTTATCTCCTCGCACAACTCAACCAACACGCCCCCCGCCGATTTGGGATGCACAAAACATACCCATTTATTGTCGGCACCCCTTTTGGGCTCATCGCTTAATAAGCGAAATCCGGCAACCTTCAACCGGCTCATTTCAGCCCGGATATCCGGTACTTCAAATGCTATATGATGCAAGCCCTCCCCCTTTTGGTCTATAAAACGAGCAATCACCCCATCGGACTGCATACTTTCTAGCAGCTCAATTTTAGAGTCGCCAGTTTGATAAAATGCTGTTTGCACCCCCTCCGTTTCCACAGCCTCTTTTTTATAGCAGCCTGTATTTAGCAGTTGCTCGTATAAGGGTACCGAAACGGACAAATCCTTAACAGCAATGCCAATATGTTCAACCTTATACATAAAAAAATTATTTTATATGTAATATAAAACTGTAATATGTTTGCCTGATGGCAGGCTTATTTTTGAAACAAAATTGTTAAAAAATAAATTGGCGGCGCTTTCCTTTACAAAATATGTAAATTTTCTTTTACGAAATATGGAAAATAAAGGGTTAGCTGCCGATTCGAATTTCTTTTGACAACCTATTGCAGTACTTTTGTGTTATAGTATTAAATTAATCGTTTTTTCATGTTGAAGTTACCTGTTTATTTGGATAATAACGCTACCACCCCGATGGATCCGCGCGTGTTAGAAACTATGATTCCGTACTTTACGGAACATTTTGGCAATGCGGCCAGCCGTAACCATCCTTTTGGCTGGCAGGCAGAGGAAGCGGTAGATTACGCCCGTGAGCAGGTTGCTAAGTTGATTGGTGCCGATCCCAAAGAAATTATTTTCACTTCCGGGGCAACCGAAGGAGATAATCTGGGTATCAAAGGGGTGTTCGAAATGTATGCCTCCAAGGGAAATCACATCATCACCTGCACCACCGAACATAAAGCGGTGCTAGATACTTGCAAGCACATTGAAAAACTGGGAGGTGAAGTAACCTACCTAGAAGTGGATAAGGAAGGTTTGGTAAATCTGGCAGAGTTAGAAGCGGCTATTAAGCCAACAACCATTCTGATTGCCATCATGTATGCCAACAACGAAATAGGCGTTATTCAGCCGGTGCGCGAAATCAGCGCCCTTGCACGGAAGCATGGCGTATTGTTTTTTACAGATGCCGTTCAGGCCGTTGGTAAAATTCCGGTAAATGTATTGGAAGATGGAATAGATATTATGGCATTTACTGCCCACAAAATGTATGGTCCCAAAGGAATTGGAGCCCTCTATGTTCGCAGAAAAAATCCACGCGTTAAAGTAACTGCCCAGATGGATGGTGGCGGCCACGAACGCGGTATGCGCAGTGGTACCCTGAATGTTCCTGGAATCGTTGGTTTTGGAAAAGCCTGTGAACTGGCCCGCGAAGAAATGCAACAAGATGCCGAAAGACTCAGCAAGCTCCGCGATAAACTGGAAACCGAATTGCTACAAATAGAAGAAACCTATGTAAACGGAAGTCGTCAGCATCGCCTGCCGCATGTAAGCAACGTTTCTTTCAAATATGTAGAAGGGGAAGGACTGCTAATGGGTTTCAATAAGAATATTGCCCTTTCGTCCGGCTCAGCCTGTACCTCCGCCTCCCTGGAACCCAGCTATGTGTTGAAAGCACTCGGTTTGGGCGATGATCTGGCACACAGCTCTCTTCGTTTTGGCCTGGGTCGTTTTACCACCGAAGAGCAAATCGATTATACAATCAAATCGGTAACCGATACCGTTTTAAAATTGCGCGAAATGAGTCCGCTCTGGGAAATGTTTAAAGAAGGCATCGATCTCGATAAAATTGAATGGGCACATCATTAATCAGTAAATAACCTATCAGAAAATAATACTACTATGGCATACTCAGAAAAAGTAATTGACCACTACAGTAACCCGAAAAATGTAGGCACCCTAGATAAGTCTAAGAAAAATGTAGGTACCGGACTAGTAGGCGCACCCGAATGTGGTGACGTGATGCGTTTGCAAATTGAAGTGGATGATGCTACCGGCTTAATAACCGACGCTAAATTCAAAACCTTTGGTTGCGGTTCAGCGATCGCTTCCTCTTCCCTGGCTACCGAATGGCTCAAAGGCAAAACCGTAGATCAGGCAATAGAGATAGACAATATGGATCTGGTAGAAGAATTAAATCTGCCACCCGTAAAAATTCACTGCTCTGTGCTGGCTGAAGATGCCATCAAATCGGCTATTAACGATTACCGCAAGAAAAACGGGTTGGAAGAGTTGGTTTTTGAAGAAAAAATACATTAATCATTGGCAGGAGCCTTTAGCAGTTCCATGGTAGATACCGAAAACAGCATATACATTAGCGATAAAGCCCGCACCAAAGTTGATCAGTTGATGCAGGATGCCGCGCTATCAGTTTCTGATGGCTATTTCCTGCGCGTAGGCGTAGTGGGCGGTGGCTGCTCCGGATTGAGTTATCAGATGGACTTTGATAATGAAGTAAAGCCGATGGATCAGGTATTTGAACACAACGGGATTAAAATAGTTACCGACCTGAAAAGCTTTTTATACCTCGTGAATACCGAACTCGATTTTTCGGACGGACTGAATGGGAAAGGATTTTATTTTAATAATCCCAATGCCAGCAGAAGTTGCGGATGTGGAGAGAGTTTTGCCGTATAAATGCCTTCAACTGGTTTAATAAGTTTCCAACAGCCTGCGGGCTGTTTTTTTATGCCCCGCCACCAATTTATACGGTAACGTAAATGTGAGAAAATACCTAAACTATCCGCTTCCATAGGGCGGATTGATCAATAACTAGTAGTTTTGAGCCATGTGGATGATTTGCAAAAAAGAGTGGGCGCAATTTTTTAGCAGCTTAACCGGCTATCTGGCATTAGCTGCCTTTTTTGTGCTCAACGGCTTATTGTTTTTTGTTTTTCCCGATACCAGTTTATTGCAAGATGGATATGCCAGTTTAACCCCCTTTTTTCGCTGGGTACCCTGGGTATTATTGGTATTTATTCCCATCATCACCATGCGAAGCTTTTCGGATGAATACCGATCGGGTTTTTTCGAATTATTACGAACCCTGCCCATTACTGCCTGGGAACTGGTGCTGGGTAAATTTTTGGGCTCCTTGCTAATTGTTTGGGCTGCACTGCTGCCCACTTTATTATATGCATTCACCCTGCAACAACTAAGCGTTAGCGGTGGGATAGATGTGGGCGGTGTTGCCGGTAGTTATGTGGGCTTGCTTTTATTGGGGGCTGCCGCCACGGCAATAGGTATCGCTGCCAGTTGTTTAACTGCCAACACAGTAGTGGCTTTCATCATCGGGTTGCTAATAGGACTATTACTATACAGCGGATTTGATTCTATTAGTCAACTCTCCAGCTTACCGGTTGAGAGCGAATATTACGTACAAATGTTGGGTATGAAGTTTCACTATAGTAGTATCAGCAGGGGGGTACTTGATTCGCGCGATCTTTTTTATTTTATAGGGATAACGGCACTGTTTCTTTATTTCACGCAACAACGGATTCAACAATCATAATATGCTGCATGCTGGGTAAAATCATACAACCATATCGTATCTGGATAGCAGGCATCCTCTTTGTTGCCATATTGTTTTTAACCGCTGGGTGGTATACACGTATCGACCTCACTGCTGAAAAGCGCTATACCCTTTCGCCCTCTACCCAACAATTGCTGAGTGAGGTAGATAGTACGATTGATGTGCAGGTTTTTCTTACCGGAGAACTCCCAGCCAATTATAAAAAATTATCTGTTGCTGCCGCTGAATTATTAGATGAATTTAAAACCCGCTCGCACAATCACCTTCGAGTAACCTTCGCCCTTCCTGATGAAAACATTTCGAACGATACGGTGCGGATGCAGTTATACGATAGTTTAGCACGCCTGGGGGTGGTTTTCGAAACCTCCGAAGAAGTAGGCAGTAAGCGAGAGAAAAAAGTTAGTCAACGCATCATTCCTTCCGCACTGGTAAGTTATCGAGATGGTCAAAAACCCATCGCCATCGACCTGCGGAGCAGTCGTAAAATTTTTAGGCCTTTTGACGTTATCAATCAAAGCCCCGAAGAAGATGTAGAAGCCACCCGGAATGCGGCAGAAGCTTTATTGGAATATAAGTTTGCAGATGTTATTGATAAATTAACAAGAAAAAATATTCCGGTAGTAGCGTATGTAACCGGCAATGGTGAACCGGTAGATTATACAGTAAGTGACTTATATGAAACCTTATTCAGTCGGTATCAATTGGGGAGATTTGATTTAAAAAAGGGATTCCCCAATGCCTCGCTTATTCAAGCATTGATTGTGGTGAAACCTACCCTTCCGTTTACCGACGAAGACAAGCTCAAACTCGATCAGTATGTAATGAACGGAGGCAAAATCATTTGGTTTATAGATAAGCTGCATGCAGAGTTAGATAGTTTGATGCGAAATAAAGGGGGGTATACTGCTTTCGATAGAGGATTGGAGCTAGATGATTTGCTTTTTAAATATGGGGTTCGCATTCAGCCGGATTTACTGCAAGATTTAAACTGCGCCAAGTTGCCCATCGTAGTAGGAAAAAATCCCGATGGGAGTGCTATAATGCAGCGAATACCCTGGCCCTATTATCCTTTTCTTAGTGCGCGCAGCTCTCATCCGATTTCTGCTAATCTCGATCGGGTGTTGCCGATTTTTCCTTCGGGTATTGATACGGTGAAATCTCCCGACATACAAAAAACCATTTTATTGGCAACCGATTCGAATAGCCGCAGCATCAGTTCACCCGCTCAGGTTACGTTAAATAGTGTTCGGTCGGCCGAAGATTTTAGCTCTTTTAATAAAAGCTACTTGCCCGTAGCGGTTTTGTTAGAGGGAACTTTTCATTCTTTGTTTGCCGGCAGGGCCACCACAGCTTTGCAGGATTCTGTACTTAGAGCCAGTGGAGTACCTTTCGCAGCAGAAAATAAGCAGCCAACCCAACAAATAGTGGTGTCGGATGCAGATATTGTAACCAATCCGGTTTCTGCCGGTATGGGTCCCCAGTCGATGGGCGAACTGCCTTTTGAAAACTATCGATTTGCCAACCGAGATTTTTTTCTGAACGCCCTCGACTATCTGGTAAGTGAGCGAAAATTATATGAGAGCAGGAACAAAGATTTTGTGCTGCGCCTGCTCGATAAAAATCGGGTAGCAGAAGAAAAATTTCAATGGCAATTATTAAATATGCTGGTACCTTTGTTGATACTCGCCTTAGTGGCATGGATAGTGCAATCTATTCGCCGGAAAAAATTTCAACGCCCTACTTCTCTTACTCAATAAAAAATAAATGACAGACCATCAAATTGTTTACCTGGTTTTTGGAATAGTGTTGCTGGTGGCGCTGGTGGTTGACCTAGGGTTGCTGAGCAAAAAGAATACCACCATCACCCTCCAAAAAGCCTTGTATCAAACCTTTTTTTGGGTATCGCTGGCTTTATTGTTTTTTATCTTTCTCTTATTTGAGGGGCATGCGCTTTCAGTAGAGAATTCGCATTCCAATATGAATGAGCAAGTAGCTTCCTCTCAATTGGCATTAGAGTTTATCAGTGCCTATTTGATGGAGTGGAGCTTAAGCATCGATAATATTTTTGTATTTATCATCATATTTAATTCCTTCCGGGTAAAGCCTGTTCATTATTCCAGGGTATTATTAGTGGGCATTTTGATGGCCATTTTTTTTCGTATACTCTTTATCACTGTGGGTGTGGCACTGGTGCAGCAGTTCACCTGGGTATTGTATGTTTTTGGCGCATTTCTGCTATTTACCGGCTATAAAATGTTTACCGCCGGCGAGGAGGACGAATTCGACCCGCACAAAAGTTGGATATATCTGCAAATCAAAAGAATATTCCCGCTTACAGAAGAAGATGGAGGCGGAAAGTTTTATATCAGGCAAAATGGCAAGGGCTTGTACACCAGTCTTTTTGTAGTAATTATTTTATTGGCAGCTATTGACTTGGTTTTTGCACTCGATTCCATTCCTGCTGTGATGGGTATTTCAAAAGACCCGCTGATTATTTATACGTCTAATATTTTTGCCGTTTTGGGATTGCGAAGTTTATTCTTTTTACTGCGAACCGCCGTATCCAAGTTCGATTATTTGCAACAGGGCATTGCAATTGTGTTGATTTTTATTGGCGCCAAAATGCTGGGCGAACATTTTATCAGTCAGTGGGTAAGCAAAAATGTGCAGGTAGTTATCTCACTGTTGGTAATCGTAGTTTGTATTGCCGGCTCTATATTCTATTCTATATTCATTAATAAGAAAGGCTTACCCGCCGATGTAAATGCAGATGAATAGTAGGGAAACTTATTCCATTCAGTCAATTGCTGCTATTATGCAGGCCGATTGTTCTTCTAATAAGGATTTCCCCATACATTTTTTACAAACGGATAGTCGCCGCATTATTGCTCCTGCAGAAACCTTGTTTTTTGCCTTGCCAGGTAATCGTCGAAGTGGCGAAGACTATATTCCCGAACTCATTCAGCGGGGAGTAATCGCTTTTGTTGTATCGGCTCATTTTTTAGTGCCGCCAGATTCCCCGGCAGTATTTGTAAAAGTGCCCGATGTGCAAAAAGCACTTCAGCAACTGGCCGCTCATCATCGCAATTTGTTTTCGTTGCCGGTAATTGGAATAACGGGTAGCAATGGAAAAACCATTGTAAAGGAATGGCTGTATCAATTGATGCAGGATGATGAAGTAATTGTTCGAAGTCCACGGAGTTATAATTCACAAATAGGAGTGCCCCTAAGTGTTTGGCAAATCAAGCCGCAACACACATTGGCGATTTTTGAAGCAGGGATCTCTACGGTGGATGAAATGCAGCAGTTACAGCAAATTATCCAACCCACGATAGGGGTGTGCACGAATCTGTCGGATGCACACAGTGAGGGATTCACTGATAGAAAGCAGAAGTTGTTCGAAAAATTGAAATTGTTCTCCGGGGTACAAACATTGGTATATGCGTTGGATGAAGTTGGTATGCCATTGCTATCTGAAAATGGATTGGCAACAAAGGGATTGTCTGCTAATGCTGTATTTTTTTGGAGCCGAAAGCAGCCTGCCACCCTGCAGATTATCGATGAACAAATAGTTTCACATCAAACTCATATATCAGCAATATATAATTCAGCAACTTATCAATTTACTATACCCTTTACCGATCGGATTTCTGTAAATAATGCCCTTACCTGCTGGCTCACCCTCGTTGCCATGGGATATAATACGGCTGTGGCTTCCGAACGGCTCAGTCGGCTCGAGCCCATTGATATGCGGATGCAGTTGATAAAGGGAATCAATCAATGTACACTAATTAACGACAGTTATAGTAACGACCTAACTTCCTTATCACTTGCCATCGATTACCAGGTTCAGCAGGCAGGTGATTTAATGCCATTGTTAATTGTGAGCGATTTGCCGGCGCCGGAAGCTTCAGATGAAATTGTGTATCCTCGGCTGGCAAAAATGCTGCAGGCAAAAGGAATACGGCAGGTAATCGGAATTGGGCCGCGCATTGCCCGCTATGCCAATGCATTTCATTCAGTTCATATACCGGCTACATTTTTTATTGATACCGAATCATTCCTTCGTTCTTTTCAGGAACGCGATTTTCAATTCTCCATCATATTATTGAAAGGTGCCCGGGTTTTTCAATTTGAGCGGATTGTTCGGCGGCTCGAATTAAAAACACATCAAACGCAGTTAACCATCAACCTCACTACCTTATCGCGTAATGTAAAGAAGCATCAATCGATTTTATTGCCCAACACAAAAATGATGGTGGTATTGAAGGCTTTTGGCTATGGCACGGGCAGCGCTGAGATTGCAAAAATGCTTCAATACCAGCAGTTACAATATATTGCCGTAGCCTATATAGATGAAGGAATTGAATTACGAAAGGCGGGTATTGCTTTGCCAATTATGGTTATGAATGCAGAGGAAAGCGGATTTGAAGCGCTGTTACAATATCAGTTAGAACCCGAACTATATTCGTTTGCCATCACCCGCAACTTTTTACAATTTCTGGGTAAAGGCGGGATAACCCACTTTTCGGTGCACCTAAAAATTAATACCGGTATGAACCGGCTGGGATTTAATCCGGATGAAATTCCGGAACTGGTTGCACTGCTTCAGAAAAATCCGCTGCTCAGGGTACAAACGGTGTTCAGTCATTTTATTGCCAGTGAAAACCCCGCAGCTGATGCATTTACCCGTAATCAGTTAGCTGTGTTTACAGCGGCTTGTGCAAAACTGGCTGATTCCTTGCCCTATTCTTTTTTGCGACATATTGCCAATTCTGCAGCTATTCAGCGCCATCCGCAGGCACAGTTAGATATGGTAAGATTGGGAATGGGGATGTATGGAGGAGATCAATCGGGCGACCTAGCATTAGAACCCGTTGCCACCCTAACCACCACGGTTGCACAGGTACGAAATGTACCCAAGGGGCAAACCGTTGGGTATGGTCTGGAAGCAGTGATGGATCAGGATACTATCATTGCTGTTGTGAATATCGGTTATGCCGATGGGTATCCGCGGGCTTTGGGACATGGGGTTGGGGAAATGTGGCTATTAGGAAATCGGGTGCCCGTGGTGGGGCATGTATGCATGGATATGGCGATGTTGGATGTTACCCATATCCCCGAGGTAGTTGCGGGTGCTGAAGTAGAAGTAATGGGAGTGCATATGCCGGTGGCCGAATTGGCTGCTAAAGCAGGAACCATACCCTATGAGATTATGACTGGGATTAGTTCGCGGGTAAAAAGAGTTTACTTAGAGGAATAAATCAGTTGTATACAATTTGATAAATTTTACAGGGAAAACCAAGCCTTTTAGGGCAATTGCTATATTTGCAGCTATTTAAACGAATTATTTGTGAAAGGAAAACATCTCGTATACCTCATTCTACTGATATTGGCAGCCGATCAGGCATTGAAATTTTATATAAAACTTCATTATTATGCCGGCGAAGAGCATGTGATTATTGCCGATTGGTTCAAATTACATTTTGTAGAGAATGAAGGGATGGCATGGGGATGGAAATTCGGGGGCGACACCGGTAAAATTATCCTTACGCTTTTTCGTTTGGTAGCTGTTATCTGGGGAAGTTTTTTACTGCGAGATTTTGTTCGAAAAAAATACCACAAAGGTTTTTTAATCTGTGCTGCTTTAATTTATGCGGGTGCTTTGGGTAATCTGATAGATAGTTTGTTTTATGGAATTATTTTTGAACAGAGCAACCCCCTCAGTCAAAACATAGCCCGCTTTTTTCCTCCGGGCGGTGGATATGCTTCTTTACTGCATGGTAAAGTAGTAGACATGCTCTATTTTCCAATAATTACCCATGCGCATTTCCCATACTGGGTTCCTATTTGGGGAGGGGAGGAATTTGAATTCTTTCGTCCTGTGTTTAATTTAGCAGATGCCTCCATCTCAACCGGCGTAATTGTGCTGTTGCTGTTTCAAAATAAATTAATGGCCCGTCCCGAAGAAAAAAGGGTGCATACTATTGAAACTAAAACCGTGGTAAGCGACCAGAATCAGATTTCGTAGTAATAAATAGATGCTAATAAATTGTGGGCTGTCGGGTAATAGGAATCGATAGACTATTGGGGACTACTCCTATTACTTGGTCAATTAAGCCAAATCCTTTCGCATAATAAGATATTCCTGCTGTTACCGATCGGAAAGTTCCATTGGTAGGCTTGAATTGGATTTCTCTTTTAACGGCTATCACATTTTGATAGGTGTTTCCACCAATTGTATAGGGCACCGTGTTTTTAGACAAAATGGTAAATATCGCTTTAGTTACCCCTAATTCTGCAACTCCGCCGGTTACTAGTTTTACTATCCCGTATTCCTGGGTTTCCCAACTTTCATTAACAGCAGCTCTTTCCTTTAAAAAGGGATAGGTAATGAAATAAGAAGGAACAGAATCAAAAAGAAAAACGTAGTCAAAGTCAATTGTGCTCAGGGCATAATAATTACCAATAGAAGAATTTTTTGCAAAATAAAAGGTGTCTTCTGTTGAGCGAGCAAACTGGAAATATTCTAAACTGTCAATAGTAAAGGTTTCCTCAGCAACCGTTACCCGGAAAGTATCCAAGGATCCAATTTTCGGCTCATATTTATACGTCCAGTTAGAAGCTTTGGATGTTGGAAAATAATCATCTCCACCACCGCCACCACCACCACCACCTGATCCGGAAGCGGTAACCAAAAAACTGCAGGAAGTACCATTAAATCGTAGGGTAAAAACAGAGGTTTTAGGTAATAAAGGTTTTCCATATCCTTTTACAGAAACTTTTACTGCACCGGTGTTTAAAACAAAACCAGAATCTTGAAACCACATCCCATTTACTGTATCGGAACTTATCTTGTATTTGCCGGTTTTTATAAAGTTTATATTTGCCCCCAGCTTGTTGGAAGTGGTAAGCGGCACGTCTACTTTGTATGTGCCACTCACGGTAATCTGCTTGCAATTGCCCAATGAATCCACCAGGCTTCCGAGAGCCGTCATAGAAAAGCCCCCATTTTCTAAACTATACTCCTTTTCGCAGGATACCAATAGGAAGCCGGCAAGCAGGAAACTGAAAAAGCGGAGGGTGATTGACTTCATAATTTTGCCCTTAAGTGGGGGGGTTAATTAGAGATACAAATTAAACTAAAATTGCTGCCTGTTGTGGCAGATTATCCCCATTATTAAGGGAAATAATATTTTTTAACGTTGTTGTAGCAATCTCATGAAGGGCTTCTTGGGTAAAAAATGCCTGATGAGCAGTTATTAATACATTATGAAAACTTGACAATCGTTGTAGGGTTTCGTCCTCCAAAAGTCGGTTAGAAAGGTCTTTGAAAAATAAATTTTCCTCCTGTTCATACACATCCATCCCCAGGTAGCCAATTACCCCCTTTTTCAGGGCCTGAATTACAGCTTTGGTGTCTATTAATCCGCCCCGGCTGGTATTAATAAGCATCACCCCAGTCTGCATTTGTTCAAGGGTTTGCTCGTTAATTAGGTGATGAGTTTGTGGGGTAAGTGGGCAATGCAACGAAACAATAGCTGCTTTCAGCACTTCTTCCAGTGGCACATATTCAACTCCCAATTTTTCTAAAGATGCATTTTTAGCAATATCGTAGGCAATTACGCGGCATCCGAAACCCAGCATAATCTTACAAAAACAGGCACCAATATTTCCTGTTCCTACCACCCCCACTGTTTTGCCAAATAAATTAAAACCGAGTAATCCATTTAGTGAGTAATTCTGTTCGCGCACCCGGTTATAGGCTTTATGGGTTTTTCGGTTAAGGGTGAGTATCATGGCTACGGCGTGTTCGGCTACCGATTCGGGCGAATAGGCAGGTACGCGACAAACTCTTAGTTGATATTTTTTAGCTGCCTCTAGGTTTACATTGTTAAAACCGGCACAACGTAAGGCAATAATTCGTACGCCGGCTGCAGCCAATTGCGCACAAACTTTTTCGTTTACCTGATCATTTACAAACACACATGCTGCCTGTGTGTTAGATACCAATGCAGCGGTTGTTTCATTCAGCGGCATTTCCTCGTACCGGATGGTGATGCCGGCTGTTGCTGCAGCAGCACTAAAATATAGTCGGTCGTAAGGTTGTGCCGAAAATAAGGTCAGGTTCATGCTTTAAAGATACGAATTGAGCGGCGTATTGTAGGATTGCTGTAATTGTCATAGCATCGTCATTTTTTCGCTTGTGCTCCCTTTTTTTACAATAGTATGGCAATTGATTGTGTGGGTTGATTGCACCTTTGCGTCAGAAAGAAGTAATATGCGTAGAGGGGTTATAGTAAGTATGTGTTTTTGTTGGATGAGTGGGTCTTTTGCTCAATCAAGTCCCTTGCGCGATACCCTTTTTGGCAGCAGTGACCCCCTAATAGTAACTGCCACCCGTATTTCCGGAAAATTAAGTAATGTAGCTGTACCTGTAACTTTTGTATCTGCCAAGCAGATTAGGCAATCCGGATTACTTCGGTTGCAGGATGTATTGCAAGAACAAACTGGATTGGTGGTAGTGAATGCTCAGTTGGGGAGTTCGTTAAATGGGTATCCCAATCCGTTTGGGCAGGGTATACAAATGATGGGGTTAGATCCGGCCTATACCCTGATTATGCTGGATGGGGAGCCACTGATTGGTCGCAATGCCGGTATCCTGAATCTGGGGCGCATTACAACCGGAAACATTCAGCAGATAGAAATTGTAAAAGGTCCTTCCTCCAGTTTGTATGGAAGTGAAGCCATGGCTGGGGTAGTAAATATTATAACCCAAAAGTCGGCACAACCCTCTCTCGATGTTCAGGCCTACCATGCTTCCCGCCAAACCAGTAGTGCATCAATATCTTATAGTAATCAATGGAAGCAAACGGGAATCCGGGGCTTTTTACATCAGTTTTCCACTGGCGGATACGATCTGGATCCCAATATCTATGGCAATACGCAAGACCCTTATCGGATTCAAAGTGGAAACCTACGGATAGTACAAGATTTTTCTTCTCGGAGTCAACTGCAGGTATCTTATAGGTTCAATCAACAGACACAGAAAAATCGGTATCAAATACAATCGCAGGGGTTCCCGGAAATTGTATTGGGCAATACTACCGAAAAAGATGCATCGGCATTTTTGCAATGGCGGTATCAATTTGCCGGAGCTGCCCGTTTGTACTTCCGTTCTTTTTTTAATGAATATCAAAACAACGCCTTTGTTGATCTAGAAAAAACGGAAGCTCGTTTTGATGAAAATAATTTTTCTCAGCGCCTTTATAAACAGGAGGTACAATTACAGGTGCCCAAATTTCTGGGGGGTGTATTCGTATCTGGCCTAGGCTACATGCTCGATCAGGTTGCTGCTTCCCGATATGCCGGAAACCAATCCTTGCAAACAGGGTATTCATTCATGCAGCAAGAATGGAATATGCCTGCTCAGCATCTTACGCTAATTGCCGGTGCCAGAGTGGATAAGCGGGAAGATTTTGCGGCTCGGGTTAGTCCTAGAATCGCACTGGCCTGGCAACCCAACGCCCATTGGAAAATTACCGCCAATGCCGGTGGTGGATTTAAGGCACCGGATTTTCGTCACCTCTATTTGAATTTCAGCAATCCACAAATTGGATATTCTCTGTTAGGAGCTCAATCGCTGGCAACAGAATTAATTCGTTTACAGCAACAGGGATTATTGCAAAGCGGCGCCGATATTACTCCTTTTCTTACTCCCCGCAATTTGTTGCCCGAGTATGGCAATGGCATTCACCTAGGGGCAGTGTATAAAGCACAACAATGGAATGTATCAGTAGGGTTGTTTCATAATGAGGTGAATAACCTGATAGATGTTTATTCCCTCCCCTTTACCCGTAGTAATGGTTTGCCTATATATAGCTATCGGAATGCCGGAAGAATTTATACGCAGGGTGCTGAGATAGAATATCAGTATCAGTTGAATGCGCATTGGAAAATATCGGCAGGATATCAATACCTGATTGCTAAAGATCGGGATGTACTGAATGCCATCCAACAACAAAAAATTTATCGCAGAGATCCTCAAACCTATGAAACCAGTTTGCTAACGGCTAATCAGTATATAGGATTGGCCAATCGTTCGAAACACATCGCCAACGGAAAGCTGATGTACGAAAATCAATCTCAAGGCTGGTATGCTTTTCTTCGGGTGGTATATCGGGGTGCCTACGGATGGATGGATGTGAATGGCAACCAGGTAATAGATGATGCCCGTGAAATGACGTCCGGTTTTTCTCTAGTAAATCTGTCGGCTGCCAAAAATATTTCGCCGCAATTTTCTATACAGGCAGGCATAGAGAATCTGCTCAACTATACCCAGCCTATTCAACAACCACAGTTACCAGGAAGACAATTTTTTATTTCACTTCAATTCAATCTTTCCAAAACTCTTGTAAAAAAATAAAGCAATCAATATGAAAACAATTTCCTCTTTTTCCGCACTTGCAGTTGTATCGATCTTTTTGTTTACTAGTTGTAAAAAAGATGAAGTTACCCCCGTGGTACCTCCTGTAACCGCAACCCAAACCTTATCAGTACCATTTAGTACAGCTACTAATTTTCGTTTTTTTAGTTTTAAAGATAGTACCGGTGTATCCAGTGCAGATTCTGCCTCGGGTAAATGGGACTTTGCTATCCGGTTTACCAAGATTTTAATCAACAGCCAGGCTAGTGGACCGGGTAATGCAGGTGTGATATTGCAGGATGGAATTTATTCGTCCATCACCACTGCCCCCACAACCGGCTACAGTTACGATACCACCGCAACCCGGCTGGCTATAAAAGATGGTAGCTGGTACGATTACAATTCTGTAACCCGCAGTCTTAGCCCCAAAGCCGGAAAAGTTTTTATTTTTAAAACTGCCGATGGATTGCGCTATGCAAAGTTGCAGTTGCTATCGGTTGATTATGCACCCTTTGTAGGCATGGTGCCTACTACTTTGTTGTATAAGTTTCAGTATACTTATCAGCCGAATGGCACCACTTCCTTCCAGTAAATAAAGGCCAGCTCAGTTTTTTCACGGATATGATTTCCGTGAAAAAACGGATGGTGGGTTCGGTGTATTACAGATATAGATATACTTAGATTGGAAGGAGTAAAGGGCAATGCTGATTGGTCAAGTACTTTGTTTGTTGCTTCTGCTAATTTCTTTTAGGTGTGCTGCTAGCGGATGGCAGATTTTCCCGCAATAGTTAATTGTTCGTGTTATGCAGAAACTTTTGTTTTTACTGTTGTTTTTGTCTTACGAATTTGTTTTTTACTTTTCAATAATTTTTGTGCTTTAATATATTTGCTAATTGCTTGTTCTTCACTTTTAGTTAACGGTCCTTGTCCGCCAATAAAGTCCACGTTAAGTACTGTTGATTTATTTTTCATTATGGAAAGTATTAATTTCTGTGAATTTTACTTGTTTTTCAATTTTGGGTCTCCATGTATCCTGACTAGCCATTGTATCAAATAGTTTTTCGTGTAAATAAATCTGATACGAGATTTTATTTTTAAACTCACCCATCTTTTCAAAAACTTTTTCCGAATGTATCATCAGTTTTAAGATGAAGTCTTCCAATACCTCTGATTTTTATCAGGTTTGTTATTTTTATAAGAAATGTAAAAGTTGTCTATTTTAAAGTGTTATGATATAAACTTTCTATTGTGAAAATCATATCCCAATTTTTCCCCCATACTATATTCCCTTGATCTAATTTGAATTTTTTAAATTTGGTAATATCTAGATATTTTTTGCAAACGGAATTCTTTTTCAATACGGGCAAAAAATTAATTACATTCTTTTTTTTATCATCGAATATTAATTGGACCTTATAATCATCTATATATTTTGCTGAAAGTATTTTCATGCTATTTAATTTTAGTTGTAATTTTTCTGCATTTTGGTGATTTATGTAAAACAAAAAAATCATGCCATTTTTCAGTTATTTGCTTGTGATATTTTTTTATGAATTTTATACTATCTCTGTTCTGTCTTTCGTTTAAAGGAGATTTTGTTTTTACTTGAATAATATCTACTAATTTTCCTTCTTCATATTTTAAAATATATTTACTCTCATTTTCATCTGATTTGACATGTACATGAACTGGAAGGTGGTCATTTGAATAGAACAAGAAAATTAGGCCGAAATACTCGTAAATTTTTGGCATTTTTATTAAAAATTTAGTATTTATTTTTTTTGTAAAAGTTAATATCTTTTACAAAAAGAACTATTTATAATAAAACAAGTAATGGTAAATCAATAATTATTTGGTTAGATAATTTTACTTCAAAGAGTAGTCAGGGTCTATGTATTTGTAGGAATTAGTCATAGGCTTTTTGTTTAGCCAATGCCACAAGTTCTGGAAGTGATATTTTCCCTGTCACATAATCCCTAATTATTTCAATTCCTTTTGGAGTTGGTATAAATCCTTCAAACATATTACTTCCCAAAGCATTTGCAGTACTTTCTAAAGTTTTCAAATCCAAAATATTACCCCCATTATTGTCAAGTTACCTCTATCTATTTCAATGGTTTTGAACATATTTTTTTAATTGCTTAATTCCGTTCAAATTTACTAAATATCCACCTCCTATCGTTTTTTTTCGTTTAAAAATGAGGCAAAACCTGCAAATCCATCCCCCAAAAACCCCCTCGAAATCACCCTCCCAAGCAACGGCTCTTTTTAGTACCTTTGCCCACTTTATAAAGGGAAGGGCGCCCAATTTGCCCCGCCCTGCAAGTGTTGTAAGGTTATGAACATAAAATATGCTGAATTTACAGGCCTCCACCTCCCCGCCATCGAGCAGGAAATGTTGGCTGCCTGGAAACAAGAGAAAACTTTTGAAGAAAGTATAACCCTCCGCGAAGGGCAACCCCATTTTGTGTTTTATGAGGGTCCACCCAGCGCCAACGGCATGCCCGGTATTCACCACGTTATCTCCCGAACCCTGAAAGACCTTGTTTGTCGCTATAAAACCATGCAAGGGTTTCAGGTAAAGCGAAAGGGTGGCTGGGATACCCATGGATTACCCGTTGAACTGGGCGTAGAAAAAGAACTGGGCATCACCAAAGAAGATATCGGCAAAACCATCTCGGTTGAAGAATATAACCTGCAATGCCGCAAAGCAGTGCTGCGTTTTAAAGATCAGTGGGACCAACTGACCCAAGAAATGGGCTATTGGGTAGATCTTGATAATCCCTATATCACTTTCGAGAACAATTACATCGAAACACTTTGGTGGATATTGAAGCAACTGTATCAAAAAGGCTTTCTCTATCAGAGCGTAAGCATCCAACCCTACTCTCCTGCTGCAGGTACCGGACTCAGCTCGCACGAACTCAATCAGCCCGGCACCTATAAAAATGTGAAGGATACCAGTGTGGTAGCCATGTTTCAACTCTGCCAAACGGAGGCTTCGAAGTTCTTATTTCAATCGCTCAGCGATAGCAGCACCCATTTGTCTTCTCCGGATATTTACCTGATGGCATGGACCACCACCCCGTGGACGCTGCCCTCTAACCTGGGTTTAACGGTGGGGCCTTCGATAGAATATGTGCTGGTGCGAACTTTCAATCCCTATACCCATATCCCGGTAAATATTATTGTTGCCAAAAACCTGCTGCCCAAATATTGTAAGCCAGAGGGTGAAAAGGCCGATTTTACTGCCTACAATGAAACCTCTTCCATTATCCCCTGGGAAATACTGGCTACCTGCAAGGGCAGTGAGTTAGAAGGCTTACGCTACGAGCAATTGATACCACTGGAAGCTAATAGCCTCGAAAAGATTAAAGCCATTACCCCAGAAGCAGATCCTTTCCGCGTGTTAACGGCCGACTTTGTAACCACCGAAGATGGAACGGGTATTGTGCATACAGCCCCTGCATTTGGTGCGGATGACTATAAAGTGGGCTCCCGCTATGGCATTGGTATACTTACGTTGGTAGACCGTCAAGGAAAATTTGTGGATGATATGGGAACCTATTCGGGGCGGTTTGTGAAAAATTATAAAGACGATGCCCAGTGGGTGGATGTGAATATTGATATCAGCGTGCAGCTGAAGAAAGAAAACCGGGCTTTTAAAGTAGAAAAATACGAGCATAGTTATCCGCACTGTTGGAGAACCGATAAGCCGATTTTGTATTATCCCCTGGATGCCTGGTTTATTAAAACTACCGCGGTAAAAGACCGTATGGTAGAACTGAATAAAACCATTCAATGGAAACCGGCTTCTACCGGCGAGGGCCGATTTGGCAATTGGCTGGAGAATATGGTGGACTGGAATTTAAGCCGCAGTAGATACTGGGGAACCCCACTCCCTATTTGGCGAACAGCCGATGGGTTAGAGGAAATTTGCATAGGTTCACTGGAAGAATTGATTGCCGGCATTCAAAAAGCCAATGAGGTGTTGGGTGCTGATGTGAACAAGGGGGTTGCTTCCGTAGAAAATTTAGACCTGCACAAGCCTTATGTGGATGAGATCGTATTAGTTAGTAGCAAGGGTGAGCCCATGCGTCGCCTGCCCGATTTGATTGATGTGTGGTTTGATAGCGGTGCCATGCCCTATGCCCAGTGGCACTATCCTTTCGAAAATAAGGCACTGATAGATTCGGGGGAAGCCTTTCCAGCAGATTTTATTGCAGAAGGTGTAGATCAAACCCGTGGTTGGTTTTATACCTTACACGCTTTGGGAGTGATGTTGTTCGATAAAGTAGCCTATAAAACTGTAGTAAGTAATGGATTGGTGTTGGATAAGAATGGCAATAAAATGAGCAAGCGGCTGGGTAATGTGGTAAATCCATTCGAAACCATTCATCAATACGGAGCGGATGCTACGCGCTGGTATTTAATTACCAATGCCTCCCCTTGGGATAACCTGAAATTTGATTTAGCAGGTATTCAAGAAGTGCAGCGCAAGTTTTTTGGTACGCTCTACAATACCTATCAGTTTTTTATTCTCTATGCCAATGTGGATGGGTTTACCTTCCGCGAAGCCTATATTCCGGTTGCTGAGCGCCCCGAGATTGATCGTTGGATTATCTCCTCGCTGCATACCCTAATCCAACAGGTTACACAGGCAATGGATGAGTACGAACCTACCGTAGCCGGCAGGTATATGGAAACCTTTTTAGATGAGCAATTGAGTAACTGGTATGTGCGCCTCTGCAGAAGAAGATTCTGGAAAGGGGAATATGAGCATGATAAAATTTGCGCCTATCAAACTTTATATGAGTGTTTAGAAACCTTGGTAAAATTGATGGCACCGATATCCCCCTTCTTCAGTGATGCGGTTTTCCGCCGGCTGAATGCGATTACGGGTCGCCTGCCTCATAGTTCGGTGCACCATGCGCTTTATCCTGTTTCCGATGCGCAGGTGATAAATCGCCAATTAGAGGATCGCATGCAACTGGCACAGGAGGTTAGTTCTTTGGGATTGTCGCTGCGAAAAAAAGTGAGTATCAAAGTGCGTCAGCCGCTGCAGAAAATGATGATTCCAGTGCTGAATCCGGAAATGAAACAACAATTAGAGAAAATTGAACATCTGATTCTGGCAGAAGTTAACATTAAAAAAATAGAATATATAACAGATTCGGAGGGAATAATTAGTAAAAAGCTAAAACCTAACTTCAAATTGTTGGGTGCGAGGCTCGGACAGCGCATGAAAGCGGCCGGAAACCTCATTTCGGCGATGAGCGCCCAGGAGATTGCTCAATTAGAAAAAGAGGGAACTTTTTCTTTTGTGGTTGATAATGAGCCGATTACCATACAATTGTCAGAGGTGGATGTGCTGGCGGAAGATATTCCGGGATGGACGGTTGCCGTAAAAAACGGACTAACGGTAGCCCTAGATATTCAGATAACCCCCGAATTACAGCAGGAAGGGGATGCGCGGGAGCTGGTGAACCGGGTGCAAAACATCCGAAAAGACATGGGATTGACGCTTACGGACCGAATTTTTTTAAAAGTTCAGCTGCGTGAGGGGCTGAGGCAAGCTATTATTAACTATAACGACTATATTTGCCGCGAAATTTTAGCAGATTCTATTGAATGGGTGCCGGACTTAGAAGGAGGCACGGAAGTTGATATTAATGAGGAATTGCTGAAAGTGGACGTAATTAAAAAAGGATAGTAAGCCATGCCAACTAAAAAACCTGCACCCAAGAAGTCAGCCCCTGTAAAAAAAGCGGCACCCGCTAAAAAAGCAGCCCCTGCAAAAAAAGCAGCTCCTGCCAAAAAAGCGGCACCTGCAAAAAAAGAAGTGCCAGTAAAAAAAGCTTTGCCTGCAAAGAAAGCAGCTCCTGTAAAAAAAGCGGCTCCTCCTGCTAAAAAGCCCGTAGCTGCCCCACCAAAGGCTGCCCCTGCAAAGCAAGTAGCTCCGGTAAAAAAGCCGATTGCTTCAGCTAAACCTGTTGCCCAACCGATTTCAAAAGCTGCCGTGGCCAAACCCGCCACTAAGGTAGCAGTGATTGCACCTAAACCGGTAGCTAAACCAGCACCCGCCCCGGCGGCACCTGCTACAAAACCAAAACCTGAGGTGAAATTACCCCCTGCTCCACCCGTTAAACCAGTAAAAAAACAACCCGAACCCATTAAAGATGTGAAGGTTCCCAAAATAACTACCAAAACCAGTGTTCCCTATCAACCGGGCTATACCCAGATGGAAAAGCGAACAGATGTGTCTAAAACCAGCGGAGTATCATTGGTAAGATACAGTGATAGCGATTTGAACGAATTCAGAGAGTTGATTGCCCGTAAACTAGAAACTGCCCGCAAAGAGCTGAGCTACCTGCAAGGATTGATTACCCGCAAAGATGAGATGGGAGGGGATAATGATGACGCCCGTTACATGACGATGGAAGATGGAAGCGTAAGCATGGAAAGAGAGCAGTTAGGCCAGATGGCAAGTCGCCAGATTACGTATATCGACCACCTAGAAAAAGCTTCCATGCGTATTGAAAATAAAACCTATGGCGTTTGCAGGGTAACCGGTAAACTGATAGATAAAGCCAGACTGCGCGCGGTTCCACATGCTACCCTATCCCTAGAGGCTAAATTGGGATTGGTAAAACCCTCTGCTGAATAATTGGTGATCGGTTATTAGCTGAAAGCCTGCATATTGATCAGCTTGGCGTATTGTCCATTGATTGCCATCAACTGATCGTGTGTGCCTCTCTCCGTTATTTCCCCTTGGTGTAATACTATTATTTCGTCTGCATGCCGAATGGTACTTAGGCGATGGGCTATCACCAGAGATGTACGGTTTTTCATCATATTATTGATGGCTTCCTGCACACTTCTTTCGCTTTCCGTATCCAGTGATGAAGTGGCTTCGTCTAAAATAAGAATCGGAGGATTTTTTAATACGGCCCTGGCAATGGTTAGTCGTTGCTTTTCTCCACCACTTAGTTTATTGCCGCGGTCGCCAATGTTTTCGTGTAAGCCATCTTCTTTTTGCTGTATAAAGCTCCAGGCATTGGCAATACGGGCTGCCTGTTCAATATCTTTTTCATCGGATACTTCGGTACCTAGGGCAATATTTCGGGCGATGGTATCATTAAATAAAATGGGTTCCTGCGTAACGATGCCCATCATCTTGCGAACCGATTGTTGCGTATAAGATTTTATATTCACCCCATCAATTAATAGCTCTCCACTGGTAACATCATGAAATCGCGGAACCAGATCTGCCAGCGAACTCTTTCCTGCTCCCGACGAGCCTACCAGTGCAACGGTTTTCCCCTTTTCTATATAGAGGTTGATGTTTTTTAGTACCAGCGTATCGTCATAGGCAAAAGATACATTTTTGAATGTGATGCCTTTTTCAAAATGTTGTAAATCAGCAGCGCCTGGCACATCGGTAACTGTAACGGGTGCTTGTAATATTTCTTCAATACGCTGAATGGCTGCACTGCCGCGTTGGGCATTGTAAAATGCGGTAGACAGGGCTTTGGCTGGATTAATGATTTGTGTAAAGAATACGATATAAGTTATAAAGCTGGCCGAGCTGAGTCCGGATTGTTCCCCCAGCACCAGCCTGCCACCAAACCATAGGATACAGGTTAATACGGCTACCCCTAAAAATTCGGATAAGGGGGAGGCTAGGTCTTTTCGAAAATTCATTTTATTTCTTACCTCATTCAAATGGTTGTTGGTTTCGAAAAATTTATTCCGCAGAAAGGATTCTGCATTAAACGCTTTAATAACCCGCAATCCGCCAAGAGTTTCATCTAGAATAGATAACAAACTACCCTGTGTTTCCTGTGAAACAGTAGATTGCTTTTTTAAGGAACGGCTCACCCGGCCAATGATAAAACCGGTGATTGGAAGTAACACCAATAAAAACAGCGAGAGGGCAGGACTGGTATATATCAATGCAATCAGAATAATCAATATGGTCATGGGCTCGCGTATCAATCCTTCTAATGTGCTCATCACACTCCACTCTACCTCATTGGCATCATTGCTCATGCGGCTGATGATATCCCCCTTCCTTTGCTCAGTAAAAAACCCCATAGGCAACTCCAACAATTTCGCATACAAGTCGGCCCGCAATTTGGTCATCACATAATTGCGCATGGGTGCCAATACCCGGAAGGATAAATAGGTAAACAAATTTTTAAAAAATATAGAACTGATAATCGCCAAACAGATAGCCCCCAGTGCATATATTTTACCCTGCTCCTGAATTAATAGGCCGATATAATATTTTAACCAGTCGAGTAAACCACTAATGCCGGAAGCGGAAAATTGCAGAATGGGTTTAATCGGTTGTACCGGATTCGGATCGAAAAGCATTTGAAGAAACGGGGCCAGCATAGCCAATGAAACCAGCGAAAATAAAACGGAGAAAAGGTTAAAAATTACATAAAGCAATATGTTCCTGCGTTGGTTTCGCAGGTAAAAGAGAATGCGGGAGAATCGATTCATCATGTATAAACCGCTTTTACACCCGAAAGTAAGTACTTTTGTACGTAATCAATCATTTCAACATGACGGAAGGTAAAAGGCAGCGACAAGTGGCTGGGGTGTTACAGGAAGCCCTCAATGATATTTTCAGGCGATTGGGGCTTTCAATGATGGATGGGGGAATGGTGTCTATTTCTTCAGTGAAAGTTACGCCCGACTTATTAGAGGCACGTATTTATCTGAGTCTGTTTCAGGTGAACAACCCTGCCCAGGCTATGAAAACTATCGAAACCAGGGCATGGGAAATAAAAAAAGAACTATCGCTGCGCGTTAAGCACCAATTACGCCGGATTCCTGTGTTGCATTTTTATCGCGACGATACCCTGGATTATGTTTTTAAAATGGAAGAAATTTTTAAAAGCATCGCTGCTGATAATTCTGCTAAAGAAACTCCTTCCGAATCCTAATTCCGTGTTTGTTCAAAATACAGTTTTGTGAATCTCTTATTTGCCTGGCGATATTTCAGAACCGGTCAATCGGTAAGTGTAATCAACCTGATTTCGCGCATCAGTATGCTGGCTATTGGGGTAGGCGCCCTTTCCTTAATCATTGTGTTGAGTGTTTTTAATGGATTTGAAGATTTAGTAAAAGGGCTTTACAACGACTTTTATGCTGATATACGCGTGGTACCCGCCCGAGGAAAAATCATGCGTTTGTCAGATCAGCAATTACAGTCAATTCGTGGTATTAGAGGTGTAGAAGCGATTAGTAGGGTAGTTGAAGAAAAAGCCGTGTTGAATGGCGCATTTCAAACGATTGTTACGGTAAAGGGGGTAGATAGTGCATATACCCATGTAACCAATATAGATACGCCAAGTCATATTATGCGGGGTAAGTTTTTGTTGGGTTCGGTTGAGAATCCTTCTATTGTAGTGGGTGTGGGAATAGAGAATGCTGCCGGCCTGGAAGTGGAACAATATCAATATCCCGCGGTACTGTATCTGCCTAATAAACAGGCTGCGCGCCTTACTGCGGAAGAAGGGTTGCATTCTTTTACTGTAAAACCAACCGGAACTTTTGCCGTGCAGCAGGAATTTGATAATAAGTATGTGTTTACCAATCTGCCCTTTGTGCAGTTTATGTTAGGCATGCAGCCAGATGAATATTCAGGTGTTGAAATGCGTATTTCCGGAAACCCTGCTTCGGTGCAGCAACAGTTGCAAGAATCCCTAGGGAAAGATTTTTTGGTAGAAACCCGCTATCAGCAGAATATGGGATTATACCGGGTGATGAAAACCGAGAAATGGTTCATCTATGTGATTCTTACGCTGATTCTAGTGGTGGCAGCATTTAATATTATTGGTTCCTTAACCATGCTGGTGCTGGAAAAACAAAAAGATATCGCCATACTCCATGCCATGGGCGCCACAAAAGTCCGTATTCGAAATATTTTTTTATTGGAAGGGTTGTTATTAGGTGTATTGGGTGGAGGTGCCGGTATGCTATTAGCTACCCTCATTTGTCAGGCACAAATACACTTCAAACTGCTGAAGTTGGGGGGAAGTACTTTTATTATTGATTATTATCCTGTAGCCATGCGGTTTCCCGATTTTCTGTTGGTGGGCATTACCATTTTATGCATTACTTTGGCTGCTGCCTGGATTCCAGCATATAGAGCCGGTAGGCGGAGTTTTTCGTTGAAAAGTACCTGATAAAAGTTAAATGGGTGCTGCTATTTCAATTATGCAAGCTTAACAAAATTACCTTCCAATTTTACGTTAAAATTGATTTCCGCTTTCAATGCGCTGAAAACTCTTATAATCGTATCAATGGTTGCGCTATTCGCACTGCTTTCTAGCTTAGATATTTGGGCTCTTTGAACACCAACCAGCAGGCCCAATTCTTCTTGTGTTAATTTCCTTTCTTGCCTAGCCGCCTTAATCATTTTCCCTAACACGTCCATCCGAAGTTCATATTCATATTCATCCCTCTCATTCGTACCTATCTTTCCGATGTACTTGTCTTTCATTTGAGAGAGAGAATACGTTTTTACTGCTTTAGTTGCCATGGATTTACTCTTTATTAATTGTTGAAATACCTGCTTCTTAGCCTTACAGCCCTTTCGATTTCTTTTGACGGAATTTTAGTAACCTTTTTTATAAAACCATGGGTAGCAATTACCAAGGTTTTCCGGTTATTAGTCTTATCCCAAAACGCAAGCAGCCTTATTTGTAATCCAGCGAATTGGGTTCTGAATTCCCAAATGTCATTTTGTAGTTTCTTAAAAAGTTTTGGGTCGTTGGTTTGTTCGGCCAGATCGATATTGTATAAAATTTTTTTAATGGTGGGCTGGGCAAGTGTACCAAAAAATTCGTCCGCCTCCTCTAAGAATTTTGTTTCAAAAAATCTCATCTTACCCGCATTAATTTTCCTATGCAAAGATAAGATTTGTTTCTATATTTAGAAACAAAAAATTAAAAAACTAGTTGGTTGTTTTTTAAAAACAAGAAAGGCAACCCATTCCCATTCCTTGGTTGAATTAATAATCACCCAACGTTTCCGGCAACTGTTCGAGTGCGGTGGCCAACTGGGCATCATTAGGGGCAATGCCATGCCATTCGTGACTGCCCTCCATAAATGATACGCCCTTTCCCATTTCGGTTTTCATCAGTATTACAATTGGTTGGCCCTGAAATGCAGCTGATTTGGCGGCAGCAAGCGTAGTAATCACTTCTGCCATATTATTGCCATCCATATGTAATACTTTCCATCCGAAGGAAGTGAATTTGGCAGGTAAATCTCCCAGATTCATCACCTGCTTGGTAGATCCATCAATCTGCTGACCATTCCAGTCAACCGTGGCAATCAGGTTATCTACTTTATGATGGGCAGCCCCTAAAATGGCTTCCCAGTTTTGCCCTTCATTCAGTTCTCCATCGCCGGTTAGGCAGTAAACGATGGAATGGTCGTTATTTAATTTTTTTGCCAATGCAGCTCCCATGGCCACGCTGAGGCCCTGGCCCAACGATCCACTGGCAATTCTTACCCCGGGTAAATGTTCGTGGGTAGTAGGGTGCCCTTGTAGGCGGGTATTGATTTTACGGAAGGTTGCCAATTCTTTCACTTCAAAATAGCCAGATCGGGCTAGTACGGAATAAAACAAAGGAGAAATATGTCCGTTGGAAAGAAAGAATAGGTCTTCCCCAATGCCATCCATCGAAAATCCGGGATTTCTTTTCATTACCTCAAAATACAGTGCGGTAACAAAATCGGCACATCCCAGTGATCCCCCGGGGTGTCCGCTTTGAACACCATGTACCATTCTAACGATATCCCTTCTAACCTGGGAAGCAATTTTTTCGAGTTCCTGAACTGTCATTTTAGTAGGCTTTGGATGCAAATATAAGTGAGAGAATTCAGTTCCTTGTCCACAATTCCCATCCGTTCCCGGATACTTGCAACATTTTTGTACCTTTACCATTAGAAAATACCGGATATGTCTGAAGAATTATTACTTATTACCGCAGATGCAGAAGATAGTATGCAAAAGGGCATTGCCCACCTCGAAACGGAATTAACCAAAATTAGGGCTGGAAAAGCTAATCCCTCTATGTTGGATGGAATTTCGGTTGAATACTATGGATCGCCTACCCCTATTGCACAGGTAGCCAATATTTCGGTGCTGGATGTGCGTACCATCAGCATTCAGCCTTGGGAAAAAAATATGTTGTCGCCTATTGAACGTGCCATTATGCAGGCCAATATTGGCATTACCCCCCAGAGCGATGGCAACCAGATTCGCCTTTTCTTGCCCCCATTAACAGAGGAGAGAAGAAAAGAATTGTTTAAAAAAGCCAGTGGTGAGGGGGAGCATTCTAAAGTAGCTATTCGCAATATTCGCAGGGATGCCATAGAGCAGGTGAAGAAATTACAGAAAGATGGGTTGAGTGAAGATGCGGCAAAAGATGCCGAAAAAGAGATTCAAGATTTAACCGATCGCTATATTGTGCTGGTGGATAAACACCTGGCTGCCAAAGAAAAGGAAATGATGGCCGTATAAAACCCAATCAAGAATTATTTTCAGCCGCCTCAACTATTGGGTCGGCTTTTTTTTGGGGTTTATTAACCAGATACACACCCACCAGAATAATGAGTAAGCAAAAGAATTGTTGCAAATTGATCTGCTCATTCCTCAATAATCCCCAGGCAACCGCCACAAAGGGGATTCCATAGGTTACCATGGAGGCAAAAACGGGTCCGGCCCTTTTTACCAGCATATAAAAAATAATGGAGGCTATTGCGGTACCTACAATGCCCAATATACCGGCTGTTGCAATTGATTGTAAAACCGACTTGTTTAGCAACGGCATCTGAAAAAATCCGGAATAGGCTAGTATTAATGCCGAAGGGGGAATGAGCATTACAAATGCCAGCGAGGCTATATCCAAGGCGCCGATCCCCCTCATATGTCTCCCAACCATGTTCACGTTTAGTCCATAAAACAGGGTTGCCAAAATTACCAGCATCGAATACCCAATATTGCCCCATTGAAATCCAGTTCCCGATACCATCAGCAGGGTTAGCCCCAAAAACCCAATCAGGGTGCCGAGGATCTGCAATACCCGAACTTTCAGTTGAAAAAATAGAATCCCCACCAATAAGGTAAATAGCGGAGTTAGGGCATTTAAAATTCCGGCCAGGGCACTGTCTATTTTTGTTTCGGCCATGCAAAATAAGAAGGCGGGGAAAAAGCTGCCAATCAGCCCAGATAGCATTACCCGACCCACCTGTGAGCGGGGAATGGATTGCCAGGCTTTTTTTACAAAGGGAAGCAGTACCAGTCCGGCACTTACAATTCGGATGGATGCTACTTGAAAGGCAGAGAGCTCGCGCATACCCACTTTCATTAAAAAGAAAGAACTACCCCAGATAATACAAAGTGCCGTAAATAATATCCAATGAATCCAGGGGCGCTGCATGAATTGTTTTTGCAAAGTTGCTATTTTATTGGAACAATTGAATATTTTTAGAAAAACTAATCGGATATGGCTGCTATAAACTTAGCAAAAATCAGTACCCGTGCACCCAAGGGACTAAATAAGGAAAAAATAAAAGCCAAAACTGCCCAGCTTCTAGAAGAGTTAGACGAGTTGCAAAACCTATTATTTGCCGAAAGTAAGCATTCGGTGCTGGTGGTGATTCAGGGGATGGATGCCAGTGGTAAGGATGGGGTAATTCGGAATGTGTTTGGCAAATTAAATCCGCAGGGGGTTCGTGCTTATTCTTTTAAAGTGCCTACTTCGCTGGAATTATCGTACGATTTTTTATGGCGTGTTCACCAGCAGGTGCCTCCAAAAGGGATGATTCAGCTGTTCAACCGTTCGCATTACGAAGATATTTTGGTTACCCGCGTACACAAATGGTGCGACGACCAGCAGGCAAAGGCCCGGATGAAGGCCATCAACGATTTTGAACACCTGCTTGCCCATCATTGCAATACCCATATCCTGAAACTATATTTACATGTTTCTCCACAGGAACAACAACAACGCCTCGAAGAACGCATAAAAAATCCCGATAAACAATGGAAATACAACGAGCGGGATTTTGAGGAAGCAAAACTTTGGAAAGTATACATGAAAATGTATGAAGAATGCTTTACGTATTGCAATGTGGTACCCTGGAACATCATTCCAGCCGACCAGAATTGGTACAAGGAATATTTAATAGCCTCTCAGCTGCATAAATTGCTGAGTTCATTAAAAATGCAATATCCAGGATTGAAAAAGTAATTTATCATCTATTATTTATATATTGCCGCATAAAATTTTTATATGGGATTATTAAAAGAATTCAAAGAATTTGCCCTTAAAGGCAACTTGGTAGACATTGCCGTGGGTTTTGTAATGGGTGCCACTTTTACTAAAATTGTAACCACTTTTGTAGATGGTATGGTAATGCCTTTGATAGGCATGTTAACCGGCGGGGTCGATTTTGGCGATAAAGTTATGGTTTTAAAAGAAGCCACTGCGGAGGTGAAAGATGCCGCCGGCAAAGTAGTAACTGCTGCTAGTCCGGCCGTTGATTTAAAATACGGTGCATTTATCACGAGCCTTATTGATTTTGTATTAGTGGCTTTTGTAATTTTTATGCTGATTAAGGCCATCAACAGATTTAGACAGGAAGCTGCTCCAGCTGCCGAACCGGCTCCTTCTTCTACCGATCTTTTGCTGACGGAGATTCGGGACGCCCTCAAAAAATAGACTTTTGTCTTACAAAAGGGAACTAGGTGGATAACTTGCTTATCCACCTAGTTCCTTATTGCCGCTTTTCAATTTTCTTTGTGCCTAAATTGTAGTGTTGTGAATCAATCGAGTTATCAGATCAAATTAGAACAGTTTGAGGGGCCTTTCGACCTGCTTTTATTCTTCATTGAGCGGGATGAGCTGGATATTTATAATATTCCCATTACCAAAATCATCAACGATTTTTTGACTTTTATCCACCAGGGCGAAAAGTTGAATATAGAGCTGAGCAGTGAGTTTATCTTGTTTGTTTCTACGCTGATGCGCATCAAAGCCCGGCTGCTGCTACCGCGTAAGGAACTTGATGCTTCAGGCAATGAAATCGACCCAAGGCAAGAGCTGATTGATAAGATTCTTGAGTATAAAAAATTCAAGGAAGCCGCCATCAAAATGGCTGAAATGGAAGCGGAACGGATGCTGATGATTAAGCGGGGCAATCTGCAGCGGGAAATTGCCCTATTGGGTGAGGAAGCTTCGGAAGGCACGGAGATTCAGAATATTACCCTTTTCAAGCTGATGAAATCCTTTGAAAAAGTGATGCTTCGGCTGCAAGAAAGGCAGAATAAACCCGTGCATACCGTTGTGCCCTACAATTATACCATGGAGGGTAGCCGTGATTACATGCTGCATATGCTGGAGCAGGAGAAAACGGTTTCTTTTGAGAAAGTGTTTGAAATTTGTGACAATAAAATTCACGCCATTTTCTTATTCCTATCAATTCTGGAACTTGCTCAGCAAAAGTACATGCGGCTTAGTGTGGGTCAGGGCATGAACAATTTTATTGTTGAGTGGAATGAAAATCGGCTAGCCGATATTGAAGCGGAAGGTATTGATGCCAATCCTGCTGAAGCAATAACGGAAACTACAGAAACAGCTGAATAAACTGAGTTCAGGTTAACCGGCAATAACAGTTACTTTATCTTTTATCATTGCCAACACAGCTTCCTCAATTGCCTGCGCATCATAATCACATTCGCGGTGCAATTCTTTCGGGGTACCGTGTTCTACAAGTCTATCGGGGATTCCTAAAATGGTGATTTCTGCCTTATAGCGGTGGGCATTCATAAATTCAAGCACAGCCGAGCCAAATCCACCTACTACGGTGCCGTCTTCTACGGTAACAACTTTGCTATAATTCGAAAACACTTCATGCAGCATCTCTTCGTCGAGGGGCTTTACAAAGCGCATATCATAATGGGCTGGATCGATACCCCGCGTGCGCAATTGGCGGATAGCTGCCTGCGCAAAATTACCCGGGTGGCCTAAAGAAAGGATGGCAACATCGGCTCCGTTTTTCAGTTTTCTACCCGTACCTATTTCAATAGTTTCAAAAGGAGTTCTCCACTCCGGCATAACGCCTTCTCCGCGTGGGTAGCGGATAACAAAAGGTAGCTGGTTGCTTTCCAATTGGGCTGTGTACATCAGGTTACGCAGCTCCTGCTCATTCATAGGTGCACTGATAACCATATGCGGAATACAACGCAGAAACGCAATATCATAACAACCGTGGTGGGTAGGTCCATCTTCCCCAACCAATCCGGCCCTATCTAAACAAAATACTACCGGCAATTTCTGTATGGCTACATCGTGCACTACCTGATCGTATCCTCTTTGAATAAAGGAAGAGTAGATATTGCAAAACACCCGCAAACCCTGTGTGGCTAAACCGGCACTTACGGTAACAGCGTGCTGTTCGCAGATGCCCACATCAAAGGCCCGATTGGGCATTTTTTCCATCATAATTTTCAATGAAGAACCGCTGGGCATAGCAGGGGTAATGCCCATCACTGCCGGATTTTGCTCTGCCAACTCAACCAAGGTATGACCAAACACATCCTGGTACTTAGGGGGCTGAGGAGCTGTAATGGTTTTGCGGAATATTTCTCCGGTTACTTTATCAAATAAACCAGGTGCATGCCATTTGGTTTGGTCTTTTTCTGCCAGGGCATATCCTTTTCCTTTGGTTGTTACGATATGCAACAGCTTGGGACCCGGAATCTCACGGAGATCTTTGAGCGTATCTACCAATTTGGTAATGTTGTGACCGTCAATCGGACCAAAATATCGCAGCTTCAGCGCTTCGAACAGGTTACTGCTGTTGCTCACGAGGCCTTTTAAGCCGGCTTCTAACTTGCTGGCCATGGCTTTGCTAAAGTGTTCGCCTACCGGCAGCTTACCCATCAGGTTCCAAACTTCGTCGCGCACTTTATTGTAAGTGGGAGAAGTACTGATATCAGTTAAATATTCTTTCAAAGCACCTACATTGGGGTCGATGCTCATGCAATTATCATTCAGAATAATCAGCAAATCGCTGTCGGCAACCCCGGCATGATTCATAGCTTCGAATGCCATACCGGCCGTCATAGAACCATCTCCGATAACTGCTACCGACTTTCTGTTTTCCCCTTTGTATTTTGCCGCTATCGACATACCGAGGGCAGCTGAAATGGAAGTGGAGGAATGGCCTACTCCAAAAGTATCGTATTCACTTTCACTCCGCTTAGGAAAACCACTGAGCCCCTTGTATTTTCGGTTGGTAACAAACTGATCTCTGCGACCGGTTAAAATTTTATGTCCATACGCTTGATGACCTACATCCCAAACCAACTGGTCGTAGGGAGTTTGGTAAACATAGTGGAGGGCTACCGATAATTCTACCACCCCCAAACTGGCCGCAAAATGGCCACCATGCACACTTACTACATCAATAATAAATTGCCGAAGTTCTTGGCAAACTTGATACAACTGCTCCCTGGAAATTTTTTTTAGATCGTTGGGGTGGTTGATTTGTGCTAGAAGTGGGCCGGGAGTGATGGTCATGTAACCGGGTTTAAGCTGTAATAATAAGCAATATCCTTGAGTGTATTATCAGACACATGCAAAAATTAACTTATACTATGTGTCTGATTTATATAGTAAACAACCTTTGCTTGCAGAATGTTCAATACAAACGTAGGCGGTTTTCTGCCCTACACCCGCTTATTTAACCACTAATCCTTAATCCCATGCTTTTACCCTCTTCAAACAATTAAATTTGTAAGTATGCGCAGGAGAAATACTTTGTATTGGATTTGTCAGTTAGGGGGGTGGCTGTTTTACGGACTAGCTTTGATGTTTTTTGCTTTTATTTTCAATAATAAAACGAACAATGTTCTATATCCCCGTATTGCGATAACCATAATTTTTGGGGTTTTGTGTACTCATTTGCTGCGAGAAATGATTGTGCGACTCAACTTACGCCCCCCCATCACAGCCCGTAACTGGTGGTTGCATGTGTTAACCATTCTTGGGGCGATTTTGTTATTTAATTTGGCTAATAGTTCAGCGGTAGAATGGTTAAAATTATATGAACCTGCCGCCAAGGTTTCGGTAAATACCCGTTTTATTTTTAATTTGCTTTTTGATTCGCCGCTGATTATTGTTTGGGCATCTATCTACTACATCTGGCATTATATCGATTTGGGATCTGTGAATGAGATACAGCAGGTTAAGTTGCAGAGTTTGGTGAAGGAGCTGGAACTGAAAACCATCAAGTCGCATATCAATCCGCACTTTATTTTTAATGCACTCAATAGTATTCGGGCTTTGGTGGATGAAAATCCGGCAAGGGCGAGAACGGCGATTACTGAACTGAGTAATATCCTGCGCAGCAGCATGCAGATGGAGAAGGCAGAGACCATTACTTTAGAAAAAGAGTTAGACATAGTAAAAGATTATCTCGCTTTAGAGCAAATTCGTTTCGAAGACAGGCTGCAGGTGGCCTATGAAATTGATGAAGATACCCTAGATCAGCCCGTACCTCCCATGATGTTGCAAACCCTGGTAGAAAATGCCATCAAGCATGGAATCAGCAAAGAAAAAAATGGGGGATTGGTTCGGATTATTTCTGATAATCGCAACAATCGACATGTGTTGATTGTAGAAAATACTGGAATTATTGAACACAGCGTACTACCTGTAAAAAATACGGTAAATGCAGCTTCCTCCGGTGGTTTTGGTATAGACAGCACCCAGCACCGATTACAATTGATGTATGGAGAAAAAGCTTCTTTTCAAATAAAAAATGCAGATACCAATTTAGTTCGGGCAGAGATTTCGCTTCCGGTGGTAGCAACGCTTGTGCCTCAGTTATTAGCTAAACACAAAGATCATGGCAATTAAAGCAATTATCATAGATGATGAGCGACTGGCTCGCAATGAATTAAAAAAGTTGTTGCAATCTCATTCAGAAATTGAAGTGATTGAGGAAGCGGCAAATGTAGATGAGGGCATAGAGAAAATCGAGTTGTTACATCCCGATTTAATTTTTCTGGATATTCAAATGCCCGGAAAGAATGGGTTTGAACTATTGGCGGAAGTTGAAAAAGCTCCCCGCGTAATTTTTACCACTGCCTATGATGAATATGCCATCAAAGCATTTGAGGTAAATGCATTGGATTATCTACTCAAGCCCATTGAGCCCAAGCGCTTAGGAGAAGCCCTTAATAAGTTGCAGGCAGAAATGATGAAGGATAATCCTGCCATGGCAGCCAACAATCGGGGGCCACTTACCGAATTAGATCAGGTGTTTGTGAAAGATGGTGAAAGATGTTGGTTTGTGAAGCTTGGAGAGATTCGTTTATTCGAAAGTGTAGGGAATTACGCCAAGGTTTACTTCGGAACCCATAAGCCACTGATATTAAAATCGCTAAATGCATTGGAAGAGCGGTTAGACGATCGGATGTTTTTCCGTGCCAACCGCAAGCACATTATCAACCTGCGTTGGATAGAAAAAATAGAGCCCTATTTTAATGGCGGGTTACTGGTAGATTTGAAGGGCGGGGAAAAAGTAGAAGTGAGTAGGCGACAAACCGTTAAGTTTAAAGAAATGATGAGCTTATAATTACAAGCTCATTTGCTAATAATTTACTTTTCAATAGATTCAAACCCTTTTATATGCGAAAGTTGCTTGTATTGTTATTACTGAATGTGGTTGTATTTAGTGTATATGCACAAAAGATAGACCAAATAATTAATGCGAAAGAAGTGCTGCGAATTGAGTCGGTACTAGCTTCCGACGAGATGCAGGGAAGAAAAACTTTTACCCCCGGAATAGATAAAGCAGCTGCTTTTATTGCCGAAGAGTTTGCAAAAATGAAAATAACGCCCTATCCGGGAACCAACCAGTATTTGCAGACTTTTGCAATGCTGCGTCCTAAATTTTTGGGATTACAGGCCAGCGTTAATGGGGTTCCGGTAGATAGCAAAAATGTGGTAGTGATTACCTGTAAAGACACTTTACAAATCAATCAGCAGTCGGGGTATGAAATGGCACAAATTGCGGCCGGCGAAAATTTTGTTACCGAAGCGAGAAAATACCTAAATACAAAAAAGAATTATTGCGTAATAGTCGATTCTTCTCACGCTGCTAATTTTGGCATGCTTACCCGATTTAAATCGCAACTTTATCAATCGGATTATAGTACGGTATTTATGCTCACATCTGCAAAGCCAGTTGATTTTTCAGTAGCAGCCTATCATAGTTTCACACGTCAGTCGTTGCAAAATGTGGCAGCAATTATACCCGGCAAAAGCAGGCCCAATGAATATGTGATTTTTTCGGGGCACTACGATCATCTTGGTGTTATGAGTAAAGATCGTCAGGGTAATGTACTAACCGATTCTATTTTTAATGGTGCCAATGATGATGCGGCAGGCACCACTGCTATGATGTTGCTGGCTCAATATTTTGCGAAGCAAAAAAACAATGAGCGCACGTTGATTTTTGTTGCATTTACGGCCGAGGAAGTGGGTGGCTTTGGTGCAACCTATTTTTCACGGCAAATGAATCCAGATGAAGTGGTGGCTATGTTTAACATCGAAATGATTGGCACCGAAAGTAAGTGGGGCAAGAATTCGGCCTATATCACTGGATTTGAAAAAACCAATATGGGCGAGATTCTTCAGCAAAATTTAGCGGGTACCGGCTTTACTTTTTATCCCGATCCTTATACCACCCAGAATTTGTTTTATCGGTCCGACAATGCCACGCTGGCACGATTAGGTGTTCCTGCGCATACCATCAGCACCTCGAAAATGGATAGTGAGCCTAATTATCATAAAGCAAGTGACGAAGTGGGTACCCTTGATATGGACAATATGGCTATGATTATTAAATCCATTGCCCTGAGTGCCCGCAGTATCATCAGTGGCAAAGACACACCCTCTCGTGTAGATACCAAGCAGCTTAAGTAAGAAAATTTCGGCAAAAAAGTTTTAAACAGCCAGTGGCAGGCTATGCACGGCTGCGCTGATTTCTGCCATAATGGAAGGGTCTTTTTCTATGGCATTACCCACCACAATTACATCGGCACCTGCTTTGCAATTTCGGTATGCTTTTTCGGGGTCGGTGATTCCGCCACCAACAATTAAAGGGATAGAAATATTGTTAGCCACCCGCTCGATCATGGTTTCGGTGATGGGCTTTCGGGCACCGCTGCCGGCATCCATATAAATCAGTTTCAAACCCAGCATTTCTCCGGCCATAGCGGTGCACATGGCAATATCGTTTTTGTCGGCAGGTATGGGGCTTGCATTTGAGATATACGAAACGGTAGTGGGTGCACCGCCATCTATTACCATATATCCGGTAGGAATAATTTCTAGTCCGCTCTTTTTTACAAAGGGGGCGCTGATTACATGCTGGCCAATTAGTAATTCCGGATTTCTGCCCGAAATGAGCGATAGATATAAAAGTGCATCGGCATGCGAGCTGATTTGCGAAGGGGAACCGGGGAACAGGGTAACCGGAATATTGCAGGATGATTTAATTTGTTTGATACAACTATCCAGCTGACTGGAAATTACCAAACTACCCCCCACAAAAAAATGGTCCACTTTACAGGTAAGAGCCCGCTCTACGAGTTCGTTAATAATGGCCGTATTCACCTTGTCGGGATCAATTAAAACGGCGAAAGATTTCCTTCCGGCTGTTTGTTGGTTGGTAAGTAACTGATAAATTGCCCCTTTCATGCAAATTGAAGATAGGTGTAATTGCAAAAATGGACAAAATTTCGGTATCCTGTTCAACCTTAGGGGTGTTTTTAATGCCCGAATACCCCTCAAATGAAAAAATAAGGCTAAAAACAAACAATTTTATAGGGAATTACTCAAATGAAGGAACCGGGGCATCGGATTTTACGAAGGGTATTGTAGTGAGTTGGGTTTCAATCCATTTGAATAAATTTTTATCTTGGAGTCAGTAAATTAATTACATTCATATCTTAAAAACCGGTAACGTTAAAATTGCTATATGGGAGATCTTCAAGTAAAAAAAGAAGCCAAAAAATACGATGCAGTAATTGTGGGTTCAGGAGCAGGTGGAGGTATGGCTGCATATGTGTTGGCTAATGCGGGTTTAAAGGTTTGTTTAATTGAAGCGGGACCTAATTACGACCCCGCCATTCATTCGTCGCAGTTAAAAAATCCTTGGGAGTCTCCTCGCAGGGGGGCGAGTACTAAGTATCGTCCTTTTGGCGATTTTGATGGCTGTTTTTGGGGATGGGAAATTGATGGCGAGCCCTATACAATGAAGGAGGGCAGTGCTAAATGGGATTGGTGGCGTGCCCGTATGATTGGGGGAAGAACCAATCACTGGGGTAGAATATCACTTCGGTTTGGTCCTAAAGATTTCAAGCGCAGAAGTATTGATGGGCTGGGGGATGATTGGCCCATTGGATATGAGGATGTGAAACCTTATTACGACAAGATTGATAAATTGATTGGGGTATTTGGATCGAATGAGGGATTGCCAAATGATCCGGATGGCATTTTTCTGCCTGCCCCCAAACCTCGTTTGCACGAGTTGATGATTAAGAAAACTGCCACGGGTATGGGGATACCTGTGATTCCATCACGACTATCTATTCTTACTAAGCCTATTAATAATGAAAGAGGCGCTTGTTTTTATTGCGCGCAATGTGGTAGAAGTTGTAAGGTATATGGCGATTTTTCCTCTTCTTCTGTTTTAGTAAAACCTGCTGTACTTACCGGAAATATTGATGTGATTACCAACGCCATGGCGCGGGAAGTGATTACCAATGCAGAGGGATTGGCAACAGGGGTTTCTTTTGTTAAAAAGGAGGATGGCATGGAGTACCAGGTTACGGGTAGGGTGGTTATATTGGCTGCCAGTACCTGTGAAACTGCTCGATTATTATTGAATTCAAAATCTATCCGTCACCCGAATGGATTGGCCAACGACAGTAATGTGGTAGGTAAATATTTGCATGATTCTACCGGGGCTGCTATTGGTGGGGTATTGCCGCAATTGTTTGGTAGAAAGCGCTATAACGAAGATGGGGTGGGCGGTATGCATGTGTATACGCCCTGGTGGCTGGATAATAAAAAATTAGATTTTCCCCGTGGATACCATATTGAATATTGGGGTGGCATGGGGCAGCCCGCCTATGGTTTTGGATTTGGCACGGAAGGCTTGAATGGACAATATCAGGTGAATGGAAAAACCAAACCTGCTGGTGGATATGGTGCTTCCCTGAAAGAAGATGTACGCTTTTTCTATGGTGCCGGAGTAGGTATGGCAGGCAGGGGAGAAGCGGTTCCGGATGTAAAGAACTATTGCGAGATTGATCCTACTGTGGTAGATAAATATGGTATTCCTGTACTGCGCTTTCATACCAATCATTCGGAGTATGAAATCAAGCAGGCAAAACACATGAAGGAAACCTTTAAGGAAATCCTGCACAATATGGGTGCTGTTATTACATGGGGTGGGGATGATACCGCTGCCAATAAGTATGGACTCAGCAATCCCGGAAATATCATCCACGAAGCCGGAACGGTAAGAATGGGGAATGATCGTAAAACATCTGCACTCAACAAATGGAGTCAGGCACACGACTGCAAAACCTTGTTTTGTGTGGATGGTAGTCAGTTTGTATCTCAGGCGGATAAAAATATTACTTGGACGATTCTGGCGCTTTCTATGCGTACTTCGGAATACATTCTGGATGAAATGAAAAAACAAAATCTCTGATAATTGTTAAGCCAATTATATGGACAGAAGAAAATCGATTAAGACTTTACTGATAGGTGCAGCCGGCACTGGGGTGTTGGTAGAAGCCTGTAAAAGTACCGACAAGAAAGAAGTGATGGCATCTGCTGATGTTGCAGTTAATGCCGACCGGATGCAGGAGGAGAAAGATTATATATCCAAACTCAATGCAGGTGCAGCATTCTTTACTGCGCATGAGATGAAGGTGATCACTTTGTTGAGTGATATCATTATTCCCAAGGATGCGGTAAGTGGCAGTGCATCAGAAGCCAAAGTGCCCGAGTTTATTGAGTTTATTGTAAAGGATATGCCGGAACATCAAACACCCTTGCGGGGTGGATTGCGTTGGTTGGATATGCAATGTTTTCGTCAGTTTAATCAATCCTTTACCGAAATCACCGATCAGCAACGCCTTACCATGGTAGATCAGATTGCCTATCCTGAAAAAGCGGCCCCGGATATGAAATTTGGTGTTTCCTTCTTTAATAAGATGCGGGATTTGGTAACTACTGGTTTTTATACTTCCGAAATGGGTGTGAAAGATCTGGGTTATATGGGTAATGTACCCAATCAGTGGAATGGCGTACCGGATGATGTATTGAAGCAATATGGATATGCTTACTCCGAAAGAGAATTAAAGGAGTGTGTGAGTTATGATAAAACTACAGGATAGTAGTGTCCATTTTTTCTGCATTTGCTGTAAATTATAAACCAAAAAGCGCTTTTTGGGCGTTGAAATTTTGGAGAATTTCTGCGGAGCTTAATACCCGATTATAACTAATAAAACTGGCAATCCTTCCATTCCAATTTCTTCCTCCTGCAGCCCATGCGGCAAGTCTTAATACTTGAGCTTGATAAAAAATATTTCTATTATTAGCCAGGTCGCCCTGACTATGAAAAGTTCCATTTACATATGCTATTACCCTATCAGAGGGAGTAAAAGTGATTGAAATATTTGTCCATGTGTTTGCTGTTAAATTTATAGATACGCTACCACCAATCCCTCCGCTGGCATCAGATGCTCCGAAGGCATATTGATTGGTGTTATTATTATTTTGCTGTAAAACAAAGTTCCTAAAGTTCGTATGGTTATTGTCGAAAATATCTGCATATTGAACTTGCGTACTTCCTGCATTTACCCATAAACTAATCGTAAAACTTTGGTAAGTAAAATTACTTCCCAAATCTATATAATCATTACTCCCATCAAATACAATACTACCCCCATTACTGCTACTGAATGTTGGTCCATTCGTGAGTGTACCATTATTTCTAATTCCACTCAAATCCGTCCAAGTAGTTCCCGAACCTGGATAGGAGGGAGAAATTCCTGCATCGAGCCAAAGTACCAATCCATTAGTAACGATTCCTGATGAGATAGTTCTAACTCCTCTTCCCCCTGCATCGGCTGATCGGGTATTATCTGCATTCGCTGCTTGTGCTCTGTCGGAGGTGGTTGCTGAGTTGGTAGTTGTGTTGAGCCAGGAACCTCCCTTCCATCCGGTACCTGCGGCCGCGGGCCAACCGGATACATCGGAAGCACCACCTACAGTGAGGGTGCCATTGCCATGTACTCCTGAGAAGGTTCTACCAGTTGCATTTCCAACGGTTACTACTCGTTCCCAGAGATTACCACTCAGTTCCATATTGCCATAGTATCCACTTCCACTGGTTGCTCTTCCAGTACTGCTGGTTGCGAAGATGCCAGTTCTCACAGGCCCCGAGGTAAAGCCATTATTGTAAGCGATATTGGAAGAAGAGCTGGAAGCGGTTTCACTCATGGTACTTGCATTGGATAATCCACTGAGTGCAGTAGCAGAAGTATTTCCCCAGGCAAGTTCACTGGAGGCAGGGTTTTGATTGCCGCGACAAGATTTTTCGTATTCGAGTTCCGTCATGGGCCTAAGTGCTGCCCAATCGAGATAAGCAACCAGATCATCCCAGCTGAGATAATTACAGGCGATATGCTGCCCATCATCGGATTCGTTATAAGTGCCATTACCATTGAGGTTACAGGCATATACAGCAGGCACAGTAGCAGAAGTGCCAGGTGTTTTAATATCAATGCCATTGCGATTGGCATTGCTGGCAACAAGTGCGGGGGTACCTGCTGCACTACTTGGTGCAACAATGGTACGGCTTGCTTGCTGAGTATACGTGAGGGTATTGAGGAACTCGGCATATTGCTGCTGACTAATCTCATACTTCATCGCATAAAAAGCATTGAACCCCGTTGGGTAGCCGGAAGCGAGTGAAGCGGTAGTAGTGCCGGTTAAATCCGAAGAAGCATTAGAGCGAGCAGCGATGTTGGTGGGAGAAGCGGAAGTACTATTGCCCTGCACAGTAGGGGAGGTACCCGTAACGGTAAAGGTAGCAGCAGTTCCGGTTGCGGAAACATCGGTAGCTGTTCGGAGTTCACCGGTATTTTGTCCGCCACTGCCCGCCTGAAAACCACCTACCTGATTATAAACCATTTCAACCGCATACACCCGAACAGTGATTTTTGATTCATTTGAAACACCATCGCTACCATAGTTCCATAACAATTGAATACCCGATTGCGAGAAGGGACCCGTACCATCGGCACTGCGATAGATAAATAACCCGGCGGCATCGGATTGGGTGGAAGTAGCTCCGGAGGGAATGGTATGTCCGGAACTAGCAAGGGTAGCATGCTTCCAATCACCGTTACCCACTTTATATTTTACAAACACCCAGGCGGCATCCCAGTTAAAGGGAGCAGCGGAAGTTCTCCAGGAGTTTTGCCAGGAGAGATTGAACTGCACCAGCACCGTTTGTGCGCCTATGTTGCGCCCTGTGAGTGAGATATTGGAAACAGCGATGTTATTGGCAAAAAGGGAGCAGGAAATACACAGCAAAGAACTGAGCAGGAGGGTTCTTATGGGGGTATTGGATTGCATGGATAAATAAAATTACAAAAAAGTTTAATTGGAAGTAGTTGATATTTTTCAGCCAACAATTTATTCAGAAAAACTACAAACCGAATTTCGCTTTTTGTGCGTTATAGTTTTGTAGTACTTCTGACGCTGATAATGCTCTGTTGTATATTTGTGCTACTGCTATGTTTCCCGACCAGACTTCATCTGCTAATGTTGGACTTGTAACACCAGCACCAATACCAAAATATGAAGTACTAAAATTTGATGAATTATTGGTTGAAGTATAAACTAGATTACCATTGACATAAAATAAAATAGGTCCACCAATTACATGAGTCACTCCTAGATTATACCATTGATTTATATTAATGACATATCCACTATTAAGGTTAGGATTATAAGTAATTAATTCCCCCAGGTTCGTCCCAAAAAACCAAGTATCGTTACCTTGATCTATTATAGTACGATATCCACTATTATTGGTAGAATATACCCAAACATTATATGTAAATGTATTATATGAAGTAACTGAAGGTAAAGAAGCTATTGCAAAATCATTCACACCATCAAAAACAATAGTCCCCCCATTCGCACTACTATAAGTCGGTCCATTGGTGAGTGTTCCATTATTTCTATTTCCACTTAAATCTGTCCAAGTAGTTCCCGATCCAGGGTAAGAAGGCTTAGTGCCTGCATCCAGCCATAGCACCAACCCGTCGGTTGCAATACCGGATGAGATGGTTCTCACTCCTCTTCCCCCTGCATCGGCAGCTCGGGTATTATCAATATTGGCTGCTTGTGCTCTATCGGAGGTGGTTGCTGAGTTGGTGGTTGTATTGAGCCAGGAACCTCCCTTCCATCCGGTACCTGCGGCTGCGGGCCAGCCGGATACATCGGAATCACCTCCGGTAGTAAGTGTACCATTGCCATGGACTCCGGAGAAGGTTCTACCGGTTGCATTGCCAACGGTTACTACTCGTTCCCAAAGATTACCACTGAGTTCCATATTGCCATAATATCCACTTCCACTGGTTGCTCTTGAAGTACTGCTGGTTGCGAAGATGCCCGTTCTCACAGGCCCCGAGGTAAAGCTATTATTGTAAGCAATATTGGAAGCAGTATTGGAAGCGGTTTCACTCATGGTACTTGCATTGGAGAGACCCGTTAGTGCAGTAGCCGAAGTATTTCCCCAGGCAAATTCACTAGGGGCAGGGTTTTGATTACCGCGACAGGATTTTTCGTATTCGAGTTCCGTCATGGGCCTAAGTGCTGCCCAATCGAGATAAGCCACCAGATCGTCCCAGCTGAGATAATTACAGGCGATGTGCTGCCCATCATCGGATTCGTTAAAAGTGCCATTGCCATTGAGGTTGCAGGCAAATACAGCAGGCACAGAAGCAGAAGTGCCGGGTGTTTGAATATCAATGCCATTGCGGTTGGCATTACTGGCAATAAGTGCAGGGGTACCTGCTGCACTACTCGGTGCTACAACGGTTCGCGCAGCTTGCTGGGTATAGGTAAGGGTATTGAGGAAGTCTACACATTGCTGCTGACTAATCTCGTACTTCATCGCATAAAAAGCATTGAAGCCCGTTGGGTAGTCGGCAGCGAGTGAAGCAGTAGAAGTGCCAGTTAAATCAGTAGCGGTATTATTATAAGCAGCCATATTAGTGGGAGAAGCGGAGCTGCTATTACCCTGCACAGTAGGAGTAGTTCCTGTGATAGTAAAAGTAGAGGCGGTACCAGAACTGGTTATGTCATTGGCTCTTCTGAGTTCCCCATTGTTAATGGCACCACTGCCAGCCTGAAATCCACCTACCTGATTATACACCATCTCAACGGCATACACCCGCACGGTAACTTTCGCATCATTGGCAACACCATCGATTCCATAGTTCCAGAGGAGTTGAATACCGGAGGGAGAGAAGGTACCGGTACCATCGGCACTGCGATAGATAAAAATACCGTCAGCATCAGGTTGGGTGGAAGTAGCCCCGGAGGGAATGGTATGTCCTGTAGTGGAAAGGGTAGCATGTTTCCAATCACCGGCAGTGCCCACTTTATATTTTACAAATACCCAGGCGGCATCCCAATTAAAAGGTGCGGAGGAAGTTCTCCAGGAATTCTGCCAGGAGAGATTGAACTGCACGAGCACCGTTTGCGCGCTTGTATTGCGACCAGTGAGAGAGATATTAGAAACCCGCAATGTTATTGGCAAATAGAGAGCAGGAAATACACAGCAAAGAACTGAGCAGGAGGGTTCTTATGGGGGTATTGGATTGCATGGATAAGTGAAATTACAAAAAAGTTTAATTGGAAGTGGTTGATATTTTTCAGCCAAGAATTTTGCCTAAACAAACTATAATCCGAATCTGGATTTTAATGCGTTAAAATTTTGTGCCACTTCTGCTGCAGTGAGGGCTCGGTTGTAGATTCTTGCTATTCCAACACTACCTGACATATACCCAGCGTATTGCCCTATTATAATATCCGCAGTATAAGATGAACTTAAAGTTCCGGGAGTTTGGGATGCACTTGCAACATTAGCACCATTTATATATAAAATTGAAGAACCATTTACAAATGTTCCAACTGCATGATACCATGTATTATTTGAAAGTATGCTTGGGGAATAAATTGCTCCACCAGCAGTTCGAACAGGAACCCAAGTTTCCCAACGTAAATTACCACTTTCACCACAATAGAAATCTATATACTCTAAACCAGTATTGAACTGCATACAACCTTGCGCGCGGCTATTCAAGTCAGTAGACCTAAATACCAATTCCATTGAAACACCAGCAGATAAATTCAAAGTAGCTGATGGTCTTGTCACATAATCATTCGTCCCATCAAATACAATACTCCCCCCATTACTATTATTATATGTTGGTCCATTGGTAAGTGTACCATTATTTCCATTCCCACTCAAATCCTTCCACGCAGTACCTGTTCCTGCATACGAAGGAGAAATTCCTGCATCTAGCCAAAGCACCAATCCATCAGTTACAATTCCGGAAGAGATGGTTCTCACTCCTCTTCCCCCTGCATCGGCAGCTCGGGTATTATCAATATTGGCTGCTTGTGCTCTATCGGAGGTGGTTGCTGAGTTGGTGGTTGTATTGAGCCAGGAACCTCCCTTCCATCCGGTACCTGCGGCTGCGGGCCAGCCGGATACATCGGCAGCACCACCTGAAGTGAGGGTACCATTGCCATGTGCACCGGAGAAGGTTCTACCGGTTGCATTGCCAACGGTTACTACTCTTTCCCAGAGATTACCACTCAGTTCCATATTGCCATAGTATCCACTTCCACTGGTTGCTCTTGAAGTGCTGCTGGTTGCGAAGATGCCCGTTCTCACAGGCCCCGAGGTAAAGCCATTATTGTAAGCGATATTGGAAGAAGTATTGGAAGCGGTTTCACTCATGGTACTTGCATTGGAGAGACCCGTTAGTGCAGTAGCCGAAGTATTTCCCCAGGCAAATTCACTAGGGGCAGGGTTTTGATTGCCGCGACAGGATTTTTCGTATTCGAGTTCCGTCATGGGCCTAAGTGCTGCCCAATCGAGATAAGCCACCAGATCATCCCAGCTGAGATAATTACAGGCGATGTGCTGCCCATCATCGGATTCGTTATAAGTGCCATTACCATTGAGGTTACAAGCATAGATAGCAGGCACAGTAGCAGAAGTGCCGGGTGTTATAATATCAATGCCATTGCGGTTGGCATTGCTGGCAACAAGTGCAGGGGTGCCTGCTGCACTACTAGGTGCTACAATGGTACGGCTTGCTTGCTGAGTATAGGTAAGGGTATTGAGGAACTCGACATACTGCTGCTGACTAATCTCATATTTCATCGCATAAAAAGCATTGAATCCGGTAGGGTAACCGGAAGCGAGGGAAGCGGTAGAAGTGCCTGTTAAATCAGTAGCGGTATTATTATAGGCTGCGATATTGGTAGGAGAAGCAGAACTGCTATTACCCTGCACAGTAGGAGTAGTGCCTGTGATAGTAAAAGTAGAAGCGGTTCCAGAACTGGTTATGTCATTGGCCCTTCTGAGTTCACCATTGTTGATGGCACCACTGCCCGCCTGAAAACCACCTACCTGATTATAGACCATCTCAACCGCATATACCCGAACAGTGATTTTATAATTATAGTCAACCCCATCCGTTCCATAGTTCCATAGCAATTGAATACCGGAAGGCGAGAAGGTACCGGCACCATCGGTACTGCGATAGATAAATAACCCAGCGGCATCGGATTGGGTGGAAGTAGCCCCGGAGGGAATGGTATGCCCGGTAGTGGAAAGGGTAGCATGCTTCCAATCACCATTACCCACTTTATATTTTACAAATACCCAGGCGGCATCCCAGTTAAAGGGAGCAGCGGAAGTTCTCCAAGAATTTTGCCAGTTGAGGTTAAACTGCACCAGCACCGTTTGCGCGCTTGTATTGCGACCAGTAAGAGAGATATTAGAAACCGCAATGTTATTGGCAAATAGGGAGCAGGAAATACACAGCAAAAAACTGAGCAGGAGGGTTCTTATGGGGGTATTGGATAACATGGATTACGCAAATCTAAGAAAAAATCATTATATTAATGAATTAAGGCTATGTTATAGGGCAGAAAAAATAATGAATTGAAAATCAACACATTCGGTCATAATAAATCTATACGATTCACAATAGGCGGATAAATAATAGAAACATTATCCCGAAACTTGGAGCAAGTCAGGTGAAAATTGAAATGTATTTTCCTTATTTATTTAATAAATGGAAATGAGAGAAACACCTGAAAAGTACTCCCATTACTTGAGCCATAATTGGTGGCTGCTATCATATTACTTAATCCAATAGCATATCGGATTTTAACATCCATCCCCTTGCCCTTTCTGGCATCAGATACATGATAACCTGCTTCAATGGGAAAAGAAAAATAAATGGAAGAAAAATTCGATTTCATTTTTTCTTTTATTTCAACAGCAGTTCCTGCGGGAATATTACCGGAAGCAATTTGCGTAGCGGAAGTTAAAAAACTGATTTGTGGGCCGGCTGAGGCAAATAGTTTTTCGGAAAGTTTATATTGAACTAGAAGGGGAACATCTATATAATTCAACTCGAAGCTATAGCTGGCAGAACTTACAGTGGATGAATAGTCTCTCATGGGAGCAACCTGATTCGCCCCACGGGGAGATAATGGCTTAAACTCTGGCGTTAGGGCCCATTTCTCATTTAACTTAATAAAAGTGCCTAGACCAAAATATAATCCATGGCTAGATTGCTGTTGTTTCAAACCCGGCAAGCCCGAAATATTTAATCCGGCATCTACACTTAAGTGAAACTTTTCGGTTGCCACTTTATCTCCTACTAATAATACAATCAGGGCTGCTTGAGCATTAACTATAGTCTGCACGCAAAAAACAAATGTTATCGATAAAATAATTTTTTTCATATTATATGTTTTGTAAATAAAAAAACCATTAGCTGATCCCAGATCCAGGTACTACTTCTCCTTCGGGATTAATAAAATGCAATTTCCCCCCGGCATCCTCCGCCATCAAAATCATGCCATTACTTTCTATACCTCTCATTTTTCTGGGCAGCAGATTCACTACTACCGATACCTGCTTTCCAATAATGGCTTCAGGCTGAAAATGTTGGGCTATGCCCGAAACAATGGTGCGGGTTTCAAAACCGAGGTCAACAGTAAGCTTTAGCAACTTATCTGCCTTCTCAACTTTTTCGGCAGCAATAATCTTCCCATTCCGCAAATCCAATTTTGCAAAATCATCGTACACAATAGATTCCTTAACAGGCGCATATTGCGGCGCGGCTGGTGTTATTTCTTCTGCTCCCAGATTTGTGGTAGTATCCATACGTACGTTCGATTGTAGTTTCGTAAGTTGAAGCGCGATTTCTTCGTCTTCAATTTTTCTGAAAAGAAGTTCAGGAGCACGCAGCGAATAGCCGGTACTCAATAACTTGGTTTTACCTGCATTTTCCCATAGTAACATCTTGTCTACCACTTTTAACAAGTAGCAGATTTTACTGGCAGTGAAAGGTAAAAAAGGATGAATAAAAATCGCGAGATTAGCACATAACTGTAACGAAATGTGTAGGGTATTGTCAATATTTGCCTGTGCCTCGGGTATTACCTGACCAGCAGCATCAACCTGCTTCGCGAATATCCAGGGCTCTTTCTTCTGCAAGTACTGATTACCACTACGGGCAAATGCCATCACTTCAAATAAACCATCCCGAAACTTAAAGTGTTCCAAATTATTTTCAATTAAAGTGCGTGCCCCACTAAAACTATCCAGCATGGCGCGATCTGTTTCGGTTAGTGACTCCATATGCAGGGGCGGAACTTTGCCCTTACATAATTTGTGCATCAGCACCAGACTCCGGTTGATGAAATTTCCCAGAATACTTACCAGCTCACTATTATTCGCATCCTGAAAACCCTTCCAGGTAAATTCACTGTCTTTGGTTTCCGGAGCAATTTGTGTAAGGTAATATCGTAACACATCTGCCATCGATTTAGTACCTCCGGGCGCCTTGATAAAATCATCTATATAATCCTGCATATCCAGCTTCCAGTTTCGGCTGGTGCTCATTTTATCGCCCTCTAAATTTAAAAATTCATTGGCAGGCACAATGTCGGGTAAAATGTTGCCATGTAATTGCAACATCACAGGAAATATGATGCAATGGAAAACAATATTATCCTTACCAATAAAATGAATCAGGCGGGTGTCTTTATCTTCCCAATAAGGGCGCCAGTCTTTTCCCGTATTCAGCGACCACTGTTTGGTAGCACTGATATAGCCAATAGGGGCATCGAACCAAACATATAAAACCTTGCCAGCACCTCCCTCTACGTTTTCGGGCAATGCCACTCCCCAATCTAAATCGCGGGTAACTGCGCGGGGTTGAAGGCCGCCGTCGATCCAGCTTTTACACTGACCTACCACCGTTGCTCTCCAATCGTTGGCATGCTCTTCTAAAATCCATTTTCTTAAAAAATCTTCATGCCGGTTTAATGGCAAATACCAGTGTTGCGTAGTTTTTTTTATGGGGGGTTCTCCGCTAAGGGTACTTACCGGATTAATCAATTCTTCCGGACTCAAACTCTTGCCGCACTTTTCACATTGATCGCCAAATGCCGCGGGGTACTGGCAATTGGGGCAGGTGCCTTTGATATAGCGGTCTGCCAAAAAGGTTTGTGCCTTTTCGTCGAAATATTGTTCGGTGGTTTGTGTGCTTAGATGTCCCGCATCATTCAACTTGGCAAAAAATTCTCGGGCAGTGGCATGGTGCAAAGGGTCGCTGGTGCGGTGATAAATATCAAACTGAATGCCTAAGTCTTTAAAGTTCTGTTCCATCAAAGGATGGTACTTATCAATAATTGCCTGAGCGGTTGTACCTTCCTTGGATGCCTGAATTGGGATGGCCGTGCCATGTTCGTCGCTTCCACAAACAAACACCACATCTCTCTGTTGTGCTTTTAGGTAGCGCACATAGATATCAGCCGGCAAATAGGCACCTGCCAGGTGGCCAATGTGTTTATACCCATTTGCATAGGGCAGGGCGGCAGTGATTAGGTATCTTTTGGGTTGCGTCATGTTGCAGCTTTGGGGTCATTGATTTTCAAGTAATTTCTGCCTAAAAACATGCAAAGGTACGAAATCTGCATACAATGCCTCTGCATTGGCGATTCCACGGGTATTTGGTACTTTTAAACCATGAAGCGAGCACATTTTATTTCCTCCCTAGTAACCACAGGATTACTGAGTAGCTCGGCGCTATTAGCCGGGGCGCAGCATCGAAAACATCCCCTTCGGAAATGGAAGATTCCCCCAACGTTGCAAAAAGGCGATGCGATTGGCATAACCTGCCCCTCTGGATTTGCGATGGCTGAAGATGTTGCACCCGCCATTCAATATTTGCACAACTGGGGCTTGCAAGTAGTTACCGGCAAAACAGTGGGATTAAAAGACCATACATTCGGTGGCACCGATGCGGAGCGGGCAGCCGACTTTCAGGAAATGATTAACCGAAAAGATATCAAAGCCATTTTATGTGCCAGGGGTGGATATGGTGCCGTTCGGATTATAGATCAGCTCGATTTTAGTCCGCTGAAAAAATATCCTAAATGGATTATCGGGTACAGTGATATCACTGTTTTTCACAGCCATCTGCATGCCCACGTAGGTATGGCTTCTTTACATGCCAAAATGACGGAGGGCTTCCCTACCGACCCAAGCTTATTCGAACCGGTTCAGTTGCAGGCATTGGATACGATTCGAAGGGCATTATTTGGAGAGCCTTTGCAATACAGCGTTCCGGCAAGCACCCGAAATAGATTGGGGGAGGTGGAAGGTATTTTAATTGGCGGCAATCTGAAAATTATTGAAACCCTGTCTGCAACCAACAGCGATATTGATACCCGTAATAAAATATTTTTTGTGGAGGATGTGGGAGAGGCTTTATACAGCATCGATCGCATGTTTTGTAATTTAAAGCGGAGTGGAAAATTATCTCATCTAAAAGCATTGATTGTGGGCAGTTTCAGCAGTATTCGGCCCGACGACCCCCAAGAACCTTTTGGCAAAACCATCTACGATATCGTTTGGGAGCAGGTGAAGGAATTCAATTATCCCGTTTGCTTTGATTTTTCAGTAGGCCATCAGAAAAATAATGTGGCGCTCAAATGTGGGGTACCCCATCAATTGGTAGTAGGAGAGCAAGCATCTGTTTTAACCCAAATACAAGCCGGATGATAACCCCACCCTATTTAAAAAAAGGCGATACGATAGGTATCGTTTGTCCTTCTGGCTACCTCCCTGCCAAAAAAACAACAAATTGCATTCAGATGCTTACAAGCTGGGGCTTCCGGGTAAAAATCGGGAAAACGGTTGGGCATCAGCATCATTATTTTTCTGGAACGGATGAAGAACGATTAGCCGATCTGCAGCAAATGCTGGATGATAAAAATATTCAAGCCATTCTTTGTGGCAGGGGTGGCTATGGATTGAGCCGCCTGATTGACCAGCTGAATTTTCGGCAGTTGAAAAAATATCCCAAATGGATAATCGGGTTCAGTGATATTACGGTTTTGCATGCTCATCTTTACCGGCAAGTGAAAATGGCCAGTTTGCATGCACCTATGGCAGCTGCTTTTTCGAAACAGGACTTAACATCCGTGTACACCCTTCAAAAAGCACTGCTGGGGAAAAAGCAAATCTATACCTGTGCGCCCCATCCATTTAATCGGGACGGAAAAATTACCGGTCCATTGATTGGAGGAAATTTATCGTTGATTGCTCATCTGATTGGCTCCCCCAGTGCCCTACAAACAAAGGGTGCCATTTTGTTTCTGGAGGATATTGGAGAATATATTTATAACATAGATCGCATGTTGATACAACTGAAACGCAGTGGTGTTTTTGATAAATTAGGCGGGTTAATTATCGGAGGATTTACGGATAGCAAAGACACGGAAATACCTTTTGGTGAAAGCGTAACTGAAGTAATTCGGAGTCAGGTACAGGAATATTCATTTCCGGTTTGTTTTGATTTTCCGGTGAGCCATGATACCGCTAATGTGGCGCTCAAACATGGTCTGCCCTATGTGTTTTCTGTTAGTACCCGAAAAATATCACTGAAAGAAGCCTAAGGAATACTTCTGTTCTTCTGTTACATGCATGGTGCAGTAAAATTGGGCGCCCATTATTTTGCCAGTAGTATTTGTTGAATAGATGCTTGCATCAATGGATAATCTTGCAGGTTATTATGCGACCCTCCCTCGATGGTAATAAATTGGTCGCCGGTTTTTAGCAAGGGTTGCAGTTGTTGCGCATTGCCATATCGAATTACCCCATCCCGGGTTCCGTGGAGTATTGTTATGGGGGCAGATATTTTGGGGATATATTGGTTGGTTGGAAACTGAAAGTGCAACATACTGTTGAGCGGATACATCCAAAATAAGGGCTTCAGCAGGGATTGAATGCTATAATAAGGGGTTTCCAGTATTAGATGCCTACAGTCGCGTTCCGAAGCAAGATAGGCTGCAACGCCCGTTCCGATTGATTTTCCGTAAATAATAATCTGTTGGGGGGTATATTTTTTTCTAGCAAATTGGTAGAGTTGAATCGCTTCCTGATACATCAGCGCTTCGGTTGCTTTTCCTTGGGCTTTTCCAAATCCGGGATAATCGGCCATCCAAACTTCGTAGCCAGTTTGGGTAAATTGTGGGGCAAATCGAGCATAGCGATTGATGTTTTCTCGATTGCCATGAAAATATAGAACAACCCCTTTTTTTATTGAATCGGATACAGGGAACTGTACAATATGAAAGGATGTTTTTTCATCTATTTGCCAGTTGATTTCCTCAAATGGTTGTGGGAAAGCATATTTTGCATCAGGCGCAAGTTGAACTGGGTGCAATATCAGATAATCTTGCAAATAGTATCCAGCTATTCCAATTCCAGCATAGGCAAGCAGCAATATTTTTAAGATTCTTTTCAATTGGGGTGTAAAAAATGCGCGCATGCCGGCTTTAGTATTTTAAGATATCTCTTATAAAATTATGGTATTCGGGAAAGGTTGGCAGGTTATTGTGTCCGCCGCCCTCTATTCTTATCAGGGTAATTTTGTGCGGATTGATTTGCTGAAGTTGTTCACTTTGCCGGATAGGGATCAGCCGGTCGCGGGTTCCATGAATAATATACGTGTGGCAGTTTACTTTTTTTATCCATTTATCGGTTGGAAACTGATAGCGCAACAACCAACGATGGGGCAAAAAAGGGGTAAATCGTTGTACCACTTTTGTAAAGCTAAAATACGGGGCATCAAGAATCAGGTAGCGGGGTGTATTATCGGCCGCAATTTTGGCTGCAAACCCGCTTCCCAAGCTTCTGCCATACACGAGAATGTGGTGCTGCGGATATTTTTCTATTAGTTTTTCGTACACAAACTGCATATCACTTAATAAATGCTGTTCGGATCTTTTTCCGGTACTTTTTCCAAACCCTCGGTAATCTACCAAAACTACATCATATTGATATCGATAAAAATCGCGGGCATGTTTGGCCCATCCCTTGATACTTTTTGAGTTGCCATGAAAATACAAGACCAGTCCTTTGGGTTCGGCGCAAAAAAAATGCAGTCCATTGATAGAAGTGCCTTCCGTTACTTGAAAAAACAGTTCTTCAAAAGGCAAATCGTATTTATACTCAAAATTCTGTGCCAGTTTTTCGGGTTTGAAAATAAATTTGTCCTGCACCAGATAAACAATCAGGGCGATTATCAGATAACCAACAACAAAATATAGCAGCGTTGGAAACACGGTGATAAATGGTTAAGCAACAATTTCGTTTTTTTTCGGCATAGTAGCTTAAAAATTATTCTCCTTCGGATCCGTCGTGGAAAACCCTTTTCAGTTTCAGGTCAGCAACCGGGGCAACAATCAGCGGAAATTTTTCTATGGAAACATTACTTGGATCTAAGCCGAAGCCTCGTTCTTCTCCCAGGCTGATTTCTTTTAGCCAAAAATACAGTTTCATAATGATCCTTTCAAAGAAGGGGAGTTCGTTGTCCTGGCTCAAATATTTTTCCAATACTACAAACTGGAAATCTCCGGCCACATTGTTTTTTTCTAGGCTTTCGTAGCGGCTGGTGATGTTTACTTCTTTGTTATTTACCAGGTCTTCTACCACTTTTCTAAACATCAGGTTAATGCGTTGTTCCATCCGGAAACCGAGACGGAATTCTACGCGAATGATATCATTGGGTATGATGTGTTCTACATTGTATTCGCAGGTATACGGTTCATCCAATACATCTACGTGCACAAACCAATAAATATCTGCTCGCTTGGGCTTTTTATTTAGGATAGAATAAATGATTTTATGTTCAATTTCTTTGGGATTATTAGCGCTGGTCATGTAAACCAGATGGGTAGCATGTTTGCTGATGGTTTTATCGTTGCTCAGCTCTTGAATGAGGGGTATATATTGTTCTAGCCGAACAAATTCTACATAGCGGTTTTTAATTTTCCGACTGCGGTACCAAACATACATTACCAAGAATAATCCACCTCCCACTATCAGGGTAACATAACCACCGTTTAAGAATTTTTGCAGGTTGGCAATCAGAAAAGAGATTTCTATTAATAAGTACACTGCCAAATAAATATAAATAAAGAACGGTTTTACGCGTTGGCTAACCAGGTAATTGGCAAACAGAATAGAAGTACTAATCATGCAGAGTGTAATGGCAAGCCCATAAGCGGCTCCCATATTCTCTGATTTCTGAAAGAATAATACCACGCCGATACAGCCTATAAACATTAACAGGCTGATGCCGGGAATATAGAGTTGACCCTTTTCTTCGGTAGGGTAAACGATTTTCATTTTAGGCCACAGGTTCAACCGCATGGCTTCGCTGATTAGGGTAAAAGATCCTGAGATTAATGCCTGAGAGGCAATAACTGCCGCAATGGTTGAAATGATGATACCTGTAAGTTTGAACCAGTAAGGCATGATGCCGATAAAGGGGTTGAAACCATCCACGTTAATGATTTGGCCATTGTAGTTGGCCAGTAGCCAAGCGCCTTGTCCTAAATAGTTTAAAATCAAACAGATTTTTACAAACCCCCAGCTAACACGGATATTTGCTTTTCCGCAATGCCCCAAATCGCTATAAAGGGCTTCGGCTCCGGTGGTACATAAAAAAACAGCCCCTAATAGCCAAAAGCCTTTCGGATAGGTGGTGAGTAGTTCAATCGCATAGTGGGGGCTAAGGGCTTTGAAAATCTGGATATCATCCATCAAGTGAGCTGACCCTAGAACTGCCAGCATGGAAAACCACAAAAACATGATGGGTCCAAAAAATTTACCTATGGAAGCGGTTCCAAATTGCTGTAATAGAAATAAGAAAGTTATAATGCCTATCACAATACCTACTATAGTACTTTGGTGAATATGGCTGAGCGAATTAATTTGTTTCAGTCCTTCAATAGCAGAGGTTACAGTAATGGGTGGGGTAATGATGCCATCCGCCAACAGGGCAGCCCCTCCCAGCATGGCCGGAATTACTAGCCACCTTTTTCTTCTTCTTACCAAAGCGTATAAGCTAAATATGCCTCCTTCCCCTTTGTTATCTGCCTTTAGGGTAAGTATCACATATTTTACGGTGGTTTGCAGGGTGAGGGTCCAGATGATGCAGGACAGGGATCCCAAAATCAGGGCTTCACTAATTACCCGCCCCTTGATAATTTCATTGAGCACATAGAGGGGGGAAGTACCTATGTCGCCGTAAATGATGCCCAGCGCTATAATTAATCCGGCACCGGTAGCTTTATTATAATTCTTGCCCACAGGAAAAGGATGCGTTTAACCTTGAATATTTAACAAATGTATAAGTAATTTTAACGCATTGGGGCATAATATTGGGATTGGTTGAATTTTAAGGGCGAAAGGTTCTTGCCAAGGGTAAGACTGGCCTATATTTGTAACAGTAAAACCGATCCTTATGCGTAAATCCATCTTTTGGCTGCTGCTGGTAAGCATTATGTTTTCGGGGATGATTTCTGCCCAAAAGATTGCTTATTCCGAACCCGACAAGGAAGATCCGCGAACTTTACAGTTCGAGCTAATCGGTAAAATTAATGGCCGCAATCTTATTTATAAAGGATACCGGGATCAGCATTTTGTTTGCGCCTATGATGGCGATATGAAGTTGTTGGAAAAAAATAAGCTTCAACCCGAGGGAACCCGATTGCTCAGTACCGATTTTTTGGTGTATCCAGAATTTTCCTACTTCCTGTATCAGTATTATCAGAAGGGAGCTGTTATTTTCGCTGCCATCAAAATAGATGCACAGGGTAGGCAGGTTGGTAAAGAAATGCTGTTAGATTCTACCGATCAAATAAGTTATTCGTCGAATAACAAAATATATTCGGTAATCAGCAGTGAAGATAAGCAGCAGATTATGGTATTTAAAATCAATACCCATAACAATCGGCGTCATATTCTCACCACCTGCCTGTTTAACCGCGAACTGGCTTTGCAGAAAAAGTCAGTAGTGCCAATAGAAATGCCGCAAAGCAATGATTTCTTATCCGAATTCACGCTGTTTAATGATGGCGAAATGGTATGTATCCGTGCCTCGGGAACTTCCAGCAACGACAATATCAATAAGGTAACTTTGGTTTTCAAAGATCCTTTGTGGGATGCCATTCGATTGGGTGAACTGCAGATTAAAGGATTTTTTTTAGATGATATCCGCATTAAAGCAGATAACATCAATAAGCATTACCTGGTTACCTCCTTTTATAGTAAGGTACGGCGAGGGAATATTGATGGACTGTATTACACACTCTGGGATAAAGAAAAGCATACCGAAATAATGCAGGCAACTACCACCTTTTCGGATGAGTTACGGAATGATGCGCGGGGGGAAGGAGCTTTGAAAACAGCTTTCAACGATTTCTTTATCAATAAGATTATTTTACGCAAGGATGGGGGATTTCTACTTTCGGCTGAGTCGGTGTATACTACTTCCAGGGGAAATACATTAAATCGGTGGGATTACCTGTATGGTTCACCCTACCGCATGCCTTCGGATTATTTTATGTGGAACAGCCCTTCCGGTGTTTATCCATGGGGGTATAATAATATGTTTAATAATGGCAACAACTTAACTCGTTTTTATGCGGAAAATGTACTGGTAATATCATTTGAGCCATCTGGAAAAATGGAATGGAGTAATGTGGTACGAAAGTCACAGTTTGATGATAATTCAGATGATATGATTGGTTTTGGTATGATGAATACGGGCGACCAATTACATTTTTTATTTAATATTCAGGAAAAGCGAACCCTGATTTTATCGGATCAGAGCATTGCGCCTGGCGGACAGCTTACCCGCAATCCTACTTTCAAAAATTTAGATAAGGGATATGAATTTATGCCTCGTCATGCCAAGCAGATTGGTTTGCGACAGGTGTTGGTACCTTGTCAGTTTAGAGGATATATTTGTTTTGCCAAAATCGATTTTTAAATTTTTTCTGTGGTTTTTTTATTCAGGGATAAGTCTATCATTAATGTGTTTCTGCTCGTGATCTTATCAATGAGCGTACACCTGCATTTTTTTATAAACTCACCCCAGGCGGTGTTTGATTTAGAAAATGGTTTTTTTTCGTGGCTGATTGCTCATTATGTACAATATTGGCCGGGTGTTGCCATTTTTGTTTTGTATCATGGCTTGGTACTTTCTCAGGCATTTCGTTTGAATCAGGTGCTCAATAACCTGAAAATGTTTCCCACGAATAATTTTCTGCCAGCAATGACGCTGGTTTTGTTGTCGGGTTTATTTCCCATTTGGTGTACTGTATCTCCGGCATTAATGGCTGGCCATTTACTAATATGGTTGTTTGCCCGCTTAGCCAGATTGTTTAATCATGCTTCTCCTAAAACGCTCTTATTTAATACCGGTATCGTTCTGGGTATCGCCATCATCTGTTATCACCCCTTCTTTATTTTGGTAGTATTGGTATTATTTGCACTCGCCATTGTACGACCCTTTAATTTGAACGAGTGGGTGGTATTACTTTTGGGGGTAATGATTCCCTATTATTTTGTGCTTGCGGGAGCCTACCTTTTCGAAAATCTGCTTTTCTTTTTCAAGCTGTTGCCGAAGATTTCCTGGGGATTGCCCATAAAAATGGTGGACTGGTATACTGCGGTTTCCCTAGGCTTATTGGCTGTAGGCGTTTTGTTTGGACTCATTTACTGGCAGCGGTTTAATGGCCGTTTGCTAATGCAAATTCGCAAATATTGGAGTGTTTTGTTGTTAATGCTTTTGTTGTTACTGGCATTGCCCTTTTTGGTTAGCAAAGAGGGGATGTCGTCGGCCTGGTTGTTGATGATTCCCGTAACTGCTTTTTTTTCTGCCGCTTTTTCTGTTCCCCGCCGACTGATTATGCCTTTCCTGCTTTTTTGGCTTTTCTTTACCCAATCGGTTTTGCACAACTGGTATTTTATGAAAAAATAAGTGGGGTTACCCCCCCTGTTTGTTAACTTTGCATAGGTTGGGTTCTATAACAGGATAAATTAAATCAGATGAAATTCGGAGTAGTTGTTTTCCCGGGATCAAACTGCGACAGGGATATGTATGATGCACTGGAACAGGATTTGGGAGCAGAAGTGCGCTTTCTTTGGCATAAAGACAGTGATATCAGTGCCTTTTCAAGCGAAGACTGTATCGTATTGCCGGGAGGCTTTTCTTATGGGGATTACATGCGCTGCGGCGCTATTGCCCGATTTAGCCCTATGATGAAGTCGGTAATCGAGTTTGCAAACCAAGGTGGAAAAGTGCTGGGGGTATGCAATGGATTTCAGATTTTATGTGAAAGTGGCCTGCTGCCGGGTGTGCTGCTGCAAAATATGAACCGTCAATTTATCTGCAAAAATGTATTTATCAAGTCTGCTTCCGGGGAAGCGCTGAAAATTCCAATTGCCCATGGAGAAGGCAGGTATTATGCAGACGAACAATTACTGGATGAACTGGAAGCAAACGGACAAGTGATTTTTCGGTATTGTGATGCCGCAGGGTCGGTAACTGCCGCAGCCAATCCAAATGGCGCCGCCAGAAATATAGCCGGCATTCAAAATAAAGCAGGAAACGTTTTTGGAATGATGCCCCATCCAGAAAGAGCCACTTCGGCGGCACTCAGCAACTTGGATGGTTATAAAGTATTCGCTCAACTAGGGTTGATACCCGAATTAGTTTCTTAAAAAACAAGCACTATGCAAAAAATACTCAGTACACTGGCTTTTTGTTTCCTTACCTCGGTAGTAACTGCCCAGATTGAGAATCCGGTACATTGGACTTTCTCTGCCAAAAAAATCAATGCCAATACCTACGATGTGGTTTTGTCGGCAACCATTGATAAGCCCTGGCATTTGTATTCTCAGTTTACCGGAAAGGGTGGCCCCATTCCAACAACCGTGGTGATAAAGGCCAATCCTTTATTGCAGGTTCCTTCGGGCAAAGCCACCGAACTGGGTAAAGCCGAAAAAACCCTGGATGCCAATTTTGGTAATCCGCCAGTACCGGTTGTGTATTTCAGTAATGAAGTTCAGTTTGTGAAACGAATTACGGTAAAGGGAAACGTAAAAACCAATGTGGCCGGAACCATTGAGTTTATGGTTTGTAACGACAATAAGTGTTTGCCCCCTACTAAACAAAGTTTCGACATTAAGCTACCATAAGTATGCAAAAAATATTTGGGTTAATGATTGTACTGGCCGGATGGGGAATGGCAGGTGTGCAGGCACAACAAGTTGCTACTCCTGCGGTTGCCTGGAAAGCAGCGGCTACCCGAAAAAACGATTCAACTGTAATCCTATCTATACAGGCTATACCAGAAAAAGGGATGAGCCTGTTTTCGCTTTATCCGGCCAATGGAACTCAAAATCCAATGGGTGGAACCCTTCAACTGGATAGTGCCCTTGCTTCATTTAGTGCCACCAATATTCGCCTTACGGCAGGTACCCCTTCCGTTATTACATTCCCGGGAGATACAACCCGATATACCGTGTATGCCGACAGCGTTTCTTGGGAGTTACCGGTAAGCGTTTCCTCCTCTTTAAAAGAATCTATTTCCGGAACCATTAATTGGCTGGGAAAAAAGGGAGATGAGTTTCCTAGCAACACCTATACTTTTCGCGTACCCATTGCCAATAATTCGGCAAATGGGGTGGAGGGAAGTACTGGTAGTTGGTGGAATATTTTTTTGATATGCTTCTTTACCGGCTTACTGGCAGTAATTACACCCTGTGTATTTCCCCTGATTCCGGTTACCGTAAGTTTCTTTCTTAAAAAAAGTTCAACTCAGTCACAAGGGCTGCGCAATGCCCTTTGGTATTCTTTTTCCATCATCCTCATTTATACCATTCCTACTTTATTACTTACCTTAATTTTTGGTGACTCCATCTTATACCGGATATCAACCAGTTCTGCTGCCAACCTGTTATTTTTCGTAATTTTTTTGGTGTTTGCCATTTCCTTTTTTGGGGCTTTCGAAATCAGCCTTCCCAATAGCTGGGCAAATAAAGCAGATCAGAAAGCTGGGAAAGGAGGATTGTTGGGTATATTTTTTATGGCACTCACCTTGGTAATTGTTTCCTTCTCTTGTACCGGACCCTTGGTGGGAACCTTGTTAGGACAAACCAGTTCGCAGGGCTTTGGTTTGGCACCTGTTATAGGTATGTTTGGGTTTGGACTGGGACTGGCCCTGCCTTTTTCAGCCCTGGCATTTTTTCCTGCCTTGTTGCCTGCACTTCCCAAAAGCGGCGTGTGGCTGAATTCGGTGAAAGTATGTTTTGGCTTTATTGAGCTAGCCTTAGCGATGAAGTTTTTATCGAATGTAGATCTTGCCTATCATTGGGGTTTATTAGACAGAGATGTTTTTCTGGTAATCTGGATAGTGATTTTTGGATTGCTCAGTTTATACCTATTGGGCAAAATTCGTTTTTCGCATGATAGTCCTTTACATCATTTGTCGGTTCCCCGCTTTTTCTTGAGTTTGTTTTCACTGGCATTTACCCTGTATATGATTCCCGGATTATGGGGTGCGCCTTTAAATATGCTGAGTGGATTTATACCGCCGGCTTCTACGCAGGATTTTAATTTGAATAACCTGCAATATGAGTATGCCCCTTCGGCTGCTCCTACGTCTAATGCCAAACCACCCAGTAAGTATATAGATAAATTAGAAGTGCCATTTGGATTAACTGCTTATTTTGATTTGGAAGAGGGACTGGCAGCTGCCCGTGCACTAAACAAACCCGTGATGCTTGATTTTACTGGGCACACCTGCGCCAATTGCCGAAAAATGGAAGAACAGGTTTGGAAGCAGCCTGAAGTTTTGCGGCGCCTTAAAAATGATTTTGTGTTGATTAGTTTATATGTAGATGAAACCACTGAGTTGCCAATTTCCGAACAGATAAAGGGCGAAGATGGAGAAATGATCGTTACCGTGGGCGACAGAAACCTGGCGTACGAAAAGAAAAAGTTTGGCATCAATTCTCAACCTCTCTATATGTTTTTAGATACGAAGGGAGAACCCTTGAGTGCCGTTCGATATGGGTATGATTCCGACGTGGATAAATTTATAGCGCACCTTGAAGCGGTTCGCAATGAATTTGCAAAGAGAAATAAATAGATACTTATAGGGCGATTTGCTTTTCAACCATCAATTTTCTCAAGTTGATTAATCCGTAGCGCATTCTTCCCAGGGCGGTATTGATGCTGCAGTCGGTAATCTGGGCAATTTCCTTAAAACTTAGGTTCGCATAATGGCGCAATACAATAATTTCTCGTTGCTCTTCTGGCAGTAAATCGAGCATCCTTCTTACCCGCTCATGCGACTGGCCCTGCATCATTTTAGTATCCGGAGCATCTTCCGATAGGTGGACTACTTCAAAAATATCGTTGTGGTCGCTGGTTTTAATGGTGGGAGTCCGTTTTACTTTACGGAAATAATCCAGACAAAGATTTCGGGCAATCCTAAGTGCCCAGGGTAAAAATTTGCCTTCTTCTGTGTATCGCTTATTTTGAAGGGTGTCGATGATTTTGATAAATACATCCTGAAATAAATCTTCCGCCAGATAATTGTCCTTCACATAAAATAATAGCGACGAAAACACCTTGTCCTTGTACCGATTTATCAGTACCTCCACTGCATTAGCGTCTCCGTCTTGGAAGGCTCTTATCAGTTCGTTATCGGATACGTGATCCATTGTTTTCATAATCGCTGTGTATGGTACTTTTAAAAAGCTATTGGATTCTAAAATGAATTAACCGGTGCTAACTCTTTCTATTTCAGCAACAAATTATACATCTTTTGATACGATAAATTGTTTGTGGAAAGATGATTTTTGGTAAGAAAGGTTATTCACATCCCATTTTATTTCTAGTCCGTATTTATTGGGGAAACTTATCCCATATATCAACATAAGCGCTGATTATGTGTTTACTTTGTATTGCTTATGGCTAAAAAATCAGCTCCAACCAGTACCCCAAAGCACAATGCTCCCCATGGATTAATTGAAATCAGGGGTGCCCGCGTTCATAATTTGAAAAATGTTTCTGTGGGTATTCCCCGTCAGCAGTTGGTTGTGGTAACCGGGGTTTCGGGCAGCGGTAAATCGTCTTTAACCATCGATACCCTATTTGCCGAAGGTCAGCGGCGCTATGCAGAAAGCTTAAGTGCCTATGCCCGTCAGTTTATGGCGCGCATGGAAAAACCAGATGTGGATGATATCAAAGGATTATGTCCGGCCATTGCCATAGAACAAAAAGTAATTACCCGCACGCCTAGAAGCACGGTAGGCAGTATGACGGAGATTTACGATTTCCTCCGATTGTTATATGCCCGTGCAGGAAAAACCATATCGCCGGTAAGTGGTATTGAAGTAAAGAAAAATGATATCGGAGATGTGATCACGGCACTTTCCTCAGCCGCTGCCGGTTCAAAGGCCTACCTGCTGATCGGCTTTCGCCAACATCCTAATCGGGAAGCCCGGGAGGAATTGAATATCCTGATGCAAAAAGGATTTTCCCGCTTGTATCTGCGCTCGGCTAAAACTACTTCTTTAGACCGCATTGAAGAATTAATGGAATTATCCGATCCGGCCCTTCAAAAAAAGCTGGTCCAAAAAAATCAGCAAGTGTTTGTAATGGTCGATCGCTTTGTAACTCGGGCTTGGGACGATGAAGATATGCACCGGATGAATGATTCTATCGGCACCGCTTTTTATGAGGGGGAAGGAAAGGTTTGGCTCGAAATCAATGAAACGAACCTACTGCTATTCAGCAACAAGATAGAAGCAGATGGCATCCTATTCGAAGAACCCGTTCCCAACCTATTTTCATTTAATAATCCCTTTGGTGCTTGTCCGGTTTGTGAAGGATTTAGTCAGGTATTGGGCATTGATGAAGACCTGGTAATTCCCGACAAACGGCTCAGCATTTATGAAGGTGCCGTGGCACCCTGGAAGGGTGAAAAATTAAGCTGGTGGAAAGATCAGTTTATTCGCGGAGCCTCGGTTACAGGATTTCCGATACACAAGCCATTGATGGACTGTTCCCCCGCACAAATAGAACTACTGTGGAAGGGGGCGGGCAAAGTATATGGGATCAATGATTTTTTTAAAGAGGTAGAACAAAATTTATATAAGGTTCAGTATCGTGTTTTATTAAGCAGATATAGGGGCCGAACTACCTGTACTGCCTGTTCGGGGTTTCGGCTGAGAAAGGAGGCATTGTATGTTCAGATAGGCGGAAAGCATATTGGAGAAATTTGTGAGTGGCCGGTAAAGGATCTTTTTCAATGGATTAAAAATCTTTCCTGGGCGCCCGGCGATAAAGAAATTGCTTTTCGGATCATGCAGGAACTGGATCAGCGGCTGAATACGTTGTTGGATGTTGGATTGGGCTACCTTACCTTAAACCGACTGGCCAATTCACTTAGTGGGGGGGAAAGCCAGCGAATACAACTAACCCGCAGCTTGGGTAGTAACCTTACCAACTCATTGTATATTTTGGATGAACCCTCCATTGGATTACATGCTAGGGATACCGGCCGGTTGATTGAGGTACTTAAGTCTCTTCGAAATCTGGGGAATACCGTTGTAGTAGTAGAGCATGATGAAATGATGATGCGGGAGGCAGATTATATCATTGATATGGGACCGCTCGCTTCGCACCTAGGGGGAAATGTGGTGGCTGCCGGCAATTATGATAACCTAATTGCCAATCCTGAAAGCTTAACCGGCGAGTACCTTTCTGGAAAGCGAACCATTCCACTGCCGGCTGTTATACGAAAATGGAGCAACAGCATCGTAGTAAAACAGGCCAGACAAAACAACCTGAAAAACATAACGGTTACCTTTCCCCTGAATATTTTATGTGCGGTGAGTGGCGTGAGTGGTAGTGGTAAAACCACCTTGGTTAAGCAGATTTTGGTACCCGCTTTGCGGAAATTGAAAGGAGAGCCAACCGAGCGCCCCGGACTGCATAAGGAAATTAGTGGTGATGTGGATTTGATTAATCAGGTAGAAATGATCGATCAAAATCCGATTGGCAAATCATCCCGCAGTAATCCCATTACCTATATCAAAGCCTGGGATCATGTGCGTGATTTGTTTGCAGACCAGCCCCTATCAAAAACAAGGGGATTTTTGCCCAAACATTTTTCCTTTAATGTAGAGGGAGGCCGTTGTGATACCTGTAAGGGCGAAGGGGAGCAGTTGGTAGAAATGCAATTTCTGGCCGATGTGCACCTTACCTGCGAATCCTGCAAAGGCAAGCGCTTTAAAGAGGAAGTGTTGGAAGTTACCTTTCTACAAAAAAGTATTTTCGATGTGCTGGAAATGAGTGTAGATGAAGCGCTGGAATTTTTTGCGCAGGAAAAATCTATCAAAAATGCTATTCAACCCCTGCAGGATGTGGGATTGGGATATATTAAATTGGGACAAAGCAGCGACACCCTCAGCGGCGGAGAAGCCCAACGCGTGAAGCTCGCCAGTTTTTTGGGCAAGGGAAAGGGTAGTGGACATATTCTTTTTGTTTTTGATGAGCCAACTACGGGCTTGCATTTTCATGATATCCATAAATTACTGCAATCATTTCGGGCATTAATTCAGCAAGGGCATTCGATATTGGTAATTGAACACAATATGGATGTGATTAAATGTGCCGACTGGGTAATCGATTTAGGTCCCGAAGCAGGGGATGGTGGTGGCGAATTGGTATATGCCGGTGTGCCTGCTGGAATGGCAAAAGAAAAGAGAAGCTATACTGGAAAATATCTTTAATCTTATCGCAGCTTATCAGCGCTTTTCACCAGGGATTCATCATTGTAAATTCCTCTGATAGCAAGAAAGAAGAAAAAGGGAATCCCCATCACGATTAGTGCAGTAAGGTCTAGACTGCCCTGCCCGGGAATGAATTTTTTACTGTTCAAGTAGTACATAACAATTAATACAACCGATGCGAGCAAACCCGCCAAGGCAAGGCGCAATTGTAATTTTCTGGTTTTATACAAGAAAATGGTTATCAGCGCCAGCAAAGCAATACCGATGGTAACGATGAGCATGAAAATACCACTCATGCCAGTCAATTTCGTATAAGGCTGTTCGGGCAAATTGGTGGTTAAATTAGTAATGGCTTTGTTTCCGCTATAGAAGGAGGTTTGTAAACTCACAAACGATAACAGGGATGCCAGTAATAACCAGATAGATTGTATTCTTTGTATCATACCACATTATTTTTTGGATGAGTGTATTTTGTTTTGTTTCAATTATGCATCCATTTCGGGATACAAAACGAATTGAGTCATAAATGCATTCACGTCCTTCTTTACCGCTGTGATTACATGGGTATCATCTGCATTCATTAAAATTTTATCGATACAATTTACAACAAATTGCATATCGTTTTCTTTCATGCCTCGGGTTGTTACTGCCGGAACGCCCAGTCGGATGCCCGAAGTTACAAAGGCACTTTTATCGTCGAAGGGAACCATGTTTTTATTCGCGGTAATATCAGCCAGTACCAGCGCCTGTTCTGCTTTTTTGCCGCTGATGTTTTTGTTTCTTAGGTCTATCAGCACTAGGTGATTATCGGTTCCGCCACTGATTATATGATACCCCAAATTAGTTAACGCACCTGCCATGGCTTGTGCATTTTTTACAACCTGGCCGGCATATTGGGTAAATTCGTCACTTAATATTTCACCAAAGGCCACTGCTTTCGCAGCAATCACATGTTCCAGCGGACCGCCCTGGGTGCCAGGAAATACAGACATATCCAGCAAATTACTCATCATGCGGATATTCCCTTTTACATCTGTTAATCCAAACGGATTTTCGAAATCTTTTCGCATCATGATTATTCCTCCGCGGGGTCCGCGCAATGTTTTGTGGGTGGTGGAGGTAACGATATGACAATGATCGAATGGATCTTTTAAAAGTTTTTTGGCGATTAATCCGGCAGGATGTGCAATGTCGGCCATAACCAGCGCTCCCACTTCATCGGCAATTTGGCGAACACGGGCATAGTCCCAATCACGACTATAGGCACTAGCACCGCAAAAGATTAATTTGGGTTGGTGTTTTTTTGCCTGCTCGGCCATCATTTCATAATCAATTAATCCCTCCTCGCGGGTAACGCCATAAAAATGGGGTTGATATAATTTACCGCTGTAATTTACCGCGGCTCCGTGTGTTAGGTGACCTCCCATGCTAAGGTCTAGCCCTAAAGTGGGATCGCCGGCTTTCAGCACTGCTAAAGCAACGGCAGCATTTGCCTGGGCACCGCTATGGGGTTGCACGTTCGCGTACTCGATGTTGAATACTTGTTTCAAACGATCAATAGCCAGTTGTTCTGTTTGATCTACAATTTCGCAACCTGCATAATATCTTTTTCCGGGGTATCCTTCTGCGTATTTATTAGTCATTACACTGCCCATTGCCTGCATCACTTGCAGACTGGTGAAATTTTCAGATGCAATTAATTCAATGCCGTGTCTTTGTCTATCCAGCTCTTTCCGAATTAAGTCAAACACTACCGTATCTCTGGCCATGGTTTATTTTTTGCAAAGATACGCAGCGGCACTGCGTTCTGCGTTTTCCCTTCTTTTATTTTCTGAATCGTGGAAAACAAGTACATAAATGGGGGAAATGTATAATTCACTCAATAAAAATGGATACCTGCTCGGTTTTCCCTATTTTCGCTCTCCTGAATTTGTTTTTCGCACACCCAAATAAGGGGGAAATTTACCTCCCTATTTAAACGAAAGTTCCGATATGAAAGCAATCATCCCCGTAGCCGGTGCAGGAACCAAACTTCGTCCCCACACATACACACAGCCCAAGGCACTAATACCCATAGCCGGTAAAACCATCCTTAGTTTTATTGTAGATCAGTTACAGGAAGCGGGTATTACCGAGTTTATTTTTATTGTGGGATATCTGGGAGATAAGATTAAGGATTATGTATCGCAAACCTATCCCGATTTAAAAGCTCATTTTGTATATCAAAACGAGCGGCAGGGAACGGGGCATGCCATTGAATTAACCCGCAATATTGTTGCCGGCGACGAAGTGTTTGTGGTGCTGGGAGATACTATTTGCGAATATGATATTCAGGAGGTGATCAACAGTCCTTACAGCATGTTGGGGATTAAAAAGGTAGATGATCCCCGGCATTTTGGGGTAGCGACTATCAACGAAGCAGGTTTTGTAGAGCAGGTGATTGAAAAGCCTTCTATACCAAAAAGCAATATAGCTTTGGTGGGGTTATATAAAATTAAGGAGACTGATATTCTTTTTGAATGTCTCCAACATCTTTTTATCAATAATACAGCCGAGGCGGGTGTATATCATCTTACCGATGCGATTGATTGTATGATTCAGCGTGGGGCTAAGTTTCAGGCATTTAAAGTAAAAAACTGGTTCGATTGTGGCAAAAAAGAAACTTTGCTCGAGAGTAATGCAACCCTGCTGAAAAAATTTGGTGGTAATACCGGTGCAGTTCATAACTATCCGCATACCATCATCATTCCTCCCGTAAGTATAGCACCGGGTTGTGAAATTTCTCATTGTATTATAGGTCCACATGTAGCCATCGGCACAAATACACAAATGCAACATTCTATTGTACGTGATAGTATTATTGGCTCTTATACTCATTTATTTGAAGTAGTGCTCGACAATTCTTTGATTGGGAGCGATGCTTCTGTAAAGGGCCTGAGCCGAAGTTTAAATATCGGTGATAATACCGAAATTGATTTTGGTTAATTACACTAATCCTGCAGGTATATGCTAACATTTGCTGATAATCGGGTAGTTCGTTTATTCAATATTCGGTATCCTATTATACAGGGCGGAATGGTTTGGGCCAGTGGTTGGCAGTTGGCTTCGGCAGTGAGCAATGCAGGTGGGTTGGGATTGATAGGGGCGGGAAGTATGTACCCTGCTGTTTTAGAAGAACATATCCGAAAATGCCGGGCAGCTACATCTCAACCGTTCGGAGTAAATATCCCACTGATGTATCCGGATGTTCCTGCTTTGCTGGAAATTATCATTCGTGAAAAAGTACCCATAGTATTTACCAGTGCGGGCAATCCGGCCTTATATACATCAACCTTACAATCTCATGGAATAAAAGTGGTGCATGTTGTTAGCAGCAGCCATTTTGCCCGCAAAGCAGCAATGGCCGGATGCGATGCGGTGGTTGCGGAAGGTTTTGAAGCAGGAGGCCACAATGGTAGGGAAGAAACCACTTCACTGGTGCTTACGCCCATCGTTCGCGAGTCAGTTTCTATACCCGTTATTGCTGCCGGCGGCATTGCAAGCGGACAGCAGATGTTGGCGGCTTTTGCCTTGGGGGCTGAGGGTGTTCAGGTAGGTACCCGATTTGTATGCACCCCCGAAGCCAGTTCGCATGCTGCATTTAAGCAAGCCGTAATAGATGCACCCGAGGGAGGCACGCAACTAATGCTTAAAAAACTAGCTCCGGTTCGGCTATTAAAGAATCCATTTTTTTATCAGGTTCAGGAAGCAGAGAACAAGGGGGCCAATAAAGAAGAACTCCAGCAATTATTGGGTAGAGCCCGCGCAAAATTCGGAATGTTTGAAGGAAATTTGGAAGAAGGGGAATTAGAAATTGGACAAGTAAGTGCTCAGATACATGCTATACAACCTACGGCAGATATTGTGCTCGAGTTATTGCAAACGTTTGAGCAAACGCTGTTGCAGCTATCTGCCAGTTATCTGACTAAATAATCGAATTATTTATGCAAATAAAATGAATTGGCCTGTGCCAAACAGGTTACTACTAGTTCATTGATGCATACATGTTCGGGCAGGGTAGCGGCGTAGTAAATAATATCTGCAACATCTTTTGCCTGCAGTGCTTGGTATCCATCGTAAACAGCCGCTGCTTTTTGTGCATTTCCTTTAAAGCGAACCGTAGAGAATTCGGTTTCTGCTGCTCCGGGATGTACAACGGTTACTTTTATTTTGCTCGGTAATAAATCTATCCGCATAGCTTTACTAATGGCGGCAACTGCATGCTTGCTTGCGCAATACGCATTGCCATCTTTATATACTTCCACACCTGCGGTTGATCCGATATTGATAATATGCCCACGCTCGCGAGCTTGCATATAGGGTAAAATGGCGCGGGTAACGTAGAGTAGTCCTTTTACATTGGTATCAATCATCGTATCCCAATCATCCATATCGGCCACATCAAAGGGTTCTCTGCCTAAAGCAAGTCCGGCATTGTTTACCAATATATCAATTGCTTTCCATTCTTCGGGTAATTGACCAAAATGATTAAATACGGCTTGTTTGTCTTGTACATCAAATGCCAGGGGAAATACCCTCACTGGATAACGGCTCATCAATTCAGCAGCCAGTTCTTCAATTAATGGGGCTCTTCTGGCTGTAATGATGCAATTCCATCCGGCAGCAGCAAATATTTCGGCGGTAGCTTTTCCAAACCCGGAACTGGCACCGGTTATTACAATAATTTTTTCCATAACACGAGTAGGTTCCCGCAAAAGTAAGGTTTCTGTTTGGCTATTTGCAGGCACGTATAACTTATCGAATCAGTACTATGGTTCCTTTTCGGAAAATAGTGATTCCTTCATAATCTACCCCTTCTGCCTGGTAAACATAGGTGCCGGCTGCCTGTGCTTTTCCTTTGAACATTCCATTCCAACCCTCACCAATAGTAGAAGTGGTAAACACAGGCTCTCCTAATCGATTGAAGATGGTGAAATATTTAAGTTGAGCGATGCCGGGGGTTGCCGGTCGGGCCAGATCATTCTTGCCATCTCCATTAGGCGTAAAACCCGAAGGCACTAAAATGTCTGGGCCAACTTGTGATACCCGTATGGTAACAAAATCGTTTTTAACACAGGGCCCAACAATTACCGCTACCCGATAAATAATCGAATCAATGCCAGAACTTAGGATAGCTACCGGGTTAGCAATGTTTACTGCACTTAAACCTGTGGAAGGAGACCAAAAATAACGTGTTCCTCCAGTTGCTTGCAATTGATACGCCATTCTTGGAACAATGGTGGTATCTCTTCCCGCATAGGCATTTATGGGAGGAAGTACATTGATGATGATGGTATCATTCACCGCTTTGGGGCATCCTGTTGTATCCGATATGGTGAGAATGTACATCGTTGTATCGGAAGGTCCGGCAAGGGGGGAAAGGGTTCTTTCGTTAATCAGACTTATGCTAGGAGACCAGGAGAAAAAGCTACCCGAGGCAATGGCGCTTAATTTTACCCGACTGCCAAAACAAATCGTGGTATCCTCACCAACATAGGCATATGGATAGGGAACTACTTTCACCTGGATACTGTCTTTGGCCTGACATCTACCCAGGTTCGCCAACACATAATAGAAGGTGTTAACCAAGGGCTGCACAATAGGATTCTTTATGGGATCCACCAATTCTCCAGAAGAAGAAGTCCATAGGTAACTTAATGCATCACTAATAGGAGCTAAACGAAAAGGGTCTGTTTTGCAAATGGTAGTATCCTTGCCTGCTTCTACACTTATAAATTGTAATACGTTCACGACCACGGTATCGCGGTTGATGCAGCCATTATCGTTAACACTAACTATATAGCGGGTAGTGTCTCTTGGATAAACCAATGGATTGGCGGTATTGGAAAATAAAATTCTATTTTGATTGGGCCCCGAAGTGGGCGACCAACTGATTACACCCCCTGTTATGTTTGCAATTAGAGGCAGGGTATCAATACTACAAATCAGGGTGTCTTTAAAGGGCAGATTCAGCCAGGGTTTGTCTAAAATGGCGAACGTTTTTGTTAGTGAGTCGGAACAGCCATAGGAGTTGGTAACTTTCAGTTTTATTTGAACAGTGCCTGGGGAGGTGTAGGTCCAGGCGGTATCTATAACCCTAGAAGTATCTGCTGTTGAATTCACATCGCCAAAATCCCACTTGCGGTAAACAATTGTTCCATACTTACTGGATGAAACATCTTTTAAAGTAAAGGGATTAATGATGCAGGTTCCTGAAATATTGAAGTCTGGCTTCAGTAGCGGATACACTTTTACTAGGGTAGTTGCAGAGTCTTTACAACCGGCAGAAGAGGAAACCACCAGCTTTACGGTATAGGTTCCGCTATCTTTACCGCTGTTTAAAAAGTCGTAGGTTGGGGTAGGGGAACTGGAGGTATCAGTAGCTATTCCTGCAACCCCAAAATCCCAGAAATAAGAGGTGATGGTGCTATTACTTGACTCGTTTTGAAAACTTAGGGTTGTGCCATTGCAGGTGATATAGGATGGCTTTAATTCGGCTGCAGAAATACTGCAATTAGCAACCGTAATGTGAATTTCTTTTTTAGTTACGCCAATTAGTATGCCATTTCTGTATTCATTGGCACAAACCGCTATCACATATTGCCCGGTTATTCCCGGAGCAATACCTGAAATGATGCCGGTTACTGGGTCAATAGTTACATTGGAGCCCATCGGGACTATGCCGGGAAAGGCAGCTGCATAGGGTACCGATGAATATGGGGGGGGGGATGGAGGATTGGGCTGTGCCCCACTTGCTCCAGCATTTCCACCAATTAATCCGTTACAAAAGTTATAGGTAATCAGATCACCGTCTGCATCGGTTGCGCTAAAGTCGAAGGTAAAGGGGGTATTAAAACAAATGATGGCGGTATCTTTTTGCGCAAAAACGGGACTGTTATTTTTTGCATAGTCCACGCCATTAATCACACCCGGAATGGTATTAGAATAGCTCACTCCAATAGAGGAGGAGTTCCCTGCTACATTAACAATGCCTGCAATGCGGCAGCAGCGTTGCACCGTTAGTGTGTATCCATCCGGGTTGTCTGGCAAATCTATTTGTCGAATATATTTATCTATCAGATAGCAAACCTTGGGGGGTGATGAAAGGCAGGGACTGAATGTAGTTTTATTTGGGTTGTCGGTGCCTGAAAGTGGTATGGTTACGTTGTTTACCTGTGCGCCTGTTCGGGTGTTGAAAATGCCCAAAAACACATTCGCATCTCGCTGTCCGGTAGTTGATCCACAATCCAGGTATTGACGAACCGTTATTTCGTAGCGGGAAGTATTAGCCGCAGCACCAGGACCAATGTAACTGTATTGTATCCATCCCCCTTTCAGGTGATTCGCCCAGGAAGGGGAAATGGAAAAAGTGAGTATAGTTATTGTCAACCAATATCGCATGGTAAAGTATAATTTCTTGGCAGTGCTTACACCACTTACCCGTGAAGATAATTACTATCCTGCAGGCGCTGCCCAAATCTTTTAATTTAAGCAAGATTTTAACGGATTAATACGGTGGTTCCCTTTTTTAGAATTCGTTTGCCAAGGTAGTCGATGCCTTCTGCTGAAAACACATAGGTTCCTGGGGGCTGCGGTAATCCGGAAAATTTTCCATCCCATCCTTTGTTTATTTCCTTACTCGTATGCATAACCTGGCCCCAGCGGTTATACACGGTGAAATATAAAAACTGTTGAATGCCCACAGGAAAGGGTTTGAGGATATCATTCAACCCATCCTGATTAGGGGTAAATGCCGAAGGAATAAATATATCGGGGCCGGAATTAAATACTTTTACCAAGATATCATCCGAGGCGCTGCACCCACCGGGCACACTCACTTTAACTCGGTAGCGTATAGAATCTATCGGGTCTTGAATCAGTGCAATTGGATTGGGGATGGCCGGGTTACTTAATCCAAATTCTGGACTCCAACTGTACAAGGTTCCTCCAGAGGCAGAAAGTTGCAGCGGTTGATTCACCAAAATGGCCGTATCGTTTCCGGCGAAGGCTTTTACCGGAAGGGCCACCGTTACCAGCACCGTATCGCTTACCGTTTTTTTACAACCCAAGGTATCCGAAACACTTAATACATAGTAGGTAGAAGTATAAGTTACCGCAATGGGTTGCAGCATGGCTGGATTACTTAAAGTGCCCGAAGGCGACCATAGATACTTGCTTCCGGTAATTTTGCCCTTTAACTGTATCTTTTCTCCAAAGCAAACGATGGTGTCCCTACCTGCATTCGCTATCGGGTAGGGAACTGTTTTTACCTGAACGGTATCTTTATCTTCACATTTACCCAAATTGGCTGTAACATAATACAGTGTTGTTTTTTGGGGTTGTACGATTGGATTTTTTACTGGCGCTACTATTTCCCCGCTACTGGTTCTCCATAAAAAATTTAAGGCTTCGGTTTGTATGTTTAACTGAACCGGGTCCCCCGCGCAAATGGTAGTGTCTTTGCCAGCATACACTTTAATAAAATCAAGTACCCGAACCAGCACACTGTCTGTATTTGTGCAACCATTGTCTGTTAAGGTTACCCGGTATTGGGTTGTTTTTAGGGGGAACACCAACGGACTATCGGTATTCGGATTTAACATTCGGGTGGTGGGTGTCCATTGAAATATTCCGGAATTTAACATGCTGAGCCGAAGGGTGTCGATACTGCATATCAGGGTATCTTTAAAAGGCAGTTGTAAGGTGGGTTTGTCGGCCAAGGGAAAAACTAGTTCCAGTGAATCGATACAACCCCTATTATCTCCGGTTACCAGTCGAATAGATTTGTTAGAAGGTGCAGCATACGTGTAGCTGGGATTTTTAATAATTGCTGTATCCGCTTCGGTTGTATCATCACCAAAGTTCCATTTCCAAAAGTTGACTATTCCGTATTGGGAGGTGGTTTTATCTGTAAAGAAAACCGGATTGCTATAACAATTTCCGCGCATTGAAAATTGAGGGATAAAGCCAGGATACACAAGTACGATTGTACTGTCTTCCCCTAAACAGCCTCTTGGCCCGGCAATATTTAATCGAGCCATATATCTTCCAGTATCGGCATACGTAAAATCAACGGTAGAAGTGTTGAATGTAGTTTGCGCCTTGTCGCCCATATTCCATTGATAAGATGTAATGCCGGAAGAAGCGGATCCATTTTCGAAGTGAACGGTGAAGTCTTTACACTGAATAATTTTATCTGGAAGGTCTGCTTCAATTAATTCGCAGTTTTGCACTTTTAAAATAAAATCTTTTCGGTGTTCAGAAATGATTTTTCCATTTCTCGATTCGTAAATACAAACATTTACCACATAGGAGCCTTCGGGTGGCGCAATTCCACTTATAATGCCGGTAGAAGAATTGATGGTTACGGTTCTTCCTAGCGGATTGGTTCCGCTATAAGGAAAGAGATAAGGAAGGGGCATAGGAACCAAATTACCGGGTGGTTGACTGTTATTATTGCCATTTCCGGAATTAAAGGCTTCGCAAAATGAGTACGTTAACTGATCTTCATCTGAATCGAAAGCGCCAAAGTTGAGCGTGAATTTTTTATTGGCACAAACCAACGCAGTGTCGCGAATTAAAAACTGGGGACTATTATTGGTTCCTGTGGGTAAAGCATTGGTTCCGGGAATTCGAGTTACATAATTTGAGCCAACATTGGTAGCTGCTGCCAAATTACTGATTCGGTCTACCCTGCAACAACCAAATCTTGCCAGAAAATACCCTTCTGCATTCACTTCCAGGTTAACATCGGCAGTATACAGGGCAACTTCATAGCATACACTCACCTGCCCCGAGAGACAGGGGAAGTTACCTGTATTTAAACTTATTCTTTCAACCGCCCCTTGCAAATTCAAAGGCAGGGATTTTACTATTACATTATTTGCATAAATACCAACGGTAACCTGTTCTGCCTCCAGTTGCGGACCGCTTGATGCACAATCTCTAAAAAGGCGCAGGGTAACTCTATAATTGGCAGTAGGTTTTCCGGAGGCAGTTGGGCTGCCTACTCCGATATAGGTATACATTAGTTCTCCCCCAGCCACATGTCTGCAGAAAACTGGTGTTGCACAAAGGAGCATTACTGCCAAAAAAATGCCCTTGTTCATAAGCTATTATTAAAGCTGCATAAATTCGACCAAGAGATGGGTAAAAGCTTCCGGTGCTTCTAGCATGCTCATGTGCCCGACATTGTCCAGTACATGAATATAAGCATTTGCAGTGATATCAGCTAGTTGCAGGGAATCTGCTGGTTGCACTATTTCATCTTCCTGGCCAATAATAAACATAACTGGATAGGGTGCAGCCTTCAATAAATTACTTCTGTCGGGTCGTTGCATCATTGCCCGGTAATACTGTATTAAGGTGGTTCCGCTTACTTGTTTCATGGAGGTTAGCAGTGCATCTATTGCTGCTTTTCCTTGTTCGCGAAATGCCGGAGCAAAAAGCCCGGGCAGGGAAATACGTAAAAAAGCAGCCGCCCCTTCCCGCTCAATAAATTCAATGGCCTGCCTTCTTTTTTGTATTCTTTCAGTACTATCGGCATAAGCAGTGGAATGAAGCAGCCCTAGGGCTACCATTTTTTCGGGAAATTGTTCTGCAAATGCCAATGCTATATAGCCTCCCATGCTATGCCCCATCACGCTGCATTTTTCAATTCCCTCTTTTTCCAGTATGGCATCCAAAGCCAGCGCAAAATCATTCAGACTGGGTTCGGCAGCTGGCCAAGCTTCGGATTCACCAGAACCGGGCAGGTCAGGAATCAACAGCGTACCCTGTTCTGGCAGATGCTTTATCGCCTGATTGAAAACATTGCCATCTTCTCCAAATCCATGGATTAAAAGGGTTGCAGCGCCCACACCTATTTTACGATAATGAAGCTGCGTGCCCTGGTAAAGTATGGTTTGATGGGTAATCATTTTTTTTGTAAGCGTTGTTTCAGCCAGTGCCATAAATGCCAGCAAAGAGTGAGAATGCCCAGATTTAATGTTAGTTTGTATAAAAAATCTCCTAAAGCAACGTATACCGTAGATTGCTTGTTGAGTGGCACAGAAAATTTGATCGCGGCCATGGTATCCCAGGGTCGGGTATCTACTATTTCACCCCGATCATTTATGATGGCCGAAATGCCGGTATTGGCTGAGCGTACAATCCATTTTCTGGTTTCAATGGCTCTCAGGCGGGCAAAACTCAGGTGCTGCTTATGCCCTGGTGTATTGCCCCACCAACCATCATTGGTAATAATTGCCAACAGGTTGGCTCCTTTTTTTACATAAGTACCCACATATTCTCCATAGATACTTTCATAACAAATAATGGGTGCTATTTGTCCTCCTCCTTCGGCAGTGGGAAATACTGCAGAAGTGGCTGATTTGCCATAGCCGCCCGATGTGCCACCAAATTGTTCAAACAGCGGTGCCATTACCTGAAGAAAATCTGGCAGGGTTTCAACACCGGGCACCAATTTACTTTTATAATAATATTGAGGGGTAGTATTGGCATTTACCATCATGGCTGCATTCATGGCATCATAATAGCCCCCTCTGCCGTCTGACCGGGCACTATTAGTTCTTTTTTCTGCACCATATGGAACAAATAATTCAATGCCGCTTAGTAGAGAAACCTTGGGATATTGGGCGAGTAATGCAAAAACTGGCTGGTAAAGCGAATTGTTGCGGGTATTTTCTTGCCAATCACCCGCGCTCATGGCGGTTTCGGGCCAAACTAGTAATCGGGTATTGCTATCTAGCTGCTGCCGTGAAAGTGAAATCAACCTTTCTATCTGGGCAGCCATTGAATCGGTGGTGAATTTTGCATAGGGATTGATATTGGGCTGCACTATAACCACTTCCAGGGTTTGATCAGGCTTAGTAGCAGCACGGTTTTGGTAATAGAAAGCCAATCCTACCACAAATGTTACCAACGTACTAAGGGCAATCAAGGGTTTGGTAATTTTCCTTTCAGCAGCAGGCTTTCTGATTTTCAGCATGCATTCATACAAAAAAATATTAGTTGCTACAATCAACAAAGTGCCTCCGCCAATACCGGTATATTCATACCATTGCACCCAGTTGGGATGAAGGGAAAATACATTTCCTAAACTTAACCATGGCCAACTGATTTGCCAGTTGAGGTGGATGTATTCAAACGACATCCAAAAAAATAATAGGGCACAATAGCCGATCCGGTTGCCATATTTTTTTAAGAAAGTCCGGTAACCCAGCCAAGGTATGCACATCAATAAACTATTCGCCGTAATGGCAGCGATGGTGCCCACATCGGTAGAATTCCATATCCACCAGGTGGTGCCGGTATTCCAGATTAACATGGCAATGAAAATATGCCAAAAGAATGTGGTTTTTTTTAACGGAAGTGCAGCCAGCACGAGTAAGGGTATCCAGGCAACAAAAATAAGCAGTGTGAGGCTGGAAACGGGCCAGGCTGCAAATAATAGCAAACCAGCCAACAGGGTAAGCTCCCAACGGGTAATTGTTTTCACGTTGTGAAATTTCGTAATGATTGAAGCTAAGTTAACACAGAACGATTAACAGAAAGTTAAAGATGATAACCCAGTAAAAACCTAACTATTATTTTTTACTGTAGTTGGGTGCTTCCTTGGTTATATCAATGTCGTGGGCATGACTTTCCTTCATTCCAGCATTGGTAATTTTTACAAATTTGGCCTGCTGTAGTGAAGGAATATTTTTTGCACCGCAATAGCCCATTCCTGCACGTAACCCACCTACATACTGATAAACGATTTCAGATAGGGTACCTTTATAGGCCACTCTTCCTTCGATTCCTTCGGGTACAAACTTTTTAATATCATCTTCTACATCCTGAAAATATCGATCACCACTGCCCTGGCTCATGGCGCCTAAACTTCCCATGCCGCGGTATTGTTTAAATTTTCTTCCGTCGTAAATAATGGTTTCACCGGGGCTTTCTTCAACACCGGCAAATACGCTACCCATCATAACCACCTGAGCCCCTGCTGCCAGGGCTTTTACCAGATCCCCGGTATAGCGAATTCCTCCGTCGGCAATAATGGGAATATTTGTTCCTTTTAGTGCTGCGGCTGTTTCTAAAATGGCGGTTAATTGTGGCATACCGGCTCCGGCAACAATACGGGTGGTACAAATAGAACCCGGCCCAATGCCCACTTTTACGCAATCAGCCCCTGCATCTGCCAGGGCTTTGGCTCCGGCTGCTGTGGCAACATTGCCGGCAATAATATTCAGCTGCTTAAAATTTTTGCGCAACAGTTTGAGTGCAGTTATAACACCCTGCGAATGTCCATGCGCACTATCTAGTGTTACCACATCTACCCCAACTTGCTGCAGTGCAGAAGCACGATCCATCAGGTCGTTCGTAATGCCGAGTGCTGCGCCTACCAGTAATCTTCCTAGGGAATCTTTTCCTGCATGCGGAAAGTTGCGCAGCTGGAGAATATCGCGGTAAGTAATTAAACCTATTAGCTTCCCTTGTTTATTTACTACCGGCAATTTTTCAATTTTATATTGACGCAGAATTTTTTCTGCCTTTTTTAAATCGGTGCCCTCAGGAGCTGTAATCAGGTTTTCCCGCGTCATTACCTCCGACACTTTTCTTTTCTTATCGTGCTCAAATCGCAGATCGCGATTGGTTAAAATACCTACGAGGTGAAATTTGTTATCCACTACAGGAATCCCGCCAATTTTGTTTTCTTTCATTAAGTAAAGGGCATCCCCAATAGTAGCATCCACCAGCAGGGTAATGGGGTCTATTATCATACCACTTTCACTTCGCTTCACTTTGCGCACCTGTTCGGCCTGGCGTTCGATGCTCATATTTTTATGGAGAATACCCAATCCACCCTCACGGGCCAGGGCAATGGCTAATCCGGCTTCGGTAACCGTATCCATAGCGGCAGATAACATAGGAATGTTAAGTACAATGTTTTTGGTTAGGTGGGTTCGAATATCTACATCACGGGGAAGCACTTCGCTGAAGGCGGGCACCAGTAATACATCATCGTAAGTTAAACCTTCCCCCTGTATTCGGGAAGAAATGGGGTTCGTGCGGGAGGGAGAAATTCTTGTTGCCATTTGCAAAGATAGGAGAAGGGATAAATTCGTGCCAAAACAATTTTGTGAGCCATTCTTTGGCAGTATATGGGAGTGGAGGGTAACCAAGAGATTGTTGTAAATTGGCCCTTTATTCATTCTTTTTTTCGCATGGATTCACCCGCTGCAGCCACTCACCGGTATTTCACCTTTCAATTTGCCTTATTGTGCCTCAGCAATGTATTGTTTTCGGCCAGTTTTAATATGATGATTCCGGAGTTGCCCGCCTATTTAACTGCGATGGGGGGTGAAAACTACAAGGGCTGGATTATTGCCTTATTTACATTAATGGCAGGGATATCCCGACCCTTTAGTGGTAAACTAACAGATACTGTTGGGCGTGTGCCAGTAATGATGGTAGGGTCAATCGTTTGTGTGGTATGCAGTTTACTTTATCCGATGTTACATACCATTGCCGGCTTTTTATTACTCCGTTTCTTTCATGGTTTTTCTACCGGGTTTAAGCCAACGGCTACTTCGGCCTATGGGGCAGATGTGGTGCACGAATCTAGAAGAGGCGAAGCATTAGGGGCTCTGGCGATTGGATATACATTGGGGTCGTCGATTGGCCCCATTATTGGCAGTTATTTGGTAGTTCACTATTCTTTCAATAGCATGTTTATTGCTTCTGCAGCTTTGGCACTTGGTTCGGTTGCCATTTTATTTAATATTCGTGAAACCCTGCCCAATCCTCAACCTTTTCGCTGGAAACTGTTTTATATTCCCCGCCACGAAATCATTGAAATGTCTGCACTAAAACCTGCCCTCATTTTGTTATTGCTCAGTGTTTCGATGGGAGCCTGTATTACCCTGGCACCTGATTTTTCAGCTTCTTTGGGAATGATGAACAAGGGGATTTTCTTTACCTGCTTTACCATTACTTCTTTAGGCATACGATTGATTGCCGGCAAATCGTCTGACCGCTATGGGCGACCCATGGTTTTATTTTTTTCTTCGCTGGTAATGATGGTAAGTATGCTGGTATTAGCTTTTACCCACAGCACCTGGATGTTTTTATTGGGCTCGGGAATTTTTGGGATGAGTTTGGGAATGAATTCTCCTACGGTGGCAGCTTGGGCGGTTGACCGATGTGCTGATGAAAACAGGGGTAAAGCGGTGGCAACTGTATATATCGCGCTGGAAGCCGGTATTGGTGGAGGGGCATTGCTGAGCGCTTGGTTATATGGACATCCATCCCATACTTTTCTCTATGCTTTTTTACTACCTGCCTTCTGTGCCGGCATATCGATGCTTTTATTGATTTCGTGGATGAAGCAATCAAAAGCGTTAAAAATAAATGCAGCTTAGGAAGCTATCCGAGTATCGCATATCGTTTGCCCGGCAATACCCGAATACATTGTTTCAATTCTAATTGTAGTAAAATAGCAGCCAGTTTGCTAGAGGATAAATTACTACTGATTAAGATTTCGTCTATCGACAATGCGCTTGTATTTTTTAGTAGTTGTAGGATGTTTTGTTCATCCGGCGAAAGGTCATCTAACAAACGTATTTGCCGGTATTTGGGTTGCGATGTTTTCCAGCCCATTGTTTCTAGCAATGATTCCGGGGAAGTGTATAATAGCGCTTTGTTTTGCCGGATTAGTTGCAGGCATCCCGCTGATGCCGGATCGGATATTTTGCCGGGAACGGCCAACAATTCACGGTTGTATTCAAAAGCCAATTCGGCCGTTATCATGCTGCCTCCTTTACTGGCGGTTTCAATCACCAAGGTAGCATCCGCCATACCCGCCACAATTCTATTTCTTTTGGGAAAATTATGTTTATCGGGTTGGGTGTTTTGTGTAAACTCGGTTAACAATCCCCCCTGCTTCTCCATTTCTTTTGCCAGTGAGTGATGTTGCCAAGGATAAATAATGTCTAGCCCATGCGCCAACACCCCCAGGGTATGCAATTGATTTTGCAGGGCGGCTTTATGGGCCAGGGCATCTATCCCATACGCTAAACCGCTTACAATGGTTACCTCCAAGCCGGCCAAGCCTGCCATCAATTCTTCGGTTACCTGCTTGCCATAATTGGTGTGATTGCGAGTGCCAATGACACTCAGTATGCGGGAATTATTTAAGTTGGTATTGCCTTTGTAATAGAGTAAGGGGGGAGGGTCGTAACAGTGCAATAGCCGGGATGGATAGTTTGCATCCGTTAAAAAAAGGGGGGTTATCTGGTGTTCTCGTATAAATTTCCACTCCTTTTCTGCAGCAGAAAGGGGGTGTTTTTTCTTTAATTCTTTGCAGGTAAGCTCCGTCATATGCGGAACCCGTAGCCACTCCTTTCGGTTACTTTGAAAAACGGCGCTTGCATTTCCAAAGTATTCAATCAATGATCGTATTCTAACCGGCCCCAATGCTGGTATGGTGGTGAGGGCAATCCGATTCAGCCATTCTTCTTCCATCCACGAATATCCCTACCAAATAATTATTCGAATTAGGTATTAATACTTGTGGCGTATTCAAGCGATTATTTATAACCCTATGATGGTAAACGTAGTTCTTCGGTTGAGGGCTCTGCCAGATTCGGAACTATTATTGGCAATGGGTTGCGAAGCGCCATACCCTTTCCAGGTCAATCGATTTGCAGCAATTTTATTTTCCTGTAAATATTGAACAATGGCTTTTGCCCTGTTTTCGGATAATACCCGGTTATTTTCGGGCAAGCCGATATTATCGGTATGACCACCAATTTCAACTCGAATTCCCGGATTTTCATTGAGTAGGGTAATGAGTTTGTTCAATTCAATTTTTCCCGATTCAGGCAGGGTAAATGAGTTGGTAGAGAATTGAATATTCGAAAATGTAAGGGTGGCATTCAGTTGTATGGGCTGCAGCAACACATCTTTTTTATAAACACTGTCGGCAACGGTATTGATCAGCTGAAATAATTCGCTATAAAAAAGATACCCTTTTCGGTTAACAGTAAGTGTATAATCATTGCCGGTTGGCAAAGTGATAAAGTAATTGCCCGTTTCATCGGTTTGTACTTTCAGTAAACTTTTTTGCTGACTGTTTTCTATCAGTTCTACCAGGCAGGGCAGTAATTTGCCGGTAATCTTGTCTTTTACTTGTCCTTTCAGGTAAAGGGTTTTGTGTGGCTGGAGTTCTTTACGCAAGCTGAACTTGTAAATGTCTAATCCACCTCTGGAATCGTTGCGGTCGCTGGCATAATAGGCGGTAACGCCATCTGCTGCCACTGCCATGCTGCCTTCATTTTCAATGGTGTTAATTGGGTATCCGAGGTTGATGGGTGCCGACCAGTTTCCTGCTGTATCTTTTTTAAGTACGAATAAATCCGATCCACCATATCCTGGCCAGCCTGAAGAAGTAAAATAGAGGGTTTGGTTATCGGCATGTATAAAGGGAGCCATTTCATCTCCGGCAGTATTAACTCCGGGGCCCATATTTTCCGATTGACTCCATTTGCCATTGGGCATCCGGTAACTAACGTATAAATCTGATCCACCGTATCCGCCAGGTCGGTTGCTACAGAAATACAACACGTTTTTGTCGGGACTTAAAGAGGGGGCGGTTTCCCAAAATTCTGTGTTGATGGCGGGTCCCATATTCAAGGGGTCGCTCCATCCCTGTGGGGTAGATAAAGAAAGGTAAATATCAAAACTACGGTAAGCTTGATCGGGTAATTGGGCTGCATATAGTAACCATTCTGCATCCTGCGAAACACTGATGGCGCCTTTCTTGGGTTCTTCATTTAAACTACCCGGTATGGTTTTCCATTTTCCATATCCATCGGGTCGGATGGTACTTTCAATAAAGTCTTCCCGTGCATGGTCGTCTCTTCGGGTAAACACCAATAAAGTATCTGTAACGGTTACGGTAGGATAATATTCCGAGCGGGAGGTATTAACCGAGTCGCCCAGGTTAACCGGCAAAAAGTTTTGCTCACTGCCAGTATACGCAGCCGCATATTGCAGGGCGAATTCGTAGCAGCGTTTGCGGTATTCACCACTTTTTCGGCTTTTTTCGTTCAATCCGGGAATGTTTAGAAATTGGTTCACCGTTTCAAGGGCTGCCGAAAAATTTCCACTACCCGCCAGGTTAATGGAAAGCGGAAGCTGATAAATGTTAAAATAGCTCGTATCTTTTTGTTGCGCTTTTCTGTACCAGTAAACCGACGAGTCGTATTTTTTTAGTTGACCATACACACCCCCCAATGATAGATACGCATCCACAAAATTGCTATCAATTTGCACACTGTTTTTAAGCAATGCGATTCCTTTCGTCATTTGTTGGTCTTGCAGCCAACTGATGGCTTCTTCATACAGGGTAACTGCTTTGGCTGCAACCTGGTCGGGTTGGTATACCTGTGCTGAAAGGGTTTGCAATCCCATCATACCCCAAAAAACCAGCCCTGCTATTTTCATACCCGCAATTTCGGATAAACAGATGAAAATGGGTGTTAAAGGGAAGTTGTAACCGGCTAGGGAATATGAATATATTTATGAATCTGCAAACTTAGTTGCCATTTGGGATTTTGCTCGATGTAGGAAATTGTGAGGGGCGTTACGGTATCTCTCTGATCCCATTCGGGCTGCAGAAACAGTTCACAGGAGGCAGGAACTTGGGGTTGAAAGCTTTCTCCCCACGAAAGATCGTGCCTATTGAATACAATTATTTTCAGCTCGTTTGCTTTTAGCAACACTTCTGGCAGTGGTGCTTTAAATTTTTTAGGCGATACACAAATCCAGTCGAAATTGCCCGATAATGGGGATGAGCCCGAGGTTTCTAGGTGCACTTGTTTTCCGATTGCCTTTAGGGCGCTGGTTAATGAATCTAACTGATGTAGCAAGGGTTCTCCACCCGTAATTATAACCAAGGGAGCCGGATGAGTAAGTGCTTCATCCACTAATGATTGAATAGTTCTGTGTGGATATTTACTGGCATCCCAGCTTTCCTTTACATCGCACCAAACACAGCCTACATCACATCCGGCCAAACGTATGAAGAATGCGGCTTTTCCCTGATGAGATCCTTCACCCTGCAGCGAATAAAATGTTTCCATTACTGGAAGCGAATCGGTTGTCATGTAGTTGCTATCTAAAAAAGTGAATCGGCTTATACGGTATGCTGTTGATAGGCCTGTAGGGTATTTTTCAATAATCCTGCGATGGTCATTAGTCCAACTCCCCCAGGAACTGGTGTGATGGCTTCGCATAAGGGGGCTACTTCATCAAAAGCCACATCTCCTTTAATGCGGAAACCATTTTTTGCAGTTGCATCCGCAACTCGAGTAATGCCAACGTCTATTACGATGGCGCCGGGTTTAACCATGCTGGCTTTTACAAATTCTGGTTTACCCAATGCGGCTACCAAGATATCGGACTGCAGGCAGATTTCTGCCAGATTGGGGGTATGAGAATGGCAGAGGGTAACAGTGCAGTTGCCATAGGGGATATTGCTACTGAGTAGAATGCTCATCGGCCTACCAACGATGTTACTGCGGCCAATTACTACGGCATGCTTGCCTTTGGTAGACAATTGAAAATGTTCCAGCATCAATAAAATACCATAGGGTGTGGCGGGAATAAAAGTGGGTAAGCCCTGAACCAGTTTGCCAGCGCTGATGGGATGAAATCCGTCTACGTCTTTATCAGGATGAATGGCCTGAATAATTACCGACTCGTTGATGTGTTTAGGCAGGGGTAGTTGAACGAGAATTCCGTCGATGCCAGGGTTTTGGTTTAAGTGATCTATCTGATGCAATAGCTCAGTTTCAGTTACTTGTTCTTCTAGGCGGATGAGGGTAGATTCAAATCCTGTTTCCTCGCAGTTTTTCACTTTGCTTGCCACATAGGTTTCGCTGGCGCCATTGGTTCCCACCAAAATAGCTGCCAGATGCGGGGCTCTTTTTCCGGATGCTTTGATTTGCCCGGTTGTTGCCAATAATTTCTCTTTAATTGCTCTTGAGGCAATTTTTCCGTCAAGTAATATCATGAAGCAAAACTATTTTAAAAATGGGAGAGCGTATGGGTTTTCCTAAATAAGCACCAAAAATTGGTTAAAATTTTTATCTTTTGTTCTTTGATTTTATAAAGACTCCCTTACTAAACTATTCGAAAAAGGCAGGTGTTATTATAAACCATTGGCCTATCGAATTAGAAAAAAGCCGGCATCCTTCCGTCACTAAAAGAAATGGTTACCTTTGCGATATAATAATAAATATGGAAGTTCAACCCGCCAACCAACTAAACATCGAAATCTCCGAAGAAGTTGCCGAAGGTAGCTATGCCAATCTGGCCATCATCACCCACAGCAACGCAGAATTTGTAATTGATTTTGTGAATGTTATGCCCGGAACCCCGAAAAGTAAGGTAAAATCCCGCGTGATTTTTACCCCCATGCATGCCAAGCGTTTTATGAAGGCGTTGCAAGAAAATATCAGTCGCTTCGAAGCCAGCAATGGAACTATTAAAGACCTCGAGCAAATTGAGATTCCTATGAATTTCGGTGGCTTAACAGGTCAGGCTTAAGAAGATAGTTATATCATTCCTTCATCGGCAAAGCTGAAATATCCTTCTTGACTCACAATAATATGGTCTAGCACGGCAATATCCATGAGTGCGGCGGCCTGTTTTATTTTTTGGGTTAATTGTTCATCTGCCTTACTAGGCGTTAAGTTTCCGCTGGGATGGTTATGGCATAAAACTAACGAAGTAGCATCCTGCTCCAACGCTTTTTTTAAGATGATTCGTGGGTCGGCTACTGTGCCGGTTAATCCCCCTTCGCTGATGGTTTCTAGCGATAAAATGCGGTTGCCCCGGTTCAGGTACACTACTGCAAATACTTCTTGTTTGCGGTATTCTAATCGGGCTTGCAAATAGCCGGCTATATCCTTGCTTCCTTGAATTTTTGTTCGAAAATGTTCGGCTGCTTTTCTGCGAATGCCTAATTCCATGGCCGCAGCAATGGTTACCGATTTGGCTTCCCCAATACCCCGAATCCTGCCTTTTAATAGTTCCTGCACACTCATTCGGGCCAGTTGTTGCAGGTCGTTATTAGCATACAGCAGCATATTTTTGGCCAGATCCAGGGCCGATGCATCGCGGGTACCGTTATGAATCAGAATGGCCAGTAGCTCTGCAACGCTTAAGCTGTGCGCACCTTCACGCATTAATTTTTCTCGGGGCTGGTCGTCGGCAGCCCATTCTCTAATCGACAATTTTCGCATGTGAACAAATTGTAATTAAGTCAATATAGCAATTCGTACTTGAATAGTTATCTTCGCGCATATCCCAGTAGTATATGAATCCTTCTGTTAAGATATTCTCCGGTACCGGTTCTCAAAAATTAGCCGAGAAAATAGCCCAACGCTTTGGTGCCCCACTCGGAAAAGTAAATATTCAGCAGTTCAGCGACGGGGAATGGCAGCCCATTTTTCTGGAAAGTATTCGTGGGGATTATGTTTTTTTGGTGCAAAGCACTTTTGCCCCAGCCGATAATCTGATGCAATTATTGCTAATGATTGATGCAGCCAAAAGAGCCAGTGCCTATCGGGTAGTGGCGGTAATTCCCTATTATGGATATGCGCGGCAAGACCGGAAAGACAAACCCCGGGTAGCTATTGGGGCCAAAATGATTGCTACCCTACTGGAAGCTGCCGGCGCCGACCGGGTGATTACGATGGATTTGCATGCTCCTCAGATTCAGGGATTTTTTGATGTGCCGGTTGACCACCTTGATAGTTCTGCCATTTTTATACCATATATAGACCAGCTTAAGCTAGCCAATCTCTCGTTTGCAGCTCCGGATGTAGGCAGTACCAACCGAGTACGCGAAATCGCCAGTTATTTTAATGCCGAAATGGTAATCTGCGATAAACACCGCAAAAGGGCCAATGAAATTGCCAGTATGGTGGTTATTGGGGATGTAACCGGCAGGGATGTGGTGCTGGTAGATGATATTTGCGATACGGGTGGTACCCTGGCCAAGGCGGCGGGACTGCTGAAGGAAAAGGGTGCTAACAGTGTTCGGGCCATGATTACCCACCCGGTTTTAAGCGGGAAAGCCTACGAAAACATCGAAAATAGTGTGCTGGAAGAGCTGGTGGTATGCGATACCATCCCACTAATGAAGGAATCTCCCAAAATAAAGTCCATCAGCGTAGCCGACCTGTTTGCCATCGCTATCCGGAATGCCTACGAAAATAAGAGCATTACCAGCCTTTTTATCCATTCCCAATTGAGGGGAAGGGAGAAATAATCGCTTCTATACGTAGTTTTTAGCTGATTTTTATTACCTTTGCCCTCCCAAAACCGGGCGTAGTGATTATGTTCCGGCGTGAGGGAATCAAATAATTAATTTTTTTATGAAAACAATTACAATCGAAGGTCACCTGAGGACCGAGCATGGCAAAAAAGCCGCCCGCCAGATTCGCTCTCAGGAAAATGTGCCAGCTGTAATTTACGGGGGTGCTCAGGAGGTAAATTTTTACGCTTCTGCAAAGGCATTTAAGTCTTTAGTGTACACTAGTGAATTTCAAACGGCCGATGTTACGGTAGACGGCAAAACGCATCGTTGCATTTTAAAAGATTTGCAATTTGATAAAGTAACCGATTCACTGATTCACGTTGATTTGCTGGAACTGGTAGGCGACAAAAAAGTGGTAGCCACCATTCCATTGAAATTTACTGGAACTTCTGTTGGGGTGAAAGGTGGAGGAAAGCTGATCATCAAGATCAAATCTTTGAAAATTAAAGCACTTCCAAAAGACTTACAGGAAAACATTACGGTAGACATTACCGATTTGGATTTGAACGGAAATATCCGTGTAGAAGATGTTAAGGTTCCCGGTATTGAGATCCTGAACTCTCCCCGTATTCCAATCGCTTCTGTGGTTCTTACCCGCCAGTTAAAGCAGGAAGAAGCAACGGGTGCCAAAGCTGCTCCGGGTGCTAAAGCTGCTCCGGCTGCCAAAGCTGCTGCTCCCGCTGCTGCGAAAAAATAATCTTTTCGAATGATTTTTATAACTGCAGGTTCTTGCGAACTTGCAGTTTTTTTATGTACAAAATGGAGGGCTGTTTCGTTCGAATGTTTTTCAATTCGGCAAATCATGTACTTTTACCCGTAACCCCTTGAATAGCGGCTATGCAACGTTTTTTAATTGTAGGCTTAGGTAATCCCGGTACCGACTATCACCATACTCGGCACAACATCGGTTTTGATGTGTTGGATGCTTTTGTTCAAAAGCATGGGGGAGTATTTACATCTGGTAGATTGGCAGAAGTGGCTACTGTAAAATTGAAGGGGCGCGAATTGGTATGTATCAAGCCAACAACTTTTATGAACCTCAGCGGGAAGGCCTTTTTATATTGGATGAATAAAGAGAATATTCCCATGGAGCAAACCCTAACCATTGTGGATGATTTGGCTTTGCCGCTCAGTAAATTACGCCTGCGGGGCTCGGGTTCTGGTGCCGGGCATAATGGACTAAAAGATATTCAGTTAACCCTAGGCACCGACCAGTATCCCAAACTCCGATTTGGCATTGGTAACCAGTTTCCCCGGGGCGGACAGGTAGATTTTGTACTGGGTCGCTGGCTGGCCGAGGAACAGCTGGTGGTGGATGCCAAGATAAAGGCCTGCTGTGATGTGATTGAATCCTATGTGCTGGCAGGGTTGGCCTACACGATGAATATGGCAAACCGGATGGAGTTGTAAGATTTTCTCCTTACAGGTCCTCCTTCTTTCGCTCCCTATTCCCAATAATTGACTGTTGATATTTTTCCGGGTTAATCCCTAGTTCCCCACCATCCCGATTTTCGGGTTACTCCTATACAATTTTTTCATTTTCAGGTCGTTCTACTCAAACAGGGGCTCTAAAGTAGCACCGGCAAAAGTTGCTGAATATGAAAATCATTTGTGTAGGAAGAAATTATGCAGCGCATGCCCGGGAATTGGGTAATGAAGTGCCTGAGGAGCCTGTACTATTTATGAAGCCTTCTACTGCCCTGCTTTCTGTTGGTTCTGATTTTCATTATCCGGCATTTACAAAGGATTTGCATTACGAGGCAGAGCTGGTGCTTCGGGTTTCCAAGGGGGGAAGTAGGATTGTTTCGGATGCCATGAACTATGTAGATGCAATTACGGTGGGGATTGATTTTACTGCCAGGGATGTACAGGCCGAGCTTAAGAAAAAGGGACTGCCTTGGGAAAAAGCCAAAGCCTGGGATCAGGCGGCCATATTGGGAAATTGGCAGGCAATACCCGAAGGCGAAATCCATTTTTCATTGAATAAAAATGGCAATCCGGTTCAGCAGGGGAGCACGAATTATATGATTTTTCCTTTTGATATTCTGATAGCCCATATCTCTCAATACTTTACTCTGGAGCCTGGCGATTTGATTTATACTGGAACACCCGCAGGGGTAGGGCCCTGTGTGGCCGGCGATGTGCTGGAAGGATATTTTGAAGACCTATCTGTTTTTTCACTGATTATTCATGCATAACAACCGAACACATAGCATGCTGAACCTTACTACTTTGCTGGATGCCTATCAGATGATGGTTACTGCAAAAACCATGTCGGAAACATTCGAAGCCCAGCGGTCTGAATGCCTGTATTTGCATGCAACTTCCCGAGGGCATGAAGCTATTCAAATTGCTACCGGTTTACAGATGCACAGTTGCGATTGGCTCAGTGCTTATTATCGCGACGATAGTTTATTGTTATCACTCGGGTTTACCCCCTATGAACTGATGTTGCAATTGCTGGCCAAAAAGAACGATCCATTTTCTGGCGGCAGATCTTATTACTCCCATCCCAGCAGTAAGGATCCGGGTAAGCCTTCTATTATGCACCAAAGCAGCGCAACCGGTATGCAGGCAATTCCCGCTACCGGATTGGCACATGCTATACAAATAGCCGAGGAAACCGGCGGAATGAAATTGCGAAAAACCAACGACGGCCTGTTGCCCATAGTAATTTGTTCTATGGGTAACGGTGCTGTTTCCGAAGGAGAAGTGAGTGAGGCATTTCAGTTTGCCGTTCTTAAACAGTTGCCCATTATTTATCTTGTACAGGATAATGGCTGGAGCATTAGTGCCAAAGCCGATGAAATTCGCACCACCAATGCTTACGACTTTGCAGATGGATTTAAGGGCATGGAACGTTTGCCATGTGATGGCAGCAATTTTGCCGAAAGTTATTTAACCATGCAACGGGCCATTCAAATTGCCCGCATCGAGCGGAAGCCAGTATTGGTGCATGCTACTTTATCCTTTCAAGGGCATACTGTAAGTGGCCTGCGTAAAGAATCTTATCGGTATAAGGATTCCTCTTCTATACAAAAGCCTTTGCTCGATCCGGTTGTTATTCTCCGTAATTTGTTATTAGAAGCCGGCATTGCCGAGCAGGATTTACAACAAATAGAAACAGCTGTATCCAAAAGGGTGCAACACGATTTTTCTAGGGCCCTGCATTCTGATGATCCGGATGTAGAAAACGTGGAAGATCATGTATATGCCGAAACCATGATTAAAGAAGAGATGGGAACGCGGGAACCCCTTCAGGGTAAGAAGGTAATGATGGTAGAAGCTGCCCTTCATGCGATTGAGGAACTTATGGAAGCCTATCCCGAGACGGTATTATATGGACAGGAAGTAGGCAACCGGCTGGGAGGTGTATCGAGTGAAGTGGATCATTTAATGGACCGATTTGGAAAAGAGCGGGTATTTAATTCGGCTATACAGGAGGCGTATATCATAGGTTCCACTGCCGGTATGAGCGCCATGGGTATGAAGCCCATAGTAGAATTACAATTTGCCGATTACATATATGCGGGACTGAATCAGCTGGTATCTGAAATTTCTAAGTCCTGCTATTTATCCAACGGAAAATTTCCCGTTCAGATGCTGTTGCGTGTTCCGGTAGGGGCATACGGCGGAGGCGGACCCTACCAAAGTGGAAGCATTGAGTCTACGCTTTTGTCTATCAAGGGTATTAAAGTAGTGTATCCGTCTAATGCAGCTGATATGAAGGGTTTGATGAAAGCAGCCCTATTAGATCCTAATCCTGTGGTGATGCTGGAACATAAGGGACTGAATTGGAGCAAGGTTCCCGGAACGGAAGCTGCCCAGTCTATTGAACCTTCTGCCGATTATATCATACCCCTAGGAAAGGCCCGAGTAGCCGTGGATGCCGATCCGGTGCTGGTAGAAAAGGGGATGACGATGGGCGTAATTACTTACGGAATGGGTGTGCATTGGGCTCGCCAGGTGGCTGAAAAAGTGCCCGGACAAATAGAAATTTTAGACCTAAGAACCCTGTTCCCGCTAGATGAGGAGGCGGTATTTGATTTGGTGAAGCGGCATGGAAAAGTATTGATACTAACAGAAGAGCCCCAAAATAATTCCTTTACCGAGGCCCTGGCCCACCGGATAACCCGTACCTGTTATTGTTACCTAGATGCGCCCGTAGAAGTGGTAGGGGCACTTAATTTACCAGCAGTACCCATGCAAATTGCCCTGGAACAGGCCATGTTACCCGGAGTTCCCAAGTTAAGCCGAGAGCTCACCAAACTTTTGGCATTTTAGGGTAGTACCATTTATCGGAAACCTTTATCTTTGCCCCCCGTTACTGCAAATAACCATTTTGGCGAGGTAGCTCAGTTGGTTAGAGCACAGGATTCATAACCCTGAGGCCATGGGTTCAAGTCCCATTCTCGCTACATGTAAATCAAGGACTTACGTTAAATCGTGGGTCCTTTGTTGTTTCTGCGTGAGGTTTGCGTGAGGTTTTATCATTTCTTAGTTCAAGCTCAGAAAGGGGAGCAAAATGATAAAAATGGTTATACTTTTATAGTGTAACCTTTTTTATTTTATGACACCGAAAGAGATATTACAAAAATGGGTTGAAAGCTTCAACCGCTGCGATTATGATGGATTATGTGGATTATACGCTGAAAATTGCATAAATCATCAGACACCCAATGGAATTACGGAAGGGAGAGCCAACATCAGGAATATGTTCAAGGATGAATTTGAAAAATTTGAGATGGTATGTATAGTGGAAAATATATTTGAGGATGGTAATGTTGGTATGTTAGAATGGAAAGACCCTAAAGGTCTTCGTGGATGTGGATTTTTTTGGATTGAAAATGATAAGATAGTTTACCAAAGGGGTTACTGGGATAAACTATCCTTTATGGAACAGCAGGCAAAGTAGCCAGTTAAATCTTCTGAAAGTTTAACCCTTTGCTTTCCTGTAAGTTACATAATCAATCATTGTATCATAGCTGCATTTTTGGGTTCATACAAGTTTTTTCTCATTCTAAAAAATCCATTCCTAGAAAACCAAATAGTGTGTTTCGACACTTCAATGAAACCCTCTCTTTCGTATAGTTTTTTTGCCTTTGGATTATTATAAGCAACGTCTAACCATAGTGATGAATAACCATTTTGCAAAGCAAATTCATTGACGAAATTCATAAGTTTTGTACCTATCCCTTCTCCTCTCGCTAAAGCATCAACAGAAATATTTTGTATATATAATCCATCCATCTCTGATTTATCGTTGATTGATTTTAAAATAATTGACTTTACCCAAAGTTTTAAAAGTTCAATAAAAGAAAACTCACGACTATAAGCATCATTTTCTCTCTTTTTATCAATTAGTTTTGGATTGTAAAACAACAATATTCCGTTAATTAAATGGCTGTCTTTTTTGAAGACTAAAATATTTTTATGAGAAAAAATAGTATTATCGTTTTCTACTAAATTTTTCAATTTTATGATTGCCTTTTCGCGTTTACCAAATAGGAATGGCATTATATTATCTGTTTCGTAAATCAAGCGTGCAATCTGGGTGGTATTGTCGTTTAAATTTGAAAACCTAATCATTGTTTAAAAATTATGTAAGTTTATTATTTTTCAATCAATAGACTATTCCAAATAGTTTTTGGTATTATCTCTTTGTATTGATACAGGTTTTTTTTAATTGATAAAGTCATTTCTTCATTTCCCATTTCTTCAAAATGCTTGAACTCATAGTAGTGGCCCCAAAATTGTATAATAGGTTCTTTATCTGATTGGATGAGTTTTAAGTCTTCTATGTATATGTTTTTATAATGTGAGTCAATTAGCAATTGGCTAGTGGTTTTAAGAAAGGAATATTCAATATCCCCTATTTTACCTTTGTCAAGTAAGCGCTGCATTCTTTTTCTATCGGTAAAAAATACTCCTGACTTTGCTGGTAAGGTTGTTGCTAGAAATAACCCTGAAGATATGATTCCGGTGATTCCAAGGCTAGCATTGAACATACTTTCAGTTTTACTATATAAAAGCAGAAAAAGTGCACCAAAAATCAGTGAAAATAGCGGTCCAGCAATCAATATATAGGCAAACTGCTTTTTCAAATGATTAGTGACCTTTGGGGGAGAAGTGGCAGCAATTCCACCAAAAAATTGCATTTCCTTGTTGAAGTAAAATTTAATTTTACCATCTTCTCTTTTTATTCCTAGAAAAGCCACAACGAATAATTGCAATTTAAATCCTTGAATTAAACCGGCCATTAAATGACCTAATTCGTGCAAGAAAATAGCGAAGATGGGACATAGAATTACGGAGCTGAAAAAAATAAGATTTTCAAGAGGAGAGTCAGGGAATAGTTTAAGAATTGATTCTTTTGGAATTAAGTAATAGGCACCGAGCATTATTCCCATTCCCATTATAAGACCAATTAGACTGTCTTTTAATGTTTTAGATTTCATAAGATTATAAGAATATTCAATTCAAAATAAGTGAGAAAAATTAAATCTTAATTTCAAATTTACATAAACGGCAATTTTCAAATATAATCCCGTTACTTCCTTCAATTTAACACAAAGTTCAACCCTTCAATTTCCAAATAGTTACAATCTCAATCATCGTATTATAGTTGCATCTTTCGTTTGTAAGGGGAGCACTACTGGACAAGCCATCAGAAATGATGGCTTTTTCTTTGTCTATCAGTGAGTTAGGGTAGTTGCATCTTTCCCACTTTTTTATGTTATATTTATTTCAAATTAACATTAAAATGAAAAAGTCAACTGTATTGTTATTTCTTTTGATTCCTTTTATATCCTTTTCACAAAAGGCAGACTACATCGTAAGTTCTTATTTAACAGAAGGGCCAAAGGCGCCTAATACGCATTACATAGGTGAAGCCTGGTTAAATGGAGTATTGCAAGGCGATGCAGAATTGAATTTTAATATTACGAAAGCAACTTTTAGAAAAAACTCCACCCTTGATTGGCATAAACATTCTACACCACAAGTACTTATAGTTGTAAATGGTGAAGGATATTATCAAGAAAGAGGAAAAGATGCCATTATTATAAAAAAAGGAGATATTATAAGATGTGCTAAAGATACCGAGCACTGGCACACAGCCAGTAAGGAAAACCTGATAACTTATTTAGCTTTATATGACGGTTCAAAACCAACTGTTTGGACAGAGCAATTAACTCAAGAATATTATGACAGCATTGCTAAGAAGTTGAGTGCCGAAAAGAAATAAGTTCAACCCTTTAATTTCCTAATCGTTACATACTCAATCATCGCATTATAGTTGCATCTTTCGTCTGTAAGGGGAGCAAGAGTGCACAAGGCGACAGAAATGTCGCCTTTTTTGTTGTCTATCAGTGGGTTAGAGTAGTTGCATCTTTTCTTATATTTACCATATGAAAACACTTCTTTTTGTTCTAACTTTCTCACTATGTGGAAATTTATATTCCCAAAGTACGTTGAGCCCCAAAGAATTTAAGCCTATTGAAGTTTATCATTCTGAAGATTTGATTATCATTCAAATTTCTGATAATGCATTTTTGCATACTTCATACCTACAAACAAATGATTTCGGGAATGTTCCCTGTAACGGGATGATAGTTCGAAATAGTAATAAAGTGGTTGTATTTGATACACCAACAAATAATAAAAGTGCTGAAGAATTAATCAATTTTATTATGAAAAAACTTCATTGTAAAATAAATGCGATTGTTCCTACTCACTTTCACGATGATTGTTTAGGGGGATTAGCCTCATTTCATAAGTTACAAATCCCTTCGTTTGGAAATTTTAGTACCATCGAATTAGCCAAAATAAATAATGTTGTAGTGCCTCAAAATGGATTTAACGATTCCCTTAAATTACGCCTTGGAAATACATATGCCGTTGTAAAATATTTTGGTCAAGGACATACTAAAGATAACGTTGTAGGTTATTTCCCAAAGGAGAACATATTATTTGGGGGCTGTTTAATAAAAGAATTACAGGCCACAAAAGGGTATTTGGGAGATGCCAATGTTGGAGAATGGTCAAGTACTGTTGAGAAAGTGAAACAACAATATCCAAATGTTAAAATTGTTATTCCTGGTCACGGAGAAATTGGAGGCAAAGACCTATTAGATTACACGATTACATTATTCAAGTCCAATTAGTTACAAATTTGCACGAAGTTCAACCCATTAATTTCCTGATAGTTATATACTCAATCATCGCATTATAGTTGCATCTTTCGTCGAAAAGGGGAGCAATAATGATAAAAAGGTTATACTTTTATAGTGTAACCTTTTTTATCTTTTATGAATAATAAGCTAGCTCAATTCCTTAAAAAGTACCGAAATGAAGTCATCGTGGGTGTACTTGTATTTCTCGTCTTGATTTTCAGAGATGTAATTAAGTCATTCTTGTAAAATTACACGAAGTTCAACCCTTCAATTTCCTAATAGTCACATACTCAATCATCGCATTATAGTTGCATCTTTCGTCTGTAAGGGGAGTACAAAAAAGCCGTGCATTTTGCAGGGCTTTTTTATTGGCTGTCGGTGCGTTAGGGTAGTTGCATCTTTTGCGCACTAAATGTTTTTATTTATAAAGTTCGAAATATTGAACATAAAAACCAAGTAAGATATGCCCAAATAGATAATGACCTAGTCTCAAGGTAAGGGATGCGATGAAACCTGCATTTTTATAATATATTCCCTGTAGGTAATTCATTATGAAACCTGAAATTAATGCATAAGTAATAAACCAATATTCTCCCGTAGGTAGTTGTTCCAAAGGTTCCCTTAAAGAAGTAGTAATTATTGCAGTCCATAAGAAATAATTAAAATAACGACCATCTGCAACTTTTTTCCCAAAGTGGAAATTCCGCTTAAATAGCCCCCACTTGACCGCTCCAAACAGCCCCCACTAGACCGGGGCAAACTGCCCCCAGCAGATCGGAGCAAACTGCCCCCCCCATTCCAGCGTTTAATCATA
>Ga0247837_1000272_pt1 | contig 106365 bp, 82 predicted proteins | sample LaCtaG_2_FD_187115 | JGI IMG/M metagenome (GOLD analysis project Ga0247837, IMG submission 187115) | Freshwater microbial communities from meromictic Lake La Cruz, Castile-La Mancha, Spain - LaCruzMarch2015_14.5m | ecosystem: Environmental > Aquatic > Freshwater > Lake | place: Spain... | reverse complement strand
GAGATCAATGCCGAATTGTCGCAGTGGATCATGTCGGATGTGGCTTGAGCGATAAGCCGCAGCAATACGACTACTGTTTGACTCAACATACGAAAAATCTTGTCCAGCTGATTGAGGCGTTAGACCTGTGCAACATAACCCTCGTGGTTCATGACTGGGGTGGAGCCATTGGTTTGGGGGCGGCGGTCCGATGCCCGACCCGATTTCGAAATATCATGATCTTAAATACGGCAGCCTTTCCCCCACCGTACATTCCCAAACGGATTGCGGCATGTCGAATTCCGTTGATAGGGTCTTGGATGATCCGTTACGGAAACGCGTTTGCGAGGGCTGCGATCTCGATGGCAATCGATCGGTTGCCGCGACTGAGCCCGGCAACTCGCGAGGGTTTACTGGCACCTTACGACACGCCCAAGCATCGGATTGCAATCGATCGATTTGTGCAGGATATACCTCTCTCACCGAACCATCCAACCTGGTCGGTTTTAGAAAAACTAGAGCAGGATCTTCCAAACTTGCGGCAGTTGCCGATCCACTTTGTTTGGGGAATGCGCGATTGGTGTTTTCGTCCCGAGTGCATGGAGCGTCTGCAGATGGCTTTTCCAGATGCGACAAGGCTCGAACTTCAAGACGTTGGTCATTACGTGATGGAAGAAGCGTCGCATGAGGTGGTAACAGAACTGAAAAGGTTCGTTGGATAGCTCGCCCCCTTGAACCGCAGGCGCTAGCCGCGACCAAGCACCATCCAAGCAAACTGTAACGCGGCTAGTGTCTGCGGCTCAGTTTCTTTTCGAAATCCGGATCGAAATCATTGATATGGTGGGAACTATCATGCAACGGGACCGCGGCGATCTCGCCCGAAACTTCTTCACCTTCCCCGCTTCCAAGATTGGCGTTGATGAAGTTAATGACTGCTAGAACATCAAAAGCTTCGATGCTTCGATTCCCGTCAACATCGTAGAACGGTGGTGACACAATGGTTGTGCCATCTAACGGTCTTGCCCCGTTGCGATTGATCTCGTTAATGATGGCTAGAACGTCAAGAGCGGTTACGAACCCGTCGTCGTTCACGTCGTGACGGATGTTGGGATTTTGCCACGGTGGGACCGATAACGAAAGAGCGAAATCATTATGGATACTCGGCGAACCAGCCACAAAAGCCGCCGTCCTCAGGCCAGTCGCGGGTTCCACTAAATCATACTGGCTGGAGGGAGGCAGAATCTCAAGCTGGTAATTTCCGGTTGCAATCCCTTCAAACAAAAAACTTCCATCAGCCCCAGTAGTGCTTTCGGGAGATGGCCCCACCGCTAAGTTATCAAGCTTGATGCTGGCGTTTCTCATTCCCTTGGCAATGACATAGGCTATCGCGTTGGTGTCGGTTACGACTTGCATGGTTGCCGATTGTCCCGCAGCTAGGGTCGGGGTCTCGAATCTGCGCAATAGGCTCCCAGAAGCTGAATAGGCTTCTAGTCGAGCGACGGTGCCACTATTCACTGCAATAACATCGATGGAGATAAACGAAGTCGGTTGTGCCATGGTCGCACGCAATTGCTGTTGATTTCCGCGGAAGTTATCGACGTACGTTCCTTGTGAGAAAGAGAATGGTCGAAACACGCGGGATCCTGTCGTTGCGGAGGCATCCTCGAAAACCGAGACATTTCCAGTCGCGTCTTCGCCGATCGCGTCCACCGTAACACCATTCTGAAGACCAACGATCGCTCCGCTCGTTAGATTGTCGGGTTCGATTTTTCGCTGCAGATTCAAGATTTGCCGATTGTTATCCACCAATCGAACTCGAGCGTTGGCGATCGCCGTTTCGATCACTTGCCAGTCTCCATCTTCATTCTGATCGTTCCAGACGAAGCCTTGGATGCCAGGAACAGCTGGCTTATCGCGAGTCAATCCAAGCTCCCCTTCGAAGACATTGCTCGTCAATGGTAACGACGTCTCCACGGCACGGATCTGAATGCGGCCTGTTGTGCCGCTCGGTACCGGAATCACTAAGTTGATATCCGTCGAACCTAGATTAGGCGATGCAATGGTTGTCCAATTCCCCTCGTTCCACCGATACTCGATTCTTCCCACTCGGTTGATGGAAACATCATTCTGTTGCCCAGAGCTATTCAAGTTGGGCAGCGTTTGGACGGACGCTCGACCTTGAAAAAGATATTCCGTTCCCTGTGCGTTCAGTTGCCCCAAACCTTCAAGCTTCAGCGGGACATCCAACACATCAAAAATCCCATCGCTATCCGAATCAACCCAGCCCAATTGCGCTAGAGTCGAATCGGGGCTAATCAAATTTTGGTAAGCACGATCCAGTGATCCGCCGCTGGACATAATGCTGTCGGCTTGAACAAAATTTGGATTGGGATTGAAATCGATCGCGTTGGTGTTTTGCGCGTTATAGTACCCTCGTCTTTGAGTAAAGTTCCCCCCGCCTATGTATTCATCTCGGGCCCAAAACATGTGGCCAGTTTCATGAGTGAACGTGGAAGCTGGACGCGTGGAAGGTACGATTTGAAACAAACCGCCAGCAAACGCAAATGCGCGATCGAACGAACCACCGGCCGCGAAGCTACCGTCGCTGTCATTCTGCGAGTTGACCACAAAGATCGTGAATGACCAATCCGTGCCCAGTTTGACTCGCTGCGATTGATTGAAAGCCCGAATGTTGGTTTCAAGCTGACCGCTTTGCGAAAAGCCTGTGTCGGTAAGAAACCTCGATACCCAATCCACATATCCATTGGACCGCTGCGAGATCGGCTCATAAGGCGTAGGGGTTGGAGTATCCAAAAACGTTCGATCAATGACAAACTCGAGCGTATGCACATTGCTCTTTGTTCGAAGCAAGTCAGTCCACCAATCCAGCCCAGTTTCGATATTAGCCAGGACTGTTGATTTTTGAAGCTCCGTCCAGTTTTCCGTATTGGAATCAATTTGCCCGTTGCTTTCCAACAGAACCGGGGTCACTGCGATCCTGCCAAGCATGTACTCGCCGGTATCGTCGGCAGTCGCACCCAACGGAAGCGACGCGAACAACTGCCGCGATTCTAAGGATTCAATACGTAGGGATCTGGTTTTCATACGATTCATAGGCCTGTTCGATGGCTTTTGGCAGTCAAAAGTTCCTTCGGCCGAATCCACCTCGTTGGTTGAGTCCGTACCTGATTTCCCGGAAAATCGGAACGAAACGGCAAGTCTGGGCTACTAAAAATTCGGTGTTGCCCCAGAATTCGGTATCGTTAGTTTTGGAACCAGCCAGCATCTCGTTCGTACCTTACCACATTCCAACGCGAAACTCAGTCTCGGCCGGAGCACGCACTCGCGACGATCATCGCTGCGACGCGCATCGGCGGGAGTGTGAATCTCGTTTGGAAAAAAGCAAACGGCCGTTTTCAAAGGGTTCACGAAACTAGTCTATCCGACTTATCTACCCGATGGATCTGGCTTTTGGGTCGGCCTGTATCTTCGTGATTCGCAAATTCGGAAGTTGATTCCTATTCGCATGTAACTTTAAGGTTCACACATGAACGATCTCCAAGTATTGCGATCCGATTCTTATCCGGGCAAGTGGTGGCATCGGGATCTAGATTCCGGACGGATTGTATGCGATCTTTGTCCACGGCAATGTTCAATGAAGGAAGGTGATCGAGGCTTTTGTTTTGTTCGAAAAATCGAAGGGGGACAATTAGTTCTCGACACCTACGGAAAGAGCACCGGCTTCTGCATCGATCCGATCGAAAAGAAACCGCTCAATCACTTTTATCCCGGCACCAGTGTGCTGTCGTTCGGAACTGCAGGCTGCAATCTCGGTTGCCAGTTCTGTCAAAACTGGGACATTTCGAAATCACGGGAAGTTTCGAAACTAAGTTCTGTTGCCCAGCCTGAATTGATTGCGCATGCGGCCAAGGAACTTGGCTGCAAAAGCGTTGCTTTCACGTACAATGACCCCGTCGTCTGGGCCGAATACGCCATTGATACTGCCAAGGCATGTCGGTCGCTTGGAATTCAAAGTGTCGCGGTCACTGCAGGCTATATGTCTCCCGAGGCGCGACGAGATTTCTATGTTCACATGGACGCTGCCAACGTGGACTTGAAGGCCTTCACGGAGGATTTTTACCGCAAGATAACCTATTCGCATCTTGAACCAGTGCTCAACACATTGCGATACTTGAAGCGGGAGACCGACGTTTGGTTCGAGATTACCAATTTGATCATTCCACAGACGAATGATTCGGACGATGAACTCGAGCGTATGTGCGATTGGATTTTGAAGGAAGTCGGATGCGATGTGCCTGTGCATTTCTCAGCATTCCATCCTGACTTTCGTATGACGGATCGATCTCGAACGCCTCATGAAACGCTACTCAAAGCGCATGCGATCGCCAAGCGATGTGGACTTCGGTATCCCTACGTCGGAAATGTGCACGATGTTGAACATAGCTCGACCTATTGTTGGGCCTGCACTGAAATGCTCATCGAACGCGATTGGTACCAGCTTGGCAAGTACGGAGCTCTGGGTAATCTGTGCGGCAAGTGTGGAGCTCCTCAAGCCGGTCGGTTCGATACCAAGCCGGGCGACTGGGGCAGAAAACGCCAACCGGTAAACTTGGATTCATTCCGTTCCAAGCCAACGAATTTGGTATCATTGCCGATAACTACAACGAGTGCTCGTTCCAGTGAGCCACTGTCTGATACCAACTCGGCTGGCCGACCTTTTCACGCCAGCTTATCCGCTACGAACGCTGAGGAAGCTATGACCAGTCCAATTCTTACTGCCCCAATCAAGCTGGAGATGCTAAAGCTCGATGAACTCAGCGAAGAACAAAAAAGGAGCATCCATAAAGCTGCGCAGATTGTGGTGATTGCAACGGCATGCAACAAACGAGTTACCAATGACTGGTTGAATTTGCTGGGTCCATTGGCTGATTTGCATGTGATGGGAATGTTTACCACACTAACCCGTGGCGAACAGCTTCGCGGGTGCTGCGGCTTTCTCGGCCGGCCAACAAAGCTCAAGGAAGCCGTTTTGTCCTCAGCCCAGAAAACTACGAATGAAGATGCTCGAATGCCCGTAATCTCCACGGTCGAGTTGCCGTACCTGAAGATGGACGTGTCGCTGTTGTCCTCACCTATTGTGGTGATGGGGCCAGGGGCGGAAAGAATCCAACATGTCCAAGTTGGAAAACATGGACTGAAGATCACGTTAGGCAACCAAGCGGGATTACTGCTTCCGAGCGTGCCCGTCGACCAAAAATGGAATGAAGAAGAATTTCTGAAAGGGGTTTGCCGCAAAGCAGGTTTGCCTGAGAACGCCTGGCAAGAGGAACGTGCCATTTTGGAAACCTTCGAAGGACTAATCATCGAGGGACAAATTGAATCCGCGAACATGCCATCCGAGATTCCAATCAAGATGCCTCCGGGGGATATCGATAGTCTTCAGCGATTGCGTCAGGTAGCGACAAATAACTTGATCGCTTTTGCTAACGGTTCCACTCCAAGCTATTACGCGCTCAATGCCATGGACGGCAACGTCCACGGGATGGTCCTTTCCATTATTGACACGGTCAGCCGACAGCCACTGGCGCACTGGATCAAGTCCTCCTTGCGCCAAGGCATGCCATTGCAGTCAAGCCTGTTCGATCTGTGCAAAGCAGCAGCAGATGTTCTTTCTAAAGCTAGATTCCAAAAAGAAACGGATATCGAACTAGCCATTACGATTCTGTTTGATCCGACCCATCACGGAAGTATTCAGGCCGAAGACTGGGATGGTGAACAGCTGAAGAGTTCTCTAACTCGATGTGAATTGGAGGGCCTTTCATCGAAACAACGCGCGATCGTAACAGCATGTGGCGATTATGCTGCAGTTTCTTTCGACGCCAACAAATCCATTATCGAGCTAACAACCGAAGCCGCCTTGGAAGTGCGTACGCGTCGTAACCCTGTTGGCGTCTACTCGATGGCGTGCATTTCGACCGCAACATCCTTGCTGGCCAGCAACCGAACGAAAGCCGTCAGCGATGATGTGATACGACAACCAGCGGTCGCTGAAGGTTTTTATCCATCGAATCCAGAGGCAAGACGGCAACTGGTAGCTGAATTCAAAGGTCAGGTACCTGCCAACATTCAAGCGAAACCTGCATTGGCTTTGATGACCCCTCATGCCGGTTTGCGTTTCAGCGGGCAAGTTGCCATGACGGCCTGGAGCAGCGTTGAGATTCCACCTACGCTCTTGATTATCGGCCCCAAACATACAGCGATCGGACGCGATTGGGCGATTTCCCCATCGCAAGCCTGGGAACTGCCGGGGGGGGAACGATGGGAAGTGGATCAAGAACTCGCGAATAAAATCGCTACCGAAGTAGAGGGCATGGAACTGGACTTTGCCGCCCACGCCCGTGAACATGGAACGGAAATGCAGTTACCGATTCTAGAGGGGTTCTCTCATTACCACACGAAACCGAAGATTGTGGCAATTGCAATGAGCGGTGCGTCTCAAGAAGAAGTCGATCTTTGCGCGAAGCAACTCGCTAACGTACTCCGGAATATGCCCGAACGCCCTCTGATGGTGATATCGAGCGACCTCAATCATTATCTGCCTGAAGAAGAAAATCGACGACGCGACCGACTCGCGATCGACGCTATGCTAACGGGTGATCCTGCTAAGCTGATTGAAGCTTGCCAGACTCATCAAATCACAATGTGTGGCTTGATCCCTGCCGCAATCATCATGCAAACGTTGATCAACTTGGGCGAAAAGTTTCATGTGGAAGAGATTGTTTACAACAACAGCTCACATCGAGGCAACAAAGATCGCGTTGTCGGATATGCTGGCGTTGTGTTTCGCCCCATTGCGGTTTAACGCCCGCGTCTTCGCGTGAACTTCCACGGCTAATCCCCCCCCGAGGTCCGCTTCAGGGGTCGCACTCTATTGCTAGAAATCGCCGTTGCTAGAAATTGTCTGGCTCAATCGCGATCGGTGAATCGCATTAAAAATTCCTGCCGCTGATTGCCATTGTTCTTTGCGATCCTCAAAAACACTTGACCACCGCAAATGGCAGGACTCGCAAAGGCCTCGTCCCCAATTTGATTCTTCGATACCTCGACATACTTAGACGGGTTAGCTTCAAAAACCCAGAATTGCCCCGCTTCGTTTGCCCAGTAAATCTTCCCGTCCAAATGCACCCCAGAAGCGCTCACCGGACCAGCCAATCGCTGCTTCCATTTCTCGGCTCCAGTCTTTCCCTCCCAGCAAAACAACACGCCGCTATCCGTCAAGGAATATAGATGACCGCCAGTCGCCACCATCGACTGTTCGTACGCTTTCTGCTTGTTTTGCCAAAGCACCTTGCCGGTCACAAGATCGATCGCAATGGTTTCGGCTTTAGGATACCCACCACTGGCATACCCAATCCCATTCTCCCAAACCATGGTCCCGCAGGTAGCAAGCGTTGTTCCCGTTGTGATCCACCGCTGCGCACCTGACATGGGATCATACGCCGCGACCGAATCCCCGCCGCTTATCAAAAGGTAATCTTTGCCTGCATGCGAAGTGATCACTGGCGATGAAAACGAAATCGCTTCCTTGCGTTCGGTTCGCCAAACCTCCTTGCCATCTTTTCTGCTCATGGCAACCAAAGCCGATGGGCCGTCGTACTCGAAGGAGAAGATAACCGTCTCCCCATAGAGCACAGGGGATGGCGCGTATCCATACTCATATCGAGAAGGATTGAAGGCGCCTAGTTTTTTCTCCCACACCTTCTCGCCATCCAATGTCAATGACATGGCGGATATGGACTGATGATGAAACAAGGAGACGAACAGGTTTTGCCCATCGCATGCCAAAGTCGGGGTTGCTTCGGTATTCTTGGGATGGTTCTTCTTGGGGAATGCCCCCCGATTCAAATCTCGATTCCAAACCATTTTTCCGTCCTGACGATCGAACGCAAGCACGGAATGTACTTGCTTCGCTTCGTCTGCCGTAATCAAGTAAACACGTTCTCCGACGACAATGGGTGAGCTGTGCCCTCGACCTGGAATGGGTGTTGACCAATCCATGTTTTTGGATTCGGAGAATGAGGTTGGTGCCTTTTGCGAAACAGCGAGTCCATCCCGACTTGGCCCTCGCCACCATGGCCAATCGGACTTCGCATCCAGTTTCGGAAACGCCTCGAGTCCGACCTGAGCCTGCAACGGAGTTACCAAGAAAGTAGAAGTAAAGACCAATACTACAAAAATGAGAATCCAGCATGCCCAGCATCCCCGGTACAAAAGTCGACGATCATCGCGAGAATGATTGGATAGGAGAAGCATGGGGCGTGAATCCTGTTTTGAGAATAGTTTTGAGTAGTTGAATACCGTCTTAATTCCACGACGGCTGTATCGTTGAACCTATTAGACACTAACGATAAAAATCAAAGTAGCAGGCAAATTCAATGTGCCGTCCGCAATCCAGCTTTAGCTTCGCGGTATTGCGTTTAACAGTCAGCCGCAAGCGTACTACCCTGCAGTCACGCAATCCATCAGGGGTCAGCCACTGTTTCCTGTTTACGAGTAATGCGTTGGCCGTGACAATCGCTAGCGCGGCAACCCCGCCGGAATCGCATGCCCCAAATGAACGAACCCATCCTACTCAGCCCTCCATACCGTAACTGCGTCCAAAGCGACTTGTTACGGCCTACTTCCAATAGCCATTTCGTTTGCGTTCCGCTTGGCGGAATGGTACAGTTTCGTGTATGGAATCTGCTCATATATCGAAACTGTTCTCTATCTTGGAAGCGACTTCCGGCAAGTTGGAGGGGCGTTCGTTGGCCGAATTGGCTGCGGAGATAGGCTTGGCGAAATCGACTGCGCACCGACTTCTACAGTCCCTGTGCTCGCTCGGATATATGGTCAACTCAGGCAATGGCATCTACAAGCAGACCCCTTTGTTTCGCCAACTCGCAAGCGGTTTCGACGATCGGCGGCTGGTGGATTTGGCTGCAACCTCAATGGTTCGACTTCGGGACACTTTCGACGAAACGGTGAATCTTGGGGTCATGCGGATGGAACGTGTGGTCTATTTAAATGTGCTGCAGAGCAGCCGTCCGATAACGCGAACTGTCCAGTCGAATATGTCGGACCCTGCTTTAAGCACAGCTTTGGGACGAGCCATCATCGCTTTTCAATCTCGTGATCGGCAACAATACGTGATTCGAAAAGTTGTCTTGGAAAAACGCACTCCTTACACCGTTGTCGATACCGACCAACTGGAAGCCATCCTAGATCAAGTTCGAGAGGAGGGTTACGCCACGGAAGAGAATCAAACGGATTTAGGGGTCATGTGCATTGCGGCCCCTATTTTCGACGCGGAGTCTGTGGTGGCCGCCATCAGTATGGCATGCCCGATTACCCGCATGGATCAAACCAAAGCGCAACAATCCTTGGCAATGATCCGCGAGATCGCACTCGACCTGTCTGAACAACTTGGATGCCACTCGGTCGGCAACCCTGCATGACAATTCCTACCAATACCCTTATGACGCCCTCGCCGATGGAAATACCGAAGAACGCAATGCACGTGACGTTAGACATGGCACGCAAGGAATTGTCGGTTCCGCTTTTGTGCGATGCCCTGGATGCACTGGGCTTTCATCATCAGTCACCTCGGTTGCCTTTCCGACATCAAACTGCTCCCTTTGGAGCTCCTGCTCCCATGCTGATGGGATTTTGCAAAACCACGTTGTGGGTTGACATGGCGCACGTGGATCCTAAACCCTACGAACTCGAACTAGCGGCAGTGGATAGCGCCAAGCCAGACGATGTGATTGTTTGTGCCGCAGGTGGATCGTTTCGTTCTGGGATTTGGGGTGAACTGCTGAGCACAGCGGCTAGAAACGCAGGTTGTGTTGGTGTTCTGGTCGACGGGGCCGTTCGCGACGTCCACAAAATGCGCAGCATGGAATTCAAAGTGGTTGCTTTAGGAACCTGCCCCTACGATTCGAAAGACCGCCAGCGAGTTGTCGATTTCAATGTGGCGGTCGAAATCGGTGGAGTTACTGTTCATCCTGGTGACTTAATCGCCGCAGATGAAGACGGTGTCGTCTTTGTTCCCAAAAGTATGATCGATCAAGTTTTAACCGCAGCATGGCATAAAGCTCATGCTGAAAACCAAGTCCGCGACGCGATTCAAGCCGGTATGACCGCTTCGCAAGCCTTTGAAACATTCGGAGTCCTGTAGCCATGATGATCTTTGATGCGCACTTGGATTTGGCCATGAACGCGATCGATTTGAATCGCGATATTCGCCAGTCCGTCGACGACATTCGTGCTCAAGAAACCACGCTCGAAATGACGGAACTAGGGCGAAAGACCAATACCCTTAGCTTTCCCGAACTGAAGCTATCTGAAGTGGCGGTCTGCCTTGCTACGATGATCGCTCGGATGGAACAGCCTATCAACCATTCGTTTGGCTGGACAAGTCCTCATGCGTGCTACGGCATGGCCCATGCCCACTTGGCTTACTACCGAGCCATGGAAGCATCTGGTTATCTGCGCATGATTCGAACCAAGCAAGATTTGGCGGCGCAGATCGATGCCTTTCAAAGCGATCCAGCCTCCGCCCCTTTGGGCTTTATCCTGACGATGGAAGGAGCCGATCCGATGCTGACACCCGATACCGTTTTTGAATTTTATGACCATGGCTTGCGAGCTCTTGGGCTCACGCATTACGGCACCAATCGATACGGCGGAGGTACGCGCAGCGAAGTCGGATTATCGCTGGACGCTCTGCAATTACTTAAGAACTGCGAGTCGCTTGGAATCACCATCGACATGACTCATTTGTCGGACGTCGCATTTTGGCAAGTGGCCGAACACTTTGATGGACGCGTGCATGCTAGCCATCAGAATGCTCGAGCGATCTGCGACTGGCAACGTCAATTCAGCGACGAACAGATTCAATTGGTGATCGATCGCGATGGGGTACTGGGCGTTTCCATGGATGTGATCATGCTGCAAAACGGATTTGTTCGCGGGCAGACAATCCCTACCGCAACACTAGAACGCGCCATCGATCAAATGGACCATGTGCGATCTCTGTCGTCCGGCTCGATTCGTCATGTGGGTATTGGTACTGATTTGGACGGCGGGTATGGTTGCGAACAGACGCCTGCCGATCTCAATCGATACCGCGATTTGCAAAAAATGGTCGACATGATGCAGCGACGTGGCTACTCGGACGAAGAAATACGAAGCGTATTCTACGGCAATTGGCTCCGATTTTTTGGAGAAGTTCTGCCAGACGCCTGATCAGAATATTGTTCCCTCCCGGAGGTTCTGCCCTCCATCGACAATAGGATTTCAAACATGAAAAACAAAACAAACAGGGGGCGAACGATTCCGATAGCTTCGCTTGTATCAGGTGTCACGTCGATCACTTTGCTTTTCGCATCGATGTGGGGTATCTCCACAACCGCTTCCGCAAATGACCCACCTGCAGCGGCTTTGGAAGCCCAAGCGTTAACCTATGAGAAAGATGTTCGCCCAATCTTCAAGGCCATGTGCTTCCATTGCCACGGTGAAGAACCGGTCTTGGCGGGCGGCTTAGACACTCGCTTGGTCCGATTGATGGTCACCGGAGGGGATTCTGGGCCAGGACTCGTGCATGGCAGTTCTACCGAAAGTCTTGTTTGGAAGCGGATTGAATCAGACGAAATGCCCGAAGGTACGAAGAAGCTTTCGACAAAAGAAAAAGAAACTATTCGACGCTGGCTTGATCAAGGTGCGAAGACCGCTCGGTCCGAACCCGAGAAAGTAGAGGACGCCAGATTCACCGAAGAAGAATTAAGCTTTTGGGCCTTTCAACCTCCGACTCACCCTTCAGTGCCAACCCCAACCAGCCCTACTCTTTCAACAAGTAATCCGATCGATGCCTTCATCGCAGAGAAACTGGAAACTGCAGGCTTAGAATTTTCGCCGGAAGCAGATCGCGCCACTCTTTTGCGACGACTGAAGCTGGATCTGCATGGCCTGCCACCTTCCCGTGAAGAGATCGAAGCGTTTATCGCGGATACCTCGGATCATGCGTACGAGAAATGGGTAGATGATTTTCTCAGTTCGCCTCAGTTCGGTGTGCGATGGGCGAGACATTGGCTGGACGTTGCGGGCTTTTCTGAAACCGATGGCAACTCGGGCCAAGATCAAGAACGCGAACACGCTTGGCATTATCGCGACTATGTCGTCAACGCGATCAACAACGACAAACCCTACAATGAGTTCATTATGGAGCAGATTGCAGGCGACGAATTGATCGCGGGACCGCTAGACAATGAGAATGATCGTCATGTTGAATTGATGTCCGCAACCGGTCTGCTTCGGATGGCTCCCGATGTAACTGCTACCGACAACAAACTGGTCGATCGCAATCAAGCGGTTGCCGATGTGGTTAAGGTAATAAGTTCATCCGTGCTAGGCCTAACCGTGGGCTGCGCTCAATGCCACGATCATCGCTATGATCCGATATCCATCGATGACTATTACAAGTTCCGCGCTATCTTCGATCCAGCATTCCCACTTGAGCATTGGAAGCAACCGAACCAGCGATTGGTTGATATGACTTCGGCAGCAGACAACGCAACTGGCGAGGCGATCGAAGCCCAGGCAAAACAACGGGACGAGGATATACTAAAAAGAAAACGTGAAGCTGCCGTCAAGATCCAAGCTCAGAAGCTGGCGGATGTTCCAGAAGATCAACGCGACGCAGTCACCAAAGCCGTCACGACTCCGATTGCCGAACGAACGGAGGAACAAAAGGCCTTGTTGCTCGCAAATCCAATGGTCCACCCCATCGAGGATATCGCAGGCAACCTGACCGTTTACGATGGGCCTCTGCACGAAAAGTTTAAAGCGGAAGAGGCTGAAGTCGCCAAACTGCGAAAAACCAAACCTCTCCGCCGAATGATCATGTCGGTCCGTGACCATATCGAATCAATCCCCAAAAGTGAAGTCATGTTTCGCGGTGACCCAGAACAACGCAAGCAAGAAGTCAAACCGTCCGAAATTTTTGTCCTAGCAAGATCCCGTAACCTAACCGATTTGCCTTTGGTCCCAGTCGAAAATCAAAAGTCCGTCGGCCGTCGGCTGGCATATGCAAGACAACTGACCGATGGTTCACATCCGCTGGTAAGTCGCGTCGCAGTCAACCGTATCTGGCAACATCATTTCAATAAAGGCCTCGTTGCAACTCCGAGCGACTTCGGTGCCTTCGGACAACGCCCCACACATCCTGAACTGCTGGATTACTTGGCTAGGCAATTAGTCACCCAAGGCTGGAGTATCAAATCGATCCACAAATCGATCTTGATGTCCGGAACCTACCGCCAACAATCCCGACGCACAACGGAACATGAACAGCTAGATCCGGACAATCGACTTTACTCTCGCATGAATCTGCGACGCATGGATGCGGAAGTGATTCGCGATTCCATGCTGTTTGTGTCTGGCAAACTGGATTCCGCCGTCGGCGGTCCCAGCGTTCCGGTTTGTGAGGACGAAGTGGGCCGAGCTTCCATCGGTATACGAAAGATCAACGATGGCTTGTTTGCAGGAGTCGAGGACGTGGGCCCGCGGAAATATCGACGCAGCGTGTATCTTCAGTCGCGAAGAACCTTACCGCTGAATCTGCTTGAGACGTTCGACATGCCGATCATGAACCCCAATTGCGATGCTCGACGCTGTTCTACCGTGGCACCTCAGTCGTTGCTTTTTCTCAATGACCAATCGGTACTGGAGTTTTCGGAAAACATGGCTGAGACGTTGATGCCTCTGCACCCAACGAACGAAGAACGAATCCATGAGGTCTTCATCCGATTGTTTGCAAAAGGTCCTTCTGCAACTGAACTTGAGCAGTGCAATGCTTACTTGGTTAGCCAACGCGCGTTGTTTGCGGCCGACCCCAATCCCGAATGGCAAAAGACCATCGAAAAATCGAATCACGCTCCCGACATTCGCGCTTTGTCTAGCTTGTGCCAAACATTGATGGCTTCCAATCGATTCTTGTACATTGACTGAAAGGGTTCCACTATGACTCCATCGCTTTGTTCACGACGCCATTGGATGCACTCATCCGCTTTTGGACTTGCTGGTGTGGCTTCGGCTATGCTCCTGAAACAAGACGGCTTGCTGGCCGATGACAAGGGGCCCATAAAGCCAGACCTCGAGCCGAAAACGTTCGACATGTTGGCCAAAAGACCTCATTTTGAACCGCGTGCGAAAGCCATGATCAGCATGTTCATGATTGGCGGACCAAGCCAGATCGACATGTTTGACCCTAAACCAGAACTTGAAAAGCTGGACGGTAAAGAATTCCCCGGAGAAGTCCAATACGACAACCCCGCCCAAGCCTCGCGGTTAGTAATGGGACCACAATGGAGATTCGCTCCGCGCGGCCAGTCTGGAATGGAAATGTCGGACCTCATTCCTAACATGTGCGAGATCGCCGACGACATCACTTTGATTCGATCGATGCAGACAAACGTGAACAATCACCTTCCATCGATGTACGCTTTGAACACAGGTATGGGAACGCCAGGGCGAGCGACATTAGGCAGCTGGCTAACGTATGCGCTTGGGTCCGAGTCGCAAGAATTACCCGCCTTCGTCGCCCTAACCCATCCGCACGGATTGCCTTTGATCGGTGGTGAGAATTGGGCCAACGGGCTACTACCTTCGATTTATCAAGGGACCGTCGTTCGTCCTAAGGAACCTCGCATTTTAAACTTGGACCCGCCGGAATACATGCGTGGCCAAGCGCAACAAAGCCAACTCGATTTTCTCAAGCAATTCAATGCTGCCCATCTAGCGGAACACCCGAATGAGAATGAACTATCGGCCCGGATGGCAAGCTACGAACTTGCTGGCCGAATGCAGCTCGCGGCTAAGGACGCATTCGACATCTCAAAAGAATCGGAAGATACGCATCGAATGTACGGTATCGACCAGGAAGTAACCCGCGACTACGGAACCAGATGCCTCATCGCAAGAAGGTTGGTGGAACGCGGTGTTCGCTTTGTCCAGATCTTTAACAACGGCCAATCGTGGGATCACCACGATTCGATCCTTTCGCAACTACCGCTCCGCTGCAACGAAATTGATAAGCCTGCCGCCGCTTTGGTTCGCGATCTCAAGCAACGCGGATTGCTGGATTCGACCATCGTCCACTGGGGCGGCGAGATGGGGCGGTTACCAGTAATTCAAGTTCCGGCATCAGGAAACACCAAAGAAAAGGTCGGTCGCGACCACAACACCTACGGCTTCAGCATGTGGGTCGCCGGCGGTGGATTCAAAGCGGGACATGTACACGGTAAGACGGACGAATTTTCACACCATGCCGTCGAGGGCATTGTCCAACACCATGAATGGCTCGCAACCGTCCTGCACCAATTCGGTCTTGATCATGCTAGATTAAGACATAAATCCGGCGGTGGCGAATTATCCTTGGTTCAGGCCACTGCCACTCGGGTCGCAAAGGAACTACTTGCATGACAAGAAATTGGTACGAAGTTGATAACGTGGACAAGATTCCATCCCCCACCTTGTTGGTCTACCCCGACCGTATTCGCGAGAATCTACGTCGCATGATCGCGCTGGTGGGTGACGCAAAACGACTAAGGCCTCATGTGAAAACGCACAAGATGGCTCAGATCGTGCAAATGAAGATCGAACATGGAATCAACAAATTCAAAGCTTCGACTATCGCCGAAGTAGAAATGACCGCAGCGGCAGGCGGCCAAGATATCTTGTTGGCCTATCAGCCTGTCGGTCCCAACATTGCCCGATTCATTCGCTTGATCAAAATGTTTCCGGTGGCGAAGTTGTCTGCAATCGTCGACAATCTTGAATCGGTTCGAGAGATTGGCAGAAAAGCAACTTCGGAGCAGGTTATTGTTCCTCTGTACATCGACTTGAACGTTGGAATGAATCGGACAGGAATCGCGCCCGGACCAGCAGCCATGGAAGTCTATCGCCAGATCTGCAAAACCGAAGGAGTAAGGGCCGCTGGCTTCCATGCTTATGATGGTCACTTGCATGAACCCGATTTACAATTGCTGACTCAACAAACGACAAATGCCTTCGAACCTGTGTGGGCCATGAAAGTAGCCTTGGAAAAGGAAGGCTGTCCGGTTCCCAATATCATCGCAGGGGGAACACCGACCAGCCGGATATTGGCTCGCCACGAAGGAGTCGAGGTCGGCGCGGGAACAACGGTGCTCTGGGACTGCGGCCAGCCGGATATCTCGCCCGATTTGAACTTTCAAAATGCGATTCTGGTATTGGCTCGAGTGATCAGCAAACCCACCTCCAATCGCCTGTGCTTGGATGTAGGACACAAGGCGATTGCCTCCGAAATGCCGCAACCACGTGCGCAGTGGCTAGGACTGGAAGATGCAACCATTGTGGGACATAGCGAGGAACATATGGTGCTGCAAACCGAACGCTCGAACGAGTTTCAGGTTGGTTCGGTTTTGTATGGAATCCCACGGCATGTTTGCCCAACCGTCGCTTTACACAGCGAAGTTTGGATCGTCGAAAATGCAAACGCAAAAGATCGCTGGCCTGTGGTGGCAAGGGCACGAACTCTGACGATTTAGAAAGCTACAAGCGAATGTCTGCATCAAACGTTCGATTCCAAGTGATTGCGGTCAGCATGCTGATGGCGTTCATGCTGTATCTGGACCGAGTCTGTATGGGAGAGATCGTGAAAAGCGAGTCCTTCAAGGCGGACTTTAGCGCACCCAAAGAAGAAATTGGGAAAGTGCTCGGGGCATTCTTTTTCACGTACGCCTTGCTGCAGATTCCAGCGGGATGGGCCAGCGACCGATTCGGCGCTCGCAAAATGCTCACGATTTATATTTTGCTGTGGTCCCTAGTAACAGGGTTAACAGGCTGCGTTGCCTCGCTTTCCGGCATTATGTTTGCGAGATTGGCATTCGGGCTCGCTCAAGCCGGCGCGTATCCCACTTCCGGTGGAGTGATTCGCCGTTGGTTTCCCTTGCATCGACGAGGGATCGCTAGCGCTTTTGTTAGTTTTGGTGGTCGGTTGGGGGGGACGCTTGCTCCCTTCATTACGATGCTCCTGATTTTTCAATTGGGCAGCTGGCGCAGCGTGCTGATCGCTTATGCGGTCTTAGGAATTGGAACGGCAGTGGCCTATTGGTGGGTTGTTCGCGATAAACCCGCATTGCATTCAGGCGTGAACCAGCAGGAACGCGACCTGATCGGTATTCCACCGGACGATCGCCAGGCTCGAGCCCGTGATATTGTGCCTATGCTTGTTGCTTGCGGTTCAAGTCCATCGTTGTGGATGAACTCGATCAATCAGTTTTGCGTGAATGTAGGCTGGGCATTCTTGATCAATTGGCTGCCCACCTACATTGCCGAAAGTGGCCAGGTCAGCGTTGCCGTAGGGGCGCTCATGGTTTCTTTCGTGCTGGCATGCGGGCTACCTGGGCAATTGATTGGAGGCTGGGCAAGTGATCGATCCGTTGCTTTGCTGGGTTTGCGATGGGGACGCTCTATTCCGCTGGCGTGCTCCACGGCCCTAGCGAGCGTTGCATATATCCTGTGCCCAACCTTTAGCTCCGTTTGGCTCGTGGTGGCTTGCTGTGCAATGGTATCTTTGATGACGGATGTAGGGAATCCTTCCAATTGGGCCTTCATTCAAGACGTCGGAGGCAGAAATACTTCGGCCATTTATGGCTGGGCAAACATGTGGGGAAATTTTGGCGCGGCATTTAGCGCCGTGATGGTCCCACCTTTATTGAAATGGGGCGAAGCAACCGGGAGCGGGCAGATGTTCGTGTTTGCCGCCTGCTCCCTGGCATTCTTGATTGCTTCGTTTGCCGCATTGGGCATGAACGCGACCAAGCTTGTACAGAAAATGGAACCGGAGATTAACTAGACCTCGAATATCCGAGTCTAAGCTTTCGCTGGGCTCGATTCTTTATTCTTTGCTAGGGGCTAGCTTACTGTCGAACCACTCGACCATCTCCTTTGCCAATCTCGCATTTCCGGCTGCGTCAAATCCATGAGCGGCTCCTTGAATGACAACCAGTTTGCTGTCGACTTCGGCTTCTTGAAATGCTTCGTCGATCTTTTCGCTATGCCAAAGAGGAACTAATTCATCTTTGTCACCATGAACAAGAAGAGTAGGAGCATCGTCCTTAGTAACCAACTTCAAAGGCGAAACTGCGCCAGCCATAACGGGATCGAATCGCAAAGCGGGAAACTCCTGTCGGCGCGGGCTCTTCAAATCAACGTAGGGTTCTAGATCAGTGGGTGGAAAAACAGCGACAACGGCAGCCACTCGGGCAACGGGCGATTCACCTTGCTTGAAGCCGCCCGCAGTCCCGAGCATCAAAGACAAATGCCCTCCAGCGCTGAATCCGAATACGCCGAGACGGTCCTTGTCGATGTTCCACTGTGCGGCATGGTCTGCGATGTAGGTCAATGCCAGCTGAACGTCTGCCACGCACTCGGGGACGACGTATCTAGGGCTACTGCCGTGTCGAACAGCGATCACGGTGTATCCACTTTTGAGCAAGGGCGAAAAGAGTGGAGTTAGGTTTTTGGGTTCGGTCCATGCGGACACCCAACCGCCACTGACCATAAAGAGTAACCCTACACCATTTGGCTTTTCGTTTGGCTGGAAGACATCAAAGGTCAAAGCCATTCCATCCTTATGTCCGTACACGACATCTGGTGTAATCGCGACCCCGGTCGCTAGGCCTTCCAATCTATGAACCACTGGACCTTGGGCCTCAGAACTTTGCCCATGGATCAGGCAAAGAACAAACGCCGCCGCCATCGAAAACGTAAAACCATTTTTTGTCATACAGCCACCAAAGAATAGGGAGAAACAGAAGTGAAAAGCAAGGCCCAAGCCGCCACCAAAGCACCCAGTATAGCGGATCCCCCCACCGCGTCTCACCCTCACGGCCCACCCCCTTTCGGTGCCACCCACCGTTCTTATTTCCCCTTCCGGTGCGCCCTTCCGGTGCCACCCACCGTTCTTATTTCCCGCCACGCTCAAACAGCGTCTTCCACCTACACAACTTCCAATTGAACGAGAGCAGAACTACTGAGTCATTACGAAACGCCAGCGGCTTTCGAATCGCATGCGTCTTTAAGATCTTAGGAGCGAGATGCGATGACATTCCCGCCTGCCGAATACAAGCAGTCACTACTGTTGAACAGTTACTCGAATGCAGCCACAGCTAGACACCCCGATGGCTACCGGTTAGGCAGGACATTCGTGACAAATATGGACCTAGAAATCAGGCAAAGCACTTTCGAACTTTTCGTTGCCCAGGCTGGAACTTGCGGGTCCCCAAAATCGCTTCTTCTTGCATTCGGTCCGGTGAACCCGGCCCGCGACTCTTGCCAAAGTACTTCTTGAAATTCCAAACTAAGTCGCACCACATCCCCTCGGCGATTCCCAGCTTCGCAAGCACCGGAGCGTAATCCGCAGCAATCTTTCCACTCTTGTCTGCGCGACCTTGGCTGCCAGTCCAGCACAATAGAGCCATGTAGTTTGCCAAGCTCATGTCCAAAAAGCCCTTGTCGCTCGCTCGGACCCCTTCTTTGTTCGCAACAGGCCCCGTAGCTCGCGGGTTCAACGTCAGCGGTGCCAACCAAGCGTCCCTGGCAACTCGCGGTCCACGTCTGTTTTTGGCTTCCTTGCGACGCTCGGCCAGTTGATCCGGAGTACTGTTCTTTAGAATCTTCGCAGCGTCTTCTCGGTTGATGGTTTGCATGGGTGCCGCTGCCGAATCGATCATCTCCCCCGCCTCAGCCTTCAAGCGATCGTATGCCGACGTGAATTTCGATTCCGCAGGAGATTCTGCCATGGCAGCACGAACTGGATTCAAATCCACATACATGCAGCAAGCCAGCAACGCCGCCTCGTCCAGAAGACGCTGAGCCTTAAAACGCCCCTCCCAAAAACTGCCTGTGCATTTATCCTGTCGATTTGCAAGCCTGGCAATTGGCTCCGAAAGAGCTCGCATAAACCAAGAGACGTCTGACAAACGCAAGCGAACCAAAGCCATCCGCTCCGGATCGTTTACTAGCATGTCCACATCGTGGGTGGTAGGATCCCCTAACTGCTCATCAATCCGCTTGCCAGGAAAGATCTGCAACCATCGAAGAGCGGCCTGCCGATCCGACCAGGTTGCAACAACATCAGGCCTACTTCGAAGAACCAAATGCAGGTGATTCGACAAAATCGCATAGGCTAATATGTCCAAACCGACTACGGACGCCAACCTCTCAATTCGCTGCCGAATCCACTCCTTCCGGTAGGAATAATCGGCACCGGAGACGGCATCAACGCCGCTCAAGTACGCACGGCGAACGCATCGCTGAGTGCAATGAAGGATAGCAATTTCTTGTGGGCGATAAACACTAGAACGAAGTGGTCTTGGCATAATGGCATCTCCTTGTACCGAAATGATAACAATCCCGTCTGCAATATGCAAATCGGTGGGTGGCACCGATTAAATTAGGCACCGATTAAATTTGGGGTGCTGCTTGGGTTTGATTGCTCGATCAGAAGCTTTTTCGAGTTTCAGTCGGTTTCACGGGTTGCTTGTCCCCTTTAGGCTTATCACCCTTGAAGAATTTGAACGGTAAATTGAACAGGTCCAGATTCATGTCCATTTTGGGCAATGATGTTCCTTCGGCGGAATTTCCATTCCCCGCAGTATTTACATCGGTCAGGGGCTCGATATCCACTGTCCCCACTACAATCAAACGCTCTGGTAATTGGGTCAGGTGTAACTGTGCACCTCGAAACCACTCTAACCAAGTTGCCTTGTACTCCGGTGGAGGCAAGCATTTGGTAGAATCAAAACCAAGAGTGGGTTGGCCATCTCCCATCATCTGCAGATTGGCTGGCCATGCAGTTGTTTGCCAGACAGCAACCCCCGAATCTGAATTGGCTGGCTGCAAAACATACCGCCCGCCAAGCGAACATTGCAACCTCGCATCGATAAGTCTCTCTGCGACTTGAAGTGATTGGCTCGGTTCTACCTTGAGCTGTTCCGTCATGGAATCCAGCAGCATGAGGTTGCCACGCGTTGTCTGGGCCGCGCGTCGAAACCAGTAGGTGTTGAACCAAGCCGACAGCTTGCTCTTTTCGAGATCTCGAATCTTCAAGCGACCTTGGGCGACATCATCGGCTGGTACAGGCCTCAAATGCATAGCACAATTCTCAAGTATCGAACGATCGAAAGAAAGCACACTAAATCCGCCAGCCTGCCATCTCCAAAGCCCAATCAACAAACGTGAGAATCCTAAGGCATCAGGCGGCCCGCCCCCCAACCCAAGTGGCAATCGGTCCAAATACCCAGGTCTTGGCCATCCACCTAAGTATGCAGGCAACGATTGCAGTGTGCGAAGTGTTGCCAACAGCCCTTTGGTCTCTCCAGGAACCGGCGGCACCATATCTTTTAGGCCCGCAAACATGACATGGTCTGGGGAAAAGGAACGAGCGGTGCTTTGCCCTGCTAAATGGACCTGACAATTGATGACGTCATCCGGAGGAAGCTGAATTTCGGTTCGAACGGGTGGAGCCAAGAATTGCGACAGCCATCCATATTTTTCTTGGCCAAGCGGTGCAACATAAGCTTCGATCGCAATGCGCTCCATCTTCTCAGAAGGCTCTCCCGAAAATCGTCGTACCCCTACCATTAACGGATCCGTCTGCTGCCATTGCGTTGCATAGAACGAAGCTTGATCGCGGTAATTCCTCGCCTCTTCTTCGGAACACTCCGAAATCTCTACGTCTGCAATAGGCAGGAAGCTGCCGCGTTTTCCTCGCAAGGAATCATTCCAGTGCCCTTCATACACCAGGGTCTGAGAACCATCCGCGCGAGCCTGAAAGGTCTCCGGAAGATAACCGTTTTCGATGAGTTCCTGAATATTGGGCGATAACTTGTCAGAACCTAATTCCGCCCGAGCTGTCAAGCTTGCGATCTCAGCAATCTCGATCGCTGCAATGGCCTTGAGTCGGCGACGCAATTCGATTTGATAGCTAGGAGACACTAGATTTCGAAAAAATTCTGAAGAGAGATAGACGAACACATCGTAACGATGCTCCAGCGGCATCATCAACCGTGCAAACCGAAAGGCTCGCGAATCGCCGAGGGACGGTTGCCCATCGTGCACCTGGATGAATCGTTCTACCAATCGTTTGCTAGTCGTCAAAAGCACAAACTGGCCTCGATCGATCATGAAGGAACGAACTTGGTTGTCGGGTGTGCTAAGAAGCGAAACTTGTGCTCCACCGATCTCAAGCGTTTCAAGCTTGCCACCCATCGCCTCCAACTGCTTGGCGGCAGCAACTCGTTCCTGAGTTAAAGAAGACTTCAGCAACGCAACGTTTTTCGCCTCGAAAAGCACCCCTAAGGTCGGGCCCTCTTGCAAATAAAGATCCTGGCCGATGATCGCCATATCGCCGATGATCGAATCACCGAACATTTTCGCGACTGCGGTGGTTTTGGTATTGAGCAACTTCTCCATACGACGGTTGGTTTCGTAATTGAAACCGCGAAGTACCGCCATCTGCGCCAAATCGCCCCCCCGTGTTTGGCTGAGTTCTTGAAACCAAAGATAATTCGAAAAGCTGGCGAAACGCAGGTAATAGCATTCCGGCGGGACCTTTTTTGCAATCGCCTCGATCTCTTGATTGAGTGGCGTATCAGGTGAGGGGACATCAACCCATTTGGGAGGTGCAGGAACGGGCACCAATTTCAAATCTTGTGGCTCTGGTTTTCGAAGCGATTCCTGAAACACCTCTGCCCGCAACTGCTCCACACCTGCGACCAGTGCCAGCGTTGGCAATGGATCTGTCTGCTTTTGCTTCTTCGAAGCCGAGCTACTTTTTGCCAAATCTGGTAAAGGGTACCCGTAACGATAAGCCAACATGTGCGTCAAGTAATGCTCTACGATCGCAGGATAATCGCTCTGCTCAATCTGCTTTTTCGCATGTTGAACATAACCATCCCACCACGAAGAAAGCAAAGCTTGAAAAGGTGCGGAATACTGCGAAGAAAGTCCAAGCGGGGACGCGTCGTCGGAAGCTCGTCGTTGGGTTTCGCTCCCTTCTTCGATCGGTTGGATCGTCAACTGAGTCGATACGTCGCCCGCAATATTGATATGAAGCGGTTCCTTGCCCCGGAACAAAAACTGGACGCGAAGCACTTCCGGTGGATCAATTTGCTCTTTTGCATTTTGGATTGCACTACGAATACGGCGAATCAATCCGCCATTTCCGATCCCCGGCCGACCGCTGGCCATCGGTGTATGGACTTCAGGCGGCTCGGTCGTTTGCACGTCGACGGCAGGAAACATGACGCGACCTTCGTCGTCACTAATAATGATCCGCAACGACTCCGTGCTAGAAACTTGACCGAGCGGTAAAAGAACCCTGGCTACGCCATAAGGTAAACCCACAATCGCTTCGGAACGAACTGCCGCTACGCCAGCCCCAGGTACTGGATTTGCCTGCCCGCTGCAATGGGAAGGTATCCCCCCAAAAAACAAGCATAGCCCAATACTGAATGCAAAAGCAGCCCCCAACCGTTTGCGAGGTTCGCAAACCGAAAAAAGGAAGCTCAAGACCATAGAAGTAGCAAATTCTCGTGCATTTGTGTTCATAGATACGCTTTCACTGAACAAATCGATTGCATCGAATTGGAGTACACTTTGTTCTAGTCTAAACTAGCATGCCGTTCCTTCGAAGCCCAACCCTTAGGGAGCCTCCGAATCATGCATCCAAGCATTCCACTTTTCCCAAACTTCTTTGGCTATGCCCATTTCGCGGCAACTCGCCCTGCCTTCGCAAAGACAATTGCTGTGCTAGCAATACTCTTCCAGCTTGCGGTGCCCCATGCCCAAGCTCAGGAGGATGTAGACACAGAATCTCTTGCGAAAGCGACAGCCAATCAACAGCGAGAGAAACTCTCGAAATCGGTCCAAGAAATTTCAGCACGATTGGATGATGTTAAAAAAACGGTTCGGGATTCAGCCGAACAAGAACTGTTAACACTTGGTCCCGACGCGATGGAATTTTTACCAGCGATGAACGACCAAAAGTCCGATGAATGGAAAATGCGGATCGATCGATTGCGATCGGAATTCAGCAAACTGGAATTTGAACGGATCACCAAGCCATCGCTTGTAACCCTGAAAGGCACGATGTCCGGCCGCGAAGCGCTCACCGAATTATCTAAGCAGACAGGAAACGCCATTCCACTGGGCGAGCTTGAAAACTTAGACGACGAAGTTGACACTGAATTTGAAAACACTCCTTTTTGGGAAGCCTTCGATGAAATTCTTGATCAAATGGATTTAACTGTCCCAGCATCAGATGGCGGTCCACTTCTTTTAACTCCACGTCGCACCGAAGCACCTCTGAGAATTGCTACCGCCGGCTATTGCGGTTTGTTTCGGCTGGAGCCAATCTCCATTCAAAAGCTATTGCCTCTGAATGATCCAGCACGAGGGCGAGTCCAAGTTCAATTGCTTCTTTCTTGGGAGCCTCGATTGAACCCCGTTTTCGTTCAGTTTCCCATGGACAGCATGAAGTTGGTTTGTGACGATGGCAAAATTTTATCGACAACAAGCGATTCGCAAGAATCTGACTTTGTTCCGTCGGGTGGCGCTCAAATGCTTGTGGACTTGAGCTTCCAGCTTCCAAAGCATCAGTCCACCAAAATATCTCGATGGACCGGCAAGATGTCGATCGCTACCCCAGGTGTGCCCGCCACGCTGGAGTTCACCGACTTGATGAAAGCGAGCAAGACCAGCGAAGACAAATCAGCTAGCGTTGGCAACTTGACCGTGATTCTGGAGAAAGCCCGCAAGAATCGAGACATTTATGAAGTCCTAGTCGGAGTGCGTCTCAAAGGGACCGAAAAATCTGCGGAATCCTTTCGAGGTTGGTCCAACAACAACGAAGCCTATCTTCTGGACAAGACAGGCAAACGTGTAGAGCATGTGGGCTGGTCGACGACTCGGATGACAGAAAACGAAATTGGATTATCCTACTTGTTCGATATCGATCGCGGGCTTGATGATTGCACCTTTGTGTATCGAGCGCCCGCCAACCTGATTGATCAATCCCTAGAATTCGTACTTGAAGATGTGCCGCTGCCATGATGGAACTGGAATGGGATCCCGAAGTCGAGTCCCCGGCTACGATCGCCGTCATCGGCGCAGGACCGGTTGGATTGGAAGTGGCCATCTACGCTCGATTCCTGGGTTACTTTGTAACAATCTTTGAGGAACGACGTGTTGCGCATCGAATGCTAGATTGGCACAACCGTCCGCTGAGTGTCTCTGTTCAGGACTGCACAACCTCGCTCGGGCATGCGGCCATCAAGGCTCAGTTCCCAGACTACGAGCGTCGTCCACCCGATCATGTCTTCACCGGAAAGTCGTTTGCAGAAGAATACTTGGTCCCTCTTGCCAAGAACGATCTTTTGTTCGACGACATCCACTTCCTAAGCCCTGTCGCTGACGTATCTCGCCTACAAACCTACGTATGCGATGCGATCCACCCTCAAGAACGGTGCAACGATGAGTTTCGCATTTTCGTCGAGGGGCGTCATCGTGGCAATTGGATTTCGCGGGCAGATATCGTGATCGACTGCAGGGGCATGGTCCAACAATCCTGTGGACTTGGGCCGGGGGGCGGACAAGCGATGGGAGAGATCGGATTGCGAGATACATTTCTGAAACACACACCGCTCGACCGGAAGTTCGAGGCCAAATCGATCGTTGGCAAACGCACCTGTTTGATTGGCCAATCCAAGAGAGCGGCACAGTTCGCGACGGAGTTCGCTAGCCAGTTTGCGAATCAACCCGACACCCGTTTAACTTGGCTCATTCGCTCCACGCGGACTCAAGATTCAGACGACTTTGCCAGCGCCCTTCGTGCGATTCGTTCGAATCAACCATCGAATATGATCATCCTAGAATCGCTGGGCGTGGATCAAATCCAACAAGAACCCAATGCGCATTATGTCTTGCGATTGATGCGAGACGATGACTCGGTGATGGAGCTGCAATGCGATGTCATCGCATCGTTTCAATCAGGCCGTACCAAATCGATATCCACCGAACTGAATCTAAGCCCATGGAACGACCCGGACATGCCCAGTTTCATCACCAGAGAACCCGGCTACTACCAAATGCGAGCAGGCAGTCTTGAAGACGGGGCTGGTTCAGGCTTGACGGTGGCACACGACCAAATTCGACAATTGTTCGCACTGATATCAGGTCGTGCAGATCTCGATCTTTATCGTATCGTGGAAGCGCCCACCAATGACTAGCCTGCACAAAGTTACGTACTTGCCGGTAGAATCAGACGTATGAACGAACCTCTCAGTGAAAAAACACCATCTGGCCAGCCATGCCAGCTTGCTGATTTGGTGGAGATTACCACCACCGTCGAACATCAAGCCGATGCAAATCGGCTTGCGACCGAGATTGTGTCACAACGCTTGGCCGCATGCGTTCAGATCTCGGGCCCAATCTTCAGTGTTTACCAATGGAACGGTTCCATTCACAACGGACAAGAGTTCGGGCTAAAGCTCAAAGTCGCCTCCGATAGCCTCGCCAATGCAGTCGCGTTCCTCCAAGCAAACCATCCCTATGAACTTCCGGAAATCATCGTAAACCAGGTCAAAGCATCTACCGAGTACGCTCAATGGGTAAACGAACAGCGACAATAAAACCAACACAAGTTTAACTCGATGATTTCAGCTCATTTTGCCCTGAACGTCGGATGGCGCGTGGGATTTGGATGCCCAAGTTTAGGTTCATCGGTGGCATAGGCTTCCAGCCTGTGTGCTTAAATCCACAAACGAGAAGCCAACACCACCATTCTGATTGAATGCTTCGCGGAACAGCCTAGCCGTCGCCGCGTAGCATGGAGAAGTATTGCCGTCATTCAGACGGCCTTAACGTTAATGGGCAGTTGCAAGATGCTTGCCAGACTCGATTGCGGTGACTTTTTTAGGGTCGTCTTTATGAGTAGTCACGCGAACATTTGTACCGAACTTGCAACTTCCCTGCCAATTCACGCAACTTGTTCCGGGGCGCCGCAAGAAATCGACCCAGCAATCGGCCTCCTGCAAGCGTCGCCATCCGAACTCCCCATGTCTCGGGCGTGCAACCAAGCCTCGATCGGATACCGATTGACATCAAATGGCCGATGACAGCCAATACATGGTGCAAGTGGTATCGCTTACCTAAAGCGGTCGCACTTTTTTTGCAGGTTAGGGCTACAATCGCAATTCCGCCAGAAGCAGTTCAAGAGCCAAGAATGCGACGACCATTCGACTGGAAACAGTACCGCTTCCCTCGAGTTTATCTCGACGGAGCGCACAACTGAAAGCTACAAGTTCCGTTAACGTTCCTGAGGAATGAAAATGTATAGATGAACCCAGGCATTCCGTAGGAATCGAAGCCTGTAGCCAGCGGTTGAGCGTCAGCGACACCGCCGGTAACACATCAGTTCTCTCTTTGAACCCCGTTGGGGTTCTCGCGTAATTGGTGGTGATATCCCAGGGTGCGCTGCGCGACCCTGGGCTTTGATGTTAAACCCTGTTTGGGTTTGGTGGAAATTGTTTGGGTGACTGCGAAGCAGTCCAACAACATAGCCCGGGGTCGCGCAGAGCACCCCGGGTCGCCCCTCAAGATCGCCGCACCAACCCTGAAGGGGTTGCGCAGCGTGTGTCTAAACCGCAACAATCACCGAGAGATCAAAAATTTCCGCCCGCGCTAATCTCAAGATGAGTCACGCTGTCGAAAGAACCGATAAAAAAGTTATCTAGTCAAAACAAGGAATCCAAATTCAAATTGCAACTACCCACCCGAACAAATGCTGTGTCCCTATGAGGTCCTCAGGTCTGTCTCACATAAAAGTAATTCATTACAAGGCAATAGGGTAAGCAAATGACAGATAATGTGACTTGGGTTGGCGACTGGAAAGAACGGATACATGAATCCATAGCGTCTAGCGGTGCCAGTTCTATCGAAGATTTCTTGGCTCTGTTCCCTTGTGTTCCATATCACAAGGTCGCACGTTACCATCTTCGGAATTGCGCAGCAATTCAACTTGTGCAATTACAGTTTGAATTTGCCGTTCAAACAAACAACGTGAGGTACGCAACGATAGATTGCCTATCGCGAGAATTGGCAGATAAGCTGAAACGAGGGTGGGGCTATCACGTCCATCTTGACTTTAACCGCGCAAACACGTTTTCAAGTTGGATCGTACATATTCGAAACTACGCACCGAAGTATGAACAATCTTGCCGATCCGTTTGGGAGCACATACCGCAATTAAATCCACCTAACGACTGGATTCCAAAGTCCACCGCCGATCAGTATTTGGTTGCTGCATTTGATACTGGTTGGCCATGCGAGGCTACGTAATTAATCGACGAAGAAAGGTAAGCATTCACGACAACCAGGGAAAGATCGGTTTTCCAGTCCAAGGCTGAATCAGTTGTTGTTGCCGCGATGAGGGAGGCAAAATTGTTGCCTTCGACGATCCTGAATTCTGACTGGATGATTCCAACCAGACCGTTGAAGCTTATTCACATGTCGGTATCACGAGTATTGAAATAGACGCTGATGGGGAACGGTAACAATGAACCACCAGCTCCACCACCACCGACGTCCGAACAAACTTCTCCTCAACCCGCTTCAGCTCCAGCGGACCATCCGGATCGAACTCGCGACGAGCCAATACAAAGTCACCCACCTCGATCTCGTCAATCGGACGGCTGTTGCCCTCCCTATCGACAACCAACGGCGTTCCGGCAGTGAAGCAGGCCACGGCGAAGTGTGCAGCGATACTGCCGCCCATTTGTCCGAAACTGGCACCCATCAAGGCACCATCAATGCTGCCGGTTGTCCCGTAACCGACTAATGCGCCACCTGCCATTCCCCCTAACTGATACCGTGCCGCGACTGATGCATGTTGCATCCCCATTCGGCTCGCTTGCGCGGCAGATTACGCGTCGACGAACGAGGAAAACTGCAGGTAGTTCAAGTGGCGGTAGATCTCTGACGATTCTAGTAATTCGCTGTGAGTGCCCGCGCCGGCAAGTTTGTGATCGTGCAGCACCAGAATTTGGTCTGCGGATCGCAGGGTGGACAGTCGCTTGGCAAGCGTGACGATGGTCACCTTTTGATTTCGCAACTGCAGCAAGGCCTCGCAGGTCTCCATCTCCGTTCGGAGATTCACTCGCTGATTGGGTTCTTCTGCAAGTATTAACTTGGGCTTCTTGATCAAGCCACGCGTCAATCCGATTCGAAAGAGTTCATCAGGTTGCATCCGATCCTCGGTGGGACTAACCAACGTACCCAGATTATCAGGCAGGTTTAAGATCGCGTCTGCCACGTGCATCTTTTTCGCCAACACCATCAGATCCATGGTGGCATCCGGCGCTTGTCCGGCCCATAAATTCTCTGCGAGTGTACCATGGATCAAAGGCCCTTTCGCAGCAACCCAAAGGGACGCGTCGCGAAGCCCTTGCGAATCCAAATCCGTAGAATCGATCCCATCAAACAAAATTCGGCCACTGGCAGGACGTCCGAATCCTAGGATCAGTTCAGCGAGAGCGCTGGCCTGCACTGGTTCGCTCGCGACAATCGCCGTCAATTGCCCGGAACGAATGGTGGCGGTGATGTCCTCCAGAAGTTTTTGTCCCGAACTGTTGCGCAATGTCATATGTTCCAGCTGAATTTGCCCTGCCGAAAAAGGATGCTTCGCCGTTTCGGACGCTAGAGGACTGAGCGTTGGCTGTTCCAGGTACTTTGCCAATTCAAGGGCTGCTGTTTCGGAAGCACGGTACCGTCGAAATGCACGCATGAATCGTTGCATTCCCAATAAGGCTAATGCGACTGAAGCGAATAAGGTAAACAGTTCGCCAAAATGAAGATAGTTGGCATCATCCAAGAATCGGATGGAAACAACAATCAACAGAAATGCGGACAATAGGGTCGCAAAAAACAGCATGGTCGGGGACTTCCAAATCCCCCCGTCCGATAGTTGCGATTGAGATTGCCGATAGGTTTCAAGCTGCCGTTCAAAGCTAAGACGTGTCCCTTGCTGATCGTGAACCGATGCAAGCAGTGGAGCAGTCTCACACAGATACGCTAACTGATGGCTGGAAGCTCGGGCGCGTTCGTACAACACAGGGCGACGCTTGCGACGAAACGAATCAAGATACCCAAACATGAACCAAAGAAACATGGCCGCCAGCAATGCCAACAAGGTGATGGAAAGCTGAATCGATGCGGCCAGGACCAACAGCAGAAGAGCCTGAACAGGATGCCGGGGGAAGACCCGATACCATTGGCTTACCGATTCGCGAACTTGAGGGACGTGGATAAAAATCATATCCTCAATTGCGTCTTGTTGCCCCGAGAGTCCTTTCTCGACAGCAAGCATGGCCGACTTATCGAAAATCTTGCGCTGAGCATCGACTGCGATATCCAACGAACTGTGCAGAGCAGCACGATACGACGTTAGAAGTGCAATACACTCGAAGGCAACAACCATCGTCAGAAGAACAATCAAGCCCAAAGCGCCTCGCAGAATGCTGCCACCAGAATTCAGCAAGGACGTTGGCAATTCAAAGATCTGTCCCAACGACAGGTAATCCGGGATGCTGGCCTCGGTTCCTGCAGCCAGCTTTTGCTGGCCCAGAAGGAGTAACTCGATCAACCAACCAGCCATCACCAAAACAAGTGGAAGCATGAGGCCAGCTAAAATGCCAAACCCCCAAACCGCCCACAGGTACTCGGGCGATTTCACTAATCTTCTCAATCGCTGCCAAACCGCGGATGACAAAATCAAATTCTCCAGGATGAAGTGACACAAAGGCTGAGCTCTAGAATATTCCAAGCTCGGCAGGGAGCGTACGGTCTGGTTGGGATTTTAACGATTTTGTTGATGATTCAATGGCAACGATCACTTGTTTGCACTCTCGTTGAAGGAAAACGACGCGTCCAGGGCTCATGATGCGAAAAGTCAACCTAAGTTGCCAGTAGGCAGCTGAAGTGGATTTTTCGCTTCACGATGTGGTTCCTTCCGTTCGTTTTCTAACAAGGTTAGCTTCTCCATGGCAACAACCCCCAAGCGAGACATTAAAGCGCGACTCCTTATCGCCGACGATGATCGTTGGCTTCTCGAGTCCATGCAAGAATGGCTTACTAGTGAAGGGTACGAGGTTCAGACGGCGAGCCAAGTGGATGAAGCCAACAAGAAGTTCTGCTCCTATTCACCTGATTTGTTTTTGTGCGACGTTCGGTTCGACCAGGGAGATGGGATTAGCTTGCTTCGCAAAGTCAAAAAGCACAATCCCGACATTCCCGTTCTGATGATGACAGGCTACGCTGGTCCTGATGCAGCACGTGAATCCATTGCGGCCGGCGCATTCGATCTTCTCACCAAACCAATCATTGATGACGAGCTAAACACAGCCATCCAAAGGGCTCTAAGCCAACGCAAAATTGCGGATGAAAACAAACAGCTCAAGGAAACTCTCGACAAGCGTTTTGGGCTCGAGAGTATCGTCAGCCATGACCTTCGCATGCTGAAAATCTTCGACGTGATCGAGAGTGTCGCGGATTCACGGGCAACTATTTTGATCACGGGTGAAAACGGAACGGGCAAGAGTATGATCGCTCGAGCCATTCATAAAAAGTCGATGCGACGTAAGTCACCGTTTGTGGAGGTAGCTTGCGGCGCGTTGCCGGATACGTTGCTCGAAAGCGAGCTATTTGGGCACGTTGCGGGTTCCTTTACCGGCGCGACGCACAACAAAGTCGGCAAATTCCAGCAAGCTGACCAAGGTACCATTTTCCTGGACGAGATTGGAACCGCAAGCCAAGCGCTTCAAGTGAAGTTGTTGCGCGTTTTGCAAGAGCTGCAATTCGAGCCATTGGGAGGCAACGAGACCATTTCCGTGGATACAAGAACTGTTCTAGCAACCAATGAGAATCTGGAACAAGCCGTGGCAGTAGGCGTTTTCCGGCAAGACTTGTACTATCGAATCAACGTCATCCACATCGAGCTCCCGTCGTTGCGAGAGCGTCCTGATGATATTCCACTTTTGTCCGAGCACTTTTTGCGCAGCGCGTGCTCCGAGTTCGGGAGGGAAGTCCATGGATTCGCTAACAGTGCCATGAATGCAATGCAATCGTATGCATGGCCAGGCAATATTCGGGAACTGGAGAACGCCATCCAACGGGCGGTTCTTCTCACCAAGTCCAAGAGCGTCGACTTGGACACGTTGCCGCGTGCGATCAGTGGTATACCACTTGGCAACTCGTTACCGGCACTGAACCCTACGAACTTCACCTCTGCAAGGTGTGCGCCAACAACCCAATCAAACGGGTATACGAACCAAAGCCTAGTTTCAACGGAATCGCAAAACATAGCTGCTGTACAAACGCTCAGCGAGGCCTTGGAGGGGCCTGAGCGAACAATCATCCTGAATGTGCTGCGTCAAAACGACTGGAATCGCAATACGACAGCCGACCAGTTGGGAATCAATCGCACCACGCTCTACAAAAAAATGAAGAAGCTAGGGATTGATGCTGTCGTCTAGCGAACCAACCACGCATGCACAACAAAGCACGCAAATTAATCTTGATACGAATCGAACAAACGAGTGCTAAAGTACCGTTCAGCTCGATCGCACAGGATGGTGACCACAATGGCATTGGGGGCAAGCTCCACAGCCTGTTGTAGAGCAACCGCCATGTTGGCACCTGAAGACGACCCCACGAGCAACCCGAACTCGCGATTCAGCCGCAGTGTCATTTCCAAGGCTTCCGCACTACTGACTTTGCAAGCGCCATCGATTGCCACCCCGCGAAGCAACGGAGGAATGAACCCGCCGGCAATCCCCTCGATCCAGTGACAACATGCTTCTTCGCCTGCGAGCAAAGCGGACTCTGCAGGTTCCATGGCCAATATGCGAGTTTCCGGCCGCACCCGTTTGAACGCTCGGCTGCAACCTGAAAGCGTACCTCCGGTTCCGTATCCCGTTACGAACAAATCGATGGGCCCGGGAACATCTCGTAGGATCTCGATTGCCGTTTCATGCTCGTGGTCCTCTGCATTGAGCGGATTCTCAAATTGTCTAGGCAAAAAGTACTTCGCGTCGGCGCGTGCCATCGAAAGAGTTAGCTCGATCCCCGCTTGGTAGCCAGGTTCGTCAAACAAGATCAGTTCTGCACCAAAGTGACGAATGATTTTTCTGCGTTCACCGCTCGCTCTTCGCGACATGACAATCGCCACTTTGTAACCTCGAGCTGCACCGACCATCGCAAACGCGATCCCCGTGTTCCCACTGGTGCATTCCAGGATGGTCGTCTCCGAGTTCAAAACCCCTCGTGATTCGGCATCGAGCACAATCGTGCGAGCGAGTCGATCCTTGATGCTACCGCTCGGGTTTAGGAATTCGCACTTAGCCCAAATGGTCCGGTTTTCGGCTTCAAAATGGAGCGGTATTAGAGGTGTATTGCCGATCAGTCCAAGAACCGAATCACCTCTTTTGGGTGCGAGTGTCGAATAAGGCTTCGTCAAAATCGTGGGGACTCTATTCTATCGAAAAGGAAATCAAATTACGGAGCTCGCAAACTAATCCAAAAGCTTGGTCTCTGACACGGCCGAGAGAGACATGCTTTGCCAACCTCCATTCACAGCGATGGTTTGACCATTGATAAATGCCCCATCTTCAAAGCTTACCGCTGCGACGACTCGCGCGATATCTTCGGGTGTCCCCCAGCGGTTTAGCATCGACTCGCCGATAGCTCGTTGTTGCCACGAAGGATGCGTTGTTTGTCCCCATTGAGTTTTGACCCAGCCTGGGGCAATGCAATTGACTCGCACGTGAGGAGCAAGACTTTTCGCGAGACTTTTTGAGAACGCGGTGATAGCTGCTTTCGTAGCCGAGAAGTACTGGCCGCTATCGCCTTCCATCCCTTGTTCCGATTGATCCCATCCGATGTGGACCATCGAAGGAATCCGCACTGGCGCATCTTTTTGTTCAGTAGGTATTCTCGAAGAAAGCATTTTGGCAGCCACCAGTCGACTCAGCAGCATTCCACCGCGTACGTCCGTGGCCCATAGTCGATCGAGCTTTTCGGTAAAGGTTAGGTTTCGTGTATCGCCGGTAAGGACATCTGCTCCGGCAGCGTGAATCCAAGCATCGACGTACCCAAAGCGTTGAAACGCCACCTCCACTAGCGAAACGTTGCTGTGTCGATCTTCGATATCCGAAACGATCGACATCACCGACGAGTTCTCGAATCGGCTGAGCTGCGCTGGTGGCTGGTTAGACCGATTCGATTGGATGGTTCGAATCTGGAGAACGGTTTGAGTTAGCCCCGCCAGATTGGATCGGCCGTGAACGATCAGCGAGGCATCTCGCCGGGCGAATTCTAGGGCGATCGCTTGTCCAATGCCACTAGAGGCGCCCGTGATCACCGCGACGAATGGAGGTGTCATGCTTAATCCGTCGCTTCGTTCGGAGGTGGTTCGTAGTTAAATTCTTGCCATTTCACCGCTTGCTCCATCGGTTCGATCCGAAGCACGAGCGCACCGTTTTGAAAAACTCGAACGGTCCCGCTTGATTGACTCACAACGATGGCGATTGCTTTCGTGCGCTGCGTGATGGCTGCGGCAGCCCAGTGTCGCGACCCAAGACCTTTGGACAGCTGTAGATTCTCGTGAAGCATTTCGATAATTTGACGAGAGCGTTCAACAACTCCATCGGCTGAAACGATGAAGCCACCGTCCATTTGGGCGATCTCTTTGATATCCTCGCGAACTCGGGCATCGTGAAGGTTCCGCCCCTTGCGACTATATCCTTTGAGAGGATCAAAACCGCTATCTTTGCAATGCTGTAAGACTTTTCGTGTGTCGCCAACCACGAACATTGTTCCAACCTTTTTGCCCTCGCGCCCTTCCCTTCCGATTTGCACCGCCAGATCGATGACGATCTTTAAATTGTTCAGGGGGACTGAGCTTTCAAGACGCTGTAAATCGCGGCTGGTAAAACGTCGCATACGTTCATCCAACCGGATGATCGAGATCGAATCGATGCGATTCACTTCAAAACCACAGTAAACCGCGATAACATCGCAGTGGTTTGCAAGAAGCTCATCCGCAACGGCTTCGAGCAGGGCATGCTGTAGTCGCTCTAAGAGAGGCGAGTCTTCTTTGTCCAAAACAAGCGGAATTAGGCCGAATTTGTCTGCATCCACCAGATCAGCAACGCGATCGGCAGCGACCAAAATTCGTTTAATTTCTGCGGGCACGAGCTCTCGAAGGCGTTCCCAATCCGTGGCGCTGTCCAATAAAATCAGAATTGCATCCGCTTTCACTGCGCAAGCCAGTCCACCAGCGGATTCGATTACGCTGGCAAATTCACGGGTGAATTTATGAACAGTCATTTTTGATGAGATCCGGCGAGCGTGTAAAAATCAGACGACCGTAAAGAGTAGCATCCAAGTGTAATTTCCCAGCGATTTTTCATCAATTGGGGCAAGCAAGATCTGTTTTGATGTTGCGAGATACGGCTCGATGGCTATACTTCGTGCCCCGTTGAGAGACGAAACTCAACGCAGTTAGGTTCGATTCGTCGGTGATGTTAAGGGTGGATTATGTCCAAGTCTTGCGAAGTTTGTGGAAAAGTAGCCTCGGTTGGCAATCAAGTCGAAATTCGCGGTAAGGCGAAATACTTGGGTGGTGTCGGTACGAAAGTCACCGGAATTACAAAGCGCCGCTTTACGCCCAACCTGCAATCCATCAAGGCATCCTTGCCAAACGGCGAAGTTCGTACCATTCGCGTTTGCGTCCAGTGCATTCGCAGCGGCCGAATTCGTAAGGCTGTTCGCGCCAAGCCATTCGCACTACCTTCCTAATTTTGCGAGGTTCCTTCGATGGCACTGTCCGCCGAAGATGTGTTGCGAATTGCCAATCTTGCTCGACTTTCGCTCGAGCAACAGGAAATAGCGGACCTCACAGACAAGCTCGGTAGTATCGTCGGCTTGGTGGAACAATTGTCGGAAGTGAACACCGACAACATCGAACCAATGGTCCATGCTTTCGAATTAAACAACGTGCTTGCTGACGACGTCGTTGGGCCATCTTTACCACGCGAGTTAGCTCTTCACAATGCACCCGCTTCGGATGACGAATGTTTCCAAGTCCCAGCGGTACTTGGGTGAGTAATGTGTGGAAGATCAGGACGTTTCTCAACACTGATACTCCAGCACTTTCGTCCCTTTGGGCATCTCATCACGGTGCGTTTAAGTCACAAAGCCAATGTTCGGTCCCGATTTGGGATCAATGCGTTTTAAGCAAGTCATTCTTTCGCAGTGACAGTCTTGCCCTTGCCTTGGATTCGAGCGACCGACCAGTCGGTTTCGTTCACTTTGGTTTTGGTGGCAATCCCGGCGGAAACCGGATCAGTGACGCTCAAGCTTTGATTCACAAGCTTTGCGTGCTACCGTGCCAGGAAGAGGATGCGATTGCGGCTTCCCTTTTGCAATTTGCGGAACAATCCTTGAGGATTCAGGGGGCCACCAGTTGCTCCGCGCTGGGGTCGATGGAAAGGCAAGCGTTTTACGTGGGGGTTGCAGACCGGGACAACCTGATGGGGGTTCTTGTTCGCGACGCTCGGACGCAACGATGGCTTGCAACCGCAGGTTTTCTTGCAATTCGACCAACGGAATGTTGGGAACTGGACCTTTCTTCTTTTCGGCCCCCCATGGACCGAACTCAGATCGGCATTCGCAGAACTTGCACCGTGGGTAGATTGATCGATGAAGAACTTCATCAATCATGGTGGCTCAGCTCGGTCCTTGGCCATTGCGAGCAGATCCGCTTTAATTTAGTGCTACGTTCCCCACCGAAAGTGGAAAGCGAGATCTTGTTTTGGTACCCGGACCCGACCTTGGTTGGGGTGGATTCCACCATTGTTAGGCTGTGGCTGCCCAATCTACCGCAGGCAGAGGAGTCCAGGGAGCGATTCATTTACCTGATGGCAGAATCGTTGCGACAGATCCAACAAGATAGGAAATTTGCCGTGCGAACCTTCGCCTCACCTGCTCAGCAGCCTACGGTGACTCTTCTTCAAAGGCTTGGTTTTAGGTCGGTCGACCATGGCGTAGTTTACGCCAAAGATTTCTAGGGGCAGACAGCTCGACGAACCGCGCTCGCAATGAGAAAAATCGAGCATATGGCAGTTGACAGTTTTTGAGGTACGGGACACGCTAGTGCCCACACATTGGATACTATCGGTTTAGCAAAATCGTCTTGTGATCCCCCCGGATGGAAACTGGGGTCCTCCTACTCAAAATACACGCCAGGTGATGGAGCTAATTGGTGAAATTAGTGATTAACTCGAAAATGCAAAACGCCCTCGATGGAGACTGCGCGGTTCAGGAACCAATGTTGGTTCCTGGAATGTCCTGCGGTATTGACCTTTCCCAAGCGTTGGTCCTGGATCCAGAATTGGATTCGGACCTGGATTCGCAGCCCTCTGTAGAATTTGGTCAACCACTTCAGGATTGGTTCGAATTGGCATTGAAGGCCGAAACGCCTCGACTGGCTCCCGTCAAAAATTCGTGGGGTGAAGACGAGGAGGATGTTGAAGACGATATCCCTGGGGATGACGTCGAAGAAGACGAGCAAGATCCGTTCGACGATTTCGACGAGGATGATTTCGATGACGACTTCGACGACGACTTCGAAGAGGAGCTCGACGACGAGTACGAGATCGAGCCTGCTGATGACGGGCTTGTCCCAGGTGCGGTCGAAAACATCGACGAAGAGATCCTGGACGAAGACGAAGAAATCGATCCAGGTCTAGACGACCTGTAAGTAGCTTTCACTCAACGACGAAATAGGTCATGTTCCAAGCAGTCAAAACGGATATCAAGTTTCCGAAGCTCGAAGAAGATACGCTTGCATTCTGGAAACAGAATCGCATTTATGAGAAGTCTCTCGAGCTGCGCAAGGACTCGCCACCTTTCGTTTTTTTCGAAGGCCCCCCTACCGCGAACGGTATGCCACATCCTGGGCATTGCCTGACCCGAGCCATCAAGGATTTGTTTCCTCGTTATCGCACAATGCGAGGATTTCGGTGCGATCGAAAAGCAGGATGGGACACGCACGGATTGCCGGTGGAGGTAGAAGTTTGCAAAGAGCTTGGAATTCACGGCAAAGAGGAGATTGAAAAGTTCGGCATCGAAGGGTTTATCCAAAAGTGCCAGCAGAGCGTTTGGAGGTACATGCAAGAGTGGGAACGCATGACTGAGCGTCTCGGTTTTTGGATCGATCTTTCGCAAGCCTATGTTACGTACCATCAAAGCTATATCGAAAGCGTTTGGTGGTCGCTCAAGAGTTTATTCGATCGCGGTTTGTTGTACCGTGGCCACAAGATCGTTTGGTGGTGGGCTCAGGGCGGTACGGCTCTTAGCTCAGGTGAAGTCGGCCAAGGATATCGGGAGGTAGCAGACCCCAGCGTCTTCGTTCGCTTTCCTTTAGAAGGACAAGAGAAAACGTCGCTGGTCGTTTGGACTACGACACCTTGGACTTTGCCCAGCAACCAGTTTGCGGCCGTCAACCTGAAGCTCGATTACGCGTATTGCCGCGACGAAGAGACCGGTGAAAAGATCGTGGTTGCCGAGGCTCTTGTGCAATCGCTTGCCGAGAAAACCAAGAAGACTTTGACCGTGGAAAGGCGGGTCAAGGGCGAGGAACTGGTAGGTTTGCAGTACGTTCCTCCGTTCCCGTATTACTATGCTTCGCAAGCGAGCGATAAGGCGCAACTGAAGTCAGGGGAATCGATTCGTCCCTCATGGCGAGTTGTCGCGGCACCTTTCGTGACCACCGACTCCGGGACAGGCCTTGTGCACTTGGCACCTCCCTTTGGCGAAGCAGATTACGAAGTTTTGGTGGAACAGAAGTCTTTGTTCCTAGCCCCTGATGAACTGCCGTTATTGTGCGCGGTAGGACCTAACGGAAAATTCACCTCGGAAGCATCCGATTACGAAGGGGTCTGGGTCAAGGACGCTGACAAGCCGATAACACGGCGTCTTCGCGACGAGGGAAGCCTGTGGCACCAAGAGCAATATCTTCACGACTATCCTTTTTGTTGGCGTGCTAGCGAAGACCCCTTGATTCAATACCCTCGCGAAAGCTGGTTCATTAGAACCACTTCGTTCAAGGAATCGATGCTGGAAAACAACCGAAAGATCACTTGGTTACCGGAACACATTGGGACTGGCAGATTTGGAAACTTCTTGGAGTCGAATGTCGATTGGGCCCTTTCGCGAGAACGCTATTGGGGCACCCCGCTGCCCATTTGGGTCTGTGATGAAACAGGCGAAATGGAAGCGGTCGGTTGCTATGCAGAATTGCTCGCCAAAAAAGGAGTAACAGGGACTGAAGTTTGGACCGAAGCCAAAGCCAAGAATCCTGAATTGGTCGACGACCTTCAAGTTCACAAGCCCTACATCGATGCGATCACGTACGATTCCCCCTTCGCTGCCGGTTCGCGAATGCGCCGCGTGACCGAAGTGATCGATTGCTGGTATGACAGCGGGGCGATGCCTTTCGCACAGTGGGGATATCCCCACGTCGAGGATTCGGAATTCAAGAGCCAATTTCCAGCCGATTTTATCAGCGAAGCGATCGACCAAACACGCGGCTGGTTCTACAGCCAGTTGGCTATCAGCACGATGCTGTTCGATGAAAAAACAGTGGCTTACCCCCATCCTTTCAAGAACTGCATCGTCCTTGGCTTGATGATGGCCGAATGGTACGAGAGCAAAGATGGAAAGCAGCGCTATCTGACAGAAGAGGAAGCGAAAACAGCGCTCGGAAATGACTTTGTCTTGAAGACAGGCAAGATGTCAAAGTCATTGCGCAACTACCGAAGCCCGCAAGAGATCTTTGACCGCTACGGTGCAGACGCATTGCGATGGTATTTGTTTGCGAATCAACCACCTTGGAACTCGATCTTGTACAGCGAACGAGCCATTCGCGACAGCATTCCCGAGTTTATCCTTCGGCTTTGGAACGTGTTCAGCTTCTTCACGATTTATGCAGAGATCGATGGATTCCAAGGCCCATCCGATATCACGGGCCTATTGCATCAATTGAATTCGTCGGAACTGGCTCAGTCAAAATCCTACCGACCGATATCGCAACGGAGTGAATTGGACCGTTGGATGATGAGCGAACTGGCTGCAACATGCAAAGATGCAGTTGAGAGAATGGACCGCTACGACAGTTACGGAGCTTGCCAAAGTATCAACGCCTTGGTCGACGCACTGAGCAATTGGTACGTGCGACGCAGTCGATCGCGTTACTGGGCATCGGACAAGCAAGCCACTGACAAAATCGATGCGTACTGGACTCTTTACGAGAGTCTGATCGTGATTGCCAAGTTGATCGCTCCGTTTACACCCTTCTTGGCCGAGGCTTTGTGGAAACACCTGAAGGGTGATTTAAAGGGTGTTTGCGAAAGCGTTCACTTGTGCGACTATCCTGATGGAAGCTTTGCAAATACCGACGCAACCTTGAATACTCGGATGGCATTGCTTCGCGAGATTGCATCGTTGGGTCGATCGGCGAGAATGGAAGCCAAGTTAAAAGTTCGGCAGCCATTGAGTTTGGTGGAGGTGACACTGGCTGACGATTCGCACATCGATTGGTTGAAAATGCATGACGATATTGTTCGTGAAGAACTGAATATCGAAGAGATCCATTATGCGAGCGGTGCGAGCCCGTTTGTCGAATACTCGGTGCAGCCCAATTTTCGAAAACTTGGGCCTCGCGTTGGCCCCTTGCTTCCCAAGGTAAAGCAAGTCTTGGGCAAAGCTTCGGGCGCTGAGTTGCTAGAACAAATGACGCAAAAGGGAGTGATCACCCTTGAGTTGGATGGCACTAAGCTGGAACTGGATAGCGAAGACATTCAAGTTCGCATGACTGCCAAAACTGGCTGGGCTGCCGCTCAGGGGAAACAATGTGTTGTTGCTTTGAACACGGAATTGACGGAAGCATTGGTTCGCAAAGGGATCGCAAAGGATGCTATCCGTCTGATCCAAGATATGCGAAAGAAGAGACAATGCAATTTCACGGATCGCATTGAAGTCGTTTTACTAAGCGATGAAACGGCGATCCGCGAAGCGATTCTAGAGAATCAAGATTTCATTTGTTCCGAGACACTGGCTGTGCGATTATCGATGGAGATGATCTCGAGCAAAGTGGAGCTCGAAACTGTCGAATTAGCCGATTCATCGGTTCAGCTAGGACTGAAGCCGACCGCTTAATCTACCTTTTTTAATAGACGAAGAGAATCATGACGAACTTCCGAACTGAAGTCGATTCCATGGGTGAGGTTCTTGTACCTGCCAACGCTTATTACAGTGCTCAAACGCAGCGTGCGGTCGAGAACTTCCCAATTTCAGGGTGGCAACTACCGGTCCCCTTGATTCGCGGCATGGGCCGAGTGAAGCTTGCATGCGCCAAAGCTAACAACGATCTCGGAAAGCTCACCGGCACCGGTAAGAATCCATTGTCAGCGGAGCAAGTTCAAGCGACGTTTGCAGCCTGCCAAGAAGTGATCGATGGCAAGATGGACGGCGAGTTCCCAGTGGACGTGTTCCAAACAGGCTCGGGAACTTCGAGCAACATGAACATCAACGAAGTCATCTCCAATCGTGCCATTGAGCTGATGGGCGGAGATCGATTTTCCAAGTCAAAACCGATCCACCCCAATGATCACGTCAACATGGGGCAGAGCACCAACGATACGTTCCCGACCGCCATTCACGTTGCGACCGCTTGCGAAATCCATAACACCTTGATTCCACAACTGGAAAAGTTGCATCGGATCATGCGAGACAAGGCGCAGCAATGGGACAAGGTGATCAAGATCGGACGAACGCACTTGATGGACGCAACTCCATTGCGATTAGGACAAGAGTTCGGAGCGTTCGCACGTCAGATCGAATTGTCGATCGAGCGCGCGAAAGTAGCTGCGAAGGCCGTCTATGAATTGCCCGTTGGTGGAACAGCGGTAGGAAGCGGCATCAACACTCATCCGGAATTTGGTTCGCGAGTCGCAGCTGATTTAGTCAAGCAAACGGGAATTGAATTCATCGAAGCGGTCGATCATTTCGAAGCCAATGCGCAGCGGGATGGCTTAGTAGAATCGCACGGGCAAATCAAAACGATCGCCATGACCTTGTTCAACGTTGCTAACAACATCCGCTGGTTAGGCTCGGGACCACGTTGTGGATTCTACGAGGTTATCTTGCCAGACCGTCAGCCAGGCTCCTCGATTATGCCGGGCAAGGTGAATCCCGTCATGTGCGAAAGCATGATGCAGTTGACAGCAAGAGTGATGGGGAACGACACGACCATGACCATGTGCGGCGCAACAGGCGGTAACTTCCAATTGAACATCATGATGCCGATCATGGGGCATGCGATGCTAGAAAGCATCGCTTTGCTTTCCAACGGTATAGGAGCATTTATCGAGTTCTGCATGGACGGCTTGGAAGCCAATCCAGAAGCCTGTGAGGCAGCTGTAGAGCAGAGCCTTTCGATGGTGACAAGCTTGAACCCGTACATTGGCTACGAAAAGGCAGCCAAGCTGACGAAAGAAGCCTTCGCATCGGGCAAGACGATTCGCGAACTATGTGTGGAGCAGAGCATCCTGCCAAAAGAAACGCTCGATGCAGCGCTGGACCCTTTCACCATGACCGAGCCTCAAGCGTAAGTCATAAACGGAATTGTCTAACATGCCGATTTCGCCCCATTCCAACCCCACCCAATTTCTTGGGACATCTCGATACCAATTCCAACGGCTTGGTTGATCCGCTGGATGTTTTGCTGGTGATCTAGGATCGTATTCAAGAAGACCCGACGGATTGCATCATAGCCTCGATCGTTGGGGTCTTCGATGTTGGTGAAGAACCAATAACTAGGGTCCTCGCTTGAATAGTGCTCTCGCCGAAACACACCAATATCGCCAATCGCTTTTTCCAAGATTTCATCTGATGAGGCCTTTGAAAACGACTTTTATCTATTCTCGGGATACGATCGTGATTCCGAATTCGTTGGCCATCTCAAGTGTTCTTTCGCGATGGATCAAGATCGTCTTACCTGCCTCAATTGCAATCGTTTTCCCACCGTGGAGCTTCATTTTTTCGATGGTTTGAGGCCCAATCGTGGGTACGTCGAACCGCATATCCTGCTGAGGTTTCGCGACCTTGACCAATGTGAAGCCACCTCGGCGGCAGATATCTCCCGTCCGAGCGATACAGGCGTCGGTTCCTTCGATGGCTTCCACCGCAAGGATGGTTCGATCCCGAACAGTGACGCTTTGCCCAATGTCTAAACCACCCATTTGTTTTGCAATCGCCCAACCAAATTCAATGTCGGCGAGTTCATTGTTGTTGGGTTTGCGCTTGGTTAGCACCCCTGCTTCAACAATCAATTGAGTAGCGAATTCTGTGCCTGGGATTGTTTTCATGCCACATCGTCCAAACGAGTCTACGACCGCTCCCAGCAAGGAATCATCTGTCGTATTGCGATATCGAGAATAAAAAATGGGGAGCATCGTTTTAACACATTCCCAATCCGGGAAGTGTCCCATCCAGCCCCAACCTTGAAACAAAATCCTATCTTTAAAAAGCTTTCCTGAAAGGCAGACATGCTTGACTCCGTGCTGGCGGAAGAAGCGTTGCATTTGCCCTAATTTACAAACACCAACCCATTTGGTGTGATGCGCCAATTGCTCGATTTCTTTAGGTGCATGATCATGGACTGCAGCAACGACCACGGTATGCCCTTGCTCGCGAAGCGATCGAGCAACCATCATCGGGTACTCCCCCCAGCCTGCTACAATCCCAATGACTTCCGAACCGCTCATGTTGCTTCCGACTTAGGTGCAGTTAGTTGCTCAACCTGCCGTGTCAATTGCTTGACCGTTTTTCGTAACTCGGGCAAGCGGTTGAGCGAGGCAAAAAGTATGGCCTGTTCATTACGAGGGATAGCAGGGCTTCCTAAAAGAATTTGGTCTTCGCCCGCATCGGCTGCTACTCCGGCTTGCGCCCCCACCATGGTTCGCGATCCGATATGAACATGATCGCGCACCCCAACTTGCCCGGCGAGGACAACATAGTCCCCGGTGCTGGTGCTTCCGGCGATTCCAACTTGCGAGCATATCAGGTTATGTTTGCCGATATTGCAATTGTGTGCAATCATCACCAAGTTATCGATTTTGGTTCCTTCGCCAATTCGAGTTGCTCCGTAGGTACCGCGATCGACGGTCGAGTTCGCGCCAATTTCAACATCGTCTTCGATATGAACCCAGCCCAATTGCGACGTCGGGATATGGCGGCCATTTTCCATACGATATCCGAACCCGTGAGCCCCTAAAACGCACCCTGCGTGCAAGGTAACTCGATCGCCCAGAATGGTTCCTGGATACAAAACAACTCCAGGGTACAACTGGCAGTCCTTTCCGATTTGGCAACCGTTCATCACGGTCACGCCACGATGAATATGAGTTCCATCATCGATTCTGCAATCATCTGCGATGCTCGCAAAGGCTTGGACGGTGGCTTTCTTGCTGATTTGCGCCGATTCAGCAACGCTCGCTAGTCGATCAATACCGTAAGGTTGATGGATCACGACTTGAGGCCGAAAGAGTTCGCAAATCTTGGCAAACGCTTCGTGCGGATTAGGAACGACAATTTGTGGAATCGCAACGTCGGGGAACGATCGATTGGTTATGCATGCTGCCGCGCGCGATTCTTGCAAACGAGGCAGATATTTTTCATGATCAATGAGCGTAATGTGTCCAGGCTCAACATCCGCCAATGGAGCCGCTCCGGTAATCCACTGCTCTGTGTCTCGGGAAAAGAGTTCGCCATGGACTCGTTTTGCGAGAGTAGGAAGGTCGATAGCAGGCATTGGAACTCCTTTTCAGATGCGGCGCCAGATAGAAGGCATTTTTTGGTACTTTACACCAGTAGTTTGACTGAGAGCAATGGAGGATTCCCGCTGCGGGATCTCATGCAACTTTTATCTCTAGCTGATACGATCGATTGAGAATGGTATCGCATGCGGCCGTTACGTCCTCCACCTGAATAGACAGCATCGGCGCACAATTAGATTTGCGCTGCGATGTCAGATGAGCCGGAAGCGAATCGCGTTGAACTCCGATATTTTGCTCACCGTAGGGGGAAACACGCTGAAGCGGCATTGGGCCAATCATCCCAATGGTTGGCACACCAAGCGCTGCCGCCAAGTGCATGGGGCCCGTATCCGATCCGATAAACATTCGACTCTGGCGGATCAAGCTTCGGAGCTGGGTAAGAGTTGTTGCGGGGGCCAATTTCGAACAGGAACTGGATTTAGCAGCAATTTCAACCGCAGCTAAACGCTCTTTATCGCCAGACCAAACAATGAGGCTCGGTAGGCCATGCGTTTTTCCAAGGTAATTTGCAACATCGGCGTAACGCTGCGAAGGCCAAATCTTGGATGGCCAACCCGCTCCAACATTGATGATGCAGAATGGTCCTTGGATGCCAAGTTCCGAAAGTGATTGGCTTGCAAAACGACGATCTGCATCAAATTCAGGCAAATCAAAGACAACCTTCTCGTTCTTTATTCCGAGAAGAGCCAGCAAATCGATACTTCGATCGACGATGTGAGTGGAATCCGATTGGTACAAATGATTGTTAAAGAACGTACTCAGTTCCCGACCATCAAAGGTATCACGATTGAATCCGAGGCGTTGCTTTGCGCCCGACAACCAAGCGACCAACGAGCTTTTGGTTAACCCTTGCAAGTCGATCGTTATTTCAGGTTTCCAGCTTTGGAGCTTTTGCCGAAGCTTCCATAGTTCTTTGACAGACTTAAAAGACTGTTTCGATACCACGAACAGTTCGTCCAAGGCCGAGTGCCCTTGGAGCAATTGTGCGGAAGCCTTCTCTGTTACCCAGGCAATTTTCGCCGTCGGGAACTGCTCCCGTAAGGCAATGAGGACGGGAATACTCAATATAGTATCACCGATCGCAGAAAGCCGAACGATTAGAATCCGTTTTTCCATTTTTGAATTGCAACCGTGCTTTCCAAAATTGCTATCGTGAACCGTTACTGAAGTTACCGGCACTCCATCTGTGATGAATAAGAAATGCTTTGTCGAAGCGAGCCGTTTCGCATTACCTTTTCCATTTGGGAAAATAGGTAATTCTAAGTAGAAGATCAAGCTCAGTTGCCCATTTTGCCAAGTTTGCATTACAGGACCCACCTAAGCCGCGGACGCTAGCCGCGTTACAGTCTGCTTGGCCTGGGACTTGGTTGCGGCTAGTGCCTGCGGCTCAGGTTAGAGCAGACGCCGAAATGCTTGCAGAAGCTTGCTCTTGAACCGGTACGGATTGGAGACGACTGCTATTTTTCTTGTCGGCTTAACGCCGACCAGCGAGCGATAAACGCGACGCGGACTGGAATCCAATTCCGCTGCCATCGCCGGCACCATGCTGATGCCATGATGTAGCGAAACAAGCTCTTGAACCGTCGCAAGCTGACTCGTTCGTTCCACGGCCTCAGGATCAAAAGCGCGATGCCTACAAAAGGAAACGATGTTATCTGTCAAACAATGCGCTTCATTCAGCAACACGAACGGCATGGATTCGATGTCGGAAAGCCGAATCTGCTTTTTGCTTGCAAGCGGACTATCCGCTGGCAAAACCAACATCAGCTCTTCTTCAAATAGTTCGTCGATATCAAGATACTTGGCAGACAGCGGTAAAGCCATGATCGCAAGATCCAGCTCCCCGTCGGTGATTGCCTTCAGCAAACCATCCGTAGTGTCCTCCCGCACCATGACTTTAGCAGCAGGATATCGGTCGCTAAATTGTCGTAGTAACGGCGGAAGATAGTATGGCAGAATGGTTGGGATTGCGCCGATGCGAATTCTACCCGTTTGTCCATCGTCACTGATCTCTGACTTTGCTTCAGCGGCCAGAGTCAGTATTTGTTTTGCCTTTGGAAACAACAGCTTGCCAGCATCCGTCAATGAAACCCCTCGTGATTGACGTTCAAAAAGAGGTTGGCCAAGCTCCTCTTCGAACTTGGCCATGGATCGACTTAAGGCCGATTGGGACAAGCCAACCTGCCTTGCTGCATGAGTGAAATTTCCTAATTCAGCAACGGCCAAAAAGTGTCTGAGCTGGTCTATTTCCATAAACTCAAACCTTTACCGAGCTTTATTGCCCTTGGCCTTTGGAGAACCCAGGCTTTCCATCAAAGGTGAACAGCCCCTCGTGCTTCACGATTTCCAAGCCAGCATCTGCAATGCGCCCGAACAAGGCAATCGTAGCCTTTGGAGTGGTTGTCTTACCACTATTTTCTGGCGTAGCAAAACGGCATCGGAACACATCCACCAAGAATGTCTCTTCCATTCCACCTGGCCATACTTTCATACCGCGGTTGGAGAGCATTTCCAGTTCCATTCCGTCACCGGCTAGCGGCTGCAGCTTTGCCGCCAGGTCATTCGTCTTGCCTAGCCAAGCGATAAAGACGTCGGCGCCGACATACTCTTTCTTTTCAGAAGAACGCACATGGGGAGGACGAGATGTTAACGGGCGTTTGGGTGCATTCGAGTAGTTAACCGCCTTCAAAAATTCTGGCTTTTGGCCAACTCGAGCGACCACCGCAGCGGCGAATTCCTTGGTGCCGACCTTTTCCTTGGAGATCCCTTCCTTGAAGATGTCGTATGTATGAACGCCATCTTCAATGGTCTTAAGCCATGCGTTGTGGGCAAGTTCGGCGATATCAGCTTGACCGATATGGACCAGCATCTGGACAGCGCCCAAGAACAAGCCCGATGGGTTGGCCAAGTTCTGTCCAGCTCGTCGAGGTGCAGAACCGTGGATCGCTTCGAACATGGCACATCCGTCACCAATATTAGCGCTACCTGCCAGCCCAACAGATCCAGCAATTTGAGCTGCAACGTCGGATAGGATATCACCATACAAGTTGGGCATCACAATGACGTCAAATACCTCGGGCGTATCAGCCAACTTGGCAGCACCGATATCGACAATCCAATGCTCGTTCTCGATATCTGGATATTCTGCGCTGATTTCATCGAAAATCTTATGAAACAGACCATCGGTCAGCTTCATGATATTGTCCTTGGAGAAGCAAGTCACCTTCTTCCGTCCGTAAGCCCGTGCATACTCAAAGGCATAACGAACGATCTTTTCGGTGCCAGGGCGCGTGATCAGCTTCAAGCACTGCATCACATCGATGGTTTGGCGATGTTCAATACCTGCGTACAAATCTTCTTCATTTTCGCGAACGATAACCACATCCATTTTGGGATGCTTGGTGCGAATGTATGGATCGTAACTCAAGCAAGGACGAATGTTGGCATACAGCCCAAATGCCTTTCGCGTGGTTACGTTCAGAGACTTAAAACCACCGCCCTGTGGAGTCGTGATCGGGGCCTTGAGAAAGACTTTCGTTTGACGCAAACTCTCAAAAGCGCCAGGTTCAATTCCTGCTAGATTCCCCTTCAAATATTGCTTCTCGCCAATTTCGATCGTGTGGATATCGAGCCTTGCGCCGGCCTCCTTCAAAATCTGAAGTGTCGCGGACATGATCTCGGGGCCGATGCCGTCGCCGTGTGCGACGGTGATGGGAGTTGCTAATGACATAGTGTGTTTGCTACTGAACAGAGGAAATTCAACGAACCGAGGTAGAAATCGTATTCATGATTCCCGTCTCACACAACTCGGAAGAGGGGCAGTTGGAGACGATTTCGGGCTGATTTTCACTCTTATCAGCCGTTCAAGTAGATTCGTTTCGCATTTCCACCCCAGATTTTGGCCCGATCTGGTTCGTTCAGCCGAGAAAGCCATTGGGTCACAATCTCAACCCAACGCGAGTATTGAGCGGCCAGAAGCACCACCGGCCAATCGGAACCATACAAGATTCGTTCGGGCCCAAAGGCCTCTAAAACAGCTTCCCAGTAAGGCAAAAGCTGCTCCAGCGTCCAGGCTTGGTGGTCCGCTTCCGTCAGCATCCCCGACAGTTTGACGGAGACATTGGAATGCCGAGACAGTTCCCCCATTTTCTCGCGCCATGCCTGAATCTGATTGCTCTTGATTTTAGGCTTCGCAATATGATCCAAAACGAAGGCTTGATTTGGACAATCGCGAACAAGCCGAATCGCGTCGTCCAACTGGTGCTCATAGATAAGAATGTCGTAAACGAGCCCGTGCGGCAGAAGCGATGCAATGCCTCGTCGAAATGGCTCGCGCGACATGAAATCGGGGTCGGTCTCGTCCTGAACAACATGGCGTACCCCTACGGCGCCAGGTAGTTGGCTCATCTGCTCGGCTTGATGTTCAACCGAAGGGCTCCGCAAATCGATCCAGCCAACAAAACCTGCAACCGCCTCGTTCTGCACCACCAACTGACTTAGAAACTCATTCTCTTCGAAGTGCTGCCTGGCTTGGACCGCAATGCATCGATCAACCCCTGCGGCATGAAGAAGCGGTGCCAAATCGTTCGGAAGGAAACTTCGTTCCAGAACTGTCCCAGCCTGAATCCAAGGGTACTCAGGCGGTGAATAGATCCAAAAATGCTGATGGGAATCGATTCGCACTACGTCCGGACTCCAACCAGTAACAACAAGTTGGCCCAGGTCGCTTGATCGGCGGTTTGGATCGTTAGCACATGGTCGTCCGACATGACCGCATCATAAAAATCCCACTTCACAATGGGCTCCAAATCTCGCTTGAACGAATGCTCTTTCATGATCTGCCGATACTCGGCCCATACCACCGGGTCGGAATCCAGCGCATATTCGTCGGTAGGCTCGATCCCCATCGTGTGGATATGGTCGATGGGCAAAATCTCCAACAATGGCCTCAGGACCTGTGCCACTGTTGGAATCCCGGGTGTCAGCTGCAACGATACAAGTTCCGACCGTGGGCCCCGTTTCGAGGAAGCAGGATAGTTTCCGTCCGCAATCAAGATCTTTGCGTGGTGCCCTGCTTCCGCAATGGTCTTTAGAATTGTCGGATGCAGTAACGAGGTTTTAAGCATGGTCTACTCTTAAATACGTGATTCTTAGTTTGCCAGTATTCGGCTCTATTCATCCCGCATCGAGATCAAAATGCGAGTCACATACCATAGCAAGGTTGCGACCGAGGAGAACAGAGCGAGCGAGGCCGCCACATGCTGGTTCGTCCCAAATCGATGCAATACATTGGACGTATCGTAAAGAATGTAACCGCAAAGCAGGACCACCATCGCTCCGCTAAAGAACAGCCCAAGCGAGAAACCAAAAATCATCCCAAGAATCGCAACCACGAATAAGGCAAGGCCTGCCATTCCAAGGTAGCTACCCCACGATGACAAGTCCGCTTTGGTCATGAACACAAAAGCAGTCAAACCAGCAAAGACGGTAGCGGTGATTAGCCCAGCTTGAATCGGGATGTCTGGACCGAATCGCATGGCCACGTGCATCAAGGGAACAAAGATCAAGGCTTCAGCGACGACGTACAATCCAAGCCCCGCATATTGCATCGTTTGGGAACTTCCTGATTCCGCCCAAGACCGAGCGACCCAGCTGACCGCCATAAAGGCCACCATCATGACAAGCGGGCCCCAACTTCCTGCAGCCCCTAGAAACTGCATCACGGTTTGCGCCGGAAAAATCGCCAAAAACAAAGCTTCCAGTCCAATGAATGCCAGGACAGCAAACATCAGGTGGGTATAGGTGCGACGGATAAAAGCCGTCCGCTCCGATTCGATCGCATACGCCGCTGAACCACGCCCGTCAATAGAATAAGGATTGTCGTATTGCATCGAAATTTCTTCCCCGAATGTAATCGTTTTTACTTTAAATCAACGCCAAAAACGCGGCCGACTGATTGCCGAGTTATCATATACCACGGGAACTTCAAAATCATCTGAAAGTTCCATCTAGCCCTGAGCAAATATCCTACTTTGGCAAGCAATGTCATCCGTAGGTACCGAAATTTTAGGGTGAAGGGCTACCGGGCCGGCGTTGTTACTAACTCGCCACCGTCTCGGGTCGCAAACCCTTGTACATCGGCTGGGCTGGTGGAGTTTGGTAAGAAAGTTGCCAATCCATCAACGAATCCACACACCGTCCCAGAAACTGGCTTGGGTAAAGTGCTTGTGACTTCGTCCTGGAAATCCTGAATCGACCCGTCCGTCGGCTCCATCCAATGGACGGCCTTGGAATCGGAGGTCTCATAAATCCAAATCGTATTCGACGTCCCGTCAGTTATCTCTTGTAATTTGGTTGACTGGCCACCGATTAACGCCGTTGAAGCATCAACGACAGCAAGATAACTGGTATATCCAGGTTTTGTATTTCCCAACGGCGACCGGAACGCAGCCACATCGTAATCCAAAGCAAACGCGTTATCCGGATGATTCCAAGGTTTGGACATGTCGATTTTCTGGGCAAGTCCAGAACTATCCATAAATGGAAGCAACAACGTGCGCCAGCTGTGAAGTCGATTTCCGTCTGCGTCCACGGTATATGCTGGAGGCAACGCTCGGTAAGTCGACTCGTAATTTAAAAGCGCCAACGACATGATTCTGACATTGTTATAACTGGACATGCGGCGCGCCGCAGTTCTGGCTGATTGGACCGCAGGTATCAGCAGCATAGCTAAGACGCCTCCACAAACCAGCATGACTAAGAACATCACTCCCAAAATCCCCGCGACTATCGCCCATGTGTTGCCACTGCCCTGACTGTGTTCCGATGAAGCATTTGACATGATAAGAGACTTCTGATTTGTGTGAGACAAAAACTGAATGTATTGGTACGCCGCTCGTGCGTTTTCGCGTACTCGTACTCAGCATCGCGGTACTCGTACTCGATCGCCTCGAACGATAAGAGTACCGTTTCACTGAGCACGAGGAGATCCGGACCTAAAACACGAACGATCATTGTACAGAAATGCCCCCTGCCAAGGGGCACCACCTAGGCTTTCTTCCATGAAAACTGACGACTGAAAACTGACGACTGAAAACGTCGATCTTACGTTTCCGGGAAAGAATGCAGCTCCGTAACGTAAAAGTCTCTTAAAAGCACGTAAACGTTCGGATGATACTCTGCCAACGTTTCTGGCATTTGAAAATACAGCTCACTTGCAACCGCAAAGAACTCGCTCTCGTGGCTCAAGCCATAGTGATCCATCAAAATCCTGTGCCCCTGCGACACCATCTCCCGAGCCAGCTCATACTCCGCCATCATGGCTCGCCGCCATATGCCTTCGTCTACCGAAGCGGGCAACGGAGGTAGCCCATCCGCGGAGGGACCATTGATCATATCCAACTGATGAGCAAATTCATGAACCACCAGATGATGACCTTCGTTAGGCCCCTGCGAAGCCGAATGAATGTCCCTCCAATTCAAAACAACAGGACCACGGTAAATGGTCTGACCTGCCCGATGAAACTCACCGCCAAGGGTTGCGTTATAAGTACTCGTAAAATACTGTGGCTCCACGCGCGCAACGTAGGTTGTCGGGTAAATTAATATCGTGGAGGTACGGTCAAAGTACCAATCGGGATAAGCCAGAACCATCATTCCAGCCATAGAAGCAATCATCCATTTCATGTCGTCGGTTACCACCAGCCCCTCGCAACCCTCCCAATGTTTCTCAGCGACAAAGACTCGAGTCCACTTCACAAGTTGATGTAGCTGCCCCAATTCCATCAACTCCGCTTGCCAAAGCAAACTTCGCAGCCGCCGAAGCTCATCGCGAGTTGCTTCTTGCTTGAGCAGATATCTTCTTTTACCGAGCAACCATTTTAACATTAGGAAACGATTCCTTTTGTGGAGGTACCAAAACCGGAGATTCGACGAGGCGTCATTCGCCCCATTGTAAGCCACCAAATAGACTTCAACTTAGGAAGTTAACCAGAACTTCAACGGGCAGCACCCGGTTGCGGATTGACTTCCTTGGGGCTACGAACAAAATCGTCAGCTGTGACCGAGCCTAGTGGGCGTTCGATGCGTGCCTGCGTTTTGATTTTATTGCGTTCGAGATGGCTTGCTGTCGCTTCTTTGCAACACCGATCGAGCCTCGCTTACCCGAAAGTATTTTAATGCGTATCACACTTTGCTTTTTTCTTGTCGCAATTACCACGCTTGTGGGCTGGAACGCAAAACCTTTGTTCGCACAATCGGATTCGCAAGTGTCTGCATCACAAGCTGAATCATCACGCGCACTGCCAAAGTGGTACAAAGGCAACCTGCATACTCACACTTTATGGAGCGACGGCGACGACTTTCCGGAAATGGTTGCGGATTGGTACCGTGGACATGGATATCACTTCCTTGCGTTGTCGGACCACAACATCCTCAGCCAAGGGATCAAGTGGATGCCGGTCTCGAAAGTGGAATCACGCGGCGGAAAAGAAGTGTTGCCAAAATACTTGGCGAAATTTGGAAAAGACTGGGTGCAACTGCGCAGCAATGCCGAAGCGAATGAGCTCGAAGTTCGCTTGAAACCGCTTGAAGAAGTACGTGCCTTGGTCGAATCGACTGGCGAGTTTCTAATGATTTCTTCCCAAGAGATTACGGACAAACAGGCTCACATCAACGCCACGAACGTTCTCGAAAAAATTACACCTCAAGGTGGGGCCAACGTTCGAGAAATGATTCAAAATAATTTGCGAGCCGTAGATGCACAAGCGAAGCAAACCGGCAGAATCATCCTGCCTCACCTAAATCATCCAAATCTGGGCGACAAGGGCATCTCGGCAGAAGACCTAGCTGCACTGGTGGAAGATGAGTTTTTTGAAGTCTGGAATGGTGTTGAAGGTGACGGTGACTTGGGGAGCGAACGACGACATAGCTTGGAAGCACTATGGGACATTACCAGCACCCTGCGTTTAAACCAGTTCAATGCGCCTCCGTTAATGGGGCTTGCAACCGACGACAGCCACGACTATCACGGCAAAACGAAAGCATCTCCAGGTCGAGGATGGATCATGGTCCGCTCGCAATGGTTAACGCCCGAATCCATCTTGACCGCGATAAAAAAAGGAGATTTTTACGCATCCACCGGAATTGAACTGGAAAACCTAGAATTCGACCAATCGACTCGCACCATCACCATCGAGATCAAGGCACAGGGGGACGCTCAGTACACAACTCAGTTTATCGGAACGCCAAAACGCTTCGACGAAACGACCTCTCCTCGCGCCTTGTCGCCAAGCAACTCAGAGGCATCCGAAACGCTAGACTACTCCGCCGATGTCGGCAAGGTTTTCGCCACCGTGACTGGGCTTAAAGCAACTTACACATTGACCGGTGACGAACTGTACGTCCGAGCAACCATCACCAGTGATAAACCGCCAACGAATCCCACCCAAGAAAGCCCCTATCAAAAGGCCTGGACTCAACCCGTGGGATGGTAAGCACATCGGCACAAAGTCTTAAACCAAGATCAATCTGACGGACACAACCGACAAAAGTCAAAGTAGTCGGCATATTCCAAGTGCCGTTCACCTGGAGTCCAGGGAAAAAGCTGGATTGCGGACGGCACGGCGGAGCATTCCTGCTACTTTTGTCGGCTGAGTCTCTGTGCTACAGTACTCGAATCCTTAAACTCTGTTTTGAGGACCTCAGCCCAACTCCTCCATCAGCCACTCGATATTCCCAATTCATTGCATGTTGGCCAGCGACATTCCGACTTGCCCCGACGTATCGCTTTCGGTTTGGTATGATGGTTGCTGTATGCTATCCGATTGAACCAAGACCGCGTACCCGGGCCTGAAGCCTACGAGCGCGGTCTTGTACGGTGATACTTAATGGTGTTTCTGACATTTGCTGATGTGCTTAGGAACTATCCTTTAGGGTTCCCCTTTAGGAATCGAATGCATGAATTTAACGCCAGCGAAGGAGATTTTCGCACGATGAAAGGAGCCTTTGTATCAGACCTTCATTTGTTCAGTCAACGATCGATCGGTCAGAAGCACTGGGACGATCTCAACAGCACTTTACAGAATGTCAATTTACTCGTCTTGGGAGGAGATATCTTCGACTTCCGATGGAGCCGGTACCCGGATCTACGCTCGACCACCGAAGCTGCGGAGGAATGGCTATCCTCATTGCTGAACAAGCATCGTCATTTGCAAGTATCCTACCTGCTAGGGAATCATGACTGCTCCCATGCAATGCAAATCGCCTTGAGCGAAATTTCGAAATCCACAGAGCAATTTCAGTGGCACGAGCACATTTTGCAACTGGGCAGCAAGGCTTTTCTTCACGGAGACATTCTCGATGCGGGTTTAAACAAGGAGCGACTGTCTGAGTATCGCAGAACGTTTTCGAGGGAATCGACTACCAAAGGTAAGCTCGCCAACAAGTTGTACGATTTGTTGATTGCAACGAGAGTACATCGATTGCCAGGCCAATTGCACCATACTCCCAAAAAGACGACCTCCAGACTCTCCGAATTTTTAAGTCAGGACAATTCTCTCTGCCAAGGTGACGTTCGCGAAGTCTATTTTGGCCATACGCATTCTCCGTTGAACGGTACGATGTTTGGGGGTGTCCATTTTTTCAACCCAGGCTCTGGTATCAAGCACTTACCTTTTCAGCCTAAGTTTTTCGAATTCACGGAACAAGAAGTAGCACTTAGTCATGAATTGGTTTTGGATTGTTTGGCCTTACCTGCTGGCTCTCGCAACCCTAATCATTGATTTAGGGTTTAGCTGCCACGTTATTCTACACAAACGAGATACGCGTGCGGCAATCGCCTGGGTAGGATTCATTTGGTTCGTCCCGCTAGCGGGAAGTTTTCTTTATCTGATGTTCGGCATCAATAGAATTGAGCGAAAAGCACGCAAGTTGCGAGCTGATCCGAAATGGGAGTTCACACCCATGGCGGACCAAGGTTACCGAGTTCCATCGAATAGTCTCAAGCATCTGGGTGACCAGTTTTCAGCCATCGCGACATCCATTTCAAAAGTAAGCAGCCTACCCCTTGTTTCCGGAAACGAGATCTTGCCACTGGATCGAAGGACCTGCTATCCAGCAATGTACGCGGCGATCGAAAAGGCCGTTAAAACAATAACACTTTCCAGTTATATTTTCGACAACGACTTAACTGGCAACAAGTTTGTAAACGCTCTTGCTGCGGCTAAACAAAAAGGAGTGCAAATTCGCGTGCTCGTGGATGACGTAGGAGCACGCTACAGTTGGCCTCGAATTTTCCGAGCCTTAGAGAATGTCGGGATCGTTCATGCGAGATTTTATCCGCGACGAACTCCCTGGACAATTCTCTATGCGAACCTTCGCAATCATCGTAAACTTTTAGTGGTTGACGGCAAAGTGGGATTCACCGGGGGGATGAACATTCGAAATCGACATTCCCCCGATGCGGTGAAAGACCACGCCGTAGAGGACATACACTTCCGACTTACAGGCCCGATCGTACTGCAATTGCAGAATGTGTTTGCGGACGATTGGCAGTTTGCGACCGGCGAAGTGTTAACCGATGAGATGTGGTTTCCTGAATGGAAGGGAACGGGCTCCATGGTTTGCCGAGCCATAGTCGATGGTCCTGACGAGCATTTGAACAACGTTCAACTGGCCTTGGCTGCGGCCATCTCATGTGCCAAAGAAACAGTAACGATCGTCACGCCCTACTTTATTCCTGATCGTGAATTGATTGCCGTTTTGTCCTTAGCTTCCATGCGAGGTGTGACGGTCGATATTGTGATGCCGCAAAAGAACAATCTGTTTTTTGTCGAGTGGGCGTCGATGGCGCTGCGATGGCAGATGCTGGAGAAAGGCTGTCGTATGTGGTTGACGAAGCCCCCTTTTGATCACTCGAAACTGATTCTTGTCGATGGATGCTGGAGCATGTTCGGTTCGTCGAACTGGGATGCGCGTAGTCTTCGGCTCAATTTCGAGTTGAATGTAGAATGCTACGACAAGGCTCTTTGCCAGACAATGCAACAGATGGCTGCTGAGAAAATTTCGAATTCCCGACCTCTCACACTCGAAGATGTCAACAACCGCCCCCTTCTTATCAAGTTAAGAGACGGAATCGCAAGATTGTTTTCGCCTTATCTTTAGAAATCGCAACTTTCCAGCTTGGACATTCTTACGTAGATTGCGAAACAACTGCCAGGACCTGGTGTTGAAAGTAGCGGAGTGCTTAGTGTCGCACACCATGAACTTCAACTTAGAAGGCCTTTCGATGGCCCTTCACGCATTTCAACCGTCCCTTGTTCAAAACTGAATGACCACCGAACCATCGTCCAGTAAAGCCTTTTTAAGTCAGCTGAGCGAACTCATTGACGAAGTTTGCAAGCAGGGAAAAACCGTGAACGATAACGCAATCCGTGCTGGCTTAAGTCGAGATCTTGTCAGTCGCATCAAAAACCGTAGCTACCGATCAGCTCCATCCCTATCCAATATCGAGGCAGTTTGCGAAGCAATTGGTCATCGACTCGCCTTAGTGCCCATTGAAGTTGAAAGGGCAACCCGCACTGGCGACACCCATCTCTGAATCCTAAACCCAGCCTGCTTCGATACTGCCCAGTTTTAGGCTTATCCATGGCTGGATAAATTCAATTCGCCGAGGCCGAACTTGTTGTGTGCTATCGCAATTCAAAAAAACCGGTTTCAACAAAACCTCGGTCGCCTTTGGCATCCCAGTCAATGCGGCTGTCAGCAGGATTTTGGGTCACGATTACGGTTATCGTTTCTTCTTCTCTCTTACCTGTTCCGGTGAACCCACCCTCTGCTCTTGGTTGTAAAGTCAGGCCGCTCAATTCGAGACTTTTCGAAATCTTTTCGCTGACCTTGTCTTGTGGCCAAGTACCAGGATTTTCTCGATTGCACCCAACGAAAAACAAAAAGGCAAAAAAAAGTACGAAGCCGAGTTTAGATTTCATGATCGCCGATGGAGTGTGTTGGCCTGGAGATTAGGTTGGCTGGTAACGTGTGCTTGCAGAAGGTTATTAAAAACGAGCCTTCCGAACTTCAGAAGAGCTTATTCCACACGATACGATTCGGCAAGCAGGTCGTGCCAACCTTTCATTTTTGGTGCTCTGCCAGTGCAACTTGATTCGGCTGGGAAATTCGCCGAACCGATCTGCACAGCCCTTCCCTTTGCAAGCAGATGCGGTCAAACTAGTCTGAGATCATTCGCAAAAGGTTGAACGATGTTGTAGGTAACTATCATTGGAAACGGACTTTGATCTTATCCATGGGATGTAGTGCATGCTGAGTCATTTTCAAAAACTAATCCTGCTGAGTGCAGTTGTCGTCAGTCAGGTATTGGGTGGATCTTCATGCTGCTGCCTTAGTCGCTCCTTGATTTCAGCAATGAAAGCTAGCGTTTCCGCGTCCCCAAGCTTAGCGCCTTGCGAATCGGAGAAAGCAACTTCCTGCTGTGCTTGCAAAAGCCGTTCTGCATCTACTCGCCATGCGAAATCAGGCAGCACCCTGCTTCAATCAGAATTTAATGAGAGACTACTTCCAAACGGAAAGTGCAATTGCTTAAAAATTCTATCGCTTGCAATGAACGAAAGGCCTCGCTCCAGTGTCAAAGCCTTTGAATCCACTTTTGTCGGGATAAGCGAATCACGTCTGGGGTATGCGGAGGCTCTTGGTCCGATTAGTCCTTCCAGCCACCACGTTGATCTTCCAAGGTCTCGTCAGCAATCTTGGCAAGCTATAGCTTGCGTTTGGCTCAAGTAAGTCAATCTATCTTGGAACTCCTAGGAAGATTCTGCCCCACAGTGACGGGAAGAATGGAATCGCCCTAGAGAATCTTTCTACTTCGCAGAACCGTTGTCGGCCATCGTTGCAGACAGTTCCGGTGCTGCCCCTGTAATGCTCGCCCACGGCGAAGCTTACTAATTTGAGCCAATCCAATCTAAAAAACAGCAAGGCAGTAAAATCATGAAAACCTGGAAGAAGTTGAGAAAATGCTCGCACATTGCAATCGCAATGCTTGCGTTCTCGCTTGGGTGCGACTCGTCAGAAAAGCCTTCGTCGACTTCGAGCGAGGGCAATGATCTAGGCAAAGGCATTGCGAAAAGCGCGTTAGATGCAGGCAAGTCCGAACACGCAACGGAACATGGTCACACCCCGGGCCAACACGGCGGTATCATGGTCTCGCTTGGACGAGATAGTTACCATATCGAGGCCCTTATCGATTCAAGCGGAACAATCCACCTTTACACTCTGGGGAAAGATGAATCGCGAGTGATCGATGTGGATGCAACCACTTGGAAAGGTTTTGTGAAAGCGCAAGGAGACGCGGAGGCAGTCGCCGTGGCGTTTGAACCGCAACCACAGGAGGGAGATTCGCAGAATAAAAGCTCCTTGTTTGTGGGTAGGATTCCTAAAGAACTATCCGGGCGTGCTTTGGATGTTACGATTCCTAACATCAACATCAATGGCGAGCGTTTTCGGCTGGGTTTTCAGTCTGCTCACAGCAGTTCTGATTCGGGACATGGGATGCCTGACCAGCTTGCAAAAGATGTAGAGAGCGAACTGTATCTCAAGCCGATGGGGCGCTACACCGCATCGGACATTGAAGCCAACGAAAGCATGCTGCCCTCTCAGAAATTCAGGGGCCTCAAGTCAATGCACGATATGAATCCGGCGGTTGGAGATCGAATCTGTCCGATTACCGAGACCAAAGCCAATCCGAAGTTTACTTGGGTTGTCGATGGAAAGACTTATCTTTTTTGCTGTCCCCCATGCGTGGATGAGTTTGTGAAGATGGCCAAATCCTCTTCGGAACCTCTTCCCGCGCCCGAAAGCTACGTGAAGAAATGAAGCTGGCAAATCGAGAGCGATCTTTTAGTTTGCGATGGTGTTCTATGTCCATGATAAGAACCATGGTTTGTGGCACTGTATTCTGGATCGGTACCAATCCACATGCTTGGGTGCATGGTCATGAAGGACACCAGCCACTGCCGACCAAAGGAGTGCAAATTGATTTTGAACGTGGCCATATCACACTCTCCAAACAGGCACGAGACGCGATCGGAGTGCAGACCGTAGAGCTTACGGAACGCACTGTTTCGAATACGATTCGGGGCAATGTGGAAATGGTGGTACCTTGGACCGCGCGAGCGTTCGCGTCAGCTCAGATATCGGGCAGAATCACGAAGATGGTTGCCAAGCCAGGGTCCAACGTTCGAAAAGGGCAAGTGCTTGCCGAACTGACCAGCCGTGAACTGGAGTTGCTCAAGTTTGAATATCAGCAAGCGAAGCAAGAGTTAGCAGCTTCGGATCAGCTTCTTCAAATCGTTGGCCCTTCGGCTTCGGCTGGGGCAATCCCAAGACAAAGACTGATCGAGGCGGAAAACACTCGGGAACAAAGTGCGATCAGCCTTGAAATTGCAAAAATGCGAGGGCAGATACTTGGCCTGGATGAATCCAGTTTATCGTTCCAGGGAGCAACCCCTACGGCATATTCCATTCTCTCACCCATCGATGGAAGGATTGTTCATTCCGACATCGCGGAAGGAAAGGTGGTGAACGCGAGTGAGCACTTGTTTGAAATCGTCGACAATCAAGAACTTTGGGGCCGAATTCAGCTTCTTGAACGCGATATGTCATTGGTGCGCTTCGGACAACAGGTAGATGTAGAAATCGAGGGACTCAAGCTTCTTGAGCCGTCAACGATTCGGTATGTTGACATCGGACTCGACCCAAAGACGCAAAGTGGTTGGGCTTGGATTGTGATACGCTCCCAGACTGCTCTTCCGGGTATGGTTGGCACCTGCGCAATCCAAATGGATCCTTCTAGCAGCACCTTGGCAATCCCGCGTTCCGCGGTTTATAGCGATGGCTTGCAGTCGTATGTTTTTGTAGAAGAGACTTCTACCAAAGAGGCTGGCGAGTACGTGAAGAAGGCCGTGATCTTGGGAGACCGCGTTGCCGATACGGGCGAGGGCGGACCTTGGGTTGAGTTGAAACGAGGCAATGTTGTCCCTGGCGATCGAATTGTCATTCGTGGTGGCCATGAGCTATCCAGTTTGTTTTTTCGTGGCTCATTGCAACTTGATCCGTTCACTCGCAAAAGAATGGGTATTCAACTGGAGCCTGTAGCAAATCGTTCCATCATGAGAACGATATCCGTTCCGGCGATGGTGAAATTACCCCCTGAGAGCCGAAGCGAGGTTTCGACTCAGATTCCTGGCAACATTCGTGCGATTGGAGTAACACCAGGTCAACGCGTAAAGCGTGGTGATGTGCTATTCGAAATCTCTGGGACAGAGCTTCAATCGCTCCAGCTTGATCTGTTAAGGTCGTCGCTGGAAGCCCAACTTTTTCGCAACCGATTTGTACGTCTTGATGCTGCCAAAACAGATGCGATTTCGCGTAGAAACCTAATTGAGACCTTGGCCAAAGCCGAGCAACTTGAATCCCGTGTTGCAAGTTTGAAAAACCAATTGGCAACGCTGGGTATCGCTGAATCGAGTATTCAAGATTTGATTGAATCCAAGAAGGTCATTCCAACACTCGCGGTCCGTGCATCGATCGATGGATTTGTGTCTCAGTTCAACGCGACTCTGGGCGAATCGATATCCGCAGGGCAACGTTTGATCGAGATTCAAAACCTGGATCAAATTTGGATCGAGGCAAGCATTCCTGTTGATCAAGCGAATGATGTTGCCCTGGATGCAATCGGACATGTTCACGCATTGGTATCGCCCGAAACCAACTTTGAAGCAACGGTCGCGAGAATCGGTCCGGTTGTCGATGCGGATACACGTGTACGAAATGCTTGGCTCGTTTCTGACTCGATTCCAACTTCGTTGCAGCTTCGCGAAGGAATGCTGATGAACGTGCTATTTCGAACTCAGCCGCTCGAATCGCAGCTTGCGGTCGCAAATTCAGCACTGATTCGCGACGGTTTGCATTGGTTCGTTTTTGTCCAATCGGACAACGGATCCTTGGAGCGTCGCCAAGTGACTCGGGGGCGATCCGATGACACGCTGACTCAGATCCCTAATGGTCTAGCCCTTGGCGAGTTCGTTGTGGTCTCCGGTAGTCGACTTCTGCAGACCGCTTTCGCGGCTTTAAGGTAACTTAAATGTTAGATTATGTTATTCGATTCTCGCTTCATCATCGTGCGCTCGTGCTGATCGTCTCTTTCGTGGTCGCTGTCGCGGGGATTGCATTGATTCGCAGTATGCCTGTAGATGTTTTTCCAGATCTGAACCGGCCGACGGTGACGGTCATGACCGAATCGCCGGGTCTGGCTCCGGAAGAAGTCGAATCACTGGTCACGCGTCCGATTGAATTGCTGCTAAACGGAGCGACTGGCGTGAAGCGAGTGCGATCCACTTCTGCATTTGGACTTTCGATCGTATGGGTTGAGTTTGACTGGAACACGGACATTTTCGTCGATCGTCAAATTGTCAATGAAAAGTTGCAATTAGCAAAAGCAAGACTTCCACCCAACACCAATCCCACCATGGCGCCAATCTCGTCCATCATGGGTGAGATTATGCTGCTGGCTTTACGAAGCGAGGCCAATCTAAAAACTCAGGAGGAAACGGACGCAAAAGCGATGGAGCTGCGAACGTTAGGGGAGTTCACGGTTCGCAATCGATTATTAGCCATCGAGGGTGTATCGCAGGTTTCCGTCATGGGAGGCATCCTGCGTCAGTATCAAGTCGTCACGTCCCCATCGCGCTTAGCCTCGCGGAACATCACCTTAGCCCAATTAACCGAGGCTGCTTCGAAAGCGAACATCGTGGCAGGAGGTGGCGTCATGAATCGGGGGGAAAAAGAATCGCTGATTCGGATTCAAGGGCAATCGTTGTCGTTGGAGGAAATCGAAACAACTCCAATCGTTTGGCGCGATCAAGTACCAATCCGGATTGGTGACGTTGCAGATGTCCGTTTTGGTGGCCCCATTCAACGCGGCGACGGAGCTGCCATCACTAAAATTGAGCCTGATGTCGATTTCGCGGTGCATTCTCCTGACCGCTACGAACAGCTTAAGCAACTAGGATCCGCAGCCACGATCAAAATCGATTCACCCAGTTCTGTTGAGGGGGAACCCAAACAAAATCCTTTCCAAGAATTGCGGGGCGGCTCGGCGGTGATCCTTTCCATTCAGAAGCAAACCGATGCCGACACAATTTCACTGGATCGCAAAATAGATAATGTACTTCGATCGCTACGCGAGGAAATGCCAAGCGATGTTCGAATCGAAAGTGAGATCTTTCGACAATCGCATTTTATTGAAGCAGCCGTGGATAACGTTAGCGAGGCCGTACGCGATGGTGCGATCTGGGTGGTTGTCATCCTTTTCTTGCTCATGGGAAATCTCAGAACCAGCATCAGCTCCCTTACCTCCATGCCATTATCTATCCTGCTAACGGTGCTTGTTTTTTACGTTTTTGATATCACCATTAATACCATGACGCTTGGTGGGATAGCCGTAGCTATCGGTGACTTGGTCGATGATTCGATCGTCGATGTCGAAAATATCTATCGGCGCCTTCGCGAGAACCGGCAACTGCCGATCGAACAGCAGTCCAAATCGCTACAGGTGATCTTTAAGGCCTCCAGCGAAGTTCGGAATTCCATTGTTTACGCCACTCTCATCGTTGTACTTGTGGTCATACCCTTGTTTATGATGTCCGGTTTGGAGGGTAGGCTATTTGCGCCATTAGGCATTGCCTACATTGTGGCGCTATTGTGCTCGCTGGTCGTGTCGTTGACCTTCACTCCGGTCTTGGCGAGCTTTTTGCTTTCGAAGGAGCCCTTTCTTGCACAACAACGGGAACCATGGTTACTGCGTTGGTTGAAGTCAGTGGATGAACGGGTTCTTCGGTGGACGCTGTGTCGCCCGAAATTAGTCGTGTCCATCACGGCCGCCTTAGTGATAGCGAGCTGCCTGACCTTGCCTTGGATGGGCGGCGAATTCCTTCCGCCTTTCAATGAGGGTACGGCCACGATCAATCTTCGACTTGAACCAGGGACATCCTTATCGGAAAGTCAACGCATCGCGGTCCGTGTCGAGAAAATGATTCTGGAAATTCCAGAGGTCTTATCCGTAGCGCGAAGAACTGGCCGAGCTGAGCTCGATGAACATGCTGAAGGAGTGAACAATACCGAGTTTGAAGTACAATTTGCCCAGCACAAGCAGCCCAAAACCGGCATCGTTTCCGCGATTCTTCGGAGCATTCCCTTTGCCCATCTTTGGAGTTATGAGTATCGAGGACGTCATCAATCCATCGTATTCGAAGACTTGCGAGACCGGGTTTCCAACATTCCTGGTGCAGCGGTTAACATTGGCCAACCCATCTCGCATCGTTTGGACCATATGATCTCAGGGATCCGAGCTCAGATTGCAATCAAGGTGTTCGGACCCGATCTACGAGCCCTGCGAACCGCCGCTTACGATGTTCAAGCTAGGATTCAAACGATACCGGGTGTCGTAGATCTACAGATCGAGCCTCAAATTGAGGTCTCGCAGTTGCAACTGCGTATCAAGCGGGAAGAAGCTGCTCGCTATGGCCTGTCCCCTGGCGATCTGTCGGAGCTGCTGGAAACAGCATTTCAAGGTCGAGTCGTTTCGCAAATCATCGAAGATGACAAGTACTTCGGTCTGGTGGTTTGGTACGACGAAAAATCACGCCGAGATCCTAATGTAGTGCAAGAGACGATCGTAGAAACGCCGTCTGGAAGGCGAGTCGCACTTTCGCAAGTGGTGGAAATTCTTGACGTCTCAGGTCCTAACGTTCTGAATCGCGAGAACGTCCAGCGTCGCGTTGCCGTTTTTTGCAATGCACAGGGACGGGACGTGGCGAGCGTTGTCAAGGACATCAAGCAATCGCTTGTGGATATCGAATCGGAGCTTCGCGAACTCCCTGGTGAATACTATCTCGACTACAGCGGACTCTTTGAAGCTCAGCAAGAAGCCAGCTTCCGGCTGTGGGGACTGGGTTGCTTGAGTATTGCGGGAGTCTTGTATTTGCTGACCAAATCACTGGGCTCCTGGACGGCCGCTATTCAGGTTATTGTGAACGTGCCACTGGCTGCTCTGGGAGCCATCCTGGCCCTATTGATCGTGAATCGCCCCGATGCTTCAGCAATGGAATTAGCAAGCTGGTACAACTGGCCAGCCATTTGGATTCAATCCACTCACTTGTCGCTAGCGCATTGGGTTGGCTTCATTACGCTCATCGGAATTGTAAGCCGCAATGGCATTATGATGATTTCTCATTACATCCATTTGATGCAAGTCGAGGGCGAAGAGTTTGGTGTTGAAATGATCGTGCGAGGTTCACTAGAACGATTGGCACCAGTCATGATGACAGCCATGACTAGCTTTATCGGTCTGATCCCGCTTCTTTTCGGAGCGGGAGAAGCAGGTAAAGAAATTCTTCACCCGCTTGCAGTGGTTCTGTTCGGCGGAATGCTCGTTTCAACTCTGTTGGATCAATTGGTTACGCCAAGTCTTTTCTTACTGATGGGAGAAAAGCGATCATCGCGGTGATCTGCCACAGCAAAACTTATATTTCTTCCCACTGTTGCACGAACAGGGGGCATAGCGATCCACCGGTACAGACGCCCCTTCTGTCAGTGCGTTTCGAGATGCAGAACGAGATGAGAGCCTAGATACAGAAGCTATTTGCGTAAGGCTATTAAGGCGTCTATTGTGCAAACCTGGAAACATCTCCTGGTGCCTTTGAATCATGGGAATGATACAATCGCGACAAAGATCGATAAACTCTACGTCACTCAAATTCATCGAGCGACGTAACTTGTCAAGCGATTTCACCCTGTCCTCTTCTGGGGTGAGCGCCAAGTTGTAGCATAGTGCGCTTAAGGAGAGTGCTTTGTTGACCTCTTCGAGCGACCCATCCGTCGAGTCAATCAACGGTTGTGCGTACGCCGTAATCGATTCTGCGATCCTACCCATGTTTAGATCCTTCTTCCTTGGTTATTGGTCGACCACTATTCCTGAATCCACACTTTAGCATTCCGAAAGTACTCGGTAAACCAAGTCAAGTGCGAACAGATACCAAGACTTGCTCATCCATGTCGAGCGAACAACGCGCTTCGAAGAGAGAGTGAAATGATAGCATTTCAAGTTCGCTCAGAAAATCTTGCATCTCGACACATCGAAAGAATCGGTGTTTTCAGACTACGTTAAGAAGCGGAGATTTCAACGAGGAAGAGCGTGAGCCAAAATCAATTTGGCGAGTTACCGGCCGTAGCCTTGCCAAGGATTTGAAATGGGATCCTTGAGTTCGTTTCGGTTCGCTTCGGGTAGCGGATTCATGAACCCTCGAGGGCGTCCACCCACTACTTCTGGACCGATATCGTTGAGAGGATAGGGATCGAAATAAACGGCGCGAGCCTTTTGCCGATCTTCGGATCCTTGGCCGTAATCGCTTCCGCCCCAGCGACGGGTACCTAGTTGCGATCCCTTGCATCCTAAGGCAACGACCATCAACGAAAAGAAAAGGAGGCCGGCAAATTGGCTTTTCGAGGCTTGCTGCCCGCGTTGAGGTTTCATCCGGCTCATCCTTGAGTTGACGCGGTTCTCCCGCAAAGACTTCTTTTCCCTGCTGGATGCTATCGATTTCGGTCCAGCGGTTGCTAGACTGATTCGCACCATTAAACCCGGTTTTCAAATTCGCGAGGGCGGTTGAGTATGCCAGCAATGAACGTGCGGATTTGCGAAAGCCGGATACTTAGGAGGATTGCAACGTCCGGAAATGAAAAAACCCGAGTTCCCAATTCCATCGCAGGATTCGAAGAGCGATTGCAATCCGCTCGTGGTTTTGGGCTTTAGCGCTCGAGCTGCCGCAGAATGTGCCGTCCAAGCTGGACACCGGCCAATCGTAGTGGATTTTTGCGGGGATCTTGACCTGACCAGTTTAGGTTGCCGTTATCATTCGATGGCGGATCCCGCTTGGCTTGATTGGCTCGTGGATCAACCGACCAGCGGCCCTGTGCTGATCACCGGCGGCATGGAGCATCAATCTTTGCGACTCTACGATTACTTTCGCCGGACTGGTCGTTCTTGCGACGCGATTGAATCGGTGGTTGCGATGCGAGCCATCAAGAATTGGCAACGTTGGGCGCAAGAATCCGACATTGTTTGGCCCAAAAGCATTGCCATGGCCGACGCTCCCTTGCTGCAAGCCCCAACGATGGATTCTCATTCGCGGTGGGTTCTTAAATCGCACCAGAGTGTTGGTGGACAGGGGGTTCATGACTGGCCCATCGACAACGCAACATCAAGTCATCGTTTCTTAGACGATTCGCAGAACTGTTACCTTCAGCAGAAGCAGCAGGGGACTGGGGTCGGCGTTACTTTTTTGACCAGCGACTTTGGAACAATCGTGCTTGGGGGCGCCGAAAGCGGCTTCGAAGACACGCAGAGCTTCATGCCAAAGTACACCTATCGCGGTTCGATTGGTCCCTGCCAATTGTCAGAAGCATCTTTGGCTCGATTGCGATCGTTTGGTCAACGTGTTGGAAGCGAGGCTCGAATTCTGGGGCTGTGGCAAGCTGACTTCATCGTGCATCCGGAGTTCATTGCCTTGCTAGAGATCAACCCTCGTTGGAGCGCTAGCATGGAACTGTTAGACGTTGCGATGGAGGAACGTTTAGTAGGATGGCATGTTGCTTGCGTGAACAAGTCGGTGAAACTGAGTGAGTGGCATGCATTGTCGCTTCGTTGCGACCAGCGAATTCTAGCTACGCCCCAAAGAGCCTTAGGGAAACTGATCCATTACGCTCCCTGTGATTTTGTCGTGTCGAAGTCCCAGGCTTCTCAATGGTGGGAAGTTCGTTGGGATAGCGGTAACACGTTGCCGGCAGAATCGGCTTGGTTCGCAGCCGACATTCCACCTGCAAACACTCAAGTCACCCAAGGACATCCGATAAGAACTTCGATGATCGTTGGCAAGACGAAAGAGCAAGTGGTGGCTGTTGGGACGCAATTATCAAACAACGGCTGACTTGGGTCTCTTGGGAACATAAATCGCGGCAAGGACCAGAGCAAGAGACAAGATCGCTGCGGCCAAGAAGAAAGGGGCACCTGGCCAATAGTTCGGTGAGTCGGGTTTGATCGTCATGGCAAAGATGGTCGTGAACAAGTAGGGGCCGATCATGCCGGAGATTCCATTGAGTGAACTGTTGGCTCCGGATAGTTGGCCTTGTTCGCCGGGTCCAAGTTGCTTCGACATGACACCTTGAATGGACGCGTTAAAAAATCCCATGAAGGCAAACAGCAGCGTGCTCGCAAAAAACGCGCTGCCGTTATCCACGATTCCATAAAAAGTGAAGCCGGCAATTCCGCCCATCAGACCCACGAAAACTAATACCCGTTCGCCAAACCGTTTGTTGAATGGTCGAATCAAACCACCTTGGACAATGAAGTTCAAAATGCCTACGGTAGCGAGCGTTCCACCCACGGCTGCTCCGGACCAATGGAATCGTGCATCGGTATAGAGCACAAACACGTTTTGAAAGACCTGATGGGACAGCTGGTACAGGAAAAGGGTCAAGGCCATTGGCAACAAGCCTCTTTTGGACAGGAGCAGTTTGAGCGAGCCAAGCGGATTGGCCTTTGCCCACGTGAACTTGCTGCGTTTGTCGGGTGGTAGTGATTCCGGCAATACGAAGTAGCCATAAAACGCATTCGTCAGCGTAAGGCCAGCAGAAATCCAAAAGGGAAGACGCAAGTCAAAGTCCATCAGCCATCCACCCAAGGCGGGGCCCAAGATAAATCCTAGGCCGAATGCGGCTCCGAAGAGACCGTACGCCGCCGATCTGTTTTCTGGCTCAGTCACATCTGCCATGTACGCTTGAGCGGTCGAAAAACTGGCTGCCGTAATCCCGGTGATAATTCTTCCCACAAACAGCCAAGCAAGGTTAGGGGCTAGGGCAAGAAGAATATAGTCCAGCCCTAAACCAAAGGCGGAGATCAACAGAACGGGGCGACGCCCAAAACGATCCGACAACGCCCCCATGATGGGCGAGGAAAAAAACTGCATGAAAGCCCAGGTTGTTCCGAACAGGCCAACATACCAAGCCGCAGCCGATTCGTCACCGTTGACAAGTTGCTTGATCAGTTTAGCCCCGACAGGGATGATCAAACCCAAGGACAGCACATCTAAAATGATGGTGACAAGGATGAAGGCCAAAGCGGCTTTGCGTTGATTCATTGCGGGTTTCGATGGCTACTTGGATGGTATTGCGTTGGAGATGGGGTTCGCCTTGATCGCAAGTTGTACCATCGAATCGAAAATCGCTCGCTGCTCCTTCATCGCTTCCGGTTTATTTTTTGGATCGGTTCTGGCCTCCATCAATACCCAGCCAGTGTACTCTGTTTTGACCAAAAGGTTGATTAAGTCCTGGTAAGGATAATCGTTAAGATTTAATTCACGAAGATGCAGCGTTTCTCCAAACCGAGCCCGAACCATATTGAAATTGGCTTCAAGGCCCGGTGGTGCCAGGTCCTCGTTGTTGCTGTTCCAACACACGGTAGCGTTGGGATGGGTGGCAACCTGGTAGATGTCTCGAACGACACTCAATTCACTGGTTCCTTGGCCGTGCACTTCCAAACGGATTTGTTGGCCATATCGTTCACCGTATTCGGCCAGCTCGTTCAGAGCATTCCCGATCTGTTCGATGGTCTTGGCACGGGGGACATCGGGGGCGAATGCATTGGGCTTCACTTTGACCCCTGATCCACCACAATCATGCATCAAATGAATGTAGTCCTTGCAAAGTTGGATATTGGCGGCAAGAACGTCTGGCTTGGGTGAATGGAATTCGCAATTGGCTCCATAACCGACCAAAGTGATTCCGCTTCGTTCAAACCGTTTTCGAACCTCTTTGCGTTGAAGATCGGAAAGGCTGGGTTCAACGCCATGCTCGTGCTCCGTGCGAAGCTCGACACCCGCCATGCCTGCATATTCACAGGCCTCGAGCAAAGCCGGCAGCTCCATGTCCTTACCCCACAAGTAGGTCACCAACCCAAAACGAGGCGACTGGGAGTCCGACACGCGTGGTGATACGATTTGGTTGGCATGAATTCTGCTGGTAGGAAGCATGATCGAAGTTGCCAAGGCAGCTCCGGTCACCAAAAGACGGCGGCGGTCCACGATTTCACCTTGGTCCCTTGGCAGAATCCTAACCTGAGAAACCGGCGAAGACGCAGGAAGTTGTGGCTTTTTTGACGACGGATCCAATCGAAATGACAACATGCGATTCCTTGTTTGTGCTCGAAAGGGAGGGGAATGAGGAAAAAACAAAGTCTTTTGGTTTGGTTTCAGGGTACCAACGAGCCTTGATCGGCATTATACTGCTACATACCTTTCGGCACACCCAGGTCAGAACAACCCTGCTGGCATGTGCCAAAAAATCCCTCCCAAATCGGTTTGGCATTCCTAACGGAACGTCAGCCATCACAACATCAAAAACCTTTTTTTGTTTCCAGTTCATGGAGAACGTGCGCATGAGATGTCTAGGTAACCCACTGGGTCGACGCGGATTTATGACCGTTGGTGCATTTGGTGGTCTCGGGTTAACGATGGGCGATTTATTTCGTCAACGTGCTTTGGCAGACCAAAAGCAGTATGACTTTATGGAAGCGAAGGCCGAAAGCGTTATCCATATTTATCTTCCGGGTGGGATCGCTCATCAAGAAACATTCGATCCTAAGCCTTATAGCCCACTCGAATACCGTGGCGAACTGAAACCGATCAAGACCAAGACAGGGGATATCTTTTCGGAAACAGTCCCGCGTCTCGCTGGTATCTCCGATCGATTGACGATTCTTCGAGCCATGTCACACGGTGAGGCCGCTCACGAGCGTGGAACGCACAATATGTTCACGGGGTACAAACCGTCCCCAGCTCTTATTTTCCCAAGTTTCGGTTCCGTGGTCAGCCACGAATATGGCCCCCGAAACGACCTGCCTCCTTACGTAGCGGTTCCAAGCACTGCGAACGAGTTTGCGGGAACAGGTTACTTGAGTTCCTCCTATGGCCCATTCAGCCTGGGTGCGGATCCAGCCAACGCTGGCTTCCGAGTTCAAGACTTGAATCTTACCAATGGTGTGGATGCCGCCCGATTCCAACGTCGTCGCTCTGCTCTGGACGCAGTCAATTCGTACTTTGCCGACAAGCAAAAATCGGACAACATCGCGGCCATGGACACGTTCTACCAACGAGCCTATTCGTTGATCAGCAGCGACAAGGCACGTGAAGCTTTCAATATCGAAGCAGAAGACGCTGCAATGCGAGACCGATATGGACGCAACGCAGCTGGTCAGCGATTGCTGATGGCTCGCCGTTTGGTTGAGTCTGGCGTTCGCTTCGTAACGGTAACGTACGGCGGTTGGGACATGCACAACCAGATCTCGGCGGGAATGCGTCGGGACATGCCACCTTTGGATCAAGCGTTGGCCGCTTTGATTGAGGATCTCGAATCAAGAGGTTTGTTATCGAAGACGCTGGTTATGGTCAGCAGCGAATTCGGCCGAACCCCGAAAATCAATAACGAGGCCGGACGAGATCACTGGCCTAAGGTTTTCTCGGTGATGCTGGCCGGTGGTGGTGTCAAGGGTGGAATGGTCTACGGGGCATCGGACGCGACGGCGACAGAACCTGAATTTGATCCGGTGTCGCCCGAAGATCTGGCCACAACCATGTACCAACTTCTTGGGATCGTAGCGGATAAAGAACTCATGTCCCCAGGTGACCGCCCGATCGAAATTTGCGACGGTGGTAAGGTCATCCAGGACATCTTGGCCTAATACGCCTTTTCCGTTTTGAACTTTTTTTGTAAGTCGAGGTTCCACCTCGACTTACGCCGGTTGCCTCCGCGGTAATCGAGCGCCCGCTTGCCAATTGCCTTGCTTTTGTAAGAACTGTTTATGCTATACCGGACTACCTCCATGCGTACCAAACTGTTTTGTGCTATTGCAACTTGTTTATTCGCTTTGTTTGCGTTGCAGTTCCGCGATGCAAAAGCCGCGGCACCTGAAGCGGTTTCCATGTCTCTTTCAGGTATTCAACGCGGAACGTCCGCAGAGATCACGATATCCGGCGCCCGTCTGGGCGACGCGCACTCGTTGATGTTTTTCTCGCCAGGGCTGACCGCCTCCAACATTACGAAAATTGATGACAATAACATCAAGGTGACTGTTGCCGCCTCGGCGGATGTGACCTGTGATTTGCACCCGTTCCGAATCGTTACCAATACCGGTCTTAGCAACATACGATTGCTGAATGTTTCCGCGTTACCGTCAGTGGGCGAAGTCGAACCCAACAGCGAGTTCGCTGCGGCTCAGGCGATTCCTTACAACTCGACGGTCGATGGAGTCGTTCTCAACGAAGATGTGGACTACTTTTCAGTCGAATTGAAACAAGGGCAATTGTTGAATGTAGAGCTTGAAGGTCTTCGTCATTCTTACATGTATGATTTCTTTGACCCCTACGTAGCTGTCTATGATGCAAAGCGATTTGAACTGGCAGCCAGCGACGACTCCGTGTTCTTGCAACAGGATTGCCTCTGCTCCATGGTCGCGCCCGCTGATGGTCGGTATGTCATCGAAGTCCGCGAAAGTAGCTTTGGTGGTAACGAGCGTGCACGCTATCGGTTGCATGTCGGTGGGTTTCCTCGCCCTGTTGCGATTGTTCCTAGCGGTGGACCTCCTGGTCAGCCACTGACCGCCACCTGCATCGACTTGTTAGGGAATCAATGGCAAGAGACTTTTGATATGCCTGCGGGTGAATCGCCTACGCATCGCATCTGGTCGAAGAAAGATGGATTGCAGGCTCCGTCCCCGAATTACGTTCGCGCCGCTGCGGTTCCGAATGTTCTGGAAAGTGAACCGAACGCGGACCACAACGCATTGGCTACCGTAAGTCCTGTTCCCGTGGCCTTCAATGGTGTTCTAGAAGTAGACAAAGACCGTGACTTTTGGGCGTTCGAGGCAAAGAAGGACCAACAGCTAGAGATTCGAGTCCATTCCAGAACTCCTTTGCGATCCAACGTCGACCCGACCTTGCAGATTTATAAAATAGGTGGTGGGGCACTCGCTGGTAACGATGACAGCAATGGACCTGACAGCTACCTCTCTTTCAAAGTGCCCGAAGATGGAAAGTATGCATTGTGTGTCTTTGACCATTTGGGCAGATTCGGCAAGCACTTTGCATATCGAGCAGAAATTCTGATCCAAAGCCCCTTCGTCAATACAAGTGTCAACGAACAAGAACGTTATGTTTCGCAAGTGGTCAATGTGCCTCGCGGCGGACGTATGGCTTTGGAAGCGAACGTGCTGCGTGGGTTTGTGGGTGGTGAAGCGACGATTGTTGCTGCAGATCTTCCTATCGGCATGACCCAAGCCGATGCCATTTGCACTCCCGACCTAGGTACGATTCCGATGTTGTTTCGGGCGGATGCACAGGCGGCAAATGCCGGCAAGCTCGTGGATCTGGTTGCGACGATTCCTCTTTCCCCTGAAGCGAAATTGAAGGGGGGACTCCAGCAGCGATCCATGTTGGTGCGTGGTCAAAACAATGTCGATGTTTGGGGCAGAACCGAAGACAAGCTCGCCGTTGCAATTGTCGACCCTGCACCTTTTGATATCGAGGTCGTTCAGCCACAGGTGCCACTGGTTCGACGTGGCTCACTAGATTTGCGAATCAATGCCAAACGCAACCCAGGTTTTGATAAACCGATCAATCTTCGTCTGCTGAGTGCCCCGCCCGGCTTAGGATTTTCGGCGGTGACCATCCCTGGTGATCAGTCGACCATCATTCTGCCAATTACGGCAAACGAAGGCGCTGCGATCCGAAAGTTGCCCTTGGTCGTCATGGCGACGATTGATTCCGGATACGGACCTGTCACCATCGCCTCGGAGTTCGTTTATGTCGATATTACCGATTCTTTGTTCGAGTTTAAGTTCGGAAAAACGATGGCGGAACAAGGGAAGCCTGTAGACATTGTTATTGAGACTAAACTGAGCAGACCTGTCGAGGGGACGGTTGAGATCGAAATTCTTGGTGTGCCACCTGGAACCGTAGCAACCACCCCTAAAGTTCCACTCGCACCCGACGCGACCCAAACCGTGTTCCCACTTCAAATCCCTGTTGAAGTTCGTGCAGGCAATTATAAAACGATTGTTTGCCGAGCGACCGTGACCAGCGACAAAGGAATCATCACTCAAGTCAATGGAAACGGCGAAATTCAGATCGACGTTCCTATCGCACCACCTGCAACCACGGTCGTCGCAGCAACCCCAGCACCACCAGTGGCTGCAGCCGCAGCCGCTCCTGCCCCCAAAGTTCTATCACGCCTAGAACAACTAAAACAACAACGAGGAAAGTAATCATGCGATCGATTCTTGATGTGATTCGAATGGGTTCCCATCGCAGCTACCCGGCACCGTTGTTCGCTGGCCTTTGTGCGATGGTGTCCCTGTCTCAAGGTGCTCATGCGGATGAAGCTTCAGCACCGCCGGCAGCTACTGCTCCAGCGACAGCGGAAGTCCAGCCTACTTGGCAATCATTGAACATTTACCCACCAGCGGTGAAACTGACTGCGAAGTCAGACAGCCAACACCTGATTGCTGTCGCGACGCGGTCCGATGGAATTACGCTGGATGTAACGGACCAAGTCGCCTGGACGTTTTCTGCACCTGACTTGGTGAGCTTTTCGGAACACATTGTTGCACCCAAGGCGGATGGTGCGACTTCGGTGACCGCTGCTTGGAGCGGCTTGTCTACAACCGCCAATGTTGAGCTTAGCAATTCGCAAGTCGAACGGACGATTAGCTTCGAACGCGATGTGATGCCTGTTTTGACCAAGGCTGGCTGCAACACAGGATCTTGCCATGGAGCAGCACGAGGCAAAGACGGATTCCGACTGAGTCTTTTTGGTTACGATCCTGCTGGTGACTACCAGCGAATCACACGTGAAATTGGCATTCGCCGGATCAATCTCGCCGTTCCCGACCAAAGCTTAATGTTGTTGAAAGCGACGGGAACCGTTCAGCATACAGGCGGGAAGAAAATTGAACTGGGCGGCAAGCATTACAAGACCCTTCTTACTTGGTTGCAAGCGGGTGCGCCTGTCGATCCCGTCAAATCGCCAGCAGTTACCAAAGTCGATCTGTATCCGGCGCAAGCCGTTATCGAAGGCGAGGGAGCCAAGCAACGTTTGGTGGCGGTTGCGACCTATGCCGATGGGGCACAAAGGGATGTTTGGGACCTTGCGTCCTTTACCACCAACAACGAGCGATCGGGTGCTGTGGCTGTGGACGGGCAAGTCACAGGCGGGGTCCGTGGCGAGGCCTTTGTGATGGCTCGCTTCGATACTCATACGGTGGGTACGCAAGTGCTAGCGCTGCCTGCAGGGTTGCAATTCGGAAACCCAAGCTACGGTGGAAACTATATCGATAGTCTTGTCGGGGCCAAGTTGACCAAGCTCCGGCTTCCTGTTAGCCAGTTGTGCACCGATGAAGATTTTGTTCGCCGCACGGCTCTCGATATCACCGGACTTTTGCCAACCGAGGAAGAAACGGTGGCGTTCCTGACAAGCACTGAGCCTGACAAGCGTGCAAAGTGGATCGACAATCTGCTGGATCGCAAAGAGTTCAGTGAAATATGGGCTCTGAAATGGGCCGACTTGTTGATGATCAAGAGCAAGAACGAGGTGAGCTACAAAGCGGCCTACCTGTACAACAACTGGCTAACCAACAAGATCGCATCCAATACTCCGATCGATCAAATCGTGCGCGAGCTGTTGTCGGCAAGCGGCGGTACCTTTCAGAATCCTGCCACGAACTTTTACCAAGTGGAATCGGACCGGCTTAAGCTGGCAGAAAATGTGGCTCAAGTCTTTATGGGGATCCGTACGCAATGTGCTCAATGTCACAATCACCCGTTTGATCGATGGACCATGGATGATTATTACGGATTCGCTGCCTTTTTTTCCCAAGTAGGGCGAAAGCAAGGCGAGGACTACCGTCAGTTGCTGGTATTCAATAGTTTCGGCGGCGAAGTCAACCATCCTGTTGGTGGAGCCGTCGTGAAGCCAAAGTTCTTGGGTGGAGTGGCCCCGGATACCAATGGCAAAGACCGTCGCGAAGTTCTCGCTCAGTGGATGACCAGCACGGACAACCCGTTCTTTGCAAAAAGTGTTGCGAACCGAATTTGGGCCCATTACAACGGTGTCGGGATCGTGAACCCTGTGGATGACTTCCGAGCAAGTAACCCAGCTAGCAACCCAGAACTGTTGGATGAACTCGCCAAGAAATTGGTGGAGTATGAATTCGATACGAAGCGTTTGGTCCGCGACATTTGCAATTCGATCACCTATCAACGCTCTTGCACGCCGAATGAAGCCAACCAAGCAGACGAAAGAAATTTTGCGAAAGCTACCGTTCGTAGAATCCCCTCGGAAAACCTTCTGGATTGCATTTCGCAAGTGACTCAAACCAAGGATAAGTTTCGAGGATTACCGGTCGGCGCACGGGCGGTGCAAATCGCAGATGGGGCAACCAGCAATTATTTCTTGACCTCTTTTGGTCGGAGTGCCCGGACCACTGTTTGTGCTGATGAAGCCACAACGGACCCTTCGTTGTCTCAGGCACTACATCTCATTAATGGTGATACGACTAGTGGCAAGATCAACCAAGGAGGCCAATTGGCCAAGTGGAAAGAATCAGGTCTGCCCAAGGAAGCCATTCTCGAAAAAATGTACTTGCGATGCTTGAGCAGAAAACCTAGTCAAACAGAGCTTGAGAGTTTGATCAAGCTGATCGCAGAATCGCCCAACGAAGATCAAGGACTACACGACGCTTTCTGGGCAATTCTTAATAGCCGCGAATTCATTTTCAATCACTAATGGATTGTGTCATCCGAAACAAACCTACGTTCTGGTAATCCACCAAAATGATGCTGAGATCTATCAACCAATATTGTGCTGTTGCAAGTATGTGTCTTGTTGCATCCGTTTGTTTTTCGCAAGAACCGGCGAAGATCACTTACGACGATCATATCAAGCCGATTTTCCGCGAGCACTGCACTTCGTGCCACAATGCCAACGATAAAAAAAGCGGTTTGGCGCTCGACTCGTTTCAAGCGGTCATGACGGGCGGCAGCGGCGGCGCATCCGTGGTTGCCGGTGATTTGGATTCGTCCCGATTGTATGCATTGACGGCTCACAATGAGCAGCCATTCATGCCGCCGAATCAAGATAAGATTCCGCAGCCGAAAATCGATTTGCTGAAAGTATGGATCGAACAGGGAATGCCAGAGAATAGCGGCTCTGCCATCAAGAAGCCCAAAGCAAGCATGGCGGCTTTAAACGTTGTTTCAGTCGGTCGCCCTGAAGGGGCCCCTCCCATGCCCGTTTCGCTACTCAGGCAAACTCCCTTCTACACTCCAAAAGCAGCAACCATTTCTGCCATGGCTGCTAGTCCATGGTCCCCAATGGTTGCAGTCGGTGGTCAATCGCAAGTTTCCTTGTACCATAGCGAAAATGGTCAGCTTCTCGGCGTGATTCCATTCCCAGAAGGGGAACCTCAATCGATCACCTTTTCAAGAGATGGCAAGCTCATTTTGATCGCAGGTGGACGGCACAGTGTGGAAGGCTATGCCGCTTTGCATGAAATCGCGACAGGGAATCGCATCGCTCGTGTTGGGGATGAACTGGACATCGCTTTGGCGGCCGATATCAGCGAAGATAATCAGCTCATTGCTTTAGCGGGCCCCCAAAAAATGGTTCGGGTCTATGAGACATTGACTGGGAAACTCAAGTACGAACAGAAAAAGCACACGGACTGGATTTATTGTGTGCGATTCAGTCCAGATGGTTTGCTCCTTGCGACAGCCGACCGAAGCAGCGGTCTGGTGATTTGGGAATCGCAAACGGGTCGCATGTTCGCTGACCTTGCGGGGCACAAGAACGAGATTCGTAGCATTGCTTGGCGACCGGATTCGATGGCTTTGGTCAGTGGATCCATGGACGGAACGATCAAAATGTGGGACATGAATGAAGGGAAATTGATCAAGTCCTGGGACGCGCATGGTGGTGGAGTTGCTGCTGTCGCGATTTGCAATGATGGCACCATGGCATCGACAGGCCGAGATAACAAAGTCAAGATTTGGGACGGTGCGGGAAATGCCGCGGGAGAAATGCCGGCACTTGCAGAGGCGGGCCATGAAGTCGCAATTACCGTGGACGGGAAACAAGTTGCAGCAGGTGATTGGCTAGGAAACGTCAGGCTCTGGCAGCGTGCTAATCCAGCCATCGAATTTCGAGTGCCCGCGAATCCGTTGCCTCTTGATTTAGCGATGGCAGAATCCCAAAGCCAACTACCAGCGTTGACTGCCGCCGCTACAGCGACTCAAGCTGACCATGCCGCGAAACAAGCTCAATTGGTTGCGTTGCAGCAGGAACTAGTAGCGGTTCAATCCCAGTCAAGTTCGCTTGCAACTCAATTGCAAACCTGGACAGAACAACAAGCAAAAGTGAAAGCCGTCGTCGATTCAGTTCCACCGCAGATTGAAGCCAAAATAACTGAAACGGCTCCGATGAAAGCCATGCAGGTGGAGAAGTCCAATCTCATGGCATCGACCCTCGTTGCAAAACAACAAAGCGATGAAGCCGTTGTCGCTCTTACGGCTACACGTTCGGCCGAGGGTGCAGACGTCGCGGCCATCGACGCTCAAATTGCAGCAGCGACGGCTCAGTCCCAAGCTCATGCTGCAACCGTAGCCGCATTGCAGGCGGAGCTCCAAACACTGGCTACCGAAATCGCCAACCGGGAAAAACAGATCGTCGAATTGACAGCAACTTTGGAAGCTCAAAAGGTCGAACTAGCATCGTTGGCAAAGCAGATTCAAGACGGCACCGTTGCCAAGACGGCTGCTGATAAGAAAATCGAAGAGGTCAATGTTGCGATCAAAGGTGCCACCGATGCAACGGCTGCGGCTCAGGTCGCAATGCAGAACGCGAACAATGTTCTAGCGGCTCGTCAACAATGGATTGCAACACTGCAAGCGGACATGGCTAGGTTCGCAGCCCTACCAGCAGAACTCGCCGCGAAAAAAGCTGCTTCTGAACAAGCTCTGGCGGCTATTCAAACTCAGATGCAATCGCACGAAGCCAACGTGGCAACCTCAAAAACCCAAGTAGATGCCGTAGTCGCAGAACTGTCCAAAATGGAACAGCAAATTGCAGCCATCCAAGCGGCCATGGCGATCGAACAGGCCAAACGCACCGCGCTGCAAATGGAAATGGCCGAAAAGCAAAAGCAACTGGAAGCGGTTCAAGCTCAGATGCTGCAGACAGAGTCCGAGCTTGGTTCGGTGACTCAACAAGAAGAGCTTTTCACCAAAGCCTTTATCAAAAAGTGATCGGATAGATTCGCGTTTCAGTGCTATAGCAAGTTGTCACCCTACAGCTACTTGCTGGAGTGCAAGCTGCAGTGTTGTTTCCGGCACCCCGATCTCTTCTGCCAATTGCCTCAGGAACGCCAAAAGAAAATCGGTTCTCTTGACCGCTTCGTCTCTTCCCGACTTGGTTTTCATGGTTCGATGCAAACCCAGGAGCTTGGCAAAGAAGTGATCTATCGATTGCTCGTTGTCCTTCGGGGGGCGGTCGATAGGAAAAGGTTGCTCGGAATGATAGAGTTTCTGTCGCATCGATCCGCCGGTCATCAAGCATCGTGCTATCCCGATCGCCCCTAGCGCTTCCAAACGATCCGCGTCCTGTACCACCTGGGCTTCGATGGTGGCGCATGGAATGTTTGCAGAAAAGCTGTGCGATTGAATGCAATGAAAAATAGGATCGATGAGACCAGCTGGGTAATCGATCGACCGAAGATATGCGGTTGCTGCTTTGGCCGCTAAGGTCGAAGCCATCGATCGCTCGGGTGAATTCTTGGCAACAGAAACACAATCATGGAGCCAAGCGGCGGCTAGAACAATGTCAGGATCCGCTTGTTCGGCATGACCTATGCGTTTTGCATTTTCGACGACTCTCTTTATATGATCGAGCCCATGCCCTGAATCTGCATTTGCCATTTGCTCGGAAACCCAAGCTTCGATTTGAGGCTGCCAATCTGCTATCCATCGTTCCACATTTTGGGTCCTTCGCGGAAGTGCTTCACGGTTCAATTCAAGCTAGAACAAAGAATGGGTATTAGGGAAGCGGCTTGATTCGAATGTTTCGATACCAAGCTTCGGTGGGTGCCCCCGAGTGGATTTGCAACCCAATGACGCCAGATGGAGCGATCGTCGAATCATCCTCCTGGTAAAGAACTGTTTCATGACCGTTCAGCAAGATCTGAATCTTGTTCTTGTCGGCTCGGACCGTCAGATCGTTCCAATCGTCTTTTTTAAGCCAAGTCGGAACGAGCTTCGAATCCCCTTCTGCAAGCATTTTGTTGCGACGAGATTCATCATAGAGAGCACCCCAAACAGGGCGGCCAAATGCATTCCCAACATCACATTGAAACCCACTCACTTCCGTATTATTAGGAACACGTTTGCTTCTGAATTGAATCCCCGCGTTGTCACCTTGGCCTTGTAGCTTCACTTGCAGTCGAAGTTCGAAGTTTTCGTAGAGCTTTTTGGTGCAAAGGAATTCATTGTGGGGAATAGATTTGTCCAAGCTCCCAGCCACGATGGCCCCCTCTTGGATCCGAAACCAATCCGGATTCCCTTCCCAGCCGTCCATGGTTTTGCCATCAAAAAGTATTTCGAAACCGACTTCGGAGGTTTGAGCCATAGCCGAGCAAGGGCTTGCTATTGCGAACGCTCCCAAGACAAGATTCAAGAAATGTCGACGAAACAGGATAAGGGAATTTTTGGATTTCATGGGGAGAGGTTCCATCAAGTAGAGTATCCAGGCGAACTGTCTCGCACGTCGCGATCCTGGTTCCACCGTTGTCTTCTATCACCCATGCGATTGTAACACAGGGGGTGGATGTTTGTCCGCCACACTCTGGTCCAAAACAGATTGGCCACCTATCCGAAAGGTGCTATCCATCCAGCTAATCCCGGTCGAAAAATGTGGGGCGAAAAATAGTCTGCGGAAACAAGGTTCTGAAATTTTTCGGCCCACATTTTTCGACATACTCTTTTCACGAAGCGAAAGGGGGCTGAACCAAGGGTGAACGTACTTTGCGTCGAACGTTGGCTGCAGCGACGTTCGGGCTCGCCCCGAATGTCGCAATAGGTTTGGCGTGCTAATTGTCTGTGCTAGTGTTAGCGCACCAAACCTATTGCGAAGGAGGGGCACGAGGCCCACCTTCGCGGCCCCCAGATGGGGGCAACCCCCTGGTTCCTATATGCGAATAGCACGTAGGCCATAAGAAGCGTAGGCCGTAACAAGCGATAGCGCAGTTACGGCAGGCCCCGTCGATAACCAATTGCCCCAATCCAGCAAGTCGATCCTGTCGATCACTCCATGCCGTAACTGCGTCCAAAGCGACTTGTTACGGCCTACTTGATTTCAGAATGACTGCTGTCGAAAAATGTGGGGCGAAATAGGGTTTGCGGAAGCATAATCCTGAAATTTTTCGACCTACATTTTTCGACAGATTCTTTCGCCCGCGTCTGAAGTTATCCACAGTTTCCAGTTTGCGAATAGCACGTAGGCCATAAGAAGCGTAGGCCGTAACAAGCGATAGCGCAGTTACGGCAGGCCCCGTCGATAACCAATTGCCCCAATCCAGCAAGTCGATCCTGTCGATCACTCCATGCCGTAACTGCGTCCAAAGCGACTTGTTACGGCCTACACCGACTTGTTACGGCATACTTGATTTTGGAATGATTGTTGTCGAAAAATGTGGGGCGAAAAATAGTTAGTTAAAGTAAGTTCTCTAGTGCGAATGTAACATAGGGCACGAATGTTTGCCCTTTACACTCCGATCTATGCTTACCGCCAAGCTACCTCATCACGAAAAGAACAGGAACCGATTTGTCCACTATCAAGCCGAATAGGACCATTGAGGCTGCAACGGCCGCTGAGTGGACCGCATCGGAGCGACTAGCGTTTGCTAGCGTTGCTAGCATTTTGTTGGTGTTGATTGGAATGGCTTCCTGGCTGGTTCCCGATCCTGCTGGGGTGGGAACACATCAGCAACTCGGCCTACCGGGCTGCACGATGCTGACGGTATTTGGAGTGCGCTGTCCGGCTTGTGGCATGACAACTTCGTGGGCCCACACTCTGGATGGGGATTTGGTTTCCGGAATCAGGGCAAGTCTTTCAGGGGTTCTGATGTGTTTGGCTTCCCTTTTTCTAATGCTGGCATTTACTTGTTTTGCGATATCGGGTAGGGGCTATCGTGGCATTCGACTTAGCTTGTTCTTGTTGATTCTGCTGGGTTCGATAGTATCAATTTCTTTGGTGGAATGGTTGATTCGTCTAGCGGCAGGATAATTCGTTTGCTAGAAGCATAACGGCGATGAAGCGAACGACTTCTCGTCTGTTGCACGCGACTGGAAAGGATTCCTGAATGTCGGCCACCAATCGAGCGAATGCTCGTTCGCAAAACACTGGAAATGATTCCACGAGATGGGTAGGGACGCTCGCGGTTTGCTTCCTTGCAGCGACGTTGACTACATGTAATTTTGGTTGCGTGACGTTCATGGCGAACATGGTGAAGGTCATCAAAGGAACCGATTCTCCGGCGGAGTTTGACAAGCTGAAGGAGAAGAAGGTTGCGGTCATTGTCAGTACGCCCGCAGGACTAAACAAAGACGCGTCGGGCATCATTATGTCCACCTACGTTCATACTTTGCTTGCCACGCACGTTCACAAAGTCAAAATGGTGAATCAAGACGAAGTGACTAGAATTATCAACGATATGCCAGCTAGCCAGTCGGATCTGTCGATGATCGGCAGCCGCTTGAGTGCGGACTATGTCGTAGCGATCAACATTTCCAATCTCAAATTGAAAGATGGTCAAACGTTATACAAAGGTAGCAGCACGACTGACGTGTCCGTCTACGAAGTCGCGAACGGCAGCAGCCCTGTGTTCCGGAAATCACTGCCAGACTTTGTTTTCCCTCAAACGGGTGTGCCGATTACGGACACGGACGAGGCCACCTTCCAGCGCTTTTACTTAGCCGAAGTAGCAAGGCGTCTGGCCCGAGTTTTCTATCCTTACGATCCGTCCGTGGATGTTGCAGCCGATGCGTCCAGTGCTTCTTTGGACAGTATGCAGCATTAAAATTCAGCCAAACGCACTTTAACCCAAGAGAACGATATGCGACCGTCGCGGTTTTTCGATTTCCTCAGCAAGCCTATGCTTGATTGGTTCGAGCGTGGAAATTCAAAGCAGATGGTTGCGTCGTTGGTAGGTCTTGTTTCCATGAGCACCTTTGTTATGTGCCAATCGCCCGTTTCAGACAATCCGATTCGACTTGCAAGCGACACGTCGATCGGGAAGGCAATGGAGATCTTGGACTTTCAGATTCGAGTCGACATTTACACGGATGAAAATCGTCCACCGAACGCAACGCTTCAAACCTACTTCACCAAGAGAATGTATATCGAACTGGATGACCAGAACAATCGCTGCACGGTTGTCGACCCGGTCAAGGGCCGCGTTACTTTGCTCGATACAAAACGAAAATCTCTCGTGCATCTTGAGATGGCGACGATCGAAACGCAACTTTCTCGCGCTCTGGAACTGATGAGCGAGCAGCAGCTAGCCATGTTTCGGGCAGATGGGCAGATTCGTCAAGAGGCCGACGGATACTATTCTATTGGAAACAACATGATGCGATATTGGTATCTGCCCTTGAGCACCCATGCTGACATTGCTACCAGCTATGGTGATTTCACGAACTGGGTTTGCCGGGTCAAAGCACTTTACCCTCCTAAGATGCCTCCCCAGATGCGTCTTACACTCAATGAGATGCTGATGGACCAATCGCAAATTCCTGCAGTTGTCCGCCGTCAAATCGTCTACAACGGAAAATCAGAAGAATTAGTTGCTCGGCTCATCGTGACAAAATCCCTGACGGATGTCGATCGAAGCCGAATTGCAGATGTCTTTCAATGGCTCAATCAGTATTCGGTGATCACCGACAGCGAGTTTTTTAAGTAGGGGCTTAGTCCAGGCCTTGGCATCAGTGAATGCCAGGTTGGAGTTCCGAGGCCAGGATCGATTTCCGTAGGAGGCAAATGAACTTGACGGTGCGAGTTCAATATAAACTGCATGCGTGCATATTGGTGCTGGCCTCTCTACATCTTTTGGCGATCTCGGCTGGAGTTTGTTGTGCGCAAGAATCCGAAGTACGACTCGCTAGCAGCCTGAATCCGGCTTCTGGCTTTTCCTACGTGAACTCCGAAATAAAATCCGATTCAAAATCGGCGATGCACGGCAGCGATTCTGCTTGGCCGATTCGGTTCACTCAGGACCAGTTTTCTGTTTATAGTACGGTTAGCCTGCTGACACTCGAACCACATCTCGCAGCCCTGCGAACTTTGCCGAACGAGCTCCGTGAAACCCTTCAGATTGAGGTAGCTGATAGTCCTGTTCATATCGTGGTTTTATCGGACCGAGAATCGCTCGATCAGTACGCCAAAAAGATACTGCCAAATGCTCCGAGTCGGCAAGCGCTTTACATTCGCCATCGGGGACCTGGACTGGTGCTTACGTACTTCCACAAGAACTGGATTCGAGATGTAAGACATGAATGCACCCATGCCTTGATGGATGCAAGTGGAATGTCATTGCCTATTTGGCAAGACGAAGGACTTGCTGAATACTTTGAAACCGTAGGTGGTAAACCATTGCGTCATCCTTCGCATTTGAAGTCGGTACAACAACAAATTCGCTTTGGCCAAATTGTTGATCTTCAGACCATCGAGACCACGGAGATTCAAGAAGGGCTTGATGGCAAGGGATACCGAGACGCCTGGAGCGTTGTCGCGTTCTTGCTCCATTCCTCGATAGAAACAAGGTCTGCATACCACTTATACCTGAAAGAGCACCAAACCAAACAGGCAGCTGGTCTGCTAAGTCATCGTGTCCGAGATGCCCAGATCGAATGGCGAAGTCGATTCGTAGCGTTCTACCGCAACACCCACTTCTAGCCACAATCCAGCTCGAACCGCAGACCCTAGTTTTGATGTTGCGCTACCCTAGCATATTTCATGCGACTATTTGTATTCCGTCGGAAGTGCGTTAAGCAATAGCTTTTTGATTTTCGCCAGCCCGCCAAGCTTTTTTCGCTGTCGCGGAGATGTTTCAGCTCACGCTTTCTAATCGCCGTCTGTACTGCTTGACTCAGTCCGTGACATCGCTGAATCATCCGCCACTGTCTTTCCTGTTTATCGAGCGAATAATTGCGAATGTGTATCGATCGCACATCCTTGATGTACAGAAAAGCCCTGATGACCGACTCCGTCCAGCCCAACACAGCTTCAAACCGTTTAAAACTGTAAGGTTCGCATCCCAACATCAAAAACTAGCACCTGTGGCTCAATTTTGCAGGAAAGGCATTCAAGCCCCCTCTAACAATCATTAGCTCGAGGCGGGAACACCGTCGGCGCGTGGATCGCAAGCAGCAATCCATTGGTTCTTTTGATTTGGCTGCCCTGGGACGCGTTGAATCCCTTGCACAATGGCAAGCGTGCCAGCCAACTTGATGTCGTGGCCTTTGGTCTTCAGCTGATCGATCAGCTGGTTAGGCTGTTGTTCAACGCGATCAAAAGGTTCCCCTAGACGACCTTCGCACGAAAGAATATCAGGTTGCCATTGATGATGTAGACGCGAGGCAGCGATGGCATCCCCAATAGGAGCACCCAGATCTAAGCATCGAAGAAGTGTTTGCAAGGTGGCGTTAATGATTCGGGGACCGCCGGCTGCACCACAAGTCATCACAGACTGGTCTTGAAGATCGAGAACCATCGTGGGGCTCATGCTGGATAACGGACGTTTCCCTGGTTCAATGGAATTGGCTTTTGAACCGACCAGTCCAAAAGCGTTCGGCACTCCGGACGAGATGCTAAAGTCGTCCATTTGATTGTTGAGCACAATACCTGTGCCGGGAACGATCATTTTGTTACCCCAGCTGGTGTTGACGGTAGCGGTAAGAGCGACCCAATTTCCGTCTCGATCCGCTGTTGTCATATGCGTCGTATGTTTTTTGTTATCGTCAAAAACCTTTCCCTTGGAATCATTGTGCCCAGGCACGACGGACGATTTTTCAACATCGATTCGTTTGGCCAACTCATCCGTGTATTCCGAAGAAGTTAAGAATGTTGGAACCTCAACAAAGTCGCTATCTCCCAAATAGTAAGCGCGATCGGCGAATGCTAGTTTCATGGACTCGGCCAGCACATGGTAGAAGTTGACGGCGTTGCCTTGTCCGTAGAGTTCCTTTAACGGGAAGCGGGATAAGATTTGAAGCATCTGTCGAATGTGAATCCCACCCGAGCTTGGGGTTGGGAAACCGATGACTTGATATCCACGATACGAAGTTCGTAGCGGTTCACGATCGATGGCGCGGTACTGTTCAAAGTCGGAAGCCGATAAAACGCCACCTTGTTGTTGAATATGGGCAGCACATAGGCTGGCAAATTGACCTTGGTAGAACCAATCTGCTCCTTGGTTTGCGATTTGTTCGAGCGTATTAGCAAGGTCCCGTTGGACGAGTCGTTCGCCGACTTCGTACAAACCCCCGTCTGGCTTCAGTAAGATTTTGGCAGAGGCAGGAAACCTCGCGATCGTTTTTTGTTCTTCTTTAAGCGTGTTATGAACCGACCGAGAAACCGGGAAGCCATCGAAGGCTGCGCGAATTGCGGGCTGAAAAAGCGTTGCCCAGGGCAGCTTTCCGAAGCGGCTGTGAGCCGACTTTAGGGCCGCGACCATGCCTGGGGTCCCGCATGCCAAGGGGCCGTCTTGGCTAAGGCGAACGTCCGCGGTTCCCTGCTTGAGAAACATGTCTTTGGATGCGGCCATCGGGGCTTTCTCTCGCCCGTCGATTGCATGGCTAGAGCCGTCGCTGGTGTGAATTAGCATCAGACAGCCGCCACCGATCCCGGAGTTATGTCCATCGACAACACTCAGGCAAAGAGCGGCCGCGATGGCTGCGTCGATAGCGTTTCCTCCGTTTGCCATTATCGAAGCGGCAGCCTTCGAAGCGATTGGATGGACCGTAGCGGCGACGTTCTGCCCCGTAGCGGTTAGGCTTGGGCTGGCGGCGTTCTCGGCGTAAAGACTTCTTCTGGAAATCGCCATCGCGGACAAAGCGGCCGTATGAGTCAAAAAGTCTCGGCGTGTTTTCATGAATCTTGACCCCAGTATTTGGACCCCAGAAATTTAACTTCGGTTTAGAAATCGAGTCTGCAGCAAGATGCCGACGGCAATTCGAGAGATATACTGTTTGGCTTTTCAAGCAATGTCAACGAAAGAAAACTTCGCATGGAACCATCCGACGAAAAAGTCGTCTCCGCCACGATAGCTTGGCTTGAGAGGTTCGTTATTGGACTCAATTTGTGCCCGTTCGCCAGAGCGATTCACGTGAAAAACCAAATTCGATACGTTGTCAGTCATGCTCGGAAGAGCAGTGTTCTGCTGGAGGATTTGCGACAAGAATTGATCTCCTTCGCTGGTTGTTCTGCGGACCAAGTAGACTCAGTGCTTTTGATTCACCCACATGCTCTGAATGATTTTGCAAACTACAGCGGGTTTTTGGAGCTTTGCAATTTATTGATTGCCGAGCTGGATCTGGAAGGCGTTGTTCAAATTGCGAGCTTCCACCCAGATTATCAGTTTGCTGAAACCGAAGCGGAAGACGTCACCAACTACACGAACCGATCTCCGTACCCGATGTTGCATTTGCTACGAGAATCCAGCGTGACGCGAGCGCTTGAATCGTTTCCCAATTCTGAAAACATCGTCAATCGCAACCTATCGCTCATGAAAACCATGGGGATAGCGAAACTCAATGAGCTTTGGCTGTTTTTTGATTGATTCGCGTAAGGGTGAAGCATTGGGGATCACCGTCTCAATCTCTTAGCTTTCCGCCCCATTCTTCGATCGTCCCAGACTTGCAGAGCCAAGAGCCAATCGGCGTGCGAGCCTGCCAAAAACCATTTCATGGTACGAAGAGTTTCCGAAAATAAGCACGAATTACTCTCACAGCGAAAGGCAACTCCGGTTGATTCTTGCGTACTAAAACGTTACAGTGGGTTTTTAAACGCCCTTAATGATTATTGAATAGTAAGGCTTACGAGTGTATTGGAGAGTAGGTTATGGAGTTGATGTTTCATAAATCCAGGATGCGTTTTGGATTTACCTTGGTGGAGTTATTGGTTGTTATTGCCATTATTGGCATCTTGGTTGGACTGCTGCTTCCAGCGGTCCAATCGGCTCGAGCAGCGGCACGCCGCATGCAATGTAGTAACAATGTAAAGCAAATTGCTTTAGCTGCTCATAACTTTGAAAGTGCGTACCGGTCCTTTCCGGCTTGGGTGCAGGCTCGCGGTCCGTTGGTAGGGCCAACTGGTGTTCGCCCTACTTTGTTCGCGTCGGGGCATTTTCAGATATTGCCTTACTTGGAGCAGACAGCAATTTTCGATCGCGCGAACGGTATTAGTTTTGAAGTTCGTACAGAAAAAGTCACTTCGTTTGCGTGTCCGGACGACGTGACGTTGAACGCCGGTGGTTTTGCTGGCCGCGCACTTTCTAACAATGCCCCAAGAACTTCGGTAAATGGAATTCCATACGGTGGGACCACGTATGCAATTAATGCCCAAGCCTGTGCGGCTCGATATGAAAACGGGCATCCGACAGGTTTAGCCGGACGGTTTGCAACGATTACGGATGGCTTGAGCAACACGGTCTTGATCGTCGAACGGCAGGCGGCCTGTTATGGTCATGAGTACCCGACTCGTGGCGTAACCCCCAACTTGGGTACGGGTTCTTTCACGTTCAGTATCTGGGCCCGAGGTGGACGTAATGGCACTCATAGCAATTGGGCGGATGGAGCACCAGGTGCCGCGGATCTAACGGCCATCAATGGGACCGCAACGGAAGTGTATGCGGGATATACTTGGTGGGATTCTCCTGTTTTCAACGCTACATTGAGAAATCCAGCCAATTTCCCAGCAGGGCCTGGTCCTCGGACAGCGCCTACCTTCCGCAATCCATTTAACGGCGTGCCGAATCCAGGTGGAATCCAAAGCGGACCAATTCGCGAAGGAGGGTGCGATTGGCGCCGTCCGCAAGCAATGCACGCCGGAGTTATGATGGCAGGTTTGTCCGATGGAAGCGTACGAGCAGTCAGTGCTTCGATCAACAGCGTTACATTCGACCGTGTTTGCATGCCTGCCGATGGCAATGTGAATGGCCAAGACTGGGAAGAGTAACGAGTCCGTTGCATAACTACCTTAGTTCCTGCGGGCTGGATGAGAGTCATTCAGCCCGCAGCGTTCGGTTTTACGTTTTTGTTTTCTGGATCATATTCTCATGAGAAGTTTGTTGCATGTAATAGCATTGGGTTTTTTTTCGGTGATACTGTCTGGATGTGGTGGTGTTGAACCGATGGCTCAAGTTTCTGGAACCGTTACCTTCAAAGGCAAGCCTATTCCGGCCGGGAATGTGATGTTCACGCCCGACGTGAGTTTGTCTGGCGGACAGGTAAGAATGTTCATGGTGAAAGATGGGGCTTACGATTCGTCGAAGGACCCAAGCCCTGGCTTAAAGCCGGGCAAATACGAGGTCACGGTCTTGGGGTATGATGGAAATCAAATTCCCAATTTTTTCCAAGGGAAGCAGATATTCAATGCAGTCACTGAGCCCATGACGGTTGCCCCTGGAGAGTCCAAAAAGACTTTGTCGTACCGGATTCTGCAGGAGTTAATGTGAAGATTTTTGAAACGGGAGATTTTTGATGTCAGCTCTGCTGCTAATTAAAAATCTTTCCGAGGATTTTCTCGCCCTAGACGATAGTCAATTTTTTCGATTTTTGGCATGACATACACTTCGTTGATTAGCTGGTTGATATTGGGCACGGTTGTTTTCGGTGCTGACAGCCTTGAATACAACCGCGATGTTCGTCCGATCCTGGCCGAAAACTGTTTTGCCTGTCATGGATTTGATAAAGCAAAACGCGAAGCTGGCTTGCGTCTCGATACCATGGAGGGCGCTGTCGAGAAGCTTGATTCCGGACAGGTGGCGATTCAACCGGGCAAGCCGGACGAAAGCGAACTGATCCTTCGGATTCTTGCCACCGACGACTCGGTTATGCCTCCTCATGAGACGGGCAAGACGCTGACGGAAGTTCAGAAAGATGTCTTGCGAAAATGGGTTTCGCAGGGTGCTCGATACGACAAGCATTGGGCCTTTATTGCACCTCAGAAAACGGCAATTCCAGAAACGACCTTGGCCAAGGCTAACGCAACGACCAATCCGATCGACAGTTTCATCTTGGCGAAGCTTGAAGCAGAAAACCTGTTGCCTACAGCACTCGCAGATCCGATTACCTTGATCCGCAGGTTGAATCTGGACTTGATTGGATTGCCACCGACCGTTTCGGAGGTGGATGACTTTGTCCTTGCATTTCAACATGACCCAGAATCCGCTCGTAGCCAGCTTGTGGATCGACTTTTACGCAGCCCAAACTACGGCGAACGATGGGGGCGATGGTGGCTCGATCAAGCTCGTTACGCAGATAGCAACGGCTATTCCGTCGATGCGCCACGTCAAATCTGGAAGTACCGCGATTGGGTTATCGATGCACTGAATCGGGATTTGCCCTTTGATCAGTTTACGATCGAGCAATTGGCGGGCGATCTGTTGCCTGACGCGACGGAATCGCAGCAAGTGGCAACGGGTTTTCATCGCAACACGCAAATCAATCAAGAAGGGGGGATCGATCCAGAGCAGTTTCGGATCGACAGTGTTTTTGATCGCGTCGCGACAACAGGTACGGTGTGGCTAGGCTTGACGATCGGCTGCGCTCAGTGCCACGACCACAAATTCGACCCGATTGAACAGAAAGAGTATTACCGTCTATTCGCGTTCTTCAACAATCAAGAGGAACCGCAGCTTACGATTCATAAACCGGAGGTGAACGCACCGCGATTGATTTCGGAACAAAAAGAATTAGAAGCAACCTCTGCGGATATCGTGCGCCAAGCAACCGATGCGATCGCACTGTGGGAACAGTCTTTAACGGAGGAGCAAACCAAATCGCTTTCGAAAGAGATTCAGCAACTGCTGTCGGGTGATAAATCGAAACGCAATGCCGGCCAAATGAAAAGCCTGTACGCCATTGGCCCCGGAGTTACCGATGAGCAGTTTTTGACGATTCAGAATCGTCTCAAAGAAATCAGCAGCGTGCTAGCCGAAGGCGTCAGCACGATGGTCATGAAAGAGCGCGCAACACCTCGCAAGACAAATGTTTTCATTCAGGGGGACTTCACTCGTCCGGCGGAAGAGGTCACCTGTGGAACGCCAGCGATTTTGCCACCCCTAACAACGAGCGCGGGCAACTTGAATCGGCTGGATCTGGCGAAATGGATTGTAGCCCCGAATAACCCATTGACTGCGCGAGTTATCGTGAATCGAGTTTGGCAGCACTACTTTGGACGCGGGCTGGTCGAAACCGAGAATGATTTTGGTTTGCAAGGGACATCGCCAACCCATCCTGAATTACTGGACTGGTTGGCTGTACATTTTGTCGAACAGGGATGGAGTCTTAAAGAGTTGCACCGTTTGATCGTGCACTCAAAAACCTACCAACAACAGTCGGTCGAACGTGCTGAACTGACGGAAAAGGATCGCGGCAACTATTGGCTCGCAAGACAAAGGCGATTGCGATTGGAGGGCGAAATCGTGCGCGATGTGGAGCTGGCTGCGTGTGGACTTTTGTCGTCGAAGATCGGTGGGCCACCTGTTTTTCCACCTATTCCCGATGGCGTCATGAGCCAAGGCCAGGTCAAACGCGAATGGAAGGTCAGCAAAGGCGAAGATCGATACCGTCGAGGTCTCTATACCTTTGTTTATCGGGCGACTCCGCCGCCGTCGCTGAATGTCTTCGACGCACCCGATGGCTATAGTACGTGCACGCGGCGTCCCCGCAGCAACACCCCGCTTCAAGCCTTGACGCTCATGAACGATGCAGGCTTTTTTGAGTTTGCAGGGGCTTTGGAAAAGATCATTCAGACGGAAGGTTTGGATGTCGCCTTTCGACGATGCGTATCACGACCGCCGACTCAAGAAGAACTTGAAATCCTTCGAAGTCTTGATTCCTTAAGTGCGGCTCGTGCGTTGCTCAATTTAGACGAAACCGTTACCCGCGAATAAAGTTTTCAAGCTGACTATGGCTAACGCAACCTACCTACAACAGCAAACGCGGCGTCACTTTTTCCAGCAGTGCGGAATTGGAGTCGGTTCGATCGCCCTGGCCGACTTGATGGCAGCCTCCATGCAGGGCTCAGGAACTGAAACTGCCGGCAATCCACTTGCCCCCAAGCCGACTCATTTCCCCGCTCGGGCGAAGCGAGTCATTTTCATGTTCATGGCAGGCGGGCCTTCGCAGCTGGATTTGTTTGACCACAAGCCGATGCTGAATCAGCTGAATGGTCAGCCCATCCCGCAAAGTTATCTGGAGGGAAAACGTTTTGCGTTTATGGACAGCAGCCATCGCATCAACTTGTTGGGCTCTCGCAGGTCCTTTCAACAATATGGACAAAGCGGTGCTTGGGTTAGCGACCTGTTACCTTACACGGCAAAAATTGTCGATGAGTTGACCTTCATTCGGACTTGCAAGACCGACCTATTCAATCATGCCCCTGCCAAACTGTTTATGAACACCGGCACAGGGCAATTCGGACGCCCGAGCATGGGGGCTTGGTTGACCTACGGTTTGGGCAGTGAATGCAAAGACTTGCCTGGGTTTGTGGTTCTTCAAAGCGGCCCACGTGGCCCACGCGGTGGATCTGTCTTGTGGGGAAGCGGCATGCTTCCCACAACATACCAAGGCGTACCGCTTCGCAACCAAGGCGAACCCATTCTTAATCTCACCACCCCTGATTCCATATCCAATGCGCAGCAAGTCCAAGTTTTGGATGCGGTTCGTAAACTGAACGCAAGGCGACTTGCTGATACAGGTGACGAAGAGATCGCGACTCGCATCAACGCGTACGAAATGGCGTATCGAATGCAAAGCAGTGCGCCGGAGCTGATGGACACCAATCAAGAGAGCCGAGAAACCCTCGATCTTTACGGCATTAAGGATCCCAAGGAAACGAGCTTCGCCCGAAATTGTCTTCTGGCTCGTAGATTGGTGGAGCGTGGTGTGCGGTTTGTTCAGCTGTATCACACGAATTGGGACCATCACGGTGGGCCAAATGAGAATCTTGAAGAGCATCTGCCTTCCATTAGCCGTGAGATTGATCAATCGGGGGCTGCGTTAGTGATGGATCTCAAGCAACGCGGGTTGCTGGAAGATACTATTGTGATTTGGGGTGGTGAATTTGGGCGTACCCCGATGGGCGAAGTTCGTGAATCGACCGGACGCAACCACCATATTGATGCATTTACGATGTGGTTCGCTGGCGGCGGCTTCAAACCGGGTACGATTTTTGGCGAAACCGATGAGTTTGGTTTCGGACCCGTTGATCATTCTGTCCACGTTCGAGACATCCATGCTACGCTTCTGCATCAGTTGGGGCTCAACCACGAACGCTTGACGATTCGCTCGCAAGGATTGGATTTTCGATTGACCGGCGTGCAGCCTGCGAAAATCATCAACGAGGTTCTTGCATAAACGGGTAGGCGACGGGGCCTTGTTCGCTATCCTGGTAAGATGATTTTGGTCGCCTGCTCGGCGACCCTACATCCGATTGATTTTAAATGCCCCGAAAAGTGGAACAAGAACATGCTCTTGCGGTTGAATCCCAAGTCTCTTGCTGGCGCAATGCTATTTTGTGCCTTGGTTACCAGTGTCCTCCCGTTTTTGGGGGCTCAGGAGGTTCGATACCAGCTTGGAAAACAGGTGATTGCTTTCGAATCGGATTTTGAGCGTGGGCATCAAGATCTTACGATTCGTGAGAAAGTCATACCGAGTTTGCAGTCAGCCGTCCAATCGTTCTTTCAGCTGTCCCTTTCCGACGCAGAGAAGTTCGTGGATGCCGCTCGAATCGAATTGATTTCTCCGGAGGAACAAGACTTCGCGAAGGCGTTGATCTCGGTGCGACTTGCTCCCAAGTCGCGTTGGTTTGACAGTTCAAAGGTCGAGATCGATTGGACTTTAAACGAGAGCTACAACGCAGATGAGTCTGTCGCGATGCCCGTGCAACTTCAATTGACTTGGAGGAATTCTTCCGGGGACGATTCCAAGCCCAGCTTCGCGACTGAGCATAACATTAAAAGCTTCCCGTTGGATTTTCGTCAAACGGTTCAAGCTGGCAAAGTCGCTGAACAAGATGTTAGGGTGGAAGCCAAGTTGGTCGGAAACCACAAGGAGCTTACCATGCCTTGGCAGATGATCTCGTTCAGCGATGATCGAGATCAGCGTCTTCTTGCTGCCACAGAACAATTGAAGGCAATTCCGAAGGAGCCTCGCAGCAATTTGCGACAATCCCTAGAGTTGAATCTCAAGCTGCTGCGCGATTTGGCTCGGGGACGTGTTCAAGAGACCGATTACCCTGCGCATGCGATTCTGGTCCAATCGGAGAGATGGCTCAAGCAAGCTCAGGCAAACGAACCCGCGATCGATCTGTCGCGAGCTGGGCAATACTGGCTCGACTTCTCCAAGGTCGGAAAGTCGGGTGTGGTTCGCATCCAGGTGCCAAGGGATTCGGATGCATCCAAGCCATTCAAAGTTTTGGTCGCATATCACGGTGCTGGTGGAAGCGAGAACATGTTCTTCGATTCCTACGGAGCAGGGAGGTTGGCAACCTTGGCACGCGAGGCAGGGTATGTGCTTGTGGCTCCGCGTCAGCCGTTGCTCTCTGGAATGTTACCGCTCCAAGAACTATTGGATTCCCTTGCGGAATCTTTGCCTATCGATCGGAAACGAGTTGATCTGATCGGGCATTCGATGGGGGCGGGGCAGCTGATCCAGCAAGTGGAACAGAATCCAGGGGTTGCGAGGTCGTGCGCGATTCTGGGTGGGGGGCGAGGTATCACGAAACCAGTTGCCTGGGCCAAAATGCCGGTCTTCGCTGCTACGGGCGATGTGGACTTTGGGAAGCGCGGTGTTCTTGCGTTCTCCGAATCGGCCTCGCAAGCGGGCGCGGTGGTCGACGAAAGGATCTATGAAAACGTGGAACACTTGGCCATTGTCCAAGTGTCATTGGCGGATATCTTCGACTGGTTTCAAAAGGTCGACTAAGCTTGGAAAGGATTACCCTCGAAGAGCCTCGAGTGGCTTAAACCGCATGGCAGACAAAGCGGGTATCAGTCCACCGACGAAGCCCATGAGCATGCTCAGGGTTAAGCCGATTCCGAGGACGCCCCAGTCGACAACCACTCGGAATACGACAGCCTTGCCCCCTGGGCCAGCCCCACCGCCGATGATGCTGGTCGCTTGGAGACCATTGCACATGTATCCCAAAACGCAACCGATGAGTCCGCCCAACAGCGCGATGAGCAACGATTCCGTCAAGAAGCTAACCAAGATCCGCCATCGGCTGAATCCCAGTAATCGCAACATTCCGATATCTTTGACTCGTTGGCTGATGGCTGCAAACATCGTATTCATAACACCCATCACTCCCCCAAAGCCCATCACGGTGGCAACCAAGATCGTACCGATCAACAATTGCACGCTGGTTTGGCTTTGCGACTTGTAGTAATTGGTTTCAGTGAACGCGTTGACTTGAGTTTTCTCGTACTTGAAATCCTTATCCTTGCCCATAAAAAAGTCTTCTAACTTTTGGGCCTGCTGTGCGTCGGTCGCTCGTAAAACCAAAGTCGTGTAGTTGGACTTACCCAAAAGAGGTCCAATGACGCTTTGCTTGGACCACACTTCGGAATCGAACGTTGTTCCCTCGGTTTTCATAATACCGGTCACGACCAGTTCACGCGTGTCCAGAGGAATGGTGTCGCCCACTTCAAGTTGCTCGGGATTCCTAGCCTCTGCTCGCGAAGCGGCGGAGCGGTCACCTGCCAGTTGTCTTGCAATCCCTTGGCCAAGAACGACTTCGACCAATGGTGGTTTGTTGGGATCCGCGTCAGGCCGCACGCCAGCGGCGGAGAACCACTCGCCCCCTGGAAGCAAATCGAAATCATGCACTTGGGCGGAGGCTACCGGATCGAACAGACCACGCACTTGCAGTAAGCGACGGGTCGGACTGCCTGGCACGGGTTCGGCAATGGGTAGGCTTAAAACCAGATAGGACTCGCGGCTACAGAGCGGTTCGTCGTTCCTTCGTTCGACCCCCTCTTGCTGAGCGATATCGCCCATGCTTTCGAAAGCCAGATTGCTAACAGCCTCTTCGGTAGAACCTTGTGACAAAACAATCACATTGGCTGGATTGCCCGTCGCTTGCGCCAAACGCTTGAGTCCATTGATGAATCCCATTAGGCCGGTGAGCACCCCTGTCACGAGAATAAACGCGACGGAAGTTAGCAGGGTGGTTCGATAACGGACAATCAGGTTTCGCAGGTTGTAGCCAATAGGGATCTTAGCAAAGTAGACAATAAGGAGCATCAAGCCGAAGAAGCCGAAGGATGCTGGGATAAGAAGCCAGGCGTTGTCGAGCGTAACGAAATACAAAAAGAAGGTAATCACAAATGCCGTTACCAGGATGAACAGCAACATGATCCCCAGGACCTTCATGATTGCCAGGATTCCATCGACAATTCGTTTAGGCAATTGCGATTGTACGCGTTGCTGAGGTACTGCGTCTTCCATAACTTATGCCACCTTTGAAAATACGTCGACCACTTTGATCGAGCGTGTCGAGAGGGCTGGCAAGATACTGCCAGCAAAGGATGTAATGAAGCCGATCGCGGCCCCCCACCACAACGCTCCGTCGAGCACAGGAAAGCTAGAGAAGAAAGCGATTTGAAATGGAATACCACCGATCACTCGATTCACGATGTAGTAGGTGCCTATGGAGCTAATCGCACCTGCAACCACACCTAACAGAATCGCTTCGCCCAACACAAGAAAGATAATCTGATTGGGTTGAAAGCCGATGACCTTGAGTACAGCCATCTCTTTGCGACGTTCACGCACGCTGATGCTGATCGCATTGGAAATGACCACAGTCAGCGTGATGATGATCGCTGGGGCAAGCAAATAGCGGAGAATCATAAGCAAATCTTTGTAGGCGGCTAAGAAGTTCGATACGCCCGAGGAGGCTGTTTCGATCTTGACAGGTGGGGCCGCAAACATGGGCGAGTTGTCAATTTGGCCGCTCATTTTGGTGAACGTATCTTTGGTCGGTACTTTGACCCAAACCAAGTTCAATGTCTTTTCAGCGAGAGGATGGGGCTTTCCCTTGCTGGCCTTGTAGGCATCCAACGATGCATTCAGATAGTCGCGATTGATGCAGGTGTTGTTGTCGTAACGTCCTGGTGGGAAGGTTCCCACGATCTCGCATTCCAGTTCCAGGTCGCGGTAATTGATTCCAAAAACTTTGATGCGATCCCCCACTTTCTTTTCGATGGCGGCCAATCTTTTTTGACCAACGATAATCCCTTGGCGATTTGATTCCATCGCTTTGATGGCCTTGTCCAATTCCGCCTTGGGGCCAGGTTGAAGCGAGTCCAATTCGTCCATCATGGTCAGTAGCTTTTTGGGTTCCATGCAAAAGGCGAAGATGAAGGTGCTGAAGCCGATGTTGGTCTTGTCCACACTGCCAATGAAAAATTGCCAAGTCATGGAGTCCATAGGCTTCACATCGGACTCCTCTCGAGCGGCTCCGTTTTCCAAAGTGTTGGCATACGAAAATGGAAGCTGGCTTGGGATGCTCCATTTTTCGGTAACGATCCCCTTAAAGTTCGCGGACTTTTCGGAGGTTGCCATATCCAGGAAGCCCAGGATGGACCAAATCAGGGTAATAACAAAAACCAAAACCATCACACCGGCGCTGGTCAGCATGGACCGAACCAGATTGCGACGTAGGTTCTTAAAAATCAACATCATGAATTTCATAGTGGGTCTCCTAACCGGCTTCGTAGAGTTCTTCGTCGGGTTGGTCGACCAGTCGACCTTTATCCAGATGCTGGATGCGATCCGCGCGACGGGCGGCTCGCAAATCGTGAGTCACCATGAGAATCGTTTTGTTCAGAGATCGCTGCAGAGTCCCGAGCAAATCTAAAATCTCGTGAGCCGACTTGGCGTCCAAGTCCCCGGTCGGTTCGTCGGCCACGATCAAGGTCGGGTCCGTAACAATAGCTCGCGCGATACCCACCCGTTGTTGTTGTCCGCCCGAGAGTTGACTGGGCAAGTGCGAGTTACGGTCATTCAGTCCCACAAGTTCCAACGCGGTCATGACTTGTTCGCGCCGCTTTCTCGCACTGAGCGGTAGAAGCAACAAAGGCAGTTCCACATTTTCGAACGCCGAAAGAACAGGCAGCAGATGATAAAACTGGAACACGAACCCAACATGCTCGTTGCGCCAACGCGCCAGTTGCGATTCGTTCATGGTCGATACGCATCGGTCGCCGACCCAGATCTCGCCTTCGCTGGGAGTGTCCAGTCCGGCGATCAGATTGAGCAACGTTGTTTTGCCGGAACCGCTAGGTCCCATCAAAGCCAGGAACTGGCCCTCTGGCACATCGAGGTCCAAATCGTTTAGGACATTCACACGTTCGGCACCTCGTTTGAAGTATCGGGACACATGCGAAACTCGAACAATTGGTTTGGAGGTCACTCGTTAGGCACCTTGAACATGGAGGGGGGATAAATTGCGGCCGAGGCGAAATCATTGGAAGGATTCGCTTACTCGACATCAATCCATTTTGGATGAAATCTATTTCTCTGGGGAGCTGAAGAACACGACAATTGCGCTCATTTCGGGCTTCAAGTACGCGCCTTGTTCTTCTTCGGGAACTCGAACTGCAACGCGAACCGGCACTGCCCCTTTGGCTCGGTCTGCGATGGGCATCAGACGCGACACGGTTCCTTGGTACACTCGTTTCGGATAGGCCTCCGATCGAACTTCGCACAATTGCCCAGCGAATACTTTGGAGACATCACGTTCTTGAATGTTCAAGTCGATCTCCAGGTCGGAAAGGTCTGCGATATCGCAAACGCTGGTCGATCCACTGAAAGCAACGGGATTAACTAGATTCCCTTGCTCTGCATTCTTTTTCAGGATGGTGCCAGAAATGGGAGCTCGAAGAGTGCAATTATCCAGTCGCCATTCGGACTTGATCAGATTGGCTTCCGATTGAATGATAGCTGCCTTGGCCATCTCAATCCGTTCTTTACGAGGCCCTTCCTTCATCATGTCCAGCGATTGGCGAAGCTTTTCGACTCGCTTACGGGTGCTGAAGAAACTGCTTTGAGCCTGTTCGAATTCCGTCATCGAGATCGAGTTGGATTTAATGGCCTCTTTCAAGCGTTTGTATTGCGACTCCAGTTGAACCACCAATTCTTCTTGTTCTTGCAGGTCGGCAGTGGCGCCCGCAATTTCTTGCGGTCGAGCACCTGTTTCCAGTTCCGAAAGTTCAGCCTTGTTTCGCATCAGGATGCCACGCATTTGTTCGACGTCGGCTTGGTATTCTGTCCCTTCGACCTCTGCGAGAACATCCCCTTTGATCACGCGGCGACCTTCTTCAATGTTCAGGCTGACAATGCGTCCACTCACTTGAGGACTCACCAGGACTTGGTGTTTGGCGATGACGTACCCTCGAGATTCAAGAGCAATGGGGTTGGACGTACCACTAGGTGCTTCGGTGCCTGATGAGGGAGCGGGCGATTTGGTTGGCGTAGTTGCGGTAGTAGGCGCAGGTTTCGTGGAAACGTTCGCGGCAGGGGTGGGGGGAGTGTCGGCGCTTTTTGGCTCGTCCGTGGGCCGAGTGAAACCAACCAAGGAAGCGATTTTATCGTCGCGATAGGCGAGCCAAGTGCAAACGATGCCAAGAGCAATCACCAGAAGCCAGGGAATCCAGCCTCCAGACCGTTGGTTATCCAAGCGATCTTCTTTTGCAATTTTTAACGAGCGAACTCGGGCATCCAGCGACAGAGTCGCGTCCCGGCCAGGTGCTTTTTCGCCAGCGGGAGGTAAGGGGGTACTTTGAGAACTCACGCGAAATCCCAGTCAATAACAGATTCAATCGAAAAACAAACTTGCCCTAGTGTAGTGCCTAGGGGGGGAATCTGATACCTCAAGATTCAACCAGACTGAGCAGTTAGGTTTATTATCGACCATTTTGGGACCGCGACTGAAGGTACGTCGGGAGCTTGCCCCAGACGGCGGTCGGGACCGGCAAAAGCAATCAGTGGGTGGCACCGTTTAGTACCGCAAAGGCAATCCATTGCCTGATGTCTCAACATCGCAAACGCGCAAAAGGGACCTCGTAGCCTTTTATTCTTCCAACTAGCTTTCCCCTAACACAACCCATTACCCCTTAACACAAACGAGTCAGAAAGAGCATCATCCGCCGAACACAATGGACATTAGACAAGGACAAGACCTAACCCAACCGCGCCAAGCACCGATACCAAATGACACTGACGTTTCGCTAGGACAGATCGCGAGAGCGATCTTAGAAACATCAGACGCGTCGCCCTAAAGAATGTGCCAGCGTAGAACGGAAAGGCGGTTTGCAGCTCAACGAAGCACAATGCAAGCCGCAACCAGATCGGACTCAACATCGCTCAAGATGTTTGAACCGTGCATGGATAACTGAGAGAATGCAACCTGCATCGCAGGCCTAAAAGAGTGAAATGCATTCACACCTCGAATAGTCGGCTAATCAACCATCCTTGACTACAGAAATTGCGTTTCAACGGAAGCGATTCCAGTCGGAGCTCACCCAAGCAACGCCACCGGTGCCGACCGCTGCGCCGATTCGTTATTCGCCACGTTAGGTGAGCGAATAACGAATAGTATCCGCGGTCGGCACCTAGAAAGCGAACAAAAAAATGTAGGCCCAAAACAAATTGAAAAACAGTGGCGACGGTCACTTGCCAAACCCAGGACTTCATAGTCGGCACCGTTCACCCGGCCGCGGCGAACGATATTGATTTCAAAACCCGCGCGGCCCGCGGCTCGGTGTGCATCGGTTTGTTATCCAGCTCCTTCGTTAGTAGAAGTCTTCATCTGGATGTGATCGTCGATATTCCTGTGCCTCACGGTTGGCAGATTCGTGTCTAGAAAGTGAGAGTTGATTGTACGCCCAAAATCGCACTTCGCGGTTTGGGTGCGACAGTTGTTGAACAAGCAGTGGAATGTGTTCAGGCAAATCCGCATCACCGATCAGTTCCACTAGCTTAGCCCGCATTTCGGGATCGACTTCGGATTGAAGGAGGCCAACAATCTGCGGGGCGTATCGAATTAGATTGTCGCCTTGCAGAGAATGGTAGCCGTCTTCGTATGTCATCGGATCGGTGCTCCGAAGCATTGTGATCGACTCATCGAACTGCTCTGGTGTCATCGAACCTCTGCTGGATAACGATAAATTCTCCCCAGAGTCATTTGGGGGGAACAGGATTCTAACACGGGTCAGTTGAGGAAAAAAGGTTTTCCCACGTAGCTGAGCTACGTTAAATACCGCGACAAAAAACCGCAAGTCCGTTTAGGGGGAATGCTGGCAAATGTTAAGAAAGTCGCCCAAAATCTTCTCCTGCGAAGTTCGTTTCTTCAGCCATTTTCGATTCGTGAAACCGGACTCGGTTCGCTATCAATCGGTGGGAGGTCTGCGGCAGTCGAGTTAGGGCCGGGATCCGTTAGGCACAACTGACAAAAGCTAAACTAGTAGGCACTTTCCATGCGCCGCTTCGGACGGCACGGCGGAGCGTGCCTGCTACTTTTGGCGGCTGTGCCCAGTGGACGACCTCTAGGCTTCTTCCCGATGTCATCCAATGGATACCAAGCCGTCTTACTGAGTTCTCTTTTTTGCCCGCCGAACTTTGCCCGCCGAACAACGAGGTTACCGAAACTGCTTGCAGTATTCGTAAACGGCCATGGTGGTTGCCGTCGCCACGTTGTAGCTGAATGGGCGTCCGTAAACCGGTATCTCCACCACGTGATCCAGTCGGTCCAATTCGTCTTGGGTAAGCCCTTCTCGTTCGGCTCCGATGACCAGCGCAGTGCGATGCTCGAAAGAAAAATCATAAAGGCAATTGGAATTGGTGGTCTGTTCCAGTCCTACCCTGGAATACCCTTCTTCTTTGAGTTGTTCAAGAACAGGTGCGAGCGATCTTCTCTGGACAATTTCGACCGCATCGATTGCATCCCGAGCGATTTCTCGATCCACTTTGCCCGGCCCGCATTGGATGATTTTGGGAACCCCGGCGCATCCAGCTAGCCGAACGATTCGGCTGAGATTGACATTGCTGCGCATGGGGGCCAAAACGATCAGCAATTCTCTGGGTTGAATGGGTACCGTGGGTGGCTTGTGCCGTATATGTTCGAATCGATGCATGGTCCTTGCTTTCGCCTTTGCTTATCCCAGCAGAATCGAGAACTCCCCTCCTCGGCGGCTCGATTGTGGTGTATTTTGGGCCTCAGAGTACTCTGCGTTTTCCATTTTGTCTTGCCAAATCAACATGTTCCTTTCAAAAGCTGCTGTCATAGGGACTGGATTTATAGGTCCGGTTCACATCGAAGGATTGCTTCGTGCGGGCGTTGGCGTTCAAGGAGTTCTAGGGTCCAATTTCGCCAAATCCCAGGCCACCCAAGCCAAATTTGGACTCCCCCGAGCGTACGCTGACTTAGACGAATTGCTTGCAGATCCGGAGGTGAATGTCGTCCATATCACCAGCCCCAATCGGTACCATTTCGAACAAACGATTCGATGTATGGACGCGGGAAAGCACGTTCTGTGCGAAAAGCCTTTGGCGATGAACTCGACCGAAAGCGCCGAGCTTGTTCGACGCGCTCGGCTGGCCAAAACGCTAACTGGCGTCAACTACAACGTGCGTTTCTACCCACTGTGCATCGAAGCTGCAACGCGCGTTCAACAAGGTTTATTGGGAGAGATTTTTCACATCACGGGCAGCTACACCCAAGATTGGTTGCATCAAGATTCGGACTTCAATTGGCGAGTGCTTGCGTCCGAAGGAGGCCCGCTACGTGCCTTGGCCGATATTGGAACTCATTGGCTGGACTTGGTCCAATCCATTAGCTCGCTCGACATCCATTCTGTTTGCGCCGATCTGCATACGGTTTTTCCGATCCGAAAACGACCTGTGGGGACCACCGAGACATTCACCAGCAAGCTCAGCACGGCCCCAAAGCAAGGTGTTGAGGTCCCTATCGACACCGAAGATTTCGGGAGCGTGTTGTTTCGATTCGGCAATGGTGCTCGAGGGGTCATGCATGTGTCGCAGGTGATGGCTGGCCATAAGAATTCGATTCGATGGGAAATAGCTGGCTCCCAGCAAAGTATGTCTTGGAACAGCCAGCACCCGGACGAGCTTCAATTGGGCAATCGCGACACCGCCAATCAAACACTGCTACGCGACCCTGGGCTGCTGTCGGAACCCGCTCGGTCGCATGCTCAGTATCCTGGCGGACACAATGAAGGCTTCCCCGACACGTTCAAACAATTGTTCCGAGCGTTCTATCAAGCGATCGAGTATCCAACGGAGCAATCGGGATCCGCAAACGTTTCGCGCTTAGCGGCCTATCCAACCTTTGAGGATGGGCATCGTGAGATCTTGCTTTGCGAAGCTATCCTCCAGAGCGCGACGGAGCGCAGATGGGTCGACCTGTAAGCAATGGCACTGAATGACACGACCTTAATTGGTCTCTTGAATCACGAAAAGCAGAATGTCCGTTCGGCGGCCTTAGAACTTCTGAGCAGTAGCTTCTCGAACGACAAGCGTTGGCTGCCCAAAATTTTTGAGGCGTGGGATCTGTACGGAGTCAGTGAAGCATTCCCAGAGTTTCCGTTGTTGACCTACTTCTCCATTCCCGCCGAATTCGTTGGGGAGTGCATTGAACGAGCCGGCAAGATGGTGACCGGTCGCGAGCTGACGGATCGCACTTGCCGATGCGCTGGCAAGCTCATCGAAGCCGTATCGGTTTCGGCACCTGTGACCTTTGCCCCGCATATTGCAGCCATTCGCCAGTTGAAGCAAACATCGAAGATTTTTTTTCGTGTGAGCGATCAGAAGATGCAAGCCCGTTGCGAATGGATTGATCGCGATTTTCCTGACTTGGCAGAGACTTTGTCGAGCAATCCCGGAAGCATTGGAAATCTTTATGAAGTCTTAGAGAGCCAGTTTCTTCAAGGGCGCATCGATGACATTTTGAAAGAGGGGCTCGTGGCTCTTCAGACCAGCGGCCAAGAACGCTCTGCGGAACAAGTGTCGCTGGCGTGTCTTGAGCTGAGCAGTCGATATCGGCTGATCGGTTACGAAGCCTATTTTGTTGAGCTGATCGATCACATGGATGCCATGATTGCGGACACTGCCGCCATTAGCTTAGCTCGATGCCGGACCGATACCACGCTATCTTTGATTGCGGACCGATTTTCCGACTACTCCAAATCGGGCCAGCTTCGTTCCATCGATGTGTTACGACGAGGGCGATTGCCAAAAACCTCGGAATTGCTGCGCTTTCTGCGACCGCACGGTCGCGGGCATGAAGTGCAGAACGCTTTGGTCGCATCGGAGATTCTTCAGTTTGACTTTACAGCGCTCGAAGATTGGCTTGAGTCGTTGGTGATTGTAGAAGATTCGATCTTCTCGCGGCTGAGAAGCCAGTTGGCGGTGATTGAGCCGTTGGCGGAGACCTTGCCTGAATCCGATAAAGAACGCACTTTGCAGCTCCTTCGTTCCCGGTCCAAGGAATAGGTTCCTACTGATGCCACGTATCTTGTTGGCGATCGAGTCCACGTGCGATGAGACTGCGGCAGCGGTCATTACGGATGATGGCATCGTGCTGGGCGAATGCATTGCGACTCAAACGGAGCTTCATGAAAGATTCCAGGGCGTGGTTCCTGAGATTGCGGCCCGCGCCCATCTCGAACGTATCTTGCCTGTAATCGATCAAGCATTAAAACAATCAGGGGTTGCTCCATGCGATTTGGAAGCGATCGCGGTGGCCACTCATCCTGGCTTGCCTGGGTCCTTGCTGGTTGGGCTTTCGGCTGCCAAGGGGCTGGCGCTGGCATGGAACAAGCCGCTGGTGGGAATCAATCATGTCCAGGCACACATTTATGCGTGCGGTATTGGCAAACCCGAAAGCATTTTTCCTTGCGTTGGGTTTGTGGTCAGCGGTGGGCATACCAGTTTGTACCATTGCGAGTCACCGGCTCAATGGACTTACATTTCTGGAACGATCGACGATGCGGCAGGGGAGGCATTCGATAAGGTCGCGGTCATGCTTGGTTTGCCGTTTCCAGGCGGCCCGCAACTTTCGAAGCTAGCAGAAAAGGGAGATCCCAAGGCGATCGCGTTCCCCCGGCCGATGCTGGATGACAAGAAACGACTGGACTTCAGTTTTTCGGGATTGAAGACGGCGGTTCGCTATCGGATTGCGGGTGTTGGTAAACACACTTGGGGGCCATCGGAGCTGCCCGATCAAGTGCGAGCGGACATTGCGGCTTCGTTCCAGCAAGCGATCTTAGATTGTTTGATCGGCAAAAGTGTGCAGGCATGCAAGCAGGTTTCGGTGAACAGGCTGTGCGTTGGGGGCGGAGTCGCGTCGAATCGTTCTTTTCGAGAACAATTGGCAGTCGCATGCCAGGGGCAGCAAATCGAACTACATATTGCACCAGCGGAACTGTGCACGGACAACGCGGTGATGGGGGCCTTGGCGTGGGAGAAAATTCACTTGGGTCAGTTCGATGATTTGGATTTGGATGCACAGCCGGGGCTGCTTCGAAGAAGATAGCGGTAGGAAAATCAAGGATTCGAGCTATATTGGCCGTTCTGGCCGATGAATCGCTCCTTCGCTCGAAAGTTCCCGTTGCATGCCGCAGATTACTATCCAAGACTTAACGATCAGCTATCGCGGGCCTCGCTTGCTCTCCGAGGTTTCTTGCAGAATCGATATGGGGGAACGCATCGGACTTCTCGGACGAAACGGATGTGGC
>Ga0247837_1000268_pt1 | contig 107186 bp, 123 predicted proteins | sample LaCtaG_2_FD_187115 | JGI IMG/M metagenome (GOLD analysis project Ga0247837, IMG submission 187115) | Freshwater microbial communities from meromictic Lake La Cruz, Castile-La Mancha, Spain - LaCruzMarch2015_14.5m | ecosystem: Environmental > Aquatic > Freshwater > Lake | place: Spain... | reverse complement strand
TTCTGATGCCGATTTGATAGCAGGAAGATGGCGTGGTGGAATGGGAGGTGCGTATAGATTAGTTACATATGATGGATATAATGATATTGCTGTCACAACAAATGATAATGGTATTGTATTATATACAAATAATGCAACAATGTTACCAAATTGGCAAGGGGTACCAGGAGCACCATGGTCTGGTGTAACAAATCTAAGTTTTTCAAATGGAGTATTAACAGTAATAAAAGGAGGGAGTTTAACAATGACAATGAATATAACATCAGGAAGTTGGTTTGGAATAGCTAGTAATGTTTTACAAGCAAGTTATTGTGATCAAAATGCACCATATATAACACCTACAACTCAACGTCCTATTACAACCCCACCTCCTACAACTCAACCTCCTACCACAACTCGACCTCCTAATTTTTTACCAACTCTACCAGCTAAAAGATGGAATATCCCTAATCAAGTTGTTATAAATTATCTTGAAAATGATATGTTTTCTGTCTCTAATTGGCCAACACCTATAAGAGCATCTACTAATAATAATATAGCGACATTTCAGACGGGAGTAACGGGAGTTCCAGGTACTTCTAGTTATACTCTAACATTTGGACCTAATCAAACCATAACTACATATCGACGTAGGACAGTCAATGCCAGAAATCCATTTACAAATACTCCTAATGAAACTGTGGTAAATTTGAATGGTCCATTTAATTTTACACTGATACCTCCTCCTAATTTTTTACCAACTCTACCAGCTAAAAGATGGAGTATCCCTGGTAGATTCGTTATAGGTTTTATTGGAAATAATAGTTTTACTATTAGTAATCAGGGTACGACACTAACAAATATTGGTAATAATCAAGCTACTTTTACAGGGAGAACAGGACCACTCGGTCCTGCTAATATTACTGTTACTCTAACATTTGGACCTAATCAAACTATAACTAGATATCAACAAACAGGTACTGTAGGCAATGCAGATTTGAATGGCCCATTTAATTTTACACTGATGTAGATAAATTAATGATGAAAAATAAATTAACAATACTGTATTTTTTATTTAAAAATTATTATATTTAAATATTAACTATTAGTATCTATTTTGATGTAAATTTACATCATAAAATTTTTCTTAACTTTAAATTTAGGTTAAGAAAAATATAATCAAAAATCTGGAGACTAGATGTTAAAACCATATCAATATAAAAATTATCTTTAGTTTTATGATTTTATTAAACTATTTAATCTTAGATTAATTAAAAAAAATTGAATTTATATCGAATTCTCTTATTAAATAATTTAAATATGAACGATAAAAAAGAAGAACAAATCCCATTTAGTATTGTATTTGTACTTGATAAATCTGGTTCAATGGAATCTATGGGAAAAGAACCTGTTGATGGTTTAAATAATTTTTATAAAGAACAAAATATGAATGGAAAATTTTTTTCAACTCTTGTATTTTTTAATGAAAAAACTGAATTTGTCCATGCGAATTTAGAAGGAGAAAATGTAAAAGAACTCGAATATAATGAATATAAACCGAATGGTATGACTGCATTATATGATGCAATTGGTCAAGCAATTGCAAAACAGGAATCTGTCAAAATGGAAAATGTAATTTTTGTAATTCTTACTGATGGTCATGAAAATGCATCAAAAGAATACAGTAAAACACAAATTAAAGATAAAATTATAAAATTAGAAAAAGAACATGGTTGGAAATTTATTTATCTTGGAGCAAATCAAGATGCTTTTTTAGTTGGACAATCAATAGGTATACAAACAAGTTGTGATTATCAATATACACAACAAGGTTGTCAAAATATATTTAGAGGTATTAGTGAAAATATATCCAGATGTGTATCACATTCAGTTCCTGTAGATAAGATTGAATTAACTACAAATAATTCATCTGTTTAATTATTCATTATATGTAGTTTTATATTAATTTTATACTATTTTGTATAAAATTAAATATGATTTCAAGTATGTTTATAATTTTAACCCCTGATATATTTTAGAAATTTTAAAAGTATGTATAATGTAGTTATATGAAAAAAAGAAAAAATCAAACGTTCGCACAATATCAATTTCATTTAAATTTTTATATCCAATAAATGATGTATGAAATCCTTCAACATCATTTAAAATATATCTTCTTCCTAGAGTATTTAATTTATTTCTAGACAAATCTAAAGTTTTTTCATATGATATAGGTTTATCGTCAATTGATATTACATATACAATATCATCTCCTTCTTCATCATCTTCGTCGTCATCTTCATCATCTTCATCGTCATCATCGTCATCATCGTCGTCATCATCATCATCGTCATCATCATCGTCATCATTATCATCGTCTTCTTCTTTATTTTGTTCTTCATTGTTAATATTTGTGTTATATTGTTCTTTATTTTGTTCTTCATCGTTAATATTTGTGTTATCTTGATTAGTATTAGATTCAGTTGTATTAGATTCAGTTGTATTAGATTCAGTTGTGTTAGATTCAGTTGTATTAGATTCAGTTGTGTTAGATTCAGTTGTGTTAGATTCATTTGTGTTAGATTCATTTATGTTATTAGAATCTTTAAAAGTTATTTCTGGGATATTTTTAGTTGCATTTATACATTCATATGACAATAAATCAACTTCAATTGAAGATTTTGTATTTGAAAAAAACATGTTCATTCTTATTATATATTCATAATATATTTTTTAAATTGAAATAAATTTTATAAATAATTATCGATAACTATTAAATATAGCAGATCTTCTCTCAGAATTATACAAGATAAATGTAATCATGAGCAATGAATATCCATCCCTAGAGGATTCTAAGAAATAACAATCATTTCCGAATCAGATATTTATAAACTTATAATGAGATTAAATAAACCAATTGCAAATAATTTTAAACAGATATCTGTTTAAAATTATTATAAATATTCTACTGAACCGGTAATATTAAAACTACAATTTGAACTTGTGTTATTACTTAAATAAACTCCTAATTTCTGACCAGCTATTACATTTTGGTTTTCAATTGCATAATTTATAAGTGTAGTATTTGTTAGAGGTGCGTTTATAAAATAGTTTCCTGATGAATCATAACCTGTTCTATACGTTATTCTTGCAGAGTCAATACGTACAAATGCGTAAATACTACTAGAAAAAATCCCAGTGTTGCTATAAATAGCAATTCTTACATCAGACGATCCAAATGAAGAGGCGTTGTTACAATAAAGTAATAGTTTTTTTATTGTTCCAGTGACAGGAAATGTAAAAAATAATCTAGGAGTATTTTCTGTAACATTTGAACTTTGTAATAATGATAATGGAGAATTTACATTATAAATTTTTTGTAGAGTAGTTGTCGGTATTTGCGTAGTAGTAGTTACAGGTCTTATTGTTGTCGTCGTAGGTCTTATTGTTGTCGTAATAGGTATTTGTGTTGTAGTTGTCATAATAGGTATTTGTGTTGTAGTTGTCATAATAGGTATTTGTGTTGTAGTTGTCATAATAGGTATTTGTGTTGTAGTTGTCATAATAGGTATTTGTGTAGTTGTCGTTGTAGGTATTTGTGTAGTTGTAGTTACTGTACTTCCACCAGATATTTTAATAACTCCTGTGGCAAGTAATGCGATTAGTGTGATTCCACCAAAAATTACAATACATAATGAAACTATTAAAAGGTTTTTAAGAAATGCCATTTATTAATTTAAATTATTTTTATTATTTTTATTTAATATCTGCGAGATTTTTTCTTAGATTTTTTACTTTTCTTAGACTTGCTACGTTTCTTAGATTTTTTACATTTACCAAACTTAGTCTGCATTTTACGAATATCATCATTACTTATAAACTTAGTTAAATGATAATCAGCTTCACTGCAATATCCTTTTAAAGCATATCTTCCATTTTTTAATTTAACAACACAAATATCATCTGTATCTAAAGTTACTATTTTTTTAAGAGCAACACAGTAAAATTGGTTAGGCTTCATTTATTATACATAATATAAAAATATTTTAAAAATAATTAAAAATAATTTAGAGATAATTTAGAGATAATTTAGAGATATTAAACTAGAATAAAGTTTAATATTTATAAATTTAATTTTCTAATTATTATTCTTATTAATTCATATATTTATTTGATATGTTTAACCTTTAGTCTCCATTTTGATGTAAATTTACGTCATAAAAATTTTCTTAACCTCAATTTTAGGTTAAGAAAAAATGTAATCAAAAATCTGGAGACTAGAGGTTAAAAATAAGATTAATAAATTGTTTTTAATTTTCTAGCAGATGGATCTCCTTTATGTTCATCACTCCATTTTGGCATCCAATAAGTAACTTTTAATTCTGAATTTGGATAAAATTGTTTATAAATAGAATAATACCAATATGCTTCTTTTGAAGGAAATTTATTATCTTTATTATTTTCTATGAATTCTTCATTTGTAACTTGTTTTGCTACATATTCTTCTATATATTCAAACCATGATTTTTTTTGTGAACTAACTCCGTCACTAAAAGCTTCTTTTACTCTCCATAAAACATCTTCAGGAATTATATTACTATTGTCAAAAGCGTTTCTAAGTTCATATTTTTCTATTCTTTTATGACTTTTATTACTTAATTTCAAAGGATTTCTTAAATTTTTATCTATACTTAAATATGTATCTACAAATTTATGACTTAAAAATGGGACTCTAGATTCTAAACCAAATGCACTAATACCTCTATCAACTCTTAAAACATCATAATTATGAATTTGCGTAAGTAAATTTAAATTTTCAAGATGACTAGAATTTTCATCTGGTGCATTATAAAAATATAAATAACCACTTGTTACTTCATCAGAACCATCTCCATTTAAAATTACTTTTATATCTGTATTTTCAGATATCCATTTAGAAATTAGATACTGTCCGCAACTTGCTCTTATAGTTGTTATATCATATGTTTCAATTTGACGAATAACATTTTTTAAATTATCGAGCCATACATCAACAGGAATTATTATTTCATGATGTATTGAGTTTATATGTTTTGCAACTTTTCTTGCATATTCAATATCTGGACTATCAATATCCATACCAATTGTAAATGTATTTAATCTTTGACCTGTTTCTGATAATATACGTGAAGCAATTCCGCAAATTAAACTTGAATCTAAACCACCAGATAAAAGAGCACCTAAAGGTCTTTCTGTTTGCATTCTATCTCGAACAGATTCTATAAGAATATCTTTAATATTAGAATTATATTCAATTTGTGTTCCAATATGATAATAATTTTTAATATATTGAGATTTATTATCTAAATCAGAGAAATAGATTTTTCTTGGTTCAACTTGTTCGCCATCCATATTTGGCAGACCTTTAAGTTCTGATGCAATAAATAAACTATTTTTAGCAATTTTATGAAATAAAGGTCTAATACCGAACCTATCGCGACCGTAAAATACAGATATATCATCATATTTTTTTTTTAAAACTAATAAAACAAATGCAAATTCTCCATCAAGTTCTGGAATGATATCATATATATTTGTATTCTTAATTTTAAACATTTCAAGAATAACTTTGCAGTCTGATTCTGTATTTAAATTATATTTTTTAATTAAATCCTTATAATTATAAATTTCGCCATTACAAAGTAGGTATATAGTTTCATCTTCTGTTTCATAAATAAAAGGTTGTTCTCCATGTTCTAAATCTATAATTGATAATCTATGAAAAATTAAACTGATATTATAATCAAAATATTTTATATCAATTTGTTTAGTTGAATCAGGGCCTCTATGTTTACAATTATTGTTACATACGAAGTCATCTTTTGAGATATATATTTCTAAACCACACATTTATATCTTTATTTTTATTATTTAAATATCATATTCAATTATTAATATTCCTTTAATATAATATTTTTTTAAATTTAAACAAAGAAATGAGAGTATATTAAAAAATGTCATTTAAATAATTATTATAAATAAATAAGAATAATAATAATGATTAAAGAAGATTATGACATTTGTAATAAACTTGCACATACAATTTATGAAAATTCTAAAAAACGCAATATAAACCCTAATATATATTTTTATAATTTATATGATTATGCAATGGAAAATTTAACGATAGATAATATTCAAATATATATATACTTTGAAATACATAGTGAAAATATATCTCAAATATATGTAACTTTTGAAAAAAATGAATATATGTATGATGATAATAATCTTGAATTCAGTTCTAATAATTTTAGTATTTTAAATGAACATATAAGTGATAATAAAAGAAAGAGAAAACTTTCTGCATATAATATGTATTGTAGAGAACATAAAAATGATATACAAAAAGAAAATGAAAATACTAAATTATTAAGTAAAGATATATCTAAAATACTTTCTGATCGATGGAAAACTGTAAAAAAAGATAAAAACATATTATTAGAATATCAAAAAAAAGCTAATGAAAATAACTTAGAATATACTGAAACACGAAATAAAAACGTAATTAAATTGTTTAATGTATTATATAATATTTTAAAATTTAGAGACAAATATTGTTATTCAAAAGTTTTAGATGAAATAATATTAAAAACAGTAATCAAACAAAAAGAAGAAATACAGCAATGTAATAATTATATATGTAATATAAATAAATACGATTGTTGTGTATGTCTTGAACCTATTTCTATAAAATGCAAAACACAATGTGGTCACTATGTATGTAGATTATGTATTAGCAAATTACGCCCAAAAAAATGTCCAATGTGTAGACGATGTTATTGCGAAAATTGTCAGGAATGTATGTGAATAATTAATTTAAAGAATTATTAAGTATATTATAAAATGGAAAATCTATTAAAAGAAATGCTTAACAATCCGGAAGTGATAGCAAAATTGAAATCTCAATATGAAAACACTTTAAAAGAAAAGGTATTTACTACTACAGTAGAAGAAGAAGAAACAAATGAAAATACAAAACAAGAAGACCAAACAGAAAACCAAACAGAAAACCAAACAGAAGCTATTAAAATGGCAAAAGAAAAACTTAAAAAATTACAAGAAGATATTAAAAATATTGATTTTATTAATGCTAAACCAGTTTCTCCTGAAGAATTTAAAACACAATTACAAGAAACAGAAGATAAAATGAATGAATTGAAAAATAAGTTAAAAGATAGTGAAGCATTCAATAAATTAGTTGACAATTATATTTCAAGTTATGTTATTGAAAATAAAAAAGAAGAAGCTCGTGATAAATTAACGACTTTAATGACTGGTTGGTTTATTGAAATATTTAAAGATATAGGACCATCCGGTAATGCAGCCGGATGTTCAATTATGTAATTATTTTCAATTTATCCTTTGGTCTTCATTTTGATATAAATTTACGTTATAAAATTTTTCTTAACCTTAATTTTAGGTTAAGAAAAATATAATCAAAAATCTGAAGAATGGAGGTTATTAAAAATAAAATGAACTATATTATATCAAAAAAATTAGAAATTAATATATAGTAACCATTTATTGAAAATTTTCTTAACCTTAATTTTAGGTTAAGAAAAATACATAGAGATTAATATTAAACTTTTTAGTTTAATATTTACAATGTTATTTACACATTTTGTTTATATTTATTTACTTTGGAATATACAAAGTAGTTGCAATAGTTGGTAAAGTCATTCCTGTTGGCAATCTTATATGCGGTGGTAAACCAATTAATGGATGGTACCAAATTGTAATCCATTCTTGTACCGACTCGTTCGTTTCCATGTCTACATCTTGTCGAGTATTAAGAAATTCAAAATCATCACTTAATTCATCTATTGAAATAACAGAACCTTTAACTTCTTCTGAAGCTAAAACAATGTTTATATCAAATGAAGACCAACGGCTTCTTCTCTTTCTAACTTCGTAAATTTTTAATGTTTCTTCTATATCTTTAACAGACATAGGAAATGGTAGATTAGAATGTATAACTACATCTTCAATATTTGATCTACCTTTAGTATATTCTACAATTTCAAAAGGATCTTTTCCTTCTGTTTTACCAACTTCAGAAATTAAATAACGGATCTCTGACACAGAAGATCCAGTTCTACCTAATAACTGAATTAGTCTTGTTATTTTTTGTTCAGATAGGTTTTCTACTAACTCACCCATTTCATTTCTCTTTAAACCCCAATTTGGTTCAATACTCTTTTTATATTGTGCTGTTCTAGAAATTCTAGCACCCATATCAGCTGATTCTTTTTCAGCTACTTTAATTAATTCCCGAAGATCATCATAGTCTTGATGATTATCATATGAAAAAATTCTGTTCATACTTACAATACCAATCGAATGTCTTCTATTTCTACAAATCGTCCAAATTTTCTCAAAATTATTTACATTTCTTGATAAACGATTCGCCTCATAAACAAATAATACTTTATTTCTAGATTGGTTAAGTAACTGTTTCAACTCATTTTGCTCTGTACTATAAGCAGAGCCAACATGTTTTGTAACAGAAAAAACTTCTAAACCATTTACGTCTAGAAAGTTCTTAATAGCAAATTCCTGAGAATCAAGACTCAAAATACCTCTTGAAGCATCAGGAATTCGTGACAAACGACAGTAGACGATTGCCTTATTCTTGTAAATATTCATTTTTGCTGCACTTTCCATAACTCAAATTCATTTTAAAAAATTATCCTTAAAATTCAATTTTTTTTTGAAACTAATTCGTCTTTATAAGGTTCTATATATTTTCCAAGATATTTAAAAATATCAAACACATAATTATATATTTCAGGTGACATATTCTTTCCACAAAATAACACAAAATCGCGAATAGAAGATAAAACTATTATTACGACTTTGCTCGAATAACTTAAAATAGTTTTAAGAATTAAACCTATCATTTGCGTCAATATTTTTATTTGATAAGGAAATGCTATATAAACCATAACTGCTATTAAAATATTTAAAAATACAAAATTCATAATAAATAAAATAAAGTCTGTATCTAATCTTAATTCTTTTGGGCAATTATATAATATAGTTATAACATCGCTATATTGATAAAAATATTTTAAATTATCAATATAAGTATAAAATTTACAGTCAGTATCATAATCTGAATTTGCAATTTTTGATAATAATTTTTGTTTTTGAAACGTAACTTGTGGAATAAATTTATAAAATATATTTTGTATCTGTGTATATACATATAAAAAATCTTTATAAATTGTTTCTGGTATATTATTCGATAAAAAAAGCCTAAAACCATAAATAATTGGAGTAGTTGATGCAATAGTTTGTGTATTATTTACAGCTATACCTCCAATATAAGAAAACCAATTATACATACTTTTAATTTTCTCATTTGAAAATATGATATTTTCAGACGTTAATATATATGATATTATAGGTTTTGTTTGTGTTAATATGAGATTTGTAACACCTGTCATCCAAAATACATATCCAATTAAAAAAGCTACAGATATAAAAAATACATTTTCTGCAGTTTTTATATCTTTACAATGCTTAATTAGTTTTTCATATTCTTCATCATTCTTTTTATTTTTAATTTTTTGACAATTTAAAGTCTGCTCTAAAAAAGAAAATTTATTAGAAATAAGATTTAAGATAGTATCACAGTCTATAAGTATGTTCTTTTTGTCTAAACTATCATTTAAAAGTTTAAATAAATTTGGCAATTCCTTAACATCTTTGCTATCTTCTATCTCTTTAAATTTTTGAAGTATATTGTTACATTCACTTATATTATCATCGGAAATCATATTTAAAATAGATGAATTATCTATTGAGTTTGTTTGTAATTTTTTTTTTAATTTATCTATAAATTCTATTATTATATTTTTATCTACATTTTTTTGAAAAAGCAAATCAATTATAGGAACAAAATCAACAATATTATATTGAACCAGATTTAGATCATCAATTATTTTAAATAAATTATCTGATGTTAGATCATCATTTAGTTTGTTAATAGCATCAATTATATTATTTGTTTTATTTATAAAAATAAAATTGTTTTGTGTTTTTATTACTGGTTTTTCTGTTTCACTATCTTCTGTTTTACTATCTTCTGTTTTACTATCTTCTGTTTTACTATCTTCTGTTTTTAGTTTTTTAGTTAATCCTAATTTTTCAGAAAGTGCAGAAAATGTAGATAGTGGTTGAAGTATAATAGGTTTACTAGATGGTGCAATATCTATAGTAAAATATCTTGGATCTTTTAGTTTTTTTATTTCTGATTTGAACGGTAATCTCCAACCATTTAAGACAGCAGATTCAAATTTTTGAGGTATAAATAAATCATTTGGTAAAGTTCTTTCCCAAGTTAATTGTTTTCTTAATTGTTTACTTTCAGTTGCGCTAAAATATTTACGTAATAAATTTGGGTCTTTTATATTAAATCTCTTCATTATTATATTTATTTATACTAAATATTAATTTTTTCTATCATAAAGAAATTTAATATTTTTTCAATATAAATTTAACAACAACAAAATGGAAGTTTGAAATCAGGTAAAGTATTATGTATTTTTGTTAAACTTATTTTTAATGTATCTTTATAATTTTGATATGATTTTATGTTTAAAATAAATCTATGTTTTATTAAACTATTATCTGTTTGCATGATTTTTATATTAAATCATAATTCTAGTTTGAATATAATACCTATATAATATATAAGAGTTTTTTCTTCTATTTTATTTATTCTCCAGTCTCCATATTTTGAACTTATATTTTTCTTAATATAAAATAAGGTTAAGAAAATTTACAACAAAATAGATATTAAAGGTTAAATACCTATTTATATTTTTAAGTAAATGATTAATATATAATATGATAGAATATTTATAAACTTATATTTATATAACCATTAGATATATTTGGTTCTTTTTTCCAATTTTTTCTACAAAATACACACGTTTCATTATATTTTAACCATGTTTTTAAACAATTTGTATGAATTGCATTATTACATTCTTTACATATTGATAAAATTGGTTCTGGATCCATTTTAGATTTATTTAAATTACACTTTGGTTTTTGTTCAATATTTGATTCTGAATTAGTTAATGGTAAATAACAAATAGAACAATCTTCTTCGATATTTCTAGCTTCTATTTTATTATTTTTTGTATTTTTATTTAAATTTAAATTTTCATATTTATCAGTAAGAACTTTGCATAATATAATATCATCATCATCTTCATCAAAATTTGAAACTAATCTTGCTAGTATTTTGTTTTTATCTTCTTCAGTTATTTTATGTTCTGTAAACACTCTTTCGTCTCTTATTTTACCAATATAACAGATTGCAAAGCATATATGTTTACAATACATATTTTTTTTATTTGAATATAGAAAATCAGGACAATCACATGTTATAATCGTGTCAGATATATTCAATGTATAAATATTTAAAGTAGAACCAGTTATTATCATTTCACAATTATTATTTAATATTTTACTTTTTAACAGAAAAAATAGTTCATGCATAGACTTACGTATTCTATTTTTTTGTTTATGTGATATATTTTTCGAATTCAAAATAATATCCATTCTCATTACTTCGTTTATTTTAATTAGTTTTATTTTTAAACTATATTTTTTAGTTTAACATCTAGTCTCCAATTTGATGTAAATTTACGTCATAGAAACTTTCTTAACCTAAAATTAAGGTTAAGAAAAATACATGTTCAAAATCTGGAGACTAGAGGTTAAAAATTATAAAAAGTCATTATCTTCAAAAATATTAATTTATAACTATAATTGCTGGTTAATTTTTTCAAAAAATAGTAATTGATTATTATAATGTTTAACTCTGCTCTTGTAAATTTCTTTACTATTTTTATATTCACCATCGATCATTTCATCATCAAATAATGAAATTAATTCTGTTAAAGTTAATATTAGTTTTGTTATAGTTTTTATCATTAAACTAATAAATGACTTATAATCTTCTGGTTCTGTTAACATTTTTTTATTAAAGAATAAAACTAGTTTAAAATGTTCTATTTGTTTTTTCATATAAGTTTCAGTTATACTATTTTGCAAATCTAACTGAGTTTCTAAAATTGAATTTAGATATGTAATATTATGTTCAGCATCAGAAATTTCATTTTTACACTGTTCTACAAATTCTTTAGGATCCATTTTAAAATATATTAATAAACATAAAAATATATTCAATTTTTAAAATTTAGTATCTAAAAATGAAGCAAATTTACATCATGAAAAATTTCTTAATCTTAATTTTAGATTAAGAAAAATACAAGATCAAAATCTGGAGACTAAAGGTTAAATTATATCTCCATATTTTTTTATATACATTTTCTTATGATAGTTATATAAATTTTGATTTGTATGTTCTTTTAGACTTTCTAATTTTTCTAATGCTTCTTGTTTCTTAATTCTCATATTTTCCATAAATTGAAGTTCTTCATCAGTATATTCTTCAATAATATCTTCAATTATTTCTGTTTCATCGTCATTTTTTAAAGCTAGACTTGAACTATTAACAGTTAATATACACAATTCGTTTACAAATTTATCATTATCATAATTCATCTTCTTTATATCTAATAATTTTTTCATATATTCTTCAGTTGTATCATCAGTCTTTATTTGTTTATATATTTTTTCTGATTTTGTTATAACAGCAGGTGATATTGTTTCTGTAAGTTTTACAGCTTTAATATCTTTTTCAATTTGACCTTCTTTGTTTTTATAGTTAAATATATTTCTACTAGAATCAGTACACATATAAGTTTGATTTCCATTATCATCTTTGAGTATATTATTAGATGTAAATTTAGCAACACCTTTTTGACCTGCTAAGAAATGTTCTTTTGTGAATTTATCATTAACAATTACATTAATATCATTCTGAGTTAAATTAAAGGGTGATAATATTAAAACTTTATTATTGTTGTTTACAGTGTTATTTTGAGTTTTTGGTTGTTTAGCAATTTCTTTTATGAATTCGTGGTCTTTTTCATATATTTCAAGTTTAGCCTTGAGTTCGATTATAATATCATCCTTCTCTTTTAAAAGATTTTCTTTTGTTTTTAAAAGATTATCATTTGTTTGGAGAAGATTTTTAAGATCACCAATAATTTTTTCTTTTTGTAAAATAATATTTTGAAATTTTATTCTACAAATGTTTATATGATTGTTTAAAGTTTGTTTTGTTGTAAATTCTTTTTTACAATGATTACATATAAAATTTTTATCTTCTTCTTCTTTTTTTTCTTGTAGTTTTAAACAATATTTAACAGTTGTTTGATGTCTTTTTAAAAGTACATTTGTTTTAAAAGAATGTGAGCAATATATGCAAGTGTGTAAACTCATTTATTTTAAAGTATCATATTTTTAAACTGTTTTAAATTTAGATACTAAATATTTAATCAAAAAACTTAAAATAAAATCAAAAAACTTAAAATATAAGTTTTTTGATTAAATTTTATTTTATATATACTGTAAAACAGTTTGTGTTTAAAAAAAAGTAACCAAAGAATTAAAGACTGTAATACAGGGGACATAAAAAGACCATAAATTGTGTGTGTGTGGGATTTTTTTATGCGAAATGATGTAAAATAAACTTAATAACAGTTATAAACAAAACTTTTATTTCAATATTATAAATATGGTTATAATTTTCTAGTTATTATTTAATTAGAGTTTTAGTTTAAAAATAATAACCACGTATATAAAATATTTTTAAATTGTTTTTATTGTCTACCCTTAATTCCCCAAAATTTTTCTTAAATTTTAAGTTTTTTTCATAAATTTAAAAAAGTTTATATTACAAAACAGTTTGTGTTTTAAAAAAATTACCCAAAGAATTAAAGACTGTAATACAGGGGTGTAAAAAGACGATAAATTGTGTGTGTGGGATTTTTTATACAAAAATAGATTGTAAAACAAGTATCTATTAAATCAAAGATTATCTTATTGTATTTAGTTTATATTAAAATTTTAAAAAATATTTAATATAAACTAAATATAACCTTTAACAGTTTAATAAATTTTCTAATGATTTTTTAAACATATAAATAGTTTAAAAAAATTATTTTATATTAAATATACTTTTTAAATTTTTAGGAATTACTCCAGCATATTCTTTACATCTTTTATCTTTAGACAAAATACAATAAATTCCAGTAATTGCAGCAAAACTAACACCTATAAATGCATTCTTTATAAATTTTTCTGAATAACCAGTTTTCTTTTGTATATAATCTATCATTACTTCTTTACTAGGAATATATTTATTTTTATCTTCTCTAGCTTCTTCCCTAGGGTCTTTTTTAGTTACATCTACACTTACCTTAGCTTTTTCTTTAACGTCTTCTATGTCTTCTGTATTTACTACTTCTTCTTTAGTTTCTTCTATGCCTTCTGTATTTACTACTTCTTCTTTAGCTTCTTGTATATAACTTGTTACTAGAATTTTAAAAAGATATGTGTCTTTCATGCTTAACCCCCAGTCATTAAGATGATTTTCTATTTCATATAATACATCATTAAAAAAATACGGATCTATAATTTTTATTATATCTTTAATTTCAAATAGAAATGCTGTTAACTTATCTAAATCAGCAAAAAGAACTGGTGTATTAGGTTTATTATTTAATAAATTATATAATATATCTAAATTATCTTTAAATTCATCTGTATAATATTTTGATTTTTTTAGGATTTCAATTATTTTATTCATTCTATCTAGTATATCAGGTATATTAAAATAATTTAATGACGATATATTATCTGTAATATATTTATTAAAACTAATACCAGAATCCAGGCATCTTATAGATAATAAATTGTATAATATTTGCGTTTTGTCATCTAAAGCTAATATTATTAATGAATTTGGTTTAAAATATAAACCAAATTCACGTTTTATTTTATCACTAGTATTTTTTTTATAAGATTCAATATCTTTAATTTCTGAATCTATTTTTCTAAAATACGAATATTCTTTTAATTTTCCTAAATTAGTTATTAAATTGTTATTCAATTCAATACCGTATATATTTAATATATCATTTAAATAATCTATTTGAAAATAAGTTTTTATAGTGTCTGTTGGAATTATTGTACATATATAATCTATCCAAGATAATACATTATTTAAAGTTTCTATTTTCAGGCCTGTTGATTTAATTTCAGAAATATAACTATTAATTAAGCCTTTATAATTAATAGATTCAAGATAATTAATTAATGTATATCTTCTTTCACTATCCTGTAAATATGTTTCAAAATATCCACCATTATCCGCACAATTTATTTTATGATATGGATATTGTTTTTCCCAAGTTGGTTTATAGCAATCACCATCAATTATAGGTTTATTATTAATAGTTATATTAAATATTGTATCTGATAAAATATGTGATTTTTTATATGCTTCAATATCATTTTCATTTTTATTTTTTAGAAAATCAATTAAATAGTACTGTAATAATGTTTCAGAATTAGAACCATCATATTTTTTATTTGAGCTTAATCTATGTTTAGATTTTTGTTTTTTTCTAATTGATTTTTTAATAGATTTTTTAATAGATTTTTTAATAGACTGTCTTTTAGATTTTTTTCTAGACTTTCTTTTAGAATTATATTTTGATTTTCTGCGCATGATCTTTATTTATTATTTAAATATAAAAAATTTATAATAAAAATGGACCAAATAGATGTTAAAAAATTAAATAAAATGAAGAAACAGTTTTATAAAGATGATGTTAATAAGATAATTCAAAATTCATTATGTTCTAATCATTTATTTAGAATATGTGAAGTTAGAAATTATATGCAATCTCGTGATTCACATTATAGTCATGTATTAGATCCAGAGCTTGTAGTATCTAATCAAGGATTATCTGGGCGTTGTTGGATGTTTGCATTTTTAAATGTAATCAGACATGATCTTGTTAGAAAATATCAATTACCTCATGATTTTGAACTTTCAGAAAGTTATTTATGTTTTTATGAAAAGATAGAGAAATGCAATTATTTTTTAAAATATTTCATGGATAAAGTACAAATAGACTCTCATGATTTAAAAACCCAAAATATATTAATTCAAGGATGTAGTGATGGTGGACATTGGATAACTTGTGCGAATTTAATACGTAAATATGGAATTGTTCCAAAAACATGTTTTCGTGAGAGTATTAATAGTTTTGATACAGAAACAATGAATACAGTATTAAATTATAAATTAAGAGAATTTGCAACACAATTAACAAAAGAAAAGAATATATCTAAAAGACCAAAATTAAAAGAAAAAATGATGGAACAAATATATGATATGTTAGCAAAAATGTTGGGAACTCCACCAGCTGTTAATGAAAAATTTACATGGACTTATACATTACGTTTAGACATTAATGAAAAATTAGAGAGAGAATTAAAAAGACAGAAAATGGAAGGTCAATTTGAAAATTTACAAATTAAAAAAGTTGAAGAAATTACACCTTTAAAATTTTATAAAGAATTTATATGTTGTGATCTAGATGATTATATGAGAATAGGAAATGATCCAAGAAATGAATATAGAAAATATTATTGTTCTCATGATGATGATTTAGTAATAGGTGGAGAAACAAATGGATTTTATAACCTAGAAATGGAAGAAATAACAAAAATGTGTATTAATTCAATAATGAATAATGATCCTGTTGAATTTGATTGTGATGTAAAACAATATTTAAACCCATTTGATGAACTTCTAGATATGAAATGTTATGATTATAATTTGGTTTTTAATACAAGATTTAATAATTTAAGTAAAAAAGAAATGATGAATTGTCTTGAAACATATCCAAATCATGCAATGATAATAACTGGTGTTGATTTAGATTCTAAAAATAAACCTTTGAAATGGAAAGTAGAAAATAGTTGGGGTAGAGATGAAGAATCATCTGGATATTATTCAATGGATAATGAATGGTTTAAAAAATTTGTATTTAATGTTGTAGTAAATCGTAAATATGCTGATTGGAGAACATATAAACAATATAATGAAGAAATAAAAACCCCAATACGATTAAAAGAAAATGATATTATGTCTTAATTTTTTAATACTTAAAAACAGTATTAAAAATAACATATTTATTATTCTATATGATTATATAGATAAATTATGTCGAGTTTTTCATCAATTGTAGAATATATATAAATTTAATTTACCAACACCTTGTTATTATTTTATCATCATTAGTAATAAATTTCAAGCTATTTTTATGGATATAATGTTAAAATCCCTAATAAATTTAGACTATAATAAACAATCTTTGTTATTATACATTTTTATATTTAACATCTAGTCTCCAGATTTTTGATTACATTTTTTCTTAACCTAAAATTAAGGTTAAGAAAATTTTTATGATGTAAATTTACATTAAAATGGAGACAAAAGGTTAAATTTAAAATATAATTTATGCAGAAAATAGACTACGAATACCTTCGAATTTACCTTTTAATACTTTATAATCTTCATTGAGTTTATTATTATCTTCAATAAGTTTATTATTATCTTCAATAAGTTTATCATATTTTTCTTGTAATGAAATATAATCCTCAGTTTTATTTACTAATTTATTTGTTAAACCATCTATAGTAAATAAATAATCCGTTTCAACACTTACCAATTTATGACGCAATGTTTGAAATTCTATAAGAAAAGAATCTAATAACAAGGGATTTTTAAATTCATGTATTTCTGATTTGATTACTTGATGAACTTCTTTTTTAACTAATTCAACTATAGGTTCAGTTATTTTAACAACATCTTCTCTTTTGTCTTCACCACCTTCTGCTTCGTCTGAGTCTTCACCACCTTTTGCTTCGTCTGAGTCTTCACCTTTTGCTTCACCTTCTTCATCACCTCCTTCATCATCACCCCCTTCTTCATCGCCTTCTTCTTCGTCATCATCGCCTACTTCTTCCTCATCGCCTTGTTCATCATCTTCATCTTTTATAAAAGTATCGTCATAATTAAATCCTATTTTTTCAGAAATTTCTTTTGATTCTTTATTTAGATGTAATATTTTTTCATCTACATAACGACCTATTACAGTCTTATCTTTTGATGATTTAATAACCAAATTATAATCTTTTAGTAAAATATAAGGTGAGTCTTTTATTTTTTTCAAAAGAACTTTATTTTTTTCAGAACTCATTTTATTCTATAGATTTTATTGTTTTAAATTACATTTAAATAAATTCTAATTTAAAACATAGATAAAATTTATATAAAATGTCAAATATATTTGAGAAAAATAAATTAATAATATTTTCATCTATTGCAGTTGCAATTGTAATAGGTATTATTATTTATGTTAATATCCGCAATGGACACGCTTTAAAAGAAATTAAAGAACTTAAAGAAAAAGTTGAAGAGTTAGAAGAGTTATTAGAGAAACCAAGTGCTAAAAAAGATAATAAAAATAAATTACCAAAAGCTATCAATAATGAAACCCAAATGCCTCAAAATCCAATGCAATCACAACAACAATTTCAAAATCCAATGCAACAACAATTTCAAAATCCAATGCAACAACAATTTCAAAATCTAATGCAACCACAACAACAATTTCAAAATCCATTTCAACCATTTCAACCATTTGAAAATCCAATTACATTTGAAATACCACAACCACAACCAGAATCACAATTTCAAAATCAAATACCGAAACCTCCTCAGCAAATTAGACAACAACATATAAAAACTCAAATGAATTTTGAAACAGCTAAAAAACAAAGATCCCCGAATCCTAAAGACAAAAAACATGTTGTATTTAATACTGAAATTGAAGAAATAAATAATGAAGAAGATGAAGAAAATGAAGAAGAACTTGACGCTGAAATAGCAGAAGAATTAAAAGATTTAGAAGATGATGATGAAGATGAAGATTAACCAAAGGTTATTTAAAGATATAAAACTATAAATAAAATAAATAATTTTAGTATGAGAGTAAGTTCAATTTCTAATTATATTCCACATTCTAAACCAATAAGACCAAATTATTCAAAATGGTGTAATGAATATAATTTAGAATTAGAATATTTATTTAGTATTTTTCTTGAATGTACAAATACAAATATAGATATTGAATATGATCCTGTATTATTTAATAGATTCAGAACTATGATATGGAATAGTTCATCAAAATATATACCTAAATATTAGTTTAAAGACTTAAAAAGAATAATTAAACTGAAAATATGTCGAGTGAAAATAAAGTTAGTAAATTTTTAAAATATTCTGTAAATGAAGAAGAATTTGACGATAATCAAGAATATGAAGACGAAATCATATTAAAACAAGAACAAGATGAAATTGACGAATATAATAATATGATTTATAACACAAAAATGTCTTTATTGCAATTTGTAAATGAAAAATCAATCCCATTATGTGAGTATCTAACAGAAAATCATATTGAAAAATTTATATTAAATAATTTTAAATAACTGTGATATATACTTAAAAATCATTATAATAAATATAATGATTTTATAAAGATATTTATATTAACTTAAAAATTAGGATAATAATCCTAGACACATTAAAATCTTTTTCTTTGCTTCATCTAATCCTTCAATATTATTTATTATCGGATTCTCTTTATTTTGTATTTCTTTTAAAATATCTTCAATATTTTCAATATCAGCTATTTCTGTTCCTTCTTCTAATACTTTATCTTCAAAATCATCTTCAATTTCTGTATTTTCAGGAAAACCATAATTAGCTTTAATTTCTTCATCGCTAAGATCACTTTGACATATTTCACATTCAAGAGAACCAGGATCATTTACAAATGTACATATCTGACACATTGTTTTCTTTGTTACTGGCATCTTCTTTGTTTTCGTTTTTGATTCTATTTTTAAAACAGGTATTTCATCGATATCTTTATTTTCAGAAATACCTTTAAGTTCTTCTTTTATGTTTTCAATTCTATCTTTAAAATTTTCAATTGAAGCTTTCTTTCCAATTATTTTTTGATCATTATATTCGTATGATTCAACTTTGCCTTTATTTTCTTTGTATTGAGCTTCTTGAGGGCTTATACAAAAATTTTTATCAATATCACATATATTATCATCATTACAATTAATATTTTTAACTGGATCACAATAATCAGCTGTTTTTATTTTTAAAATATTGCTTAAAATATCTCTTTTTTGTCTAATTACATCTGTAATAGTTTTTAACTTTGGTTTTCTAACTATAACGTCAACATCTTTTTTCAATTCTTTCTTTTTGATTTGCGGTTTAGTTTTAACAAGAATTGCATCTATTAAATCTTCTTTTTTCTGTGATTTTTTGATTTTAAGAGTCACAGCTATTTCTTTTAATTCTATTAATTTTTTAGCTTGTAAATCTGCTTTAGACCAAGATTCTTGATCTTCTTCAATTATAATTTCAGGTTCATCTACTATAATTTCAGGTTCTTCTACTATAATTTCAGGTTCTTCTACTATAATTTCAGGCTCAACATTTGATTGACTAATTAAATCTGTAATTTCAGATATATCATTGCATATATCATTGATTGTTCTAGGTTTTCCATTTTCTTTTAGAAATGGAACTCCACATTTTTTTGCGAGTTTTTCTAATTCATCTCTATTGTTTTTATTAAAATATTTTTTACAATTTGATTTCTTACCACCACAAATTGGAATATCTAAATCATCTATACTAGGTTTTTCTATTGGTAAAATAACATCAGGTTCTTCAATTATTATCTCAACATCTGTAAATTTTTGTTTATTATTTTCATGATCAACTATATCTTTACATAGTTCTTTTACAGATTTAAGAATATTAACACCTTTAGAGTTTTTTTTATATATATTAACACCACATTTTTCAGCTATATTAATTATATCTTCTTTTTTATATTTTAATCCTCTTTTGTTGCATTCATCTTCTTCAATACCACATTCATTATCAATATTTTTAGATTTTGATTTTCTTGAAGTCATTTTATTTATTAATTATATTTATTTTTTATTTTTTAATTCAATTATATTTTATTATTTATATATATATTTATGTATACTATAATATAAGTTTATAAAAAAATTATTATATTTATTATAATAATTTCAGTTATATTAATTTCAGTTATATTATTTCTATAACACAATCTTTTTTAAAATCTGTTATTTTATCTTTTGGTTTACCTGATTGATTCCCAACAACACGTGTACCTCCTTTTGTAACAATATCAAAATTTTTATGAATATGTCCACAACACCATGTATGTACTTTTTGTTTATCTAGTAAATTATCTAAAGATGATACATATAATGATATATACCTATCTTTCATCTTATTAACATCTATAATTTCATATGTAGGGCAATAATGTGATATAACAACTAATTTTAAATTATTAACAGAACAATGATCTATTATTTTATTTATATATTTAAGATCATTTTCATGTTTCCTAGTGTATAATTCAGTGTTCATACCATAAATTCTAACTATAAATTTTGGAATAGGTACTTCTGGTCTACTCCATAAAGTACAACCTGTAATACAAACATCATTTATAATTACACTTGATTGATTCAATATATATAAATTTGGAATTTCTCTTTCTAAATCATAAAGTTTATTAATTAATTTAAGCATAGATAACGGTTCATAATTTTGAGTTGTATAAAATTCATGGTTACCTGGAACATATAATACTGTGTCAAAATGGGGACATAATAATTGTAAAAATCCTTTAAGTTGATCTATTTTATAAAGCGAGCCTATATCTCCAGCAAGAACGAGTGTAGGGGCAGATGGTGTAATGTATTTAAGAGGGTCTGGGATATCATCATTTCTATATTCAATATGTAAATCAGAAACTATCTGTAATTGTAAATTTTTATTCATTGATATATGTATATATATTATAACACATATTTTTAAATTCATTTTTTTATTTAGTTTAATTTCTTTCTGTCGGGTCTAAATATTCTAAATCTAATTTTTTAAAAATGTCCTGTTCTGTTTCTAAGTATATAATTTTTCCTGTTTTTATATATTCTAAATTATGCTCATTTAATTTATAACCCATCTTTTTTGCATGTAAACGAATTTGTTTATTAAAATTTTTTGATCCTGTAAAATATAAAAGAGCAAAAGCCCACTGATTTTTTGGAACAAATTCTATATCTAATCTAAAATATGGTTCATTACCATTTGGACAATGTGCGATACCCATAAATTTTTCATTTCTCATACTCAATATATCTGTAATTATATTCCACTTCTCTAACACTTTAACAATCTGTGATAATGTTATTATATCAGATGTGATTAAAACATCCATGTCACCTGATGATTTAGAACCTCTTCTGTAAGATCCTGCAACTTCTAATCTATAAACATCTTTCCCAAATTCTTTATTTAAAACAAATTTTAATATAGCTTGATAAATAATCATATTTTTTCTTGGTATTTTTTTAAGTAAATCTTTATAATGTTTTAATCCTATTAATTGAGATCTATTTAAAACTTCTGGATTTTTGTTAATATCTTCAATAGATCTATAGCCTTTATCCCAAAGATTATTAGCTTTGACTTCCCCTACACCCCAAATATTAAGAAACATTTGTATAATTATTTCTTTATCATTCTTTGTTTCAATAATATCTCTAAATTCTTCTACTTTCGATATATAACCTTTGTCTAAAAATTCTTTGATCTTTTTAAATATACCAGATCCGATTCCATTAAGATTTTTAACTTGTTTTTCATCTTCTATTTTATAATTTAATTTAGAAATTGTTTTAATAGCATTAGTATAGGCATTTCTTCTAAAAAAATCTTTAGTTTTTGTATAGTATTTTTCAAGAATTGTTAAATCATTTATAAGTTTTGAATTCATTTTATTAGAATAAAATATTTTTTATTATAATAATAAATGATGATTATACGAAAAAAAAGCTATCCTAAAAGTAAATCGAAAAGAAGTTCTAAAAGTAAATCGAAAAGACGTTCTAAAAGTAAATCGAAAAGACGTTCTAAAAGTAAATCAAAAAGACGTTCTAAAAAATACAGAAAAGATGGTATGAATTTGAACACTTTAAATTTTATAAATAATTATAAAAATATTATAGCAATAGGTAGTATTACTACAATTTCAGGTTTTTTATATGCTTTTTATAAATATCGTGAATATATAAAAAATTTAGATAATAGAAACGAACAGTTTGAAACTATAAAAAGAGTGTATAAAGAAGAATTACGTAACTTAATAAAACAAATAGATTTTGAAAATATAAAACAAATAATTAATGAGATTTGTTTAATTGGTAGAGAAAGTTATATTGAATTTCTTAAAAAAAACAAGATAGATAATGTTCCTTTTTATAAATGTGATGAAATTTTTTCTGATACTAAAGAAGAAGAGTCAAGTGATTTTTCAGGAAATTCATCTACTATTTCTAGTATTTCTTTTGTAAATTCTCCTGAATCTTCACCTCAAAAAGTTAAAGCTCAAAAAGCTGAAGATGGTTCTCAACATGAAGTATTAAATGATGACCAAAAAATAAGAATCATTTATAATTTATATAAATATTTAATTCAATTACCACCAAAAATTGGCTATGTAATAGAGATTAAAGAAAAAATAGAAAAAATAGACATAAACAAATTAAATGAACCACTAAAAAATATAGAAATAAAAAATAAGGGGAAAGATAATACAGAAAAAATAGACATGATTCGTCGTCAGATAAGTGACTTAGATATAACACAAAAAAATACCGAACAAACAATACTTAAAATAAAAAATAACGAGAAAAATAAAGAACAAACAATAAACAAATTATATGGTGAATTAGAAAATTTAGCTAAATCGCGAATAGTTATGCAGAGCGAAATAAATGAAATACAAAATCAGGAGAAAGATAATATAGTCAAAACATATGATATATTAAAAGAAATATATGAATTGCAAAAAGATATAGATACAATAGATATAAAAGATACTTGTCAGTTTATTAATATATTAGCATATGTAAAATGTTTAAAACTTGAATTTGAGAAAGATTTAGTATGGTTTAATTATCGTAAAAAATATGAAAATCAAGATGAAGATGAATATAAAAAAATTAATATTATAATTAAAAGAATTGAAGAAAATTTGAAAGATTTAAATGAAAGTCCAATAGTAACATTAATTAAAAATTATAGTTCTTATTATGATATAGATAATTCAACAAATAAAAAATCATAATAAAGTTTTTAAACTTAAATATAGTTTAAAAATATTTAATTTTTTTGATAATTTTCTAAGATAGCATTTCTTATATTAGGATTTTTTATACACATAGTTTCTAATACTGTTTGATATGATAAACAATTATATGGACTTTGTGCCGTTAATACTTTTTGAGGATATCTATCATAATATACACTTTGTTTTACATCATGTGATAATATTTGATAAGAAGAGTAATTTTTTGGCATTTATTATAAGTATTATTTATATTTTTTAATTATTTTATTATTTTATTTCAGGAATTGAGTCTAAATCAATTGCTGGACCCGCCATTTTTTTCTTTTTAGGAGGAGGTTGTGATTGATTTATATTCATATTATTTATCATACCCATCAAATTTGCACCTGTTTTTTTCATTATAAGTTTACTTATAACAAAGAAAGCTGCGTTTATAATAATTAAACCGAGTAAACGAATTTCAACAGGCCATTTACTTCCAGATGGAACATAAGATTTTTCTCCTAATTCTATTAATAATTTTTCATATGCATTCATTGAAATAATTTGTTGTTGAGTAAAACCTTGCATATCGAGTTTTAAAAAATTTCCTAAAACAAATTCACATGCCATAAAACCACCAATTAAATACGTCTTATAACTGTCAACAGTAGAATCTAAAGATAATTTTCGAACTGTATTATCATATGTTTTTTTCATATTATTATAATCAGAATAAACATTAAATTCGGGTATAAATGAGTTTGGATAAGATTTTTTTAATAAATCAATTTTAAACATTAATTCTCTTTTTAAATCTTCTTCTTCTTGATCATTATAAGAACTTCTTGTAATATCTCGCATTTCTTTTTGTATTTTTATACCTCCTTGTTGTTCAAGTTCTTTAAGACTTGGAGGTAGTTTTTCTTCAGCAGGAGGAGGTAAAGCACGACCAGATGAATCTCTTCTAATACTATATTTATCACCTAAAGATCTAGAGTTTTTATTATTAAAACTTGCAACAGTATTATTATCATCAGCATTTAATAATTGATCTAATCTATCAGAAAGATTACTTACATGTGATTTATTATCCTTTATATCTTTATCATCATACTTATCATACTTATCATACTTATCATATTTATCATACTTATCATATTTATCATACTTATCATCTTTGTATTTATCATACTTATCATCTTTGTATTTATCATACTTATCATCTTTGTATTTATCATCATACTTATCATCTTTGTATTTATCATCATACTTATCATCTTTGTATTTATCATCTTTGTATTTATCATCTTTGTATTTATCATCTTTGTATTTATCATCTTTGTATTTATCATCGTACTTATCATCTTTGTACTTATCATCTTTGTACTTATCATCTTTGTATTTATCATCATACTTATCATCTTTGTATTTATCATCGTACTTATCATCTTTGTATTTATCATCGTACTTATCGTCTTTGTATTTATCATCATCATACTTATCATCATGCTTATTATCTTTATCATCATATTTATCATCGTCATATTTATCGTCTTTGTATTTATCATCTTTATGCTTGTCATTGTACTTATTATTTTTATATTTGTCATCGTATTTATCGTCTTTATATTTATCATAATTCTTATTGTCATACTTGTCATCTTTGTCATTATATTTGTCATCTTTGTCATCATACTTATCGTCATACTTGTTGTCTTTGTATTTGTCATACTTATCATCTTTATGCTTGTCGTTGTACTTATTGTTTTTGTATTTATCATCATACTTATCATTTTTGTGTTTGGTATTAGAATTTTCATCTTTGTAAATATCTTTTTGATCAGTATCAGAAGATTTATCTATATTTTTCTCTTTATCTAAATTATTAAATAAATTATCTATTTTTGTATCAAAATTATTATTACTGTTGCTATTACTATTGATACTTTCTTCTTTTGAATAATTTTTCGAAGTAACATATTCTTTATTTATTAAATCTTGTTTGATTTTTGCTTTATTTTCGATAAGTTCTAAATATAGTCTTGGTAAACGAGGAAAAATTTGTTGTCGATGTATACTCTTTTCTTCTTCTACTAATGGAATTTTTACAACTTTAATATTTTGTTTTGGTGCCATTTACATAAGATTTTATTAGACTTTAAGTTTCATTTTTAATGAATTTTAAAAATTATTCATTATCTTGATTATTATAATACTTCTTTATTATATCTTTAGGAAATGGAGGTTTTAGTAAAACTGATGATGTAAGAGATATAAAAACTTCTATATCAATTTCAGATAATTTTGCATCAATCATTTCTAACAATACATCTATATCACAACAAAATTTTATATCTATACTATAAGTCTCTTTAAGATTTCTCAAACCAATACGACAGTTTTTTAAATCATTTATGACTTTTATACACATAAATTTATCATAACAACGTAATATCTCAAAAGCTTTTAACAAAGTATCTTGAATAAATGTCAATGATTTATTTCTATTATCTTGAAAAACAGTTCTAGAAATTTGAGTATATAAACTATCATGTACGATATTCATGTTTTTCAAATCTAATTTATCATTAATTTGAATGTTTCCAATAAATTTTAACCTAGATATTATTTCTGATAATAACAACATTAAATTATATGTTTATTAACTTTAGTTTATAAATTAAAATAAAAGTATAATTCATTCTTATTTTTCAATATTTCTATATAAAATAATACTTATTTATAAAAAAAAATTCTTAAAATAAATAATGAATGAAAATAGAGAAACAATAAGTAGATTGAAATTTATTGGAAAAATACAAATTGGAGATAAAATAGATCTTAAAAACATGCATTTACAATCAGACTCATTAGTTACTCAAATTTCTAGAACTGTTTTTCAAGATAATAGAAATAAATCATTGACATTTATTCAAGATACAATATCAAAATCATTTGAGATATTACGTTGTTATGATAAATCAAAAAAAAATAGTGAAAAGATAATGTGTTTAAATATAATGTCAGATTTAAAAATTGCAAAAAACGGATTAAGAAATTTAAAAGAAACATATTTACATGACATTAAATTTTGTTGTGATATAGATGTATTATTACAAACTATAGATTTAAAATTAAGCGAAACTGATTCGGAAATATTTTTATCATTAACTTCTCCTACATCACAACTTCCATTTTCTGATAATATAGTTAATAATAAAGATGAGTAATTATATATAACTAATAGTAGTTATATAAGTATTCAATTTATAACATAATATTTTATAAAGATTTAAAGTTTAATTTTGTCTATAAAATATAAATATTTAAAAGCTTGCATTTGTGTTATATTATCCATAGCATCATCTTTTTTTTTCATTGATGTGATTTCAGCCAATGTTTCAAAATCGTTTCTTTCTGCTAAGATTCCTGCACCTTTTTCAGTAGACCATTTTTTTCTAGCATATTTATCTACGGCTTTATAAGTAATTTTTGTTGTTTTCTTTTTGGTAATTTTAGTTGTTTTTACAGTAGTCTTTTGTATTTTTTCTGCTCCTAACACTTGAGTCTTATGATAACTTGGAAATTCTATAACTGTTCTAAATCTTCCATATTTAAATAAGAAATATGATTCACAATGTTGTCCTAATTTTAGAGCCATTGTGTTTGTTTTTTTACCAAAACTCATCTGTTGTTCTACAACAAAGAAAGAACAATTATCCCAATATTCAGAATATTCATCTAAAACATCTATAAGATTATGACAAAGTTCAATATCAAAATATTTACTTTTATCTGTTCCTTTAGTTAGATTTACATTTTTTAACAATTTTTTAGTACCATTTAAGTAAACTTGTTTTAAAATATTTTCAAATTCTGGAGTACAAGTACCATTTGGATTATATCTTTTAGATTTTGAAATGTTTTGAATATTATCAAACTTTTTTAAACTTATTTCTTCAATATAAAAACAAAAATTACATTTACCAATATCAAACACAGCAATCCACATAATATCATTATTCATTTATAGTTTATTACTTATTTTTTATTTTTAAATCATCGTATATAATTTATGATAATAGGTATTAATTTTAACCTCTAATCTCCTTTTGGTTGTAAATTTATGTCATGAAAATTTTCTTAATATAAAATTAAGGTTAAGATAAGTTCAAATTCTGGGGACTAGAGGTTAAATATAAAGTAAAAATATTATAATTTTAAATAAAATTAATATATATAATAAATGCCAAGGCAAGTATCTAATAATTCACGAACAAAAAAAAATAGACAAAGGACTTCAAAGATAAAAAAACCAAAATCTAGAAATAAAAAAAGTGTAAGACAAAAAAAGAGTTCAAAGAGTTCAAAGAGATTAAAGAGATCAAAGATAAAAAGAATAAAAAATAAAAGATACCTAAATATAAAAATAGATGGAACTATTTTAGGTTCCGGTTCTTCAAGTATAGCAACTTTACGAAATGGGAATGTAGTGGCTAAGAAAATTCTAGTTGATAGAGATAGCTATTATACAACTGGCGAAGATACTTATTATGAAAGAGAGAAGAAAAGTTTACAAAAAATAAATGAATGTACAAATTCTCCTCTAATTATAACATTATTAGATTTTAATGATGCAACAAAAACACTATATCTTGAATATCCTAATATGGTTTCTTTAAAAACCTTAATAACAGAAATACCGGATGAAAATAAACTACCACTTGCAAAAAAAATGTATGAAGTATTGAAAATTATTCATAAGTGTGAAATAGCACATGGCGATTTTAAAGCAAAAAATATACTTATAAACAATACCTTTGATGATATAAAAGTAATAGATTTCGGACTTTCTGTTATTAAAGAAGAAGATAAGGATAAATATGAACAAACAGTAAAGCATGATTATACACAATTTAAATATTTACTTTTACAAATGTTGTATAATAATCCTTATAATTCGTATATCTATCGTTATTTTATAGATAGACTTAAAGAAATAGATGAAATTGAAGAAGAAGAAAACAATCCGGATAATCCATTATATCCATTAACTGAATCAAAAAAAGAATTTATTGAGTTTTTTAACGATATAAATCATAAAGTTACAGGCAATGATTGGACACTTAATTATTATTAATGTATAAATTTTTAAACTATATCTTAGTTTAAAAATTATTTTATTTTAAAGATTAGTCTCAGAACTTGTATTTTTTTATTTTTTATTTTTTTATTTTTTATTTTTTTAAATATATATAAATAAAATGTCTGTTGCTATTCAAAAATATAATGCAATTAAAACAACTGAAAAAGAAAAAATGGAATTAATTAGTGTTGGTAATAAGAATTTAATTAAGTTTTTAAAACAATTACAGAATCTTTCTAAAGAAGATTTAAAACATGTTTTTATTGATTTGTCAAATATGGTTACTGATGTAGAAACATATTTATCATTATTAAAATCAGGCGGCGAACAAGGAATAAAAATTATTGAAAAAATTGAAAATATTAATGAGTATATAGAATCAACATCATATAATTTTTTTAAAAAAAAAGCTATGTTACCAATTCTAGCACATTTACATCAGTATAATTTATATCATAGAATTAGATATTCTGATATTACGCCTTATGTAGACACAAATATTAAAGAAATTATTCAAGGATTAATTAATGAAGATTCAAAATCTATTATTAAATCCGCTAATAAGTATATTATAAAACCATTTTCAAGATATATATTAACTCCAATATTCTATTGGCAATTATTATTGCAAATAATTAAATTGTTACGTGTATTTGTTTATATCATGATGGTTTTAGATGATCAATTTAAAATAATAGATACAACTAGCTATATTCTTGGAGAAACATTTTGGGAATTTGTAAAAGGTCCAGGTGTCTTTTTATTTCCATTAATGCTTGTACTTATTTTATGGGCAAATTTAGATTATTATGTTAAAAAGAATGCAAAAGAATTACAAGATAAAGAACTATTTATAGAAAGTGTTCGCGAACTAAAATACCCAGTAGAAAATGCATTATTAAAATTTAAGAAATCTAAACCTAAAGATGATCTAATTTATAAATTAAATGATATGAAATTAGAAGATGGCAGAAGAAGAAGAACTAGAAGTAGAAAAAGTAGAAAAAATAAAAGAAGAAGTATAAAAACTAAAAGAAGAAGTAGAAAAACTAAAAGAAGAAGTAAAAAAAGAAGCAGAAGATGTTAAGCAATTGTTATATTTATTTTCAAACTATAATTAGTTTTAAAATTTAAAATTGCTGATTTAAATAATTTTTATTTTGATTTTAAAAAATAAGTATCTATTTACAAATGAGTACATTAATTGAAAAATTATCTGTAACTAATAATACAGAATCACCTATATTTGAATTTGATGAAACAAAATTATCTAAATATATACTTGATTTAAGTCTTGATTTAGAAATACGAATAAAATCGCTTGAACTATATTACAAAGAGAATAAAGAAGATACAATTGAAATTATAAGTAGAATAACAGGTATGTATCAGTTTAGCGGTACTAAAATTATACAAAATTTTTTGAATTATATATGTTTAAATACTGTGAATATATCTACATTTTTAAAACTAGAATGTGCTAAAAGTTTATTATCTTTTACTGAATTTGAGGAGGATATAACTAAAAATGATGATAAAAATATGATAGAAATAAAAACTGAAAGTAATAAACAAATACAAGAAAGAAATCAAGATAGACAAAAAATAGGATATAAAGCCTTAAATAATGTCTGTTCTATAATTATAAAAGATATAGAATTTCCAACTCCATGTAAAATAGACTCGATTTGCAGTCTAATGGAAACAGATGTTTATAAATTAGAAAGTGATCTTTATTTTAGATATATTATAAATGATTTAAATATAGATTGTGATTATCGTTATAAAACGATATTGAGTTTAGAAAAGAAAAAACTTTTAAATTTTGGATTTTATATTACAAATGCATGTTTAGATTTTTTAAATAATATTAATAATAGAACATTGTATAGAATTCTTTCTGGACAATATTTACTTCAAAATTGCACAGATATAGATAAAGAACATATTTATAAAGTTCTTTATGGTTTTGCAACGGATGAAAATCTTGATTATAATTTAAGAGCTGATTCTGCAGATACTCTTTTAACATTTGGAACATATGAAGTAAAAGAACAAGCGAGAAAAGTTATAGAAATACTAGGAAGTATTGAAGGAGTTGTAAAAACGATATTTGATAATGCTCAAAATGTACATGTAAAAGAAATTGAGAAATCAGTAGCGGAAATACTTGAAGTTTTATTAATGAATAAAACAATGATAGTTGGCGAAAATACGATTGATTTTGAGTTTGTTAAAAATAAAATAAAAAATATACTTAAAGATGAAATACCAAAGAATGAAATAAATAAATCTGAAAAAGAACATAATACTTGTTGTAATTGTAAAATTATTTGCGAAGATGAATTTTGTTCTATAAATTGTAAGAAAATATTTAAGAAACATAAGAGAATTCTTTTATCATTAAATAGAATAGAGATGGATAGAACTTTATATTCAAAAATGAATAGTAATATTTCTAATATTATAGTTAAATTATGGAGTTATATTAATGAAAGTGAATTTGTTGATCAGCTTACAATTCGATTATTACAAGAACTTGATGATATGAGTGGAACATGTTCTTCTGGATTTATATCACGTTTGGTAAATACTTTATCAGGATTTGGTGATTTAAGTATAAAAATATCATTTAATGATCAAATAATTTCAAATTTTGTAGGAAGACTAAATATGTATGCAAGAAAAATAACAGATATAGATTCTCCATTTCGTGCAAATAGATTATATGATGTTATAGAAATATATGCATATAGCAGAGGTATAGTAAATCAATATAAAAATATAAAAAATATGAAAGAGTTAATTAATGAATATCTTAAAACGGATAGAGATAATAAGATAGATGAGATTCTTGATTACTTTGAAGAACAGGTATTAAATGAAATGACCTTAGAAACAACAAAATTTAACGATAGAAGACATTTTTTAATGTTTTTTCGAGAATATATGTTAAGAATCAGAGAAGAACTATATGAAGAATTTAAAGATTTTGTGACTGACACCGAATTTGATTTATGTATAAGAAAAGCAATATCAAATTATGAAGGTGTTCAACATTTGATTTAAATTAAAAGTATATTTTAAACTAAACTAAGTTTAAAATACAATATCTATTATTTGATTTAAATTATTAATAGGTTAATGTATAGGTATTGTATATATAGAACGTGCAGGATGTGCAGAATGATCAGTATATACAGGACGTTTAGGATATGCATTATTAATATTTGTATAAGCATTTGGATTATACCTTATATAACCTCCATTTCTATGATAAGGATAATAATATCCTAAATTATCATCTACATTATTTTTAATAGAATAACCACTGCCATATCTAGACCAATTTTTAGAATTATTATATTCTCTTTTATCTGGATGGTATGTTTCATATACAATATGATTCATTTATTATAAATACTTATATTTTATAATTTTTAAATAAATTGTAAAAATACGAGGAATTATTCTAATACTTTTATATATTGATATAATTAAAATAAGATTTTGTATCATTTCTAAACTATATTTTAGTTTAGAAATTTAACTTGATAAACAATTTTATACTGGGTTATTATGAAAATTATTTATCCTTTAGTTGTGATATTAGTTATAATATATTTCATTTATAAGATAAATTGTGTATTTAAATTTTATATATTTATTAATAATAAATGGAAACAATAACAGAAATGACTAATAACATTATCAATGAAATTATAAAAATAATAAAAGAAGGTGATGATTATAAGTTAGTTGAACTTTGTATAGAAGATATTGATAAGAATATTGGTCTTAGTAAAGAAGGAATTATTGGTAAACTTCAATATACTGATATTCTAACAAAAGCTATTTCTAATAATCGCCTTAATATTGTTAAATTTTTATTGGATTATGGAGTAGATACAGATTATTATAGTAAAAATGTAAAGTATCCACCTTTACATGAATCTATAATTCAATATAATTATTATATATTTAAAGTTCTTTTAGATAAAGGAGCAAACGTAAATATACAAAATAGAATTGATGGTAATACAACTTTAAATTTAGCTTTAAAATTATTTTGTATGCAAAAAGATAACGAAGAACAGAAAAATCTTTTAATAAACATAATTTATGATCTTTTAAATAATGAAAATATAGATGTAAATATAAAAAATAATGCTAATGAAACTTCGTTACAGTTAGCAATATATTATGATAATAATATTAGTATTATTAAAGAAATATTAGATAAAACTAAGATTGACAATATCGATTCATATACAATGGAAAAATTATTTAGTTTATATGATCCTCTTGGCGAAATAATACTTGAATCATTAATTAAAAAAGGTCTAACACAAAGAATGATTAAATTATTAGTAGAAAAAGAAGAAAAAGATGTTCCATTTACAACTAATATTGATAGTGGAATCAAATCAAGAAAGATTATTAAAAGATCAAAAAGAAGATATAAATCAGTAAAGGTTATAAAAAGGTCTAAAAAGGTTACTAAAAGATCGAAAAAAGTTACTAAAAGATCGAAAAGAAGATCTCGAATCTAATTTATAAATAAGTTTATAAACTACTATTTGCAAACTAATATAATTTAATTTTTTAATTTTATTTAAATAATCCTTTAAATAAAAATGGGAAAAACAAAGTTATCACCAATATGGGATAAATTTACTCTTTCAAATAATGAAACTATAGCACGTTGCAATAATTGCGGTAAAAACTTAGCTTACAAATCAAGATATGGTCCAAGAAATTTAATGATTCATTTAGATACCCAAAAATGCTGTGGTAAAAATAAAATTGTTAGAAGATCAAAGAGTATAAAAAGATCTAAGAAATCTAGACGCTCTAAGAAATCTAGAATATTAAACAGATTAAAGAGATCTAGAAGTTCTAAGAGATCTAGACTTTCTAAGAGATCTAGACGATCTAGACGATCTAGGCGCTCTAAGAGATCTAGAATATCAAAAAGATCAAATAGAACTAGAAAAACTAAAATAGTTAGACGGAATAGAAGATCTATCAGATCGAGAAAGTCATCTCCAATATGGAAAAAATTTACTTTATCAAAAAATGATACTGTAGCCAGTTGTAATCATTGTGGTAAAAGATTGGTTTACAATTCACGTGCTGGTCCAAGAAATTTAATTAAACATTTAGAAAGTCAAAAATGTAAATTATAAAATACAGTTTCGAGATTTTGAAGTTATATTTTTCTTAACCTAAAATTAAGATTAAGAAAATTTTTATGAGATAAATTTACAATAAAATAGAGACTGTAGATTATCTTTATTTTAGTTTTTGTATTTTTAATTTAGTTACTTCTTTTTCAACTTGTCCTGCTTTTAATAATTCTTCTAAAAATCCTTTAGGATTTTCTATTCCATATTGTTCTATAACTTGTATATAATCTTGTTCTTTAACTTTTTTTGGCTTTGCTACTGGTCGTGTCTTTCTATCTAATATAAATGCACTACCTTCGTATTTTACCCCAATTTGATCTTTTGCTTTTATATATTCGGTAATGCGATTATTTATTTCTTTTGCATCTTTTCGTAATTTGTTTATTTGCGTAGATAATCTACTTATCTCTTTGTTTAACTCTGTTAAAATTTTTATATCTTCTTGTATTGACATTTAATTTTGTATTTACTAAATCTTTAAATAAAAATTTCAAAAATCTGGAGACTAAAGCTTAAAAAAATATTTTAATGATTGATAGAAAGATCTGGGATGTAAATAATATTTTAGTTTAAAGAGATTTTTATTAAAAATAAAATGTCATATGCAAAATATAGAAATTTCGATAAGACAGAAGAAGAAAAAAAACTTGAACTCGAAAATGAGAATGAAAACAAATTAAATTTAAATAATAATGATTTAATTTATAAACCACCTTCTCAAAAAAATTATTTTACATATAAAGATTATAGTAATTTAGAAATTAAACAATCAGAAGTACCTGCTGTTAGAGATAAATAAGTTTTTAAACTATAAAAAGAGTTTAAAAACATTTACTTGCTGTTCCAATATTAGTCCAACCCCAATTTCCTATGCCAAATTTTATACAACAATATTTTAATAATAAATGAGAATCTCCGGTGGGACAAACTCCCATAAAAGTATGTTCAGTTCGTACTTTATTTTCTATTAATTGTTTATATCTTGATACATATATATCTATACATCTTGGAAATCCGATAGCAATTTCATCGCAAGGATCTGGAGCTCCAGTATAATGTAAATAAATAGTATTATCATTATTTATATTATCTAAATTCAATGGTTGATTATATATCATATCAAATCTTGTAAACATTATGATATCATATTTAATATTGTTTTCTAGTTCATATTTTTTAATATTTTCATGACAAAGATAAATCTTTTTCATTGTGCATAAAGTATTAAAAGTATTTGGATCTGGATGATATATTGTTTCTAATTCTTTCTGGATATTAGAACAATATTCTGTAGAATTATCGATTTCTAATATTTTTGGGATTATTTCAGTATTATTTGGTAATTTAAAAGTTAGCATGTCTTGAATCTCAGAATTTGTATAATATTTATCACTACTTACATTAGATATATCATAAGTATGTATAAAAATATCTGGAATAACAGGATTGACAGAATCAAGAATATTAGTTATAAATGATTCTTTTGTTTTTTCCCAGGTTCTAATATGACCATAAAATCCAATAGCGAATTTCTTAAGATTCTCAGAATTTATTATATTATTTTTTTTCATTTGTTTAATATTTTCTTTTTTTTATATCAATATTCACATTACACAATTATAATTTAAACCATGATTCAATAATGATTATAATAAAAAATTGAATTATTTATTAAATTTTTTATTATAAATAGCGATGGTAATTAATAAGAAAGGTGGTAATAAAACCAAGAAACAAAAGAAAGTAACTACAGATAAAGAAGATCGAAAAATTGATCTGAGAGATGCCTTAGAATTTCAAGAATATGCACAAGTTTTAAAAGTACTTGGTAATGGTAGATATGAAGCTAATTGTTTTGATGGCAAAACTCGTCTAGCTCATGCTAGAGGTAGCCTAAAAAAGAAAAAGGTATTTGTTAAACTAGGAGATGTAGTTATAGTATCTTTAAGAGAATTTGAAGATGCAAAATGCGATATAATTCATGTTTATAATCAAAAAGAAATAAAAGTATTAAAAAAAATGGGAGAAATACCAGAAAATGTAACAGATGATATGTTAGTTAAAACAGAAGAAATAGATATAGGAATAGATTTTGAAAATGAAGATTCTGACGATGATGATTCAGAAGAACTTAAAAAGAAGGAAGATTTTAAAAAAGATTTTGATAACAATTTCAGTGCTTTATAAGTTCCCTTCTAATTAAAAATTTATTATATATAACTTATAATCTCCATTTTATTGCAAATTTTCTTAACCTAAAATTAAGGTTAAGAAAAATAAAAGTTCAAAGATTAATTATACAAAGATTTTTAATTGAAGAACATAAAATATATTTAGATTGTCAATTTATAATGTTAATAATATTAACTATAGATATATTTTTAATTAAAAATTGAATTATAAACAATAATTATAGTTTATAATAATAGTATAATTAATGAATCATTATATATTTTTAGTAGACTATTCTTATAGTATGAGTTGTCATATTTCAAAAATTATAAGTATTATTAACATGTTTTTATCTAATGTTAAACAAAATAGACAAAATAGCATAATTACTCTTGCATCATTCAGCGATAATTTAAGATGGATTTTAAAAGCTGTTAATATTTCTGTTATTGATAAAATTTCAACAAACGATTTTAAAGAACCTGGTTCAACAGCTTTATATGATTCTGCATCTACTATTCTTATGGAATTTGCAGGATTTCACCCAAATATAAAAAATTATTTTTATATTATAACAGATGGAGATGATAATTGTAGTACAAAATTCAATAGAACAAACACAGATAAATTATGTGAAAATGCAATTAAAAATGGATGGAATATTAAACATTTCGATACTTTAAATTATCAAACATTAACTGTTCCTAAAATTAAATTTGATATAGATAACATGTCAGAATTATTTAATAATATGACTATGTAATTTAAATTAATTTTATACTTAATTATTGTATAAAATTAACACAAATATTCATAAGGATCTTTATAAGGTGCAACAGATGAAGTCAAAAATCCAACCCAATTTTCAGAATGTTTTTTATATTTTTTTATTAGACCTTTATGATATATATCTTTTAAAACAATATCATATTTAAGTTTTTTAATTTCTTGTTGTAAAATGTTAATATATTCATTTTCTGATATAAAACTATCACGATCATCAAAAGAATTATGAATCTGATATATAATACTATTTTTTAGACTCGTTGGTGTATTTTCATCAAAATCAAAAATCATGTCAAAATTTTCAACATCGTCGTCATTATCTTTCATTTAGATATATATTAAATAATAAAAATAATTAAAAAATTAAAAAAAATAATTAAAAACTATTAATCATGAGAACAACAAATGTTACATAATAGATTAAATTATATAAATAGAGAAGAGAAGAATATTTAATGTTTTACGTATATATGGGTAGACGATGATATTGTAGATGTATTTCTTGGTGATTTAAATATTGAAGAATTGGTTAATGATGCTTTAGTCAAAATGTCAGATCTAGATAGTAATTATCAACCAATAAATGTAGAATCAAAATTAATTAAACCTAGAGATGCTATAATCAATCTTATAATTGAAGATTTTATTAAGAAAGGTCAAAAATGTCCTATTTTATTAATAGAATTAAAATTATAAACTGTATGTTTAACAAGTTGTTATCACATATTTGATAAAGATGGTATTTCTAGTTAGTTAATAAATAATTCAAATTGTCCTACTTGTAGAGAAAAATGTGTTTTATGGAATTAGAATTATAATAAATGTGATTTATAATTTTTTCTTTAAATTATTTTTATATTTCATATAATAAACAAATGAATCATATGAGAAAAAAATCAGTGTTAAGAAAAAGTAGAAAAGTACATTCGCGGGTTCACAAAGTTAAAAGCCATAAAGTTAAAAGCCATCACAAAAAACATCATATGGATGGAAAGAAAAAGAGTAAAAGTAAAAGAAAGAGTAAAAAGAGTAAAAAGAGTAAACATGATGGATGTGGAGAAGAATGGAATGCAAATAAAAAAAATGATGATGGTAAAAAAAGTAAAAAACCAAAAACACATAAAAAGAAACACGATTAAGCTTTAAGCTTTAATCTTTAGTTTTTTGATTATATTTTTTCTTAACCTAAAATATAGGTTAAGAAAATTTTTATGACGTAAATTTACATGAAAATGGGGATTAAAGGTTAAGCTTTAATCTTCAGATTTTTTAATTATATTGTTTCTTTACAAAAAAGATAGAGTATAAATAAATCAATTTTAAAGTATTTGCGATACGCATGATATACCACCAAGTTGTTTGTTTTTATTTTGATTAAATATATTGTAATTATCAGCAATACCTTTTGAATAAGTTTTTAAAAAATGCGAATTAGATACACCACTAACCTTATCAAGAAAGCAAAATAATTGTGATGGTACTCTATCATAAAAAGGAGGAGTTGTTGCAGCAACTGGATCTTGTACATTTATAATTTTAAATATTCCGGTAAATATCGCAGATCTATTAGGAACTAATAAATTGCTAAATTGCCGATTACCTACAGCAGGTGTTGCGAATCCATAAAATTTAGTACTAGCACTTAAACTAGGTTTATAATTTTTAATATCTGCAAATAATAACATACCAAGTCCTGCTCCTAATGAATGACCTGTTATAATAATATTATTTATATTTGTATTAGAATTTAGATAATTCATTATTTGAGTTCTAAGAGAACCAACGGGTGATTTATACGAGTTATATATATTATTAAAACCTGTATGAACTGTAATATTTCTTGGTAACCAATCTGTTGAAGTTAATAAAGCTTTTGAATTTTCATACCATTCGCATAAGTATTGTGTGCCTCTTAATACTATAATCGTAGATGTAATAGAATCCACTTTATATTCAATTATATAACCACCATAAGAATAAAAATATGATGTTAAAGTAGAACATGAATAAACTAACAATTTTTTCAAAATTGCACCAGGTGGTAATGCATCATTTATTAAATCAAAACCTTTTTTTTCATTTGGGTATAAAATTTCTTCTAAATCGTACGATAATGATGTAAGAGCTGACATTAAATCTACAATTGATGAATTATATTTATAATCATTTAATTCTAAACTTGTTGGAAGTTTTTTTGGAATTAGAACAGCTGCTTTTAAAACTATTCCGGGAGCTTCTGGAAGAATCAATTTATACGTCGCATCCATACGCAACTTTTGTTCCTCTAAGTATTTATTAACATGCTCTATGGATATCATATTTGTATTATCGCAAATATTCAGATAATACAAACACATTACTATCAAAAATATAAGAGCGACATATAAGAAAATTTTTATATAACAATCCATTTTAATTATATATAATAATTTATTTTAAATTTTAAAAATGTCTTTCCATTCTAATACTAATTTTTCATAAGTTTGATCCATAGCCCATTTATATGCTGTTTCAATAAAATGTGTTTTTAAAGCTGGTCTTTCTATAACAAAAAATAATTTTTCAATTAAATCGTCTAAATTGTCTTGTATTGGAGGTTTACATACAATACCTCTTCCTTGTACAATATTTCCTAATCCACAGTAATTTACTGTTGCGACTAAACATTTTGCAGCCATTGCTTCTAATGCAGTAATACAATATGTTTCTTGGAAACTAGTTGGATATAACCATACATCTGATTTTAAAAATTCATTTGATAATTCTTTTTGCGATACTCTATCGTTTAAATATACATAATCTAAACTTTTTATCAATATCATTGTTTCAGTATCTATTAAATCATTGTTTACAAATAAATATAAAGTTGTGTCCTTATACTTTTCTTTTATTTTTGGAATGATTTTTATTAAATAATTTAATCCTCTGGTAGGACAACTACTATAAATAAATCTATAAGGTATCTTTTCTATATTTTTATTTAAAAATCTGTCTGTATATATTGCATTTCTAGATATTATTATTTTTTCAGAAGGAACATTTAATATTTTTATAGTATTTTCTTTTTGCCATTCAGATATTGCTAAAATATATTTAAATTTCTCTTTATGATATTGAATACATTTAGAATTATTATCTATAACAGGCTGTGTATCATGTATCCAAAGATATACATTTTTAATATTATCGTAATAAACTAAATTTGAAGTATATCTGCTAACAATTAAATAATCAATTACATATTTAAGAGCAAATTCTGAAAAATATTTATAATCTATATATTCAATATCATCATATATACCTTCATAATTTATATTAAATTTTTTATTTTCAAATGTTCCAAATATAAATACCCTATATCCTAATTTAAAAAATTCTTTTGCCAGATTCATAGCCATATATTCAGAACCTGATATTCTAGTATCTCCTTTTGGATTCCAACAATAAATCATTTCATTATAACCAGATGTATGAAAAACAATAGTTTTATTATTACTCAATTCTATATTTGAAATATTTAAATTATCACATATACTATATTTAATATTTAAAAGAGGTTGATCATTAGGATATAATTTTAACATTTCTTTAAGAATAGGTATGATCTTATTTACTAAACCTAATCTAATATTTACATCAATATATAAATATGGTATATAATAGTCATAAATATCATTTTCAAATATAGTTTGTAAAAATACAGGTTTAGGATACATAATTATTTGCGATAATATTTTATTAACTATATTTAATTCTTGTTTATCATTATAAATAACAGCGATTTTATATTTAGGCTCAACTCTATTTGGAAATAATTGAGAAATAAAATTAAGAGTCTCTTCAAATTTTTCTAAATTAGAATCTAAATAATAATCTATACAAGCAATTTCATAATATGATGCAAATAGAAAGTCTTCTCTTTTAGTTATTTCTCTAAGCATTTTATAATATTTTAAAGAACTTTGAAATTCTTGCATTATATAATACGTTTTTGCTAAATAATATATTACTCTTGGATCATTAGGATAATCTTTTTTATCTAAAAGTAAAAGTTCTATATCTTTCCTATATCTATTAAAAGATCTTGTTGTATGATCTTTATGTGATAAATCATCTATAAATATATTTTGTTCTTTTATTTCTTTTAATTTATTCACAGACACTTGTATTTCTTCATGAACTCTATATTTATATCTTAAATTATCTGTAGATTTTATAATACGTTTAGAATAATAATTATCTCTTAATGTATTATCTATAAATTTTCCTATTTTAACAAGGAAACATGATGCTTTTGCATTCTTTAGAATATTTCTGAGTTCTTTACCGCCATTAATAATATATGAATCGTCTAATATAATAGTATATTTACAAGTTTTAGAGATTAAATCAAGTGATTTATTTCTAGCTTGTGAAAAATCTATGAATTTTTCAAAATGTAGTTTTCCAGGTATATCTTTGAGTTCTTCATTAATAATATCAATAGTATTATCGGTAGAACCTGTGTCAACAATAGTCCAATAATCAATCCATTTTCTATTTTCTTTTAGACATTCTCTAAATATTTCGCCAGAATTTTTAACAATCATACATAATTCTAATAATTTCATTTTATATAAAAGTTACATGACTTTAAACATATTTTTTTTTAAATAAATTATTTTAATAATAATAAATGTCAAATTCATCAGATAGTCAGAAACAAAATCAAGATATTTTCACAACATATCAAAATACATTTATAATCGGTGTTATTTTATTTTTAGTATTTTTTATAGCTTTCCCAAGATTATATGATGTTGGAAATAAACCACTCGATAATTCACCCAACAATTCTCTTTATAATTTACTCGATAATTCACAGGTAAATTATCTACATATATTTGTTAAATATATAATTGTAATGACAATTGTTATAGTTATTCCATTATTGTTCGCAAATAATAAAGATAATTTTTATTTTCAACTTACACCTGAAAAACAGTGTCTAGGTGGTAAATACATGTATACTTCAGATCCAGAAAGGCAAAAATTTTGCGCTAAGTTTGATAAAGCAGATATGTCAAAATATGAATGTCCAAATGGATTTGTTGGCGCTCCTATATGGCGTGGATCAGTAGGCAATCAACCACCAGAAAGTAATGCTGATTGGAAAAATACAAGATGTAGTGCTATAAATAATTCTTATAATGATCCTCACGTATTATAATATATTTATAATAAATTTTAAAGTATATAATTACTTTAAAATTATAAACAATCTCTAATTGTATATTCCTCATTATTTTTAAAAATATGATAATATCTATTTATATTATTTTCAGATTTAACTATAAAAATAACTTGTTCATCATAACTATAATATTTAATATTTTTCTTCTTACATAATTCTCTTAATATTTGAATATTCCCAATAAAATATAATATAAATTCTTCATCTGAATTTAGTCTATCAATACAATCATTAATATCAATTATATTTATTATATCTATATTATTTTGTTTGTAAAAATCAAGTTCATTTTGTATTTTATCTTCTAAAGATATTGATAGAGAATTATAATTATGTTGAATATCAGTATCTAATTTTTGTTCTGCTAAATCATTTCTTATACATTCACTAAAAACAAGATGATGATTTATATAATAAACATTTAATTCATTTGCAGATTTTTGAAGAGCAGTATCTATACAATTAATGAGTCTATTTGTATTGACAAAATCCAAAAATTTTTTTGCTCCATTTTTTGTTATCATATATCCAATAGTACCCCCTAGACTTTCTGTAAAACTTCTATAAACGTCCCATTTTTCGATGGTAGGAAAATCATTTTTTTTGTACTTTTCGTCATTTATATTTCGAATATGATGTCCAATAAAAACAATATCCCAATCTATATATGAAAGACTTTTACAAAGATGTAAAAATTTAAGATCAAATTTATCTGCAAATTCAATATCATCCTCTAAAATTAAGAATGCATCATATTCAGAGTTTATTAATTCTATATACATTTTAAAATGACTCATTGCGCAACCTACTGCACCAACTACCATATTATAATCATTTCCATCAAATATTCTTTGTAATTGTGTAGTTGATTTTAAAATAGAACCATCTACAGCTGAAAATCTTTTATACTCTAAAAAATCAATAGCTTTCGCCAAATTTTTAAATTTTTGCCATCTGTCTTCACGTCTATCTAAGTTTAAAACATATGTTTTTAAATTTATACCTAAAGAATTAATATCTATTTCTGATGTTTCTTCTATAGGAGAAAGTGGTTTTTTAACAAATTGATCTTCGTTATTTAATTTATAAGCATTAATCTTTGTATCATCATGTTTTTCTGATGTCAATCTTCCTATATGAATACAGTAAATACCTTCAAAAAACGCTGAAATATAATTTTTACTAGCATATCTATACGCATATTCCATTTCAAAATGTCCAGTATTTTGATTAAAATCTCCAATATCTTTAAAAATTGAAGTTCGTATAAGTGAAGGTCTAAGTGAAAAATGAGGCCAATAATTTGATGATGGTGTAATCCCATGTTTTTTAATCCAATCTGTTTTTTGTTCTTCTGTTGATACAAATTCATGTATATAATATCTAAAACCTCTATTTGTGTTTTTAAATATTCCTCCTTTAATGCTTATATCACTTTCAATTTCTGCGTAATTTTTATTTATAAGACATTGACCAATTTGTAAATCCGAATTTAATACATCAATAGCATCTTTAATATAATTTCTTTTTACAAAAAATTTAAAATCATCTTCAAGATGAAATAAATAAGGTGTTTTAACAAGTTGTTTAATTATATTCATACTACAAGCATGTCCTTTTCCTTGTTGACTTTTGCAAATAAAGTTAAAAAATGGATACAATTTTATCATTTTTTGTCGGTCTTCTTCACTACTATTATCATCAACACATATCCAATAATCAATCATATCAGTATCTATACATTGAATAAGTGAATTAATTGTTATTTGAAATAAATCAAATCTTTTACATGTTGTAATACTTAATGTAACAAGAGGAATATCTGATGGTTTTCTACTAATAATCGTATTAACTTTTTTAATATCATAATTTATATATCTATTTTCAATATGATTGATAGAAAAATGTTGATTGAATAAAAATTTATTTGAATCATCTTCATTAATCCCTTTCATATCTAAAATATTTTCAAATATATCATAACATTTAATATGATTTTCAGTATAATAACAAGCTAATGCATATTCTTCTTTAATTGAAACTGAATATGGAAATAAATTGTAAACATATTCAGCAAATTGAATTGAAATATTAAATAATTTTCTATATCTACATTGTATTAATATTATAATAGCTATTTGTTCTGTTGGAAATTCTAAAAATTGACCTATAAGATTGTCTATCATTTATACAAAGTATATTATTGTTTTAAATTATATTTTTATTTTAATTAAAAAGAGTTTAAAGCAATATAAAAACTTTTGTAAATGGATATTAATAATCTTAGTATTGATACTATAACTTTCGGAAAATATAAAAATAAAACTCTTAAAGATATGTTAAAAGATCGCAAATATTGTAAATGGTTTCTAAACGAAATAGAGTTTAAAAATAAGTATGAATATTTATATAATAAAGTTAAAGAATTTGAACCTCGTATCTATTTTCTTCCTATTGTAGAAACTATGGATAGCGAAAAAACTTCTTTTATTGATAATTATATATACTTTAATCTTACACCTTTAGATAAAATATCACTCAATTTAACTGAAAATGAAAAGAAATGTTACACTTTTTATTTAGATACAATATCAAATTTGAAACAAAAAATAATTGAACGCATTGAAAATGAAGATAAAAATCCTTATGATATAAAAGCACCCGTTAAATGGCTTCAAAAATTTGAAAGTGAAAGTGGGATAAAAAGAGAAGAGTTTAAAGAATTTATAAATTCATATGAATTGCCTAATATTCCATATATAATTGAAGATATTAAAAAAGAAGGTGGTATTGTTTATAATGGAGCAAATTCTTTTAATATTGCTAAAAAACGTTCTGAAGAACAAGAAAAATATTGGGAAAATTTTTTAAAACATATCTATGGAGAAGATATTTGTGTACAATATAAATATGAAAAATGTATATTTGACTTTATAAATATATCTACTAATACATTATATGAATGTAAACTTAATATAAAGGATTTTAACGAAGAACAATATAATAAATATTTGCTCACTCTTGGAACTTATAGAATATTATATTTAATCGATAAAGACTGTATTATAGATATAGAAAAAAAGACATTATTAACAACAGATGATATAAAATATGCTTATAACAGATCGCAAATACCACTTTTAAAGAATATTAATAAATTTCAAGAAATGATAATGGATTTTGAAATATGTAAAATAGACTTAAATGAATTTAAAAAATATATTTAAAATTAATTTAAAGATATAAATTTAAGAATAAAATGTCTTATATTCGAGCTTCAGATAATAATTTAGAAAATTTTCGTCCTTATCATCATTTTAACAGATTTAATGATGTTTTTCCAAATTCATTAATTAATAGACCATGTTACAGAAATATTAGTTCATTTAAACTTGATATGAAAGAACATGATAACTATTACACTTTAAAAGCTGATTTACCTGGTTTAGATAAATCAAATATTAAAATAACATTAGACAATGGTTTACTAAAAATTACCGCCAATCGTTCTGAAACAATAGATGAGACTAATGATCCATCACATATTCATATTTCAGAAAGAAGTTATGGTTCATTTTCTAGATCTATAAATATTCCCGAAAATGTAGATGTAAACAATATTATGGCTAATTATATTGATGGAGTTTTAGATATTAAATTACAAAAGAATACTTCTCTTCCCAATGCTAGAACAATATCAATTCAATGATTAAACTGAACAAATTTTAATATTAAACTTATTTTTAGTTTAATATTTAATATTTATAATTTTTTATGCATTTGTTATTTCTAATATAGTTCCATCAATTTTTATTTTAATACTTTTAACAAGTTTTCCATGGCTTATTGATGTTCCTATTCCTATTCCTAAATTTCCTTCTGGAATTGTTATTTTTGTTATTTTATTAATTCTTTCAAATGCTTTATCACATGTTCTTGCATAAGCAGTCGTTAAAAACTCAGGAAAACAACAATTTTGTATTGCTGATTTATCTAATACTGCATCAGAATCTATTATAAAAGCAATATTTTTATGAGATTCTATATATTTATGCATTGGAAGTATACAATTTACTTTAATCCATCCTTGTTTAATTCTTAGACTATGAGTAAAAGCCCACATATGTGGAAATTTTATTTTTTCGGAGTCTAAAGTTGTTTTTGCTATATATAATGGATGCATATTATTATTTTCTATCAAAACCTCTGCATTTTTATGTTTATCTAAATAATCATATACTTTTCCAATACTATCAATTTTATTTTCACATTTTGATGCAAATGATGTTCTTTGTTTAATTTCATTTTTCATTTGTTTAAATGCGTCAGTTGACGAATATTTCTTTTCTGAATTAATTTTTATACAATAAGGTAATAATAATACTTCTTCTTGTGTCATAATTGTGTTTTTAAATTCTCCAAGATATTTCATCGCATGTTCAATATTTCCTTCGGTTAATATCGCATTTGGATCTCTTCTTCTATAATTTAGAGGATTTAATCGTGTTTCTATTAATTGTATCATTGCTTCTTCTGTTTTTGCATCTTCTAATAATGAAAGTATATTTTCATTTGCTTGATGATACTTCGTCACAACTACGCCATTTAAATCTTTTTCTATCCCACCATCTATTATTGCTCTTGTATATACATGAATATTTTTATTATTATCTTTTGTATATCCTTCCATAATAGATATAAGCCAATTTGCAGTTTTAATAAATTTTTCACCATATGTTGCTTCTTTACAGCATTTAATGAAACATTCAAGAGATCTTATTACTTCACTTGCATCATTATCATTGCAATTTAATAAATTTAAAACAAGTCTATTAATAAGACCATCTTTAATATATCTATTTATTGCTAATTGTAAATATTCAGGTCTCTTTATAGAACTAGTAAATTTAGTTGGAAAATATATATGAGGAAAATTCCCAGATATTTTTTTCTCATTTTGTAAATTCGATTTATCAAGTATAGTAACTGTAAAATCATCTTTACAAACAGAGTTTATAAAATTAATATGTTTTATATCAGAAAAAAATTGCAATAAAATTGGACCATTTTGATCAGCTATTTTACAAAAATTATATACTCTTTCAACACATAAATCACAATTATACATAACTGACCCAAATACAGTTTTTATTTTTTCTTTATCTATTTTCGTATTATACTCAATTACGTAATAGAATTCATTATATTCAAAAGGTTTTAACTTAAGTTTCTCAACTCGTTCGTCGAAATTGTTTATATTATCAAATGTAATAGAACAGTTCATCTAATACATATAGATATTTATACTAATTTATAATTCAATTTTTATTTTATTTATATATTATAAAATGAAAAGTCGACAAAATAGAATACGTAAGAAAAGTAAGGAAAGAAAATCTGTTAATAAACTCAGTCGTAAACATAGTAATAAACGTAGTCGTAAACGTAGTATTAAACGTAGTATTAAACGTAGTATTAAACGTAGTCGTAAACGTAGTATTAAACGTAGTCGTAAACGTAGTATTAAACGTAGTATTAAACGTAGTCGCAAAAGAGTCAGTAAAAAGAGAACATCTTTCAGAAAAAATGTCAAATTAGATGGTATAAATGCCGTATCAAATAATGAAGTATCTACTTTTGAAATTATTGAATTCATAGGATGTCCTGCATGTACAAAAGTTAAAAATACATTAAAAGATAGATATAAAATTGTTACTGATTCTGAAGAATATTATAATGCTATTAAAAATAAAAAATTTAATATAGATTGGAATAGTTGCGCTTCTAAAGATACAAATGATAATACAAAAGAATATCATTGTTTTCCAAAAGTATTTACAAGATATAAAAATAAATTATATTTCATAGGAGGTAATCCAGAAGTAGAACAATTTTTGAAAATCGATCCTACAGATGATTCATTAATTAATAATTTTTTAAATAATTAATCTAATTTAATCTTTAGTCTCTAAAAATGATGTAAATTTACATCATAAATGTTTCTTAACCTGTATTTAGGTTAAGAAAAAATGCAATCAAAAATATGGAGAGTAAATGTTATGATATGTATTATAATAAAAATGATAATTCAATAGATGTATAAAGTAATTGTTGATGATAAATTTTTAAACTTTATTTTTAGTTTAAAAATAATCTTATTATACAACAATATTTAATCTTTCTTTTTCGTAATATAATCCAAGTTCCGGTAGATAATTATAAACAATTTCATCTACTGGACAATAATTTTCTAATAACCATTGTAAACTTTCAACATGTTTATTTTTTGCTGCATTATATGTTGCATTTATACCCCATGGACATAATTTATATCTTAAAAATTTTAAGATATGTAAATGTCCAAATTCAGCAGCAGTAGTAGTAACACTCATATCCCACCAAGGTTTACTCAAATCATTACGGGCTTCTTTATGTAGAAATTTTACACAATCTAAGTTACCACTTTTACACGCATAATTAAATGCTACATTTTCCCAATCACATCCGTTATTAATTAAAAACTTTAAAATACGCAATCTACCTTTATATGCTGCGCAATTTACTGAATATGAATCAAAGGGACATTCTTTCTTTTTTAACCATTTAATAATTTTAAAATCTGCATATTGCGATGCTGCTGAAAATACACACTCAGACAATTCAAAATTTTGTTTTCTTAACCACTTTATAATATTGAAATTATTATTTTGAATAGCTTCAATATAACAAAATGAATCATTAGAATTTGGATTTTTTTCATATACATATTTAACTATATTTATATTATTTCTCTTTATAGCAAATTGTAATGCATCATCAGGATAATAAAAACTTGAATGTGATTCAGCCCAATGTATCATTTTAAAATTTTTTAAAACATCATAGATAAATGGTGATTCTTTTTTAATCTCAAAATAGTTTATAATATTTTTAAAGTACTTACACGTTTCATATAATATAAATATTTCTCCATTTGATACAAAACTGAATACATTTTTGATCAGATATATATCTATTTGTAATAACATCGTAGTTTTTTCTGTGTTCTTTCAAACAAAATTCATTTTTTAATTAATAAAATATCTCTTATAATAAATGAAAATAGTTATAGTATCAGGGTATTTTGATCCTGTTCATATAGCCCATCTTGAATATATAAAATTATCAAAACAAATAGCCGGAAAAGATGGTAAACTTATTGTAATTGTTAATAATGATAATCAAGCAATTTTAAAAAAAGGAAAAGAATTTATGCCTTGTGATGATAGAATTTTAATTATGAAAGAATTTAGAAATGTTGATGATGTTATAAAATCTATAGATATTGATAGAACAGTTATAGAAACATTAAAATTAGTTAGAAATAAATATAAAGATGATGAATTATTTTTTACAAATGGAGGTGATGCATTTAATAATAATATACCAGAAAAGCCTATATGTGAAGCTTTAAATATTACATTAGTAGATGGATTAGGCGATAAAATAAGATCATCAAGTTGGTTAACAGGGCTTAAAGCAATCTCATAAATTTTTAAACTAAACTGTTTAGTTTAAAAATTAATTATTCTATTTATTATTTATAATGAAATCTTTTATGTTTTTGTAGATAAGTACATATCAAAGATGGATATTGATTTTTGATTTGATTTTTTATATATTTTAATATTGGCTCTGGATCTGTATATCCACATGTAAAACAATCTAATGCAAGCCAACCTCTATCACTATAACAATGAGCACTACAATGAGACTCATCTAATAAAAAAACTGAAGTGAAACCAGGTGGAGTTTCTCCACCTAAAATACATAATTTTTTATGTACTATAGTCATATTTGTTTCTTTAATCGCGTTTTCCATGATATTGAAAATTGTATTAGCTAAAACAATATCATCTATAATATCTATTTCTGTATTCCATATAAAATCAGCAAAAACATGTTTACCATGATGCTTATAATTTAAACAATTACCCATCTATATATTAGTTTAGAGATATGGTTTTAAAATCAATTTTTAATCTAATAATAAAATAATATAATAATTATGATCTTATTTTAAATATTAGTGATGCTGGATGATATACTTCCTCTATCGCCTGTTCATCAATTTCACTATTTATTTTATTTTCTTCTATTTTATATCGTTCTGGACTATATAGTGTATATAAACCATTTTTTTTGGAAATTATATTATGATATGAACCAGAATTTATTACATTGTCTGATCCGTCTTTTAAAATAAAGCTTTTATCATTAACAATAGCATTTTTAAAGCTTGGTTCATCATTAATTTGCCATTTGTTTATTAAAGGATTAAAGTCAAAATATACCTCTTCGTAAACATGGCTTATTCCATGAATACCAATACCTATACCAAGCAAAGAAAGTAATATAATATTTTTAAAGATTTTTTCATCTTTATTTATACTTATAGTATAAAAAATAAAAATAATAAATGCAATAAAAATTATTACACCAGATATACAAGATACTATAAAAGAAGGTCTCATCTTTATATAATAAATTAAAAAAAAATGTATAAATTTTAGAATAAGAAAAATATTTATATTTGAAGATATTCCTGATAAATAAGATAATCTAGGTAATTAATACTTATACATACTATGTCTGGTTTTACAACCTTGAATCTTTAATCTTAATATTTTGAACTTGTATTTTTCTTAACCAAAAATTAAGGTTAAGAAAATTTTTATAACAAAAAGGAGACTAAAGGTTAAGTTTAAAAAATTATATTTTCTAAACAGAATGTATTGCGCAATATTTATAATTACCGTTACGTTAGCACATACAAAAAACTACAAAATGTAGTCTGTTTGAAGGCCTTTAACTCATGTGTAACTTTATATTTAAAAGTACATCCAGATTCTTAACAACTTGGAATTTTATATAAGTTATTTAGGTTTTTATTTAAATCATTACATTGCTTACAAAAAGTATATGTTGTTTGATTTAAACAACCTTTTGCACGACATTGACTTATAGGATATAATGATTCTCTTGCAACTCTTTTTTCTTCTCTTTGTGATTTAAAACAGTCTCCACACATTGTATATACACCTCTAATTGTTTTATCGCAATTTTCACATTTATGAAAACTTTTTTTATAACAATCTAAACATTTTTCAAAAATTCTTGCATCAAATGGTGTATTACATTCAGGACATGGTAATATATTATTTTTTTCAAATTCTTCTTGACATGATTTACATCTTTGTTTTTTTGTTCCATCCCTTCTTAAAGCATTAGGAAATTTATTTTTACAATCAACACAATCTCCTTCTCGATCGGAAACCATTTTCATATGACACTCTTTACATTGTAATCCAAAACATGGTTTTTCGCAATATTGACAAGGATGTGATTCCATATTTTTAGATAAAAAAAATTTATTGTGGTTTATTTCAGACATATTCTTAGAATTAACAATATTACTTTAAATCAAAAAATCAATTTTTTATTTAATTTTTTTTAAATAAAAAAATTCTTTTATATATATAAATGAACAGTTTGGCAATTGATGGATCTCCAAAAACACAAAAACTTTCAATTAATCATGACGATGGAAAAGGTCGTAAACGCAGTGTAAGAAAACATAGCCGTAAAGGAAGACGTAGTGTAAAACGTAGTCGTAAATCTAAGAGACGTTCTCGCAAGAGCAAACGTTCTCGTAAGAGTAGACGTTCTCGCAAATCTAAGAGACGTTCTCGCAAACACGATGGTGCAAACAGACAAGCAGTTATGAATATGATTAGGAATCTTACACCAAAACAAAGAGCTATGCTAGCGGCAGGTGTAGTAGGTATAGGATCTGCGGCTGGATTAGCAATTAAAAAATATAGATCACGCAAAGCTCCTAAAACTGCTGCTGCTAAAACGGAATAATTAAACTATAAGTAACAAATTCAAAGTAATTTACCGTTATTATATTTTTTAAACTAAACATTAGTTTAAAAATTGTTGTATTAGAATATATATTTTCTACTTTAAAATAAATTTTCATTTGATAAATGAGTGATCAAGAAATAATCAATGAATTTAATAAACTTCTAGAAAAAAAATGGTCAAAAGAAGAATATCAAGTTATTAAACGTTTATCAAACCATATTATTTCATATAAAAGATTTATATCTAAATCAATTAAAAATGATATTAATTATCTACTACATATAACAAATAATATTAAAAATGAATATGATATCATGAAACATATACATGATGATAAAAAAGAAAGTTAAAATCCAAATGTATTTTCATATGATAGTGTTATATACAAGAATTTGTCTTCTAATTCTTCTTTTTTATTGTTTAGATAATTTTCATATATTTGAATCATTAATGAACTTGATGTAATTAGAATGTTATCTACAAACATTAATAATGCTTTTTTACTATCTATTTTAGCTCTATCTCTTATTATATGTAATAAATATGAAGCACTAATATCACAAGGAACTAGAAATTTTTTCTTCTTTATTATATTGTCTAATTCTTTATCAGTGCATTCAATAATAATTGGAATTCTATCTATATATTTACTTAAAATTCTATTAGATTCGTCACGTCTTTCGGTAAATGTAAATTGGTCTTTATATGATTTAGGCATTTCTTATTTATAATACAATATTTTAAAAAAAATTATTTTAAACTATGTTTTTAAAGTATATTATTAAATTACATAAAGATAATATTTAAAAATAAATTTATAACTATATTAACTATTTAAAAATTAGATATATATTCTTATAACTAAATTTATTATAGTATTTTTTTATACTTCATTATCTATTTTGATGTAAATTTATTTCATAAATTTTTTCTTAACCTAAAATTAAGGTTAAGAAAAAATACAAATTCAAAATCTGGAGACTAGAGGTTATGCATTATAATAAATGTTTTTTAAGTTTATAAAAAACAAATTTAATAAAATTAAATTTAATAAAATTTAATTAATATTGTTATAATATAAAAAAATGACAGAATTGAATGAAAGTCATAAATGGATTGTATGCCTTATTTACGCAGTATTATTTTTTATAATTGCAGCACCTTTTACTTATATGCTAACAGGTAAATTAACAGAACTTATTGGATGGGAAACTTCCGTTAATGGAGCACCTAATTATGGTGGTGTAATTTTACATGCAATTGTATTTTTATTATTAACAAGACTCATAATGATGATACCAATGCCGACAGAAACAGTAAAATCAACATCAACAACACCAAGAGCTTAACCTTTAGTCTCTAAAAATGATGTAAATTTATATTATCATAAATGTTTTCTTAACCTAAAATATAGGTTAAGAAAAATGTAATGAAAAATCTGGAGACTAAAGGTTGAATATAATTTAAAGTTAAAATAGAATGATTTAAGTTATTAATTTTATAATTATTAATTTAATATTTTATTTATTATAATAAAATATTATGAAACGTAAAAATAGTAAAAATAGTAAAAGATCTAAAGACGGTAGTGGTAAAGGAAAAAAAAGTTCATATACTAAAAGTATTCAAAAAGATGAAAAGAAACAAGTATGTTATTATTATCAACAAGGAAAATGTAAAAATGAAGAAAATTGTAAATTTTTACATTGCACAACTGATGAAGTTCCAGATGAAATAAAATCGTCTGAAGTTAACCCTCCTTTTCTTAATATTGGAGATTCATCAGTTCCAAATAAAAAACAATCAAAAGCTACTATTTCATTTAATGTAACAAATACAAAACCAGATGAGTACAAAAATAAAGATTCTGTAGTATTAGATATTATAAATAATTCAAATATAGAATATCAAGAAGCATTACAATATTTTACAAATATATACACAAACCCGGCAGTTGTTATACCTGATCTTATATCATATTATCAATATATATTAAGAGATCCTTATGTAATATCTAAAACTCGAGAATCTGATTATTCAGAAGATGCCATTGTTTATATTTACAAGAAACAAAAGGAATTTTTTGAGCAACAAAAGGCTATTATAGATGCCTATTTTATTTCGAAATTTCCAACAAAAGAACAATTTGAAGAGTTTAGAAATAAATATTTAAATCATCCAGAAGTTAAAAAATTAGAAAATAGTAATGATTATGTAAGTATAGAGCCTATATATTATAAATATTTTTTAGTATCTTTATTAATGTATAGACTATCTACTAATTCTAATTATGATAAAAGATATCCAATAGATTATGTACCCTTAGAAAATAAGTATTTAATGGCAAAAAATTACTTTGATTCTTTATATAATAATGTAGAAGAAGCTCTTCAAAATATTGTAAATTACTATAAAAATATAAATAATCAAACTGTTATAGAAGGAACTAAATATCCTTATGATATAATAATACCTCAAGATATATTAATGTATTTATATACAGAAGAAATTGAAAAGGAAAAAAAATTATTAGATGAGGCACAAACGTTTTTAAAAAAATATAATTATAATCAAATTGAAGAATTTAAGAAAAAATACTCAGACGATATTAATAGTATACTTGAAGATAAAAATATAAAGAGTGAAATGTTGAGAAAAAACTTAATCAAAATTAAATTATATGAGCTTTTATCAACTAGCAATGATGAGTATATAAAAGATAATATTTCTCAACCATCTTTACAACCTTTACCTGTAAAAATAGATCGTGATACAAAATCAGTTCCTATTTCAGAATCTAAATTTGTTCCTAAATCAACTGTCTCAACAGTTCCTAAATCGACTTTTGAGACAGTTCCTAAATCAACTATTGAGGCAGTTCCTAAATCGACTGTTCCAGTTCCAAAATCAGTTGTTATTTCAGTTCCTAAACCTATTGTTAAATCAGTTATATCAAATAAACAAGAAGATAGATCTGAAGATACTAAAAAATTTATGTCAGAATACAGACCCTTCCAAAATAGAAATACTTATAATCAACTTATTGAACCTAGTTCTGTGCCTACAAAACAAATTACTCAAATTTATCAAATTGATCAAAATGTAGATTTATATAGAGAAGCTATTGACTATTTTAATAATGCGTATACTAATATAGATGAATCAATTAATCAACTTATAAATTATTATATTAATGTTCTTATAGATGTTTTTGTTGCGGCTTATACTAAAAATCCTAGTGACGAAAATAATAAAAAAGAAGCTATTATATATATATATGAAAAACAAAAAGAATATCTTGAATTGGAATTAAATCAAGCAAATAATTATTTTATTAATAAAAATATAGCAAAAATTAAACAAGAAAATCAAAATAATATGAATATTAAAAAATTAAATGCAAACAATGATTACCAAAAAGACTATAAAACATATTTAGAAAAAATTTTATTATACAGAATCAACAAATTTAACCAATATAAACAAACTGACTATCCAATCGAATATTTACCTTTTAGTTCTGTTTATAAAGAAGCAAAAAACTATTTTGATTCCATATATAGAAATCCTACTTCAACACTTCAAAGTATTATTATACAATATATAAAATTAAAAGATAAAAAAATTATGTCTATGACTGGTTATCCTTTAAGTGATCTAAAATTAACTGAAGATATATGTATTTATTTATATCAAAAACAAAAAGAAAATCATGAAACAGAACTTGAAAAAGCTAATGATTATTTTATAAAAAATAATTATAGCGACACAAAAGTAGAAAATCTTGTAAAAAAATATTCTGCTAATAAAGAAATTCAAGCTATAAGTACTAGTATATATAAATCTCAAGAATATATTGATGAATTATTAAGAGTTCAATTATATAAAATAATGATAAGACCTGTTACTCAAAAAGATACAGACTTAATTTATAAAACAGCAGAAGATCTTAAAACACAATATAAAAAAGCTTTAAAATTTTTTGAAGAACAATATATATATACAAATTATACTGATGTATCAAGTTATATATATAAAAAAGTATTACAAGAACATAAAAATAATAAAATTATTAAAGATATTGAAGATAGTTTAGAAATAGAATCTGTAAAAGAAATGATGATAATAGTTAAACTTAAAGAATTAGAAGAAAAGAAATCTATTAATAATGTTGATGTTCAAATCAAACAAACAGTAGATAATACAGTTAAATTTCCAATTGTTGATAAAGCAAATGATGATTATAATAAGATGGAAACAAATAAAAACTATAAAATAGCTTTAAGTTATTTTAGTAAAATGTATGGTAATGACTACCAAAATCAGATAAAAAATAAATTCCAAATATTCATAGAATCAGGATATACAAGTGTATCTGAAGAAGAAGATTTAATTAATTTAATGGCTTTTGATATTGAAAATTCAGATAGCAATGAAAAAACAAATGAATATTTTGAAAAAACTTATGGAAATAATGCTAAAAATACAATAGATTTACTGTATAAAAGATATGATGATGAATATAATAATATCGACATGCTTGAAGATATAGATAAAAGAGAAAAATATTATTTTGATAATATATATAATACAGCATTAAATTATTATCGTGAGAAAAAATTATTTTCAACCGAAGAAGCATTTGCAGAATATATTAAAAAACAAGAAGAAAACTATAAAGACTTAATTAAAAAATACATAGATCAAGGTTATTATGAAATGTTTTCAGATTTTCTTTTCCAAAGAATAACTGGTTTAAATTTTAAAGTTAAAAAATTCAATCTTGATCCAGAATTATATCGTAAAATAATAATTTATATTATATTTAAGGAAGATTATAACAATAATAATATTGGATACAATTATTCTAAGGCTCTCAAATATTTTAAAGATAAATATAAAGATAACTACGAATATAAAATACAAAATATTAAAGAAAGATATGGAATAAATGAAACTAATAATAAAAAATTACTAGTTGAACTTGAAAATATAGATAAAATTGAAACAAGATATATTGATTATCTATATAAAAAAGCTAACGAATATTTTCATACTAAGTTTGAGACCGAAGAAGATATTAATGATTTTGTAAAGAATAAAGCGCAAGATAAAAATATTAAACAAATTATAGATAAATACACAGATCAAGGTTATTTTCCGGCAGAAATAAAAGAAAAATATACTTTACTATCAAGTAAGTATTATATTAAAAATTTTCAGTTAAACAATAATATAAAGAACAAAATAATTCGTTATATAGTTTATAAAAATCAAGTAAACAATAAACTTGAACAATATATTCAAAAAGAACGTGATGCAAAAGAGAAATTTTTAAAGAAATTAAATAATGAGGCAGAAAATGGTTTTGATTATTATAAAGATCCAGAAAGACGTAAAGAATACTTAAAAAAGAATTATAAAAAGAATCTTGAATTTATCATTTCATTTGGTATAGATTTAAGAGATAGTGTATATTGGAGTAAAGAAAATACATATATTCCTATTGGTAAAATATACAAATTTAGAAATCTTTATAAACCAGAAAACAAAGATGCCAGAAAAATGATAATTAATTATTATTTATACTGCCGAGAAAAAGAGGAACAAATAATAAATAAAAATTTCGAACAAGCACTTAAATACTTTTTGAAAAAATATCCTGAAACTATATCTGAAACTGCATCTATAACTGTACCTGCAACTCCAAATAATTCACCAAGAAATAGTCCTGAGAAGTTATTTACTCGTACACCGTCTGCATTAGATAATTCATTTAGTAGTACAAGTTACAATATAACTTCTGGTGGAGTTTACGATATTACTAGTGAAACAAATAATGAATCTGTTGATAAATCATTTACTACTGATTTAGACTATTCAATGAATGATTATGAACATAATAATATAAACATATCTACAATAGATATAAATAATCCTCTAAATATTATTCAAATTAAAAAATTATTTGATGATAAAAATTTAAATAATGTACCACAAAAATATAGAAATATGATTAAAAGATTACAACAGTTAGATGATAAATATCGTTTTTATATCTCAAGACGTGACGACAAAAAATATTATCCAGAAGAAATAATGTTTAAATATTATGTATACAGATACTATCTATATGATAGTTATTTACATGATAAAAAAAGTTATTTAAAAAATATTTTACCTATTTTATTTATACCAGTATTATTGAAAGATATTCTCGGAAAAATTATAGATATCATATTAACTCCTTATAAAATATTAAAAGACTTTTTATATTATGCAAGAGGTTTTAGAGAACTAGAAAAAATAGAAAAGTATGAAGAAACAACAGCTAAATTGTTAAAAAAAATGCAACAAGAAAATAAGAAGGATCTTCTTACAGGCGTAAATCGCACACAACAAGAATCTGTTATAGAAATAAATACTCCGGATAAAAGCGAATTCACTTCTGTGTAATTAGAATAAATTATAAAAAGAACTTCTAAATATTTTCAGTGATTTGATCTGTATTTTCTTATTTTATTATATCAACTTCAACCTCTAGTCTCCAGATTTTTGATTACATTTTTCTTAACCTAAAATAAAGGTTAAGAAAACATTTATGATGTAAATTTACATAATTTTTAGAGACTAAAGGCTAACAAATATCTAAAACTAGCTATCCTGAAAGAAATACAGTATCTTTAGAATTTTTTGGTGTTATATCAGATAACTTTAATAGAAATATAGTTGTTGATCAAACACAACAAGAAACGTTAATTTCTCTTAAAGTTTCATCTGCAATCTAAGTATTTAAAGATTATGCACAAAATATATATCATTAGGTATCATAAATATATTTTATTATTTTTAATTACTTACTTAAATAAATAAAATTGTTAATAAAATGTCTAGTTTATTATTTTTAAGTGATGAGGATTTTTTTGTTGCAAAAGGAACTAAAGGACCTATATTATGCACAAATATACCAGGATATTCATTAATTTTGTTTTATTCTACTAAATGTCCTCATTGTCAAAAACTCGATCCAATATTCAGAAGTTTACCTGGAACTATTCAAGGTTGTCAATTTGGAATGTTAAATGTTAATAGTAATAATCGTACAGTTCAATTATCCAAAAATACTATTTCTCCTATAACTTTCGTGCCTTCAATTATTCTACATGTCTCTGGACGGCCTTTCATGAGGTATCAGGGGCCTCATGACCCGGAACAAATAAAGAGATTCATTGTTGAAGTTGCACAAAAACTACAAAATAAGCAGAAATTTGCTTCTGAAAATGTAAAAGAGGATCCACGTGGAAGAATTCCTGATTTTACAATAGGTCATCCAAAAACAGATGATGATGTGACCTATCTAGAATTTAATGATGCATATCATGTAAATCAACAACAACGATAAATTATATCAATATATTATATCAATATATTATTTTAAACTCTTAATAAGTTTAAAATTTTTTTCTCTAATAATAAAAATACCATGTTCAATTTTTTTAAACAAAATAAAATTGCATCTGATGAACCTTTTAAAAAATTAATTTGCAAAAAATATAATCTAACTATATATAATACTTTTTTTCATTCTGATAACTCTAACGCTGATACTCAAGTAAATAAACATATCAACAAAGATACATTAAAAAACTTTATAGATAATAATACAGCTTGTATTTAATTGATAAAATTTTAAATCAAGTTTTAATTTAAAATTTTTTGTTTATTATTCTATTCATTTGTGTTCTTGAAATTGAATACTCGTTCATTAATGTTTTAAACTTATATTATCTTATATTTTCTTCGTATTTTCTTTTGATTTTTTGATAGTCTTCTTTAGTTAACTGTATTTTTGCTTCACGTGAATCTTTATTTATCTCGATTAATTCAATATCCGAAAATTTAACATTCCCACTTCTAAATATGAATGTGTTTACAACACATTTTTTATCTAATGCTTTAGCAATTATATTCTTACAAATATTTATGGATTTCTCACAATCAGTTATGATTAAGTAATTTTCTAATACTTGATATCAAAGTATTTGACTTTATAGTTATTTCCATTTTATTAATTATAATATTTATAATTAATAAAATGAGCTGGGTTGTAATAACAGGTTTAGTGATATCTAGTTTAGTGTTAGCATTTTTAACTTATCAAGCCTTTCAGATAACAGAAGATTTCGGTATTTCAAGAATACTTATGCTTATATTAGATTTAGGATTTATTATAGCGTGTATTTCAGTATTATTTTTGAATTTTTCAATAAAACATTTTTTATTTTGGTTATTTTTTCCAATCTTTTGTTTTTTTATATTCTTTGGCGCTGATATCCCTATATTCTTAAGAGTAATTTTTTCATTATTATATGTATACATAGGTTTAAAATTATATAAAATAAAATTGATATAGATGAATAGTATAATTTAAAATATAATTAGTTTAAAAATTTTAATTATACATTACTGACTATATTATCTAGATTTGTGTTTTTTATTCCATTCTTTGTAAATCTTCATAGCGTCTCTCATTTCTTGTGTTTGATTTGCATGATATTTTGCACGATTATACATAGTGTTAACTACTTGTTTTTGATAAGATAATGGGAATCTTTTTATATTCTTTATCGTTTGTTTTGCCTTTTCTTTAGTTCCATAACCAGTAATAACTCTTGGGTTTTTAGTACCATTATTATATAAAGATTTATTTATACCTGAATCTATGTGTTTTCTGGACTTGCGTCTAGATGACTTTACATATTTAGATGATTTCATATATCTACCGTTATATTTTCTTGACGTTCTAGCGATATATCCTTGAGATTTACAACTTGCTTTCTGACTAAAACCCATTTTACTTTTTGGAGTTTTTAAACAATATTCTCTAGACATTCTTGGCATTTTATATTAAATAAATATAAAATTTATAAATTTTATAACTTAATTACAAGGTGTAAATTACATATCTATCTTTGCTTATTCATAAATTCTTGATCAAACTTCAGAATTAATTCATTTAATTGAACATCTTTAACACATTCTTTATTCAAAGGTTCTAATTTATGATTAAATTTGAGTTTTAATTCATTTTCTAGAAATGTATTTTCTTCAATATAAATTATATATAAAACTATATTTTTTTAAATGTTAATTAATTTTTAAAAATAAGATATTTTAAACTAAATTATAGTTTAAAATTTTTATATACTGTGTAATTATTATTCAATTTAACAAATATGTTACAAGATTTTCGTAATTTTTTGATAATCTAGAATCATTTTTTTGGCTAAAAGCACCTGTTATATTATAAATATGAAAATGCATTTGTTTAGGTATATAATCTCTAATATATAATAATAATTTTTGTTCCATACTTATCTGACTATATAAGAATTTTTCTTTTAGTGAATAATTTGACCATAATTTAGTAACTAATTCATCATAATTTGTTATTTTTGATTTTAGAATGTCTATTATGTCTTCTGTTTCTGTCTTTTTAGAAAATATTCCTCCTCCATCTTTATTTAATTTATTCTTTATACTTTTTCTAAATTTACTTTTTCTAAGTTTACTTTTTCTAAGTTTACTTTTTCTAAGTTTACTTTTTCTAAGTTTACTTTTTCTAAGTTTACTTTTTCTAAGTTTACTTTTTCTAAGTTTACTTTTTCTAAGTTTACTTTTCATTTATGTTATATAAATATATTAATAAAAAATTTATTTAATGAGATCACCATAAATCATGTGTTTCATGGGTAATATTATCATTAGAATTGACAAATTGAAAATATATATTACAAAATAATTTATTACAATATATACCTTCATTATCTGGTATAATTTTATGACAAATATGATAACCAAATAAATGATCTGAAAATATATGGTTTTAATAATTATGTAATATCATGTACATTATATAGTAAAATTTTATTGAGAATTTTGAGAGGTATCATATATATTAAACAATTATTTTAAACCAGTTAATGACTGGTATCACTCTTAACTAAAAAAAATTGAATTCTAGTCAAGACTCTTCAATAATACTTTGATTATGTCAGCTTTCAGACAGAAGAATATGAAGTTCCAGAATAAGGTTGAGAACACCTTTAAGAATAACAAGGATGAACAAACACTTCATCCTTGTCAGTACTGCAGTACTCCATGCTTTGGATTGCAGTGCAAAGAGTGCCATCTTAAGATGGTTGCTGACAATAGCGCAAACTGTGAAGATTGCGGACAAAACTTCTTCGCAAAGAAGAAGGACGGAAGTAAGCATGATAAATGCTTTGAATGTAGAAAAGCGTGGTATGATCGTCATTTTAAGTCTTGTCTAAGTTGCAAAGAAAATTTCAGATGGCTTGCGGATAATGGCCGAACTTTTGAAATGTGTGGAGGATGTTATAAGAAAGCATCATTTCACAAGTGTAAAAATTGCAAAAACACGACGCATATTAAAAATGATATGTGTTCTGCGTGTTACAATGAAAGAAGAGAGTTGAAAAATGAATACATGGTCTCTAGATGTCAAAAAGAGGGCTGTTCATATAGAGGAAAGGGGGAATTTAAATTTTGCGAATCACATAAACTTGTTAAACAACATGGGTGACGAGTTTAAGAAGAAAAATGTTCTCAAATATTGAGAACAAATTAAAATAATAAAATTTTATACTAAATAATTAGTATAAAATTTATTCTTTCAAAGTATTACGAGAGAAACAATATGTTTTTTGTAAATTGTAATCAATGAGCTCTGGTCATACTTATATTATTTTTAATGATATCTAGTTTTGAGTTCTATTTAGTATTATAATAAATAAGTCACTAAAAATCATTGTTTTTATATAAAATTTAATTTAAAGACATGTATCAAAAATTAAAATGATACATAGTAAAGAAAGTTCAATTACAACACCTCAGGATAGAGATCAAATTAATCGTTGGAAACCAGATCAATTTGTTCCTCCACTTAATAATGAAGAATTTCAACATGCACTTAAAGTAGTTAATGATGAATCTTTTTTAGATAAATTTCCAAAAGTAGATAGAACGTATGCTGATCCTCCTATTCCTCTTCAAAATATTAGTTTATTTAGTTTTATGCCGTCAAAAGGAGCAACTCCAAATGAAAATGGAGTTTATGGATTTGCAAAAATAAGAGGAACTTTTTCAACTGAACTTGAAGCAAATCAAAGAGCTGAATACTTAATAAGAAGTGTAGATTCATACAATAAAGTACAACATGTATATACGGGAAGACCATTTCCAATTACATTAGATAGTAAATATTCGGCAGAATCAAATGAGATTGATATTAGAAAAGATATGGCAAAAACTGTATCTGAAAATATAAAAGATAAAAAGGATGATGAATACAAAACAATGCAAGAAATAAAGAAAAAAGAAGAAGAACTTTTAGCAGATTCTAAAAAAGAAGATGTAGATCCATATGATGATTATGTAACTCAAAGAGTAAAATGTGCTCAACTTACATTTACATATATTCAACACCAAAAGAAAATGGCAGAAGTTAAGGATATAATTATAAAGACTAGAGAAAAGATTAAATATATGGATAGTGAATTTCCAGACTTTAAAAATAGTTATTATGATAAATATATGGAAGCCAGAGAAAAAGCAGGAATTAAAGAATCAAAGATGGATTCAGAAGAAAATTTTATAAAATATATGGTTGAAGATGCTGATTTAGGTTTTTAAACAAGAAAAAATAATTTTTTAATTAAATATTAAAAAATTAGTATTAATAAATGCCTAGATCACCTAGATCACCTAGATCGCCTAGATCACCTAGATCTTATAAATTACATAAATTAAATAAACAAGAAATTAAAGAGCATTTTAATTATAAAATTGATAATGCACAACTTGATCGTCTGAATAATTTAGTTAGTTTAACAAATGATAACAATATTGTTAAAAAAGCTTTACAAAAAGAGCCTAATATTGACTTTGAAAACCGTAAAAAACTCTTTAAAACACTGTCATGGTCGATATATTATTCATTATTTTTTTATATGTTAATGGGGTTTGATATTACAAAATCTAAATCTGGAATAGTAGGTCAATTAATTAATATTATATATGAAATTTTTAACTACTATTTAGGAGGATTTTCTAATAAATTTTTAGATTATGTTTCAAAAAAAGATGGAAAATTAATTGTTAATTATTAAGTGTGAAAAACAATATTAAAATTAATTATATGATTTTTGATTATATTTTTTCTTAACATAAAATTAAGGTTAAGAAAATTTTTATGATGTAAATTTACATCAAAATAGAGACTAAATGTTAATATTGAAAATAAAATAAGAAAGAATAAATATAACAGATGATACACGATTGATTCTTATGAATTTATTACCATATAAAGAAATTAGCATGAAAAAACTTTATGGTACATAATTTATTCGTGTTGAATATATTTTTGGTATTGCTTAGTTTTAACCTAAATAAAATTGAATTTTCTAAGATACTTATGAATTAATTTATTGAAGATGGTACAATTTGAATTTAAAGGTCAGGAATATTCGAATGGTTTTGATATAATATTAAAGTTTGAAATGAATAATTTAAAAATAAACTTCAGCGCAGATCTAAATAATATTGATGTTAAAAAAATTAAAAAATTTAAATCTAAGTTCGATAAATCAAAAAAAGATTGTTGTTTAGATTTTGTTAGTTCGAAAAAAAATTCCGCTTCTATATGTTTTAAAAGTGCTACAAAAAAATTATCCTTCATTACCGATAATGAAGGGTATATTTTTTATGATATTGATGATAACTATAATTCTGTAGATATAGAGTTAGAAATAAATGAAGAAGAAAAAAATAATTTCTCTGAAGTACTTGAAGATTTAATAGATCATAAATATTACTCTGAGGAAAGCGATGAGTGCTATTTTGATTATATAGAAGAAAATAAGGAAGAAAATAAGGAAGAAAAGAAGGAAGAAAAAATCTTACCTTAACTAGGTATCAGAACTTATCAATAAAATTAAATGTTAAATAGATTTATTTGTTTTTAATACTTTTAATAGTATTAAAATTCGATAATATAATTTTCAATAATTTTTTAATCCTTTAGTCTTCAGATTATTTTGAATAAACATAATTTTTAAACTAAAGTATAGTTTAAAAATACATAACCTAATTTATGCATATTTATACTTATAATCTTACCAACAATTTCCATACCAATCAATTGTATCTTCATCTACATCATATAATCCATATTTGACAGCTCTTTTTTTACATTCATTTTCAAATTTGCATTTTAGAATATTTGCTTTACGACACAATGAACCAACTTTTTCATACAATTCAATATATGAATTTTGATCATACTTACCCCAACGGTCGTAATAACCACAACGATGCCAATTATCATACCCACTGCAATATTTACGTTCAAATTTTTTTCTTTCTATATCAAATTTCTGAAGTGCTTCATCTTTTTCTTTTTCTAAATCACAAATTTCAGAATCAGATAATACATTATGTAAACGAAATTTTTCTTTTATACTTTGTATAACTCTATCTTTATTATAACTAAGTTCACTGTCTTGCTTTTTAACTTTCGATATCCATTTTTTAATATGGTTCAAGTTTATTGGAGCATCTATATTAATTCTTTTTCCTTTTTCATCTAATTCTATTCTTACTGTGAATTCTTGATTTCTTACATCACAATTAATTAAAGAAATAGTAGGAAGAGGAAGGTTATTATTACTTCTTCTTTTGCCATCTTCATTAGAGCTAATACCAATAGTATAATTTAATTCTCCACCGTTATAATAGTTTATTTGTTTTGAATCATTCATTAGTTTTGTATTTTTGTATTTTAATAATCTTAAAAAAATCAATTTTAATTTATAATTTATATTAACATATGATCTCCATTTTATTATAAATTTACATCATAAAAATTTTCTTAACCTTAATTTTAGGTTAAGAAAAATATAAGTTCAAAATCTGAAGACTAGAGGTTAATTCTAATATACCTCTCATTCATATTTTCTCTACTTTTACTAATTTAATTTTTTAATATAAATTATGTTTAAAAAATATTTATAAAGTTGAAACTTTAACAGCTACAATTTTTGGATTGTTTTCTATTAATATATTCTGTTTATCTTTTTTATAGTCAAATGAACAATCGTGGATATAATAAGGAAGACATTCTAAGCAAAATTTCAATGAACACTTACATTCATATTCTATAACTGTTTTCTTTCTGCATCTATTACACCTCATATTTGCTTTATTAAAAGGGATATAATTTTAAATTTCAATTTTTTAATTATTTGAGTTCTAGCCTCTATTTTGATGACGTAAATTTACAACAAAATTTTTTTAGGCTTAATTTTAGCTTAATAAAAATACAATTTTAAAAACTAGAAACTAGAGGTTAATCTGAATTATTGATTAACAATAATACTAAAATTATGGAAAGTTTTGCGCTATAATTAATATAGTTTAAAGTTGTATTATCTTGTGGGATTGTTGCTTGTAAAATAAAAAGTATAGCTAATATAGCACATAATATAATTAAAACTGTTAAAGATTGTTTTTTATTTCCATTTGTAATTCTGTAAGCTTCTATAGTATCTACTATTTTACCATTTTCTCTGTAATACATTTATATATAATCTAGAAAAAAAAATTATTGTTTAATAGTTATTTGTTATTGAATTATTTGTTTGATACCATTAAAGTTTTTTATAATTTCGTTCAACATAATAGAATTATCAAATAATATTTTATCTATTTGAAGTGTTACATTCTGTCTTTCCAAACGTGTTTTCATTATATCTTCATTTATTTCAATTATTAACTCGTCTATTTTTTTTATTTTTGTATCTAGATTAAAAATAACATGTGAATTTTGTATATCAATATGAACACCTTTAATACCATATTCACTTTCTTTTTGTTTAATAGCTTTCTTTTCTTCTATAAGTGTTGTTTGATTTTCTTTTAATTTTAATAATATATTTTCAAGATCTTCAATATATTTTTCAAAATATAATTTTTTTTTATATATTAAATCAGAGTATGTTAACAAATTTTCTTTGTTTTCTAACATAGTATTCAATATTTTACTATGTTTAACATGATTTTGATTTAAAATTTTATATATACTATCTTTAACTGTTTTAATATCATTTGAGATAGTGCTAATACTTTCATACATTGATTTAAGGTCTGTTGTAATATAGAATTTTCTACCATTTTTAATAGGGAAATTTTTAATATAATAACATTCGACAGTATCGTCTCTTTTTATAGCACATATATAATTTTTATAAATAATAGTTATTTTATACTTTATATTTTGTACACAAAATTTAAATCTATTTAACTGTCTAAATATATCTTTTAAGATATCTTTATCTTGTTTATTAATATCTTTTAACATGATTTCTCTATTGTAATTTTCATTTAAATTTTGTTCTAAATCTTCTGTATTTTTAGTTTCGATATTAACTTCATCATATATATTTTTTATTTCATTTTTATCTGGTTCTTCTGCATATTTTTCAACAATAGTTTCAGGAGTTTCTATATCTATATAATTTATTTTATATATATCTCCTTTATCTGGTTTAATATTAAATTTAGATGGAATATAAAGTAAAAAATTGTCTGAATTACGAATAGAAAAAATTTCTATATAGACAATATAACTATCAATTGTAAACATAGTTTTTGGTACAAATCCATGGCTGGAAAGGAGTGTTTCAAATTTCGAAAATGAATGATTCATTTGTTAATATTATTTAAAAATAATAATTCTATTTTTAAAATGGACATTATTTTAAAAAAAAATTCAGATTTAATCATAGATTTACCTACTGATAAAAATCAACCTACTCACACAGAGCTTAAAGTTATAAATTCTTTATTTAAAGAAGACTGTGTAAAACCACGTACCTTTTTTCAATTTATAACTACTATATTCCAATATGTATTTTTAACATTTCTCATTATGTTAGGTTATTTTGTATCTAATGATACAATAAAAAAATTTCTCCCTGCTATTATGAATAATAACGATATGTTTGTTATTTTTATAAAAGCATTATTAATTTCGTTTATTTATTACTTATTTAATTCATATTTTTATAAAAAGTAATTTTTAAAGAGTTTATTCACTTTAAAAATAAATTATGTTTTCTTAAATTGTGTAATGTATATAAAATAACAAAAATATATTAATAGTGATATACCTATAGAAATACAAATAGTAAATAAAATATGACTGAAAATAGATATATTATATTCATAAAAATGTGTTTTTTCATTTAATATTTTGTTACATATAAATTCTGGTTTTATTAATTTTAAAATATAAAATACTGTAATAAGAATTGCAAAAAATGATATTCCAATTATAATATTTGACTTTATATTAAAATTAAATTTAAAAGGTTTAGAACTATTTACATCTTTTTTTGTATTATTTGATATAAGTTCATTAACTCTTTTATTATATAATTGAACTTTGTTATTTAAATTAAGTTCCAATTCATTTGCTTTGTTATCAATGGTATCATTATTTTTTTCCATTATTTTAAATGTATAAAACTTATTTTTAGACCAAAATTTAATATATTATATATTAAATTTTCATAATTTTATTTAGTAAATTAGTCAAATCTAATCATCATCTTCAACTTCTTCTTCAAGATCTTCGACTTCTTCTTCAAAACTGTCTTCATCTTCATCTGGATCTGGATGACCAACTTCTTCATCATTAACTTCTTCATCGTCTTCATTATCGCTATTTTTACAAATTTCTGCTAAAACATTCTCAATATGTTCTGCTTGTAAATTTGTTTTGACAATTTCATCTGATAGATTTTTTTGTTTATTAGCCTTCTTATCTTTTGATTTATCAGCCTTCTTATCTGTTGATTTTTCTGTCTCATATTTAAATCCGTATTTTTCACAAATTACAATGTCATCTGGTATTAGTGTTTCAAATTTTTCATCTCTGTAACTACCAATTACTACTCGATCTTCTTTTGATTTAAAAACTAATGATGTTTCAGGATTCCAATACTTATCTAGTTGTTTATTCAACCGAATAACAATTTGAACTTTCTTTTTAATGGGTTCTTTATCTTTCTGTTCGCTAGCCTCTGAAATAGTTTTTTTACCTAATGGTGTCTTTTTCTTTTCTGCTTGACCAACTCCTTCACATTTTTGATGTTTTCCACAATAAGTTCCGCCAGATTTTGGTTTTGAGCCACACGTAGTCCCTTCATCCTTTCCTTTAATAAATACATATGGACATCCACCTTCAATTTTTTTTTTAGATTTAACAGATTTTTCAGATTTAACAGAACTTGTTTCAGATTTATTTTTTTTAGAATTAGTACCTGAAATATCTTTCCATAATTCCTGTAGATCTGTTGAATCTAAATTATACTTTTCTACGAGCTTAGAATTGTATTCGTTTACAATCTTATTTATAATATTTTCAATACTATTTAATAACATCTACTATAATTAAATTATAAATATTCTTTAAAAATTCAATTTTTTTTAGATTGATTTCCTATTAACTTTCAAATAAATATACAACTATACCATATTATGTTTTATTTTATTCATCCTTTTTCTTTCTTGGTTTCCTTATTTTTCTTTTAATTGGTATTTCAATAATATCTTCAACTTCATTTTCAACCTTAATTTTATTATTATCATTATCAACTTCATTATCAACTTTATTATCAACTTCATTTTTAACTTCATTTTCAACTTCATTTTCAACTTCATTTTCAACTTCATTTTCAACTTCATTTTCAACTTCATTATCAACTTCATTATCAACTTCACTACTGACTTCGCTATCAACTTCATTATCAACTTCACTACTGACTTCGCTATCAACTTCATTCTCAACTTCATTATCAACTTCATTATCAACTTCACTACTGACTTCGCTATCAACTTCATTCTCAACTTCACTATCAACTTCACTTTGTTTTGTTATTTCATTTATAAATTCTAATGGTAAATCTTGTTTTGAGACTACTAATTCTATTTCAATATGTTTTTTATTTGCAGAAGTTGATATATAGACTTCATAATTATATTTATTAAATATAGATTGTAATAATGCTATAATTGTTTTTTTATATATATATTTTGCTGTTGGTATAAATTTATATGTAAGTGTTGTACTACCTTCTTCATTTAAAGATTCAATTAATTCATCTTTATTTTTAATAGCACTTTCTATATATCCAATATATAATGTTTTATCATATTTAGATTTTATTTCCCGTGTATAACAATAAGTACTATCTAAGTTTACGTAGATATTATTGTCATTAATTTCGTTAAATACATTTTCCATTTTTTTTATAAAGACTAACTTTATTTTTAAATTAAAAATCCTTTACATTATTTATTTAAAGATTGAAATAAATCTTTTACACTCTTGAAGATTTAAAATGAGGTTTTCAACCTTTAGTCTCTATTTTGATGTAAATTTACGTCATAAAATTTTTCTTAATCTGTATTTTAGATTAAGAAAAATGTAATCAAAAATCTGGAGATTAAAGGTTAATATTTGTTTTTATGTTTACGATTACTTTTTCTACTTCTTTTACTTCTTCTACTTCTTCTTTTTTGTCTATTTTTTCGTGTACTTTTACTAGCTTTAATTCTTTTTCCAATACCAACTCCGATTCGATGGCATTCATGATTTTGTCCTATTCTATCGTAATTTTCAGGTAAATTTAAACGAGTACCGCAATAAAGACGTGTATTATCTATTGGTTCATATTGTCCAGTATATTCTTCATCATAAGGTAGATTTAATCCAATATATATTCCTCTTCTTAAACAACCAAGACGGTCTCCTATTTGTGCTCCATTTGCTAATTTTCTACTTAATCTGTTATTTCCACAATACATTTATTAATATAAAGAAAAATTAAAAATTTAATACTATAAAATTAGTATTAAAATTGTTTTAAATTTTATTCTATATATAACCATCTATAAAAAACATTTTCTAAATCATACATATAATAATGGAAACGCGAAGATTCATTATAAAATTCTGCACAATAAGCTTTTACTAAATCATTAGCTTTATATTTTAATTCTGGCGATGTTTTTGATAATTTCCAACATACACTACAATTTCCCATATTCCCATTATCTTTAATTTCTTTTTCTTTTTTACCATTTTCTTTAACCAAATAGAAATGATTACATTTTTGATGTAATGCTTTTTCTTTACCTAGTCTTATTTGTCGATATAAATTATTACGCATATCATTTAGTTCATTTTGAGAATAAGGTCTTTTTGGTTCTGTATATTCGCTTTCTAAAATACTTGTCATTTTTATATTAGAAAATATGTTTTTAAATCAATTTACAAATGTTATTATAGTTTGAAATGTTTCTAAAGCATTAATAACACTTCCTTTATTTTGATAAGATTCTTTAGTATTTTTATCAGTATGAAGTAATGTAATAATTATAGGAATATCTTCACAAGTATATGTGCTTGCAGGATCTTCTATTTTTACTCTATTTATAATTGCTGTCAAGGCTCCTTGTGCTACAGCTTGATAGCCATGTACAACATCTATATCAGGATATTCAGTTTCAGGTAAAGTTCTCGTTTGTAAAGATACCCATTGTAAATTATCTAAAGTATCTATAGTTCCTATTGGTAAATCATTTTTATCTACAAATAATATTATAAATCTACATTCGCGATTTAATAAACAATATAATTTACAAATATACATAGTATATAAGCTTGTATCTTTAATTTTAACCATTTTTGGATTATTAAAATATTTTACAAATAGAGCATAAATATGATCTTTATTGGGATCAAAATCTTCTATAATTTCGCCATAATGAGACATTTTATTTAGTTAATACGATTGTTTTAAATTTAAAAATTTAAATGTTTTTAAATAATAAATGATATATTTAAAATCGCCAAGTTTATATAAAACTGGATTCATAGACCCAAATTATAATGATTATTTAAGGATGAAACAAGGAATAATGCCTCAAAATTTAGCAAGTGATTGTTATAGTCCTCCATGTAATTATTCATATAATGTACCAGTAGACAAAAAATATAGTTGTAAAGGTCCAAATAAATATCCAATTACATTTCCAGATGTAAATTATGGAAATAAACCACCATCAAATTCATCTACATGTGTTAGATATGTTTTGCCTGCATAAAAATAAAAATGTTCATCAATAAAATACAGTTTATTGAAATTATATTTAAATTAAGCTAATATTAACGATATTTTCATAACAATAAAAATAAAAATTGATTTAAACAATTAAGTATATATATTAAATATAATAATGTCATCTACTGATTTAAAAATTGTTGGAAATTCAGAATTAGAATCTAACTTTCCAGTTGAAGTAAATAAAGATACAGAAAATGTATCTACCGAATTTAGTCGAAAGACAGTCGAATCTTTAAATAAACAAGTCCGTCTTGTAGATTCAGAAAATGGACTTGATTTATTTTGTTATATAAAATGTGGAGAACATGAAACTGATACTCTGAAAAAATGTAGAGGTGTTGTTTTTAATAATGATGAAATAGTTATGAATGGATTTCCTTATACTTATGAATATACAGAAGATAATTATGATGTAGTAGTTAATAAAATTAAAGATGTATTTAATGAATGTTCTTTTTATGATGCATATGAAGGTTCTTTAATTAGAATGTTTTATTTTAAAGATAAGTGGTATACATCAACAAATAGAAAACTTGATGCAAACAGAAGCAAATGGTCTTCAAAAGAATCTTTTGGATTCTTTTTCCAAAAAGCATTAGAATCTGAATTATCTGTAAATGAACGATTGAAAAATGCTATTGGAGATTATACTGATACAGATGATTTACTTGTTCGTTTTCAATCTCTATTAGATAAAAATAAAAAATATATGTTTTTATTGTTAAATAATGAACAAAATAGAATAGTATGTTCTGCCCCATCTAGACCTACTGTTTTTCATGTTGGAACATTTATCGATAATGTTTTGAGTATGGAAGAAGATATTTATTTACCATATCCAACCAAACATTATTTTAAAAATATAAATGAAATTTTTAGTTATGTGGCTGACGTAGATAATACTAAAATCCAAGGTGTTATTGTTTTTTCTCCTAATAACACACAGTATAAAATCTTTAATATGTCATATTATGATCTGTATAAAGTTAGAGGAAATGAACCAAGTATTAAATTTAGATATTTACAAGTTAGAATGGATAAAAGATATAATAATCTTATTAGATATTTATATCCTGAATTTTCACAAGTATTTGATGATTATGAAAATATAATTTATAATATTGCTAAAAATATTCATAAGGCGTATTTTAGTAGATTTATTAAAAATGAATATATTAAGGTACCACCAGAAGAATTTCAAGTTATTAAAACATGTCATGATTGGCATATAAAAGATAGAGGAGAAAACAAAATAAATCTAAATAAAGTTATCAATATTTTAAATGAACAACAACCTACACAAATTAATAAAATGATTAGAAGATTTTATACAGAACAAAAAGAACTTGAAAATTTAAAAGAACAAAAACCTATTGTAGATGGAGATTTTCCAGAATTAAAAAGAACACAACAACAAAGATATAAACCTCTCATGACACGAAATGTGAAAAAACCACAAAAAGTAGAAGAATCTGTTTAATTTATGTCTTGTTTTATAAAAAATTATTATATTTTAATAATATAATAATTTAATCTCAAATTTATAATTTATTATATTTAACATAAATACTAATTTGTTTTGCTAAAGAAGGATTTTCAACTTGAAGTTCTTCCCATGATATACAATTAGAACGATAACCTAATTGTAAATTCATAAGTGCTAATAATTTTCTTTCGTTAGAAAAACGGTTACTAGATCTTTGTTCTGTTCTAGATCTTTGTTCTGTTCTAGATCTTTGTTGTGTTCTAGATCTTTGTTGTGTTCTAGATCTTTGTTGAGTTCTAGATCTTTGTTGAGTTCTAGATCTTTGTTGTGTTCTAGATCTTTGTGTTTTTTTAATCATTTATTAAATAAAGAATAAATAAAAATTGATTAATTCATTACAAATAAACTATGAATTATAAAATGAATACTATTAATATAATAGCAATTGGAGATCAACATTTTAAAGTTGATAATATTCAAATAGTTGATTTATTTATTGAAAAAATAACAGAACTTGTATCTAAAACGAATCCTGATTTTGTTGTACTTTTAGGTGATTTACTTGATACACATGAAAGACTTCATACAATACCATTAAATAGAGCTTATAAATTTATAAACAATATACGTAAAATATCAAAAACATTTGTATTAGTAGGAAATCATGATCTTATTTCTAATACAAGTTATTTAAAAGATGATCATTGGCTAAATGCAATGAAAGAATGGGATAATGTAACAATAGTTGATAAAGTAATATTAAACAAAATAAAGAATAGAAAATTTATTTTTTGTCCGTATGTATCACCAGGAAGATTTGAAGAAGCATTGTCAACTCTTAATTCAGATAACCCAATTTTAAATAAAGAAGAAAAACCTTTAATTTTCGCACATCAAGAATTTTTTGGTTGTAAAATGGGGGCTTTTAATTCTATTGAAGGTGATAAATGGGAATCAGAATGGCCAAATGTTATTTCAGGACATATTCATTTGAATCAAAAACCACAAGAAAATATTTATTATCCAGGTTCAAGTATTCCTGTTGCATTTGGTGAAACAGCAAAGAATATAATAGCTTTAATAAAATTTATAGATAATAAAGATGAATATATATTAGAAGAAATTGAATTAGAAATACCAAAAAAACATATTATATACACAGATACAGAAAAAGTTTCAGAAATTAATATACCAGATTCAGAAGATACTATAAAACTTTCAATATCAGGAGAATATGAAGAATTTAAAACTTTTAAAGGTACAGTAAAATATAAAGAATTAACAAAAAAAGGAGTAAAGATTGTTTTTAAACAAAAGAGAAAAGAAATAAAAGATAAAAAGGAAGCTTTGATGAATACTTTAGAAAATAATACAAATAATTTTAATGATATTATACACCAAATGGTTCAAAATCAAAAAGATTCATATTTATATGAAGCATACCAACTTGTTGTGAATAGTAAAGAAGTAAATTCAGATGATATATTATTTTTATAAATACAATTTTTAAACTTACTATAGTTTAAAAATATAATTATATTTTTTTAGCTTCATTATAAGCAAGTTTATCTACAATTTCATTATAATAATTTCCAGAATGTCCTTTAACCCATTCAAAGATTATATTTTTATCTTTACTTACTTTGTCATATAATTCCCATAAATCCGTGTTTGCTTTTCGTTTCCATTTACCTGTCGCACAATTAATACATAATTGACTATCTGTATATATTTTACAATCAGTATTTTTTTTAACACATGAAAGAGCTTCAACTATAGCTGTTAATTCCATTCTATTATTTGTAGTATTATCATGGTTTCCAGATAATACAAATTCTATATTATTTTCAATAATACATATTGCCCAACCACCTGGTCCATTTGGATTAATAATACAACTTCCATCTGTGTATATAGTTATCATCGATAAAACTATAAATTATCACATATTAAAATCAATTTTAATTAAAAAATATAAAATTATATATAAATAAAAATGGAAGAAGCAAAGAAAAGAGAACTGATTATATACATCTTAATTGCAGTAGCATGTTTATTTGCAGGAACACTCATGTTATTATGCAATAGACAATATATTCCTGCGGAATTCGAAGATGAAGAAGAACAAGAAGATTATAAGAAAGAACGATTTGATATAATGCCTATAAATAATAATGCAAATATACCGAATAATAAAGCTACTGATAATTTATCAAATTTATCAACATTTTGTAATTGTGGAGGAGGTATAATAAAAGCAAATTGCGCAGAACCTGCATCAAGAGTTGATAGTTATCATAATGGATTAACAGAACAATCGAAATTTGCAGCTAAAAATTGGGAAAGTAATAAAATGCCTTATGATAGTTTTATAAGTCAGCCAAATTATGAACAACAAAACACTAATTGGTTTGATCCAATGCCATATAATATACAGACTTTAAAAAATAATTTAAAATAACTTATCATAAATAAATAATGTCAGCAATTATCAATTATATTTATGAATTTTGGAATGTTAATGAAACTGAAACTGAAAGTAAAAATAAAATAAATAATATATATCATGTAAATGAAAATATAGATAATGATTATTCAGTTGTAGATAAAAAATATTTAATAAAAATAGAAGATTTAGAAAAGATTAATCTAAAACCATCTTCAAATATTATTCCTGGTCCAAGTAGAAATATGCCTCCTATGGATAAATTTAATTTACAATCTTTAAATAAAGCACAATTAACTACCATATTAAATGTTAAACTGAAACCTATACCATATAAAGAAAAAATCGTATATTACGAACCTAAACATCCAGTTCTTAAAGAATTGCTTACTAAATTTAAAAATAGACATGATAAACTCTAACTAAATTTTAAAATACTGAATATTTTAAAATTTATTCTATGCTTCACCTAGAAATTGAGTTTTCATTTGATCATATCCTGATGAAAATATATCTAATTTTTCTCTGGAATTTATATTAAAATTAAAAAATTTTAATTTAGGATATGTTAAGTTTATAATTTTTGATTTTTTAACATTTTTTATTTTATATTCTATACCTTGTTCTATTGGAATAAATATAAGTTTATATACAAATTCAAGCATATTCATCTCTGTATCACTATTAAAACTATCAATATCTGATGCTATATGAAGTCCTAATATTTTTTTTCCATTTTCTTCAGCAATTTTAATTGGAAAATTATCAGTTATTCCACCATCAATATAAAATTTATTTCCATATTTAAAATTTTCAAAAATTAAAGGTAAATTAGCAGACATTTTTAAAGCTATTAAACATGGTAAATGTGGATTTGTTTCAAATGATAAATATTCAGTTTTGTTATCAGTTAAATTATATGTTACACAAATTAAATTTTTATTATATTTATTATAAATATCATCAAAAGTAGGTAAATATCCAATTTTATCTATAGTCATTTTTTCAAGTTGTTCATATATTGCACTAAATGATGTCGCACCACAACCATTTATCATTCCAACTATATTAAAATTTTGCAATTTCTCAACTAACTGATTAATACATAAATAAATAATTATTTCTATTGGTGTATATCCTATTATTAATAAAAAACATAATATTGCACCAGCAGATGTTCCTATGTAATTATCTATTTTTTTAATAATATTATTATCATAAGCATATTGTAATGCTCCTAAAGTTAATAATCCTTTTGAAGAACCACCTGCAAGTACAAGAGTATCAAAATCTAAAAATATATTTTCATCTTCTTGTGTTATGACATCATTCATTAAATTATCAGTATTTGTAGATTTATCATTATTATTCATTTTAGTTTAAGTTTTTGTATTTTTTAAACTAATAATTTTGTATTTTTAAACTTTAAATTTAGTTTAAAAATATATCTTTATTTTTCTACATCTAATATTCTTTTTAATAATAATAGATTTACTATAGCTAAAAACACTATAATTAATATATATATTGTATTATTATTTGTATATAATTTCGAACATACCACACAATTATGAGCATGTTCTGCTATATCAATACAATTATGATATTTAATTCGTTCTGGTCTTATATATTGCTCTTTAATTTCATTTTCATTTTCATTTTTGTTTTCATTTTCAAAATTTTCATATACTCTTTCTGGTAAATAAGGATTATATTTAAAATCTTGTTGTAATTCTTGAAAATTTTGTGGATAGGCTTGTTGTTGATCATAATATCCTTGATGTGGTTGATGATAATGTGGATGCATTTGTGCATGCATTTGTGGATGTATTTGTGCATGTATTCGTGAATGCATTTGCGGATGTATTTGTTGATATCTTTGTTGTGGATATCTTTGTTGTTGATCATAATGAGGTTGTAAATTTTTTTTATCACTTTGCATTCCAGCTTGTTCAGGGGTATTATATCCACTATTTCTAATAAATTTTTGATATTTATGTATTTCATTTTGTGGAATCATAGATAAACCTTGTGGTTTAGCAACTTCTAATTCATCCAAAGATGGTAAATCATCTATTAATGTAACATTATTCATTTATTATATTATTATAATTATAATTTTTATACATTTTTTATAAATAAATTTTTATCATAAATAGTTTTTCTATAACATCCTTTTAAATTCTCAAGAATATCTATAGCCATTTTCGTATATTTTTTAGCTTCTTCTTCAAGATTTTTGGCTTGATTTAAATATGATATAGCTATGTTTAAATTATTAAATTTTTCTAAAGCATCTTGTTTAAAATCGCTCATAATCTTTGCTGTATTAAATTTTTCAATTATATTATATTCATTTTCACTTATAGTTTTTATAAATGGTTTTATAACTGATCGATCTTTATCATATGTGTTTTTTATATTTGATATGATAATATATATCATATCTTCATCTTCAGCTAAAGAATGTATATCTTTTAATTTTTTAGTGTATAAATCGACACCAAATTCCATATATACCATAAAAACCTTAAATTCATTTTCAGTACGTGTAATATCTTTTAAAAAATTCATTAAGTATATTTCAGGTTGTTTCAAAAAATAATATTTAAATAGTAAGTGTAATGTAAAATAAAATGGATTATTTTTAATAGCATTTTTCCCATTTTCTATTTCGGTCTGAATTTCGTTTTTAAGTAATACTGTATTTGTTATCATTTTAATATTTTAATTTAGAATAAATAGAATTTTTCATTTTTTATTTTAAAAATTGAATTCAAATTGTAATTTAATAATAATAATAACATGTTACTATTAAGAACACGTAGTTTACTTCAATATGTAAGTGATTTACATCTTGAAAGAGGTTTCAAAAGGTCTATTAAACCTCGAAAACCATTTTTATTACTCGGAGGAGATATTGGATATCCTAAACAAGAAAATTATAAAAATTTTTTACTTGATATATCTGCGGATTTTGATAAGGTTTTTATATTAAGTGGAAATCATGAATATGATAAATTTAAGGATGTAAATATAATAGATAATGAAATAGAAAATATCTGCGCGGCTCGCAATAATTTATTTTTTTTACAAAAGAAAACACATACTTTATGTGATAAATATAATATTGAAATAGCTGGGTGTACTTTATGGAGTAGTTTCCCAAAATCAAAAAGAGAATATCATTTAGATCATGTAAATTGGTTAACAAATTTAGTTAATAATAATACTATAAATAAATCTTTTGTTATCGCAACACATCATTGTCCACATGAATATTGTATTAGCGAATATCAAAATAAACCAAAATATAATCCTAAATATTTTGCGTCAAATCAGACTGAAATTATAAGAAATCCAAAAGTTATAAAATGGATATATGGTCATTCACATTTAAATTCAGATATTGTATTATTTAATAAACATCTTGTAAATAATCAATATGGTTATTATAAAACACCATTAAATGGTTATAAATCTTAAATTTTTAAACTAAAAATAGTTTAAAAAAGCCAGTTTAAAGACTATATTAAAAATTATATAAATATGAACTATTTTAATAAATCTATTGAGGGTTTATATAATATTATATATAAAGAACCTTTAAAAACCCAAATTAAAGATTTAAATTGTAATACACATGCTTTTTTGCATATTGAAAATTTACAATATTGTCCAGATGAAAAAAATATTTTAAAAAATACTTATAGAGAGAATACTATAAATTTTATGTTATATAATTTTTTTGAATTATCATCTGAAATCAATTTTTCAAATGTTCGTAATATATCTGGACATAATCACCAATGTACATTATTTCAATATCAAGATTATATTGATTTTTGTACACATGATGACATTATACGTGATAAAAATCATGTTCTTATTGGATTTTTTGCACCTTCGCAGCAAACTTCTTTTTCTTTTTTAATAAATAAAAAAACTTATACATACGAACTTAAAAAAGGTGATTTTGTATTTGCTTTAGATAATCAAGGTATAATCCCAATGATAAGTTGTATTTATACTACTATGAAATTGAGAAGATTTGTTAATCCAGATAGTTTAAAATTAATATATGCTACTATTAGTAGTAGTGAAGTCAATAAAAAATTAGAATATAAAACTATTATAATAGCTAATAGACATAAATTTGAATCAGGAATATATTCAACAATAAATAATATAAATGATGAAAATATAATTAATATACCAGATATGAAAAATATGTGGACAAACAAAAAATATGAAATAGAAAAAAGGATGAATATTATAAAAAAAGAGTTAATAAAAAAAGTAACTAAAAGAAATATTGAAAAAATGTTTAATAAAATGAAACTAGAAAAACCAGTATACAATATTTTATTTAATAATTATGTTTTTTTATTCAAACCAAAATTATTAACTCCAAAAATGATGTAAATTTACATTATAAATGTTTCTTAACCTGTATTTTAGGTTAAGAAAAACGTAATTAAAATCTGGAGACTAAATATTAACATAAATGACATTTTTTATAACTAGCAATTTGTTCTAAATATTCTGATAGTTTATTATCTTCTATATTTTTATTACTAGTTATAAAATATAAATCCTTAAAACATTTAATACATAGATAATGTTCACAATTTGGTCTTGAAACGCATATATTTATTTCAGAACAAATTGTACATGATGTATCATCTGTAATATCTAAAATAGCTTTAAATCCTCTCCATTTACCAAATAACATATTACAATCTAAACAAAGCATTCTATCATCTTTTAAATTATTATTACATATAATATAATTTGGACAATTTGTCATTGTAATTTTAATTTAAATTATTTTTCATTTAAATTAAAAAATAAAATATAAATAATAAATAAAAATGAATCAATATGAAACAACATCTAATTTTCAAACACCTAATTACTCATCAAATCTTAGATCAGATCCTAATCTTCCAACAATAGCTTCTACAGATGTATCATCAAAAATTGATAACTGTGTTAAAATTGGTATCCCTGGAACAAAAAATTGCGTTGAAGATATACTTAATTGTTGTACTAATAATGATAATAATTTATTACCGCAGGCGGATGCAATGAGACAATGTTTTGATGGCGCAATTTCTAAATGTACTATAACTCAAAGTCCTGTGCAAACAACCATTAATCCTAGTACAATACATAAACCAACACGTAAACCAATAAAATCATCTCAACATGAAATACGTGAAGGATATAGATATAATAATAATAATTGTAAAGATATTTGGAGAACTATTATTAATATTATTTTACTTGGATTACTTGGATATTTAATTTATTTATTTATCAACGAAATGAAAGACAGTAATAAAATAATAAATAATTCTAATAATATTCCATCAGCACCACCACTTTCATTAAATTCTAATAGTATCCCATCTGCACCACCACTTCCTTTTAATCCTGCTGTATCTACTTAATAAAATATTACTTGAATAATTATTTATATGTTATAAATAATTATTAAAATATTATATATAATAAATGAAAAGAAGTATATTATTACCTTTAATTAAATCTAGAAAAAATAGAAAAAAATTTGAAGGCACACCTTTATTTAATTTAATTGCGATGGATTATTTAAATAAAAAATATAATAATAACTGTGTTGTAGTACCTTATAAAAAAATTCCTAATGAACATACAGATGTATCAATACGTTGGATTCAAAAAAATGGTACAGAAGGATATCTCAGTTTTCCAGAAAATTTCTGGGTTGAATTTAAAAAACATCTTAATCATTCTCATAATAAAAGATTTATTGCATGTCCTTTTGGTTTAACATGTTTATCACAAGGAGGTCATGCAAATTATTTAATATACGATTTGAAAACTAAAACATTAGAACGATTTGATTCAATGGGTAAACCAACATCAAGTTGTTTAAAAGGAAAAAATCTAGATGAAAAAATTAAAACAATATTTAAACAAAAAATGGGTGATGATTTTATAAATGAATATTTACATCCTTTTACAGATTATAAAATATTTCAAGAACTTCAAGATGAAGAAAATATATCAAAAATAAAAACAGATCCTAAATATGGATTTTGTTCTGTTTGGTGTTGTTTTTGGGTTGAAATTAAATTTAGCAATCCTGATATACCAAGAGATAAACTTATTACATTAGTTTTGGATAATATTTATAAAAAATATAGTTCTTTAACAGAATTTATTCGTGATTATTCTCAAAATATAGTTAATCATTCAGAAATAATTTTAAAAAATAGACGATTTAGTTCCAAACGTAGTTCTAAACGTAGTTCCAAACGTAGTTCTAAACGTAGTTCTAAACGTATTTCTAGACGTAGCTAATATCATAAAAAGTTAATTTAAAATAATTAAAGTTTAAAATAAAAATGAGCGATAATAATTTTAAAGGAGATTTTGATTTATTTAATAATCCAATGGTTAATAGTGCAAAAAATGCAATGTCAAAAGAAGATCTAAAAAGATATGAAGATTGGGGACATGCTGTTTTTGATGATATAGATTATGAAACAACATCTATTACTCAATATCCACCACCTATGTTAAATGCATTAGCATATATAGAAGATAGTCTAAATTCTGGACAACATCCAAGTACTTTAACAAAAGATGAACTAAGTATATTATCTGAAATGTTAGGAGAAGAATGGTATTTAAAATGGGGATATACAAAAGAAGATTTAACCGAAATTAAGAATGTTTTAACATTTACTCTTCAAAAATGATATAAATCTACAACATAAATGTTTTCTTAACCTAAAATATAGGTTAAGAAAAATGTAATCAAAAATCTGGATACTAAAGGTTAAAAAAAATTGAATTCTTTTAAAAACTTCTAAATATAATTACCGTAACATGTTGGTAAATAATATTATGAATATGATTAATAAGAATATCGGCGAATACAATGCTAAATTAGTTGAAAAATTTGGTTTAGATCTAGATGAGATTAATAAATTGTGGGAAGAACTAAGCGGTTCTAAAGCAAAAAAGCCAAGAGTAAAAAAGAGTAAGGATGATGATAGTGTTAAATCAAAAGATACATCGAAGACCAAGTCTGATGACTCATCATGTTGTCAATATGTATTTACTAAAGGTAAGAATGCTGGAGAAAATTGCACTATAAAGCCTAAAGATGGCGAATATTGTTCAAAACATAAGAAAGAAAAGGTTGAGAAAGAAAAGAAACCTGCTGATAATAAAAAGTCTGAAAAGTCTGAAAAGACTAAATTTATTATTCGAAAAAATAAAGATCTTGATCTTTTCTGGAATCCAGAAACAAAACTTGTTTTCAAGTCTAAAGACGAAAAAGTAGTCATTGGAACTTGTCAAGAAGGAACACTTGTCGGTTTAACAGACGACGATATTAAAACATGTGAAAAATATTCTCTCAAATATGAAATGAAAATTGAGGAAGAAGGTGATGAGGAATGCAAGGAGGAAGTTGACGATGAAATCGATGAGGAAATCGACGAGGAAGTCGACGAGGAAGTCGACGAGGAAGATGATGAATAACTCTAACATCTAGTGTTATTCATTTTGATGTAAATTTGCATCATAAATGTTTTCTTAACCTGTATTTTAAGTTAAGAAAATTCAATCAAAATTCTAGAGAATAATAAGAGTAAATGTGATTATTTACAATTACTTATAAAATTTAATACATTTTTTGTATTAAATTTAATTAAATTTTTTTACAATTTCATCTAATTTAATATATAGATCTTCAAATGATCCATTATTATCTATTATATAATCCCAATCATGATCTTCTAATATATCTAATTCTGTTTCACTTCTATGATTTCCTCCTTTAGACTCATTATTTTCTAAGCCTGTATTCCTATTTATTTTAATACATTTCCATCCATCTTTTTTTAATGCTTTGTATTCTATCATAAATCGTAGATCATTGCAATATATATTACCATTAAATTGAACAGTTTTATTATAATCAAGATCACAATCTTTAGGTGAATTTAAAGCTAAATTCACAAAAATATTATCATCTTTTTCTCTAGCCCAATCTCCTATCATTTGTAAAAATTTTCTATCTTTACCTTTTTCTAAATTAAAAATATCTTGAACAGAATATAAAGCATCATATAAAGGTTTAGCAAAAGTAATTTTTTGTCCACCATATTTTGATATTAAATAATCTACAGATGTATCTTTTGCAACACGCATTTTATACCCAAAAGCTAATTTCATTTAATAAATTATAATTTATTTTTAGATTATAATTCAATTTTTATATTTTTATATTTTTCTAAGTAACATAGCTTATATATAAAAATTATAAATTTAAAAAACTTTTATATAATAAATGAATAAGCAATATCATACATTAAAAAATCAATATAACTTTTTAAATTTAAACAATGAAACTGATTATAAATGTCAAGGCGGAGCATGTACTTGCAAATATACAGAATTAAACACAAAAACCAGAACACTTTACGATATTGAACAAAAACAAAAATTTCAAACTGAAAATGGAACAGATTATCAAGCAAATATGTTTAAAAGAATTAAGAGTAGAGGAACTTGGTAATAATTAAAAATTGAAAAATAAATAAATTAAATAGTTTAATAGTTTAATATTAGAAATGCAAAAAGCTTATGAAATTTGTTTGGAACTTATCCAACAAAGAGGTTATGAAATAATTGATCAAACACATGAACAAATAATAGGAGTAAAAAAAGGTGGAAAACAAATTTGCGCTTTTATTTCAAATACTTCTAAATTTAATGTGGAAAAAATGCAAGAATATATTTCTATAATGAAAAAAATAGATGTTTCACATTCTATTATCGTTTATAAAGATAATGCAACTCCTGTGGCGAAAAAAGTAATTGAAGATTCAGATGATATGAAAATTGAATTATTTCAAGAAGATGAATTGCAATACAATTTAACAAAACACTATCTTGTTCCAAAACACGAATTAATTTTTGAAAAAGGAACTAAAAAATGTAAAGAATTTAAAGAGAAATATAGTGATAAATTTCCAATTTTATTAAGAACAGATCCAGTGTCTAGATTTTATGGATATAATAAAGGAGATATAATTAAAGTCACACGAAAAGATGGTAATATTATGTATAGAATTGTAAAGTAATAAAAATTAAATGAATATTATTCTAATTGAAAAATACATATGAATTTTATAAATTTTTTAAGACTTAAATATGATCTTGTATTCGTTCTAAAGAATCACGCATCAAAAAATATTAGCGTTTATCATACAATGATAAATATTACTTAATTCAGAAGAGATTAATCTTACTTTTCAACAATTAAAAAAGTCTTATACTTTAGTCTTCAGTTTATATAAATAATTTAAAACTAATTTATAGTTTGAAATTAAATAATTACCAGCAACTTGAAGGAGGTTCTTCTGTTGAATATATAAATAAACCCGTATCTCCAAAACTTAATTTTGTATTCCATCCGAGAATATGTAATTCTTCTCTGATAGTCGTTATAATTTTTGTAATTATATTCATATTATTATCAGAATAACACTTAGACAACATATCTAAATCTATATATTCATTTTCATCTTTTCTTCTGATAAGAGTGTCATAAATTTCTTTACGAATTAAACATATAATTCTATCATTATTAATTTCACGGAAAGAATCTATATTTTTAACATTAAGTTCATTTGGAAATGTTTTCATTTTTATTTAGAAATGAAAACTTTAAACTAATTTTTATTTATCTTCTATATCTTTCAAGTTCCGCAATCCGTCTTTGTAGATCACGCATTTGTTTATTTAACTCTTCTGAATCATCTCTTCTATATTCACTTCTTCTTCTAGGTGTTGAAGGACTGGGATAACCATCTGAAGAATCAGATTCATCTGTTGAGGATTCTTCAACTTCATCACTACTTTCTTTATCAGAAACAAAATCTTTTGGTTTCTTATTAAAAGATTTATAATAAGAATATGGATGTTCATCTTCAGGTTCAAATGATTTTTTATATATCATTGGATCTTGTCTCGTATATTTTTTCTTTGCATTATTTTCATATTCTCTTCTTTTAATTTCTTCTTTTCGCTGTTTTTCTCTTATTCTATTTTCTTCTTCTCTTCTTTTATATTCAATCATTTTTCTCAAATGTTCTTCTTGTCTTTCATCTTCACGACTATTTGTATATTTTCTAGATTCTCTATCATCTTCACGATTGCTTGTATATCTTCTAGAATCGCTATCATCATCACGACTACTTGTGTATCGTCTAGATTCTCTATCATCATCACGACTACTTGTGTGTTGTCTAGAATCTCTATCATCTTCGCGACTACTTGTGTGTTGTCTAGAATCTCTATCATCTTCATGACTACTTGTATATCTTCTAGATTCTCTATCATCATCACGACTACTTGTGTGTCGTCTAGATTCTCTATCATCTTCACGTCTACTTGTATATCTTCTAGATTCTCTATCATCTTCACTGTCATAATCGCGTCTATTTGCATATTTTCTATCATCTTCTTTTCTATCTCGTCTACGAGATTTTCTTTTAGGTTCTTTAGTTTCATCTCTTTTTCTAGATTCTACATCAATATCTTTAGAAACAATTTTTTCAATTATAGATTCATCTATAATAGGTTCCTCTATTTGTTGTTCGGTTAATTCTTGATTTAAATCTAAATTTTCTATTTCATCAGATGATTTATCATCTTTTGAAACTAAACTATCATTATTATATCTATTTAATAAATTTTTAAGAATATTTTTATCTTGTTCTTCTAATTCCGGTTCTTCACTTTCGCTATCACTATCTACATCTTCTCTATGATATTTTTTAAGTTTAGGTAAAGTTCCAGTTTCTTTAATAGAATGAATGAAATTTTCTAATTTGTTTTTATTTGAAATTGGCAATACCCATCCATCTTTTTTAGAATTCCATCTACCTCCAATTAAATTAATATGTTTTTGAAATTTAGATCTATCTCCAAATACAATTAAATTTTTATTGTCATACTCCTGGTAAGTTATTTCTGTCATTTTATCTTATTCATTAGATTGCTTTAAATTAAATTTTTATTATATAAAGATACTTAAAGAAAAAAATATTAAAAATAATAATGAGTTTAAATTTAAAAACTATCTGTTCTTGGAAATTAGAAAGTAAACCTTTTTATAATAATATATTAAATAATATTTTAACCTGGAAATCATATATTAAAAATTCTATTCCTAATAATTTTTCAGATGAAGAATTATGTGTTATATGTATACAAGGTGTATATGATTATCGAACCGGATTTATTGGTAAATTATTTACATTTTTAGCATATTATTTATCTAAAAATTATAACCCTATATTTATTAAAAATATTTTAAACATATGGTTTGATATTAATGCAAACGATTTTGAAATTTTAGCTTTTATAATTAGTATCATAACAAGAATAATACCTATTAATAATTTATGTAATTTTAATAATAAAGATATTTTAAATACACTTAATTTTATGAGTAAAAATTATTCAGAACCATCTGCATACGACTGTAATTCCTTGTTTTTATTAAATCCACTTTATGATAGTGGATGTGTAATATATTCAAATAAAAAAGCTATTCAATCTGGATTTATAAGCTGGAAGAATAATCATACAAATAATGGTATAACATGGAGTTATTTTGAATCTAATGATAATGAAAAAGGAATCACAATTATAAATGTTGATATTAATGATGAAATTGATTGCACATGTAAACTAATAGAAATAATAGAAGCAAAAAATAATATTGAATCTGAATATTCAATCAGAGTTGATAATTATGAAACATATATAGTTGGAAATTTTAATATACATTTTAATTTATCTGATATATTACCAGAAGCAACAATTGCTTTATATTTATTAAAAAATGCAAATATTAAAATACTTGAAACCAATAATAATTTATCTTCCACAGAATTTATATTATATTCTAAACTTAATGCATTTGAAAATTGTAAAAATTATGAGAATAATTCTGCTGTTAATATAAATACTAATTCAATGTTTCATAATATTAGTTTTAATAATACTAAAAATAATTATTATATTAATCCTGTTTTTAAAAAAATAGATACTAAAATAGATAAAATACAAAAAGAAACTGTCCTACAAAAAAATATTGTCGATGAAGTAGTAGTTAATGATGAAGTTGTAGTTAATGATGAAGTAGTAGTTAATGATGAAGTTGTAGTTAATGATGAAGTTGTAGTTAATGATGAAGTTGTAGTTAATGATGAAGTTGTAGTTAATGATGAAGTTGTAGTTAATGATGAAGTTGTAGTTAATGATGAAGTCGTAGTTAATGATGAAGTCGTAGTTAATGATGAAGTCGTAGTTAATGATGAAGACGTAGTTAATGATGAAGACGTAGTTAATGATGAAGACGTAGTTAATGATGAAGTCGTAGTTAATGATGAAGTCGTAGTTAATGATGAAGTCGTAGTTAATGATGAAGTCGTAGTTAATGATGAAGTAATTATTAACATTTTAGAAGAAATTGATATTAGAGAAAATATTGTAGAAAATATTAAATTTGATAATTATTTCGATGATAAATATATATCTGACACATGTTCTTCAGATAGTTGGGAACATATGTAAAATTAAATACAATTTATAGCTTTTATAAGTTATAAATTATTATTAAATACTAATACGTATTGATATTTATTAAAAATTATAAAGAATTATTATCGCTTATAAAACAAATTGATGTATATATAATAGAAGAAGGTATATTATCAAATATTCATAAAACTAAATCAAAAACTAAATCAAAAGTAATTAAGAAAATAAAAACAATATCAAGAGTAAATAGACATAGAACAAAAAATAAATATTAGCGAAACATTTCTTCTACAATACTTTTTAATTCTGGTTGATTTAAACACCAATCTGTATAACTAGATAGTAAATTTATTTGTGATAAAGTAAGATTTAACATTCCTTTATCTAAATTTTGAAAAGCTACTTCATAATTTGGAAAATTATTAAACTTTCCATGTTTCTTTAAAGATTTTAAAGGATGATTTGTTATTTCATCTATTATTTCTTTTGATAATTTTTCTGTAAATTTTGAAGATGGTTGTAATACTATAAATAATATATCACAAAAATATCCACCTTTAACACCATTTATTTCATTTTTTAAAACTTCTAAAGATTTTCTAGCAAATACAGGTCCGCCATTTTCTAATGTTTTTAAAAGTTGGGGTAATATATAATCATTATAATCTGATGATTTAAATACTTGAATTGTATTTCTTGCAAAAGATTCTAAAGAACATTTTGATGATAATAAACCAAAATGGGGTAAAATACATGTTTCACAATATAATAAAATATCATCATCAATATTTAAAGTTGTATTTACAAATGATATTATACGTTTTACTCCTCTAGCTACTAATGATATAATTCCCGAATTATCAGCTAAAGATCCATCTGATAATTTTACATTTTGTTTATTAATAATATATGATGGAATTAAAGAATCAATATCATCTGGCAACATATATTTAGCAAAATTATTATCATTTTTAGTATTATATAATATAGAAGCATACGCAGTTGAAGATGTTCCTATCATATCTGATAATTTTTTTATTTTATTATCTGTTCCTATATTTACTATATCAATTATATTTTCATTATTATCAATATTATTTCCAAAAGCATAATTTTCAACTAACATTCCTCCTATAAAATTATTATTTTTATTTTTATTCTTAATTTTTTGATTAACACCACAATATAAAGGTGTTAATGGTATAATTATATGAGGATATTCTAAAGAACATAAAGTTGTATTACAAATCCAAAATGATTTATGCACTTGTATTATAGGTTTATTTAATTTCGGATTTCTATTTTTTATATATTTAGCATGTTCTTTACTTATTGAAACAGGTTTTTCTAAATTTAACCCATATGGTTCTAAAATCATTTTTCCTATAGCATTATTCCATGCTAAACCTATATCATTTTTTGATTTAAATAATTCTTCAATTAAATATTCAAGAATATCTTTTTTTACAAAAATATGACCCATAAATTGTTTATTATCTAAATTTTCAGTCTCTAAATTTTCTAATGTCATATCTTCTGGTTTCAAACTTTTTCCAAGTAATATATCTGGTTGTAATTCTGAAAATGCATATAATCCATAAAACCAACTTCCTCCTGAAGAAGTAGATACATATTGAATTTTATCACTTAAATTTAATCTATTTAATGCTCTATAATATCCTATTGCTGCAGCAAAAGATCGTACACCTCCACCACTTATAGTTATACTTACCTTATTAATATCTGGTGTATTAATTCCATAATTAATATATGAGTCTAATTCTGGAAATTGTGTATTCCATATTATTGCATTATATATGTATTTATTCTTTTGTTTAATATTTTTAGGTTTTTTATCATAACATATGTTTTTGTCTTTATTAATCAACCAAACTAAAAATATTAAAAGTATAGTAATAATAATAATTTTAAAAATTAATTCAACACTCATTTATTAAAAATAAGCTTATTTTTAATAATTTTTGTTTAAATAATACCTTAATAATCTATATTCAATAAATAAAAATTGATATTTAATAATTAAAATTATAAAAATATTAAGAATGAAAATAAGGTTAATTAATTTTAGATGTTATGAAGATAAAACTTTTGATTTTGGTGATGATGGTTTAGTTCTTATATCTGCATGTTCTGGTGCTGGAAAATCAACAATATTAATGGGTATCTATTTTGCTCTTTATGGTGTAGGATTTAAACTCCCAATGAATGGTAAAACTTCATGTAAAGTTGAATTTGATTATGAAAACATTCATATAGTTCGTAAAAATGGAAATGATAAAGTAGATTTAACTATAGATAATAAAGAATATAGTGGTAAAGTTGCACAAGAAATAATTAATGAAAGATTTGGAGATACATTTGATGTTACGGGATATATATCTCAAGATGCATCAAATTCTTTTATTAAAATGTCTCCAACAGAAAAACTTACATTCCTAGAAAAATTCGCTTTTAAAAATATCCAATTATCAACTATTAAAGAAAGAGCTGATTCTCTTAAAAAACAAAGAGAAAAAGAACTTACAAAAACAACTACAGAATTAGAAATTTCAAATAAAGTATTAAAAGAACTTACAAATCCTGAAGAAGTTAAATTTCCAATTATAGGATCTGTTAAACCATCTTTAAAAAATTATGAAAAAATTACAAAAAATGAAGAAATACGAAAGAGTAATTCTGATAAATTAATCAAAAAATCTAAAATACAGTTAGAAAAATTACAATGTGAATTATCAGATTTGCGAGTTTTACAAACTCATTTAGATACTAAAGAAGATATTTTACAAGACTTGAGTAATAAATTAGAACATCTAACACTTGAAGAAAATGATATATTTTTTGAAGGTGATAATACTCTTGAAGAATATAAAAAACAATTGCAAAGTATATTAACATGTAAAAAATTAACTATTCTAGAAGAAACTTATGAAGTAGATAAAGAAAAACTTGAAAAAATGAAAGATTCAGAAAGAGACAAAATTAAAAAAGAAATTGAAGAAATAACAAAAAATTTATGGTCAGAATATACTGAAAATGAAATTATAGAAAATAAAAACGAATTAAAAGATTCTCTTAAAGACGCTAAACGCGTTTCTTATCTTCAAAAAGAACTTCAAACTTTTAATGTTGTTAATTTATCTGATATTGAGACAATGAAAGAAAAACTATCTACACAAAGAGATGATCTTGATAAAAAACGGCAACTTATTGAAACAATTATAAAGCAAAAATCCATATATAAATGTCCTTCTTGTAAAAATAGTCTACATTTTCGAGAAAATAAATTAATTCTTAGTTGTGATGATATTGATCATTCTGAATTGAACACAAATTTAAATATCGATTCTATTAAAAAAGATATCGAAGTGTTACAATCTTCAATTAAAAAATTAGAAATTAAAATACCTGAATTGCAGAATAATTTAGAAAGATCTATAAGAATCCAAGAAGAAATAGATAATATAACTTCTCAATATGATGAATTAGATGAACACAGTATTCTTGAAGATTTAGACTACTTAGAAAGTTATCATAAAAGTGAACTCGCGAAAATAAAACGAAAAAATAACCTTGAAAACAGTTTAAATAAAAATATTTTTAATATGTATGAAGTTTTTGAAACTGATTTAGAAAAGCTTGAAAATCGAATTAAAAAACTTAAAAATACTTTTACAGACGAAATTGAAACAGAATTTGAAGAAGAAGAATTGCGAAAAATAATCATAAATGAAGAGAAAAATAGAGATATATTATCTAAATTAGCAAAAGATAAATCTAAATTAGAATCAGAAAAAATACAAACTGAAAAACAACTACAAACTAATAAAGATTTTTATATATCTAAATATACTACTATAAAATCACAAACAGAATTAGAAAGTTTGATTAAAACAGAAAAAGATAAAATATTAGAATTAGAAGAAAAGAAAAATGAACATATTTTGAATCTTGAAAATATCAAAAAATATAATCAATATACACAAGAAAAAGAAAATTACATAAAGTGGGAAACAGATGTAAAAATATTAGAACAAAAAGAACTTGATGATAGACGAAAATATACTGCTTCCAGTTTATTAAAAGAAAAAATTCTAGAAGCTGAAAGTATTTCTGTCGCAAATATAATTGATTCAATTAACATTCATGCTCAAATATATTTAGATGCTTTTTTCACTGACAGTCCTATAATTGTGCGACTGTCTTCTTTCAAAGAAACAAAAAAAGCTACAAAACCTCAAATTAATTTAGAAATACAATACAAAGAAATGGAATGCGATTTAAGATCTTTAAGTGGTGGAGAATCAAGTCGTGTTATACTTGCTTTTACACTAGCTTTAGCAGAAATGTTTAATACACCTTTTATTTTATTAGATGAAAGTACTGCAAATTTGAACCAAGAATTAACCATTACTGTTTTTGATGCTATAAAAGAACATTTTAAAGGTAAAATGGTACTTATTGTTGCGCATCAAGTAGTTAAAGGTGTATTCGACAATGTTATAGAACTAAATTGAATAAATTATTTTTTATTAAATTTATCTTAATAAAAAATGTTTTCATATTTAAATAACTTATTAAGAAGTTTTACCGTATATTATAATGAAAATTATTGCATAAATTGTAAATCTAATTATGGTATAGAATGTAAAAATATAATTTAAATAAAGATATAGTAAAACCAAAATTATTTATTATAATCCCTGAACCTTTAGAATTAATAAATTCTGGAATCAATAATGAAGTTGATCATGAAACAGAAGAAATAAATGATAATATTAATGATGAAATAGTAGAAGAACTAAATTGTGAATTAAATCGCGATGAAGTTATTGAAGAAGATCGCGAAGAAGATTACGAAGAAGATTACGAAGAAGATTACGAAGAAGATAATGATTCAGATAATTGTATAGATTTATAAAATTATAAAATTATTTAACAATTTGAACACTTCGTATCCCATTTTTCTGGTACTTTGATATTCAATTCTTTCAATTTATTATATGCAAATTCGTTTGGCAATACTTTGTTACAGACCGAACATGGAAAAAATTCTGTATATCTTCTTATTACAAAACCAGCTTGTGTAAATACTTCACAAAAAGTTTTTAATAACAAATGATTATCATCTTCCACATAGTTTTTTACTAACATAATTTGTGCTTTATTTACTTTTAAAGCAATACACATTCCTGCCCAATTCTGATCAAAATGCGGATAATCACCCGAAAAAGTTGTTAATACATTAACAATAAAATCAGGAAAAATTTTATTAAGCATATCATATATATCTTTAATTGTTTTCTGTTTGAAAATATCTTTTACAATTTCTTCAATATTTTCAGGGTCTTGATATGTGTCTGTATCACTCATTATGTTTATTTATAATAAGTATAATTCTTTAGATAATATAAAATATAAATTTTAAAGTAATAAATGTGCTTTAAAATTTTTATAATATTGTACAACTCTTTGATCTATAATTTTGAAAATTGAAGTAATCAATTTTACTTTCTTCTTCTTCTTTATCCATTTTTATACTTTTATTAATACTTATAAAATTTAATTTTAAAATTGATTTACAGATTTGACACTTTCCATTAAGGAAATAACAAATGTATCGTAATTATGTAAAGGAAAGTTTAGACTTGAACGAATATAACAAGGCTATTAAAGATGCTCCTAAAGGTCAATTATATTGTAATGCTTTTTGTCAGGCATATTTAGATGAAAAAGAATTTTATAAAGGTAAAGCTAACTGTAAAATATGCTATAATCATATTTTAAAAGCTAGAGAAATGATTAATAATAATCAGCTTACAGCAGAACAAATCAAAGAAAATCCTGATTTAGTACCACGTGAGAAAACAGTAATTCCAATTTATCGTCGTTGTGTATTATGTGATCAAGACTTAACACTTGAAAATTTTGAAGCTACTAGAAAACAATGCATTGAATGTAGAAAGAAAAAGAAAAAAATTAATCATGAAGAAGCTTTTAAAAAATATAAACCTGTTATAGATAAACTTAAAACTGATATATCTGCATTGAATAATTTTATGAAATCAATTTCTAGTGATGTATTAAAATTAGTTATAAAAGAATATAAAATTCATATCAAACATGAGGATAGAAAAAAAGATATTATGTTAGTTAAAATTAATGATCATTTTAGTTCATTATTAAATCCATTTATTTGTTTAGGTAAATGTGGTTCTACTTTAACTAATCAATTTAGTGTATGTGATGTATGTAAATTAAAACCAAAGAGTTCAGCTGAAGAAATTATGTTAGAATTTCAAGAGAATTTAGATGAACATGTTGAACAACTAGAAAGAATGAAAAAAGAAGACGGGCATAAGTATAATAAAAAACAAATAATTCTTATTGCTAAAAAATTAGGTATCAAATTTTATCAAACAATGGATAAGCCCGTAATTATGGAACTAATTGATAAATATCTTGAGGACAAAAAAGAGAAAGAGAAAACAGAAATTATAGAACAATTAGGAGGTGAAATTAATTTAAATGGTATAATTATAACATCAAGAAGCGAAGACGGATTTATTAATGCGACATCACTTTGCAAAGCAGGAGATAAAGAATTTAAACATTGGTATTCTTTAGAATCAACAAAAGAATTATTATTAGCATTAGAACAAGAATTAAAAAATAATTTAGACTTAAATATGTCTCAAAATCTAAACGTAACGAATCCCGCATTTAAAAAATTGGACGGACCTCAAATTTTAAACGTCGAGATCTCGACGTTTAAAATTATTGATATACAACAAGGTAGATATGGGGGTTCATGGATTCATCCTGATTTGGCTGTTCCATTAGCTCAATGGATTTCTCCTAAATTTTCTATTCAAGTATCAAGATGGATTAGAGAACTTGGATTAAATGGTAAAGTTATTTTAGGGAAAGAAAATTCTAATGAAAAATTATTGAAAATACAATTAGCAAAAAGCGACGATAAATATCGTAAATTATTACAAAAAAAGCAGTATCATAAATTCAAAAAAGGAGCTGCTTTTTATATTATTTCAAATTTAGATTCTAAAACTATACGATGTAAACCTGGATTTGATGGATTTGATATTTATTCTAGATTAGCTCAACATAGATCAACAGAACCTGCATGTAAACTTGAATTTTTAATTTATACAAAAGATGCAGATCTAGTAGAAAAAGCTGTTTTAACCCGTTTTACCAGCAAAAGATGGGTTGCTAATCATGAATGGTTATTTGATATTGATGTAAATATTGTAATAAAACATACAAGAACTATACTTGATATTTTAAATATCGATTATACAGAGGAAACTGATATTGAAGGATATAATAGTCAAATTTATGCTGATATTGAGTTTGTTTAAAAAATTACAAAAATTATGCTTCAAAAAAATTAAAAAAATAAAAAAAAATATAAAATCTCTTGGTAAAGAATAAACATAATGGCAAACATTTCTTTAGAATCAGCAATTAGAACATGTAAAGTAGATACAGCTTATGCAAATAAAGTTCAATCCGATAGATTTCTCAACCCTTCTTTGATGGTCTGTCCCATTTGGAATGGAGTAGATACAACTGGACGTGAAGTCTGTGTTGACTCTTATTGGACTAAAAATGCTGGATGTAATTCAGCAGAAGACAGAGTTATGGTAGAAAACGACGTAACAAGACCACAATATATGGAGTACATTAACTTATCTGCACAAGGTATTAATGGAGCAGTTTATGGTAATAGTATGCCTTATAATGAGGTAGGTCAAACAAGTAGAGAACTTCAAGCAATCAATAATGTTACTGGAAATTTCGGTCTTCAATTTGGTGCAAATACTTATCCAGGTTGTAATTATTATCCTTATGAAGAAGCTCTTGCTCAAGAAAAAGCAGCTACAAAATCCGAATCATTTATTCAAAATACCAGGGAAAATTATGGAAGAGAAAGATTTGAAGAATCTATGTATCAACAACAAATGGATATGTCTGCGCCCATGCAACAACCTATGATGTATCAAAATCAAATGGATATGTCTGGTTCCTGCACTCAACAGCCTATGATGTATCAACAACAAATGGATATGTCTGTACCCATGCAAGAACCTATGATGTATCAACAACAAATGGATATGTCTGTACCAATGCAACAACCTATGATGTATCAAAATCAAATGGATATGCCCGTGCATAATCCTATGGATGAATATTTAAAAAATCAGAATATGCAAATGAATATGCAATCATCTGTTCAAAATCAAATGGATATGCCCATGGATATGTATATGAATCAATCATTTACTGAAAATTTTAATAATCTTTCTCAAAATTCAATGTACAATGCCCCTTCTCAAGCATATGCTATGAATCAAGAAAACTTAAGACAGCAACAATTTATTAATCAAGGTTTCAAAGGAAATAATTTTGCAATGCATGCGGGAACCAGATAAATAAATTACATTTAGATGATTTTTTAAACTAAAAAATAGTTTAAAAATAGTTTAATTATAAATAATGAAAGTGTTAGATATTTTGAAACTGAATCTCATAATAAATTATTTAAAAATTATAATTTATTTTGCTATGTTCCTAATCTACGATATGAAAATAGAAGTGAAATAATAACTGAAACTGATATTAAAAATAGATATTTAAATTTAGTTCATACATCAAATAATATTCATATATGGAATTACGATACAGAAATATTTCACAAAAAGAAACCTGTATATGTACCAAAATTTAATCTATTTTTTCCAACAAGCATATAGAATTTACTCAATGTTTTATCATATAAAAAAAATATGCGAACTAATCAAAGAAAATGTTACTGAATGTGAATATATAATTTTTTCTAGATCTGATATAACATTATCTAGTATAGATGAATATAAAATTAAAGAATATATTACAAAATATGATTTAATTTTAAACGGAGTACACGATCATTTTTTTGTGTTTAATTTAAGTAAAATAGATATATTTATAAATTTATATGACGATTTTACAAAGTATTTGTATGAATATTATCATTCTGGTTTAACATTTGCATCAGGATCTTGGAGACCAGATGTATATTGCAACATCATTATCAAATAAAACAATTAAAAACTATCAATTATTGTGTATATGATGGTGGTATTAAACATGTTTGTAGTATATATTGTGGACATAATGGTTATTCTACAAAAACTCAAGATAGCAAGGTAAAAGATTCATCTTAAAAAATTAATATGAAATAATTAATATATATACTAATAATAAATGATAAATATATTTTTGGTTTGTATTTTAACTCTATTAATTATAATTGTATTTAATAGTATAAATATTGAATGTTATAGTAAAATTAAAGTATTTTTAGTTAGTTTAGAAAAAGATAAAGAAAGAAGAGATAATTTAGGAATAATACCAGATTTTATATTTTCTGTAGATGGTTCTAAGCTAGATCTAGATCAATTAAAAAAAGATGGTATTTTAAGTAATACAAGTACTTTAACAAAAGGTGAAATAGGTTGTTATATGAGTCATGTTGAATTACTTAAAAAAGCTGTTATGCAAAAAGATAAATATGTATTAATATTAGAAGATGATGCTAAAATAGAACCATATACTTTCGATAAAATAAATGATGTATTAAAAGAAGCTCCAAAAGATGCCGAACTTATTTTTATAGGTTATAATTATAATGAATCTTATGATTATAAAAAAAGTATATATTTACATGGTTGTCAATCTTATATCGTAAACACTCATAATATGAATCTAGAAAAAATTAAAAAACTGTTTCCTATTGAAAAGCCAATTGATACTATTATACCTAAATATTTTGTTACATATATAACAATACCTAAAATTGTTGAACTAAGTGAATTCGGTTCTATTTCTAATACACAAGGTATTAGATAATTTTTAAACTTATTATATGTTTAAAAATTTTTATATTTATTTATAAATTTTTTACCTGTTACAAAGTTTGTTTTGATATAATCTGAAAATTCTATACTATTCTCGGTTTGTAAATTCATATGATATAGCAATCTTTGATCTAACACCTTCTTCAAGTCAATATCTAATAAATTATTATTAAAAAAATCTGTATCCATATACAAAAACACATATATAATATATAATTTTTTTAATTCATAACAAGATATGTTTATAAGATCGAACATTTTTTTTAAAAAATTCAGTTGATTATATGTATCATGATTATTTAATGAACATTCAAACTCTATAACAAGAAAAATATAATCAATAGTATTTTTATATTTTTCTGCTATTTTCACAAACATATCAGGCAATCCTAAATATATAGCCAAATTACCATTATAATCATCATGTAATAAACAATTAGATTTTCCACAAATTTTACCCTTCTTATGGCCATATTTATAAATACGATTGCATAACATATATTTAAATTATGCTATACCTATATCTAATATTTTCAATTTTTATTTAAAAACGTATCAAATTGTTTTTAAAATGGAAAAGGAGAATACAATAATATTTTTAAAACAACTTATAAAAGATATTGAAGATGATAAACTAAATGATAAAAAAATTAATAGCATTAATGCATTTAAAAATATATTTGAAAATAACCATTTAACAAAAATAGAATTGACAACTGATGATATGAAGGATTATTTTAGATTTTTAATAGTAGGATGTTATATTTATAAGTTAATTAATGTTTTACAACCTTAACCTTTAATCTCCATTATTATGTAAATTTAGATTAAATAGAAACTAAATATTGTATAAAAAATTGAAAAAATATTTAGTAATATTATAAATAAACATATATCATTATGTGTGTTTACGAAAATTGTCCTTACTTATGCACGTCTAAGAAAGAACATCATTCTCGATACGCCAGAATAAGAAAAAATAAACCAGTTGAAATTATAAAAACTCCATCTCCGAAAGTTAATTGGAATGTAGTTAAAGAATTAAAAATGTGTAGTAGTAAATCAGTTGAAACTGTAAAAAATCTATCTCCGAAAGTTAATTTGGATGAAATAGAAGAACTAAAAACGTATAGTAGTAGAACAATAATCTTTACTCTCTAAAATGATTGTAAATTTATGTCATAAAATTTTTCTTAACCTTAATTTTAGGTTAAGAAAAATATATGTCCAAAATCTGGAGACTAGATGTTAAAAGATATTTATTTGTCAACTTTAAAAATAAGACATATATGGGGTACAAAACCGTACATAAATACACCTTTTATATTTTCTTTAAATAAAACATCACAATTAAACATTGATATCCATTTATTAGGAGTATGTATATATTTGACTAATTCAATATCTTGATCAAAAAAATTATAATGAGCTTTAGATATTTCAGTAAAAAGAAATTTATTTGGAGCAGTTGTAATATCGTCCTCGTATAATATAATGTATTTTGATATTCTTTTTAATTCTTTAATTATATCTTCTTGTTCTTCTATATGATGTAATACAAAACAACTTATTACAATATCAAATTGTTTATCTTTGAATGGTAATTTTTTAACATTTCCATCATATTTAATATATTTAGGATCATTAGAATCTACTATATCAATTGATGTTATATCGAGATTTGGGAATTTTTTTGCAGTTAAACAGTTTTTTCCTGAACCAAAGTCAAGTATTTTTAAATCTTCATATTTTATATTTTCAATATTTGATATCCTATGTAACTGTTTATTTATTTTATATATAAAATTTCTTTTTAATAAGTGTTCAAAGCTTAAATAATACATATAAACAAAAAATACTAAAAATAAAATAAACATTGGTGTCGATATTTTTATTAAAATAAATAGAAATAATATTATTAATACAAGTATAAATACATTATATATAAGTATAAAATTCATTTATTATAAATAAATAATAAATAATAAATAATAAATATTTTGGTTTAACTAGAAATTATTAATAAAGATACTGGATATAAATTTGATTATGTGATAAAAATTTTCTTAACCTTAATTTTAGGTTAAGAAAAAATACATGTCCAAAATTTGGAGCCTAAGGAAAAATTATTATAAATATATTTTTAAATTTAATTTCTATTAGAATAAAGTTTTAAATAATATCCCAGAGTATAAGTCTATTTTCCGAAACTATTTTTTTTGAAATTTCTTTCTAATTAATATAAATATCTTCCATATTTATATTACATTTTAAAGTTTTAAGTTAAATTAACTATGCAAATAGGACATTCTTGTTTATATTTACTCCATTCTTTGATACAATCAATATGAAATATATGATTACAGTCTGTAATTGAAATATAATCTTCGTGTTCATAATCAATAATACAAATAGTGCATTATTTATTATTTTCTTTTATTTCATCCGATAAACTATCATATGTTTGCGAAGATATTACCAAATTATAATTAGTTTTTTCTAAAGCTGCCGGCTGTTGATCAAAACTTTCATTTAACGGGTCTGTATATATAATTCAATTTATAGATGAAAATACAATAGAATAAAAAGTATGAATAAAAATAATAATACTAACAGAACCAAATATACGGACAAAGATATATATTATTATAAACAACATATCATTCCACATAGACGTATATATTCAAATACAAAAAATGATTATTATCCACTAAATAATAAATTTAAAAAACCTTCACAATCGCAAAAAAAAGATGTGGAATTATGTTGTTGTATAATATTATAATTTTTAAACATTATATAAGTTTGAAAATTATTTTAACATTTAGTCTCTAAAAATGATGTAAATTTATATCGTAAATGTTTTCTTAACCTGTATTTTAGGTTAAGAAAAATACAATTAAAAATTTGGAGACTAAAGTATAATATATATGAATATTTAGAAACAAAATATAAAATTTTATATATATGTTAATTTAATACCTATTTCATTTATCATTTCAAGAGAATAATTAAAATCTTCACCCCATCTTTCATGTTCAAAATCCGGTTTTGGTGTTATTATTTCTTTTACACCAACTTGAATAAGACCTTTTGTACAATTTGAACATGGAAATAATGTGACTATACATATTGAATCTTTTAGAGAAACCCCATTTCTACATGCATTAAAAATACCATTTGTTTCAGCATGAACAACATATTTATATTTTTCAGGTCTTTCCCATTTTTTTTCAGTTTCATGTATACCTCTGCAAAATCCATTATAACCTGCAGATAATATTTGAAGTGATTCGGGTGCTATAAAAAGGGCACATACTTTAGTAGAAGGATCTTTTGAGAATAAATTAGCTTGAAATTCGGCTAATTTAAAAAATTTATTTTGTTTATCAAAATTCATTGTTAGTTATAACTATATAACTTTATAAATCAAATTTTATGAACAAAAAATAAGTTTAAAAATAAGTTTAAAAATAAGTAATAAATCTAGTAAAATGTCTAATCATGAAGAAGAATTACAAAAAATTCATATCATGTTTAATCAAGAAATAATAGAATTAAAAGAATATTATAATATGAAAATTGCAAATTTAGAAATGAAAATAAATGAAGATGAAACACGGCTTTATAATATACAATATGAAGTTACTAAAATAATTAGAAAATTAACAAAATTAACTTAAATAATCATTCAACTATTATAAAATAAATATGGAAAAAATTAGTAAATCATCTATAAATAGAATAGCTAGACGTGCTGGTGTTAAAAGTGTTTCAGAAGATTGTTTTGATACTATAAGAAATCTAATTGGAATGGAACTTAATAATATAATAAAAACAACTTTGATAGTAAATCAAACTAAAACAGTAATGGTAAAAGATATATATGACGGATTACATTTATTAGGCTACAATACATCACAGTCAATGGATTTAAATAGTAACACGTGTCAAAAATAATATAATTAATAAAAATGAGTAAATACTAAAAACTTTATGGCTACTATATATTAAATATACTTATAAAGATAAACCAATAACTAAACCAATTATAATATTCTTATAATATTATTACAATATTATAAGTCCAAAACATATGAAAATATAACTTAAAGTAAATAATTCAATTTACAAATGAAATATCATAAGAGATATCGCAAAAGACAAATACAAAATTCTATCGAATATCTTGTTTATGAATTCGCTATATTTTTAAAATCAGAATATAATATTGAGACAAATTATCAAGATATTTTATTATCATTTATAGATTATAATTTACCAAATACTAAAAGTGTAGATGAAACTGATATATATTTTACATCAGAAGAAAATAAGTTGTATAAATATTTTTATAAATTCTTTTCGACATTAGATAGGATAATAAGTTATAAAGTATATTCACAAATTGATAAAACAAAATTTATAGAATATGCACTTATAATATTGATAACAGAAAAAAAAATTGATTTATAAATTAATTTTATTAATAAAATAAAAAATGAGTTCAATTATCAAACTAACAAACGAGTGTATTAATAAGCGTATTGCATATACTACTTCTGATGACAAATTTATGCATTACAGTGTTTTGTTCTGTCAAGAAAAAGGGTTATGTCTTAAAGAAGTTTTCTGAAGGCGCAAATAATATAAGACAAAAATACATAAAATCTGATAGATCTATACATGCAGAAGAAGAAGCTATAAGACTTTTACCCCCAAATAATAAGAAGAAAAATATTAAGCTAAAGTTATTAGTTATAAGAACTACTAAAAAAGGAGAAATAGCTTTATCAAAGCCATGTCAACATTGTTTAAATAAAATGAAGAATATTAAGGGATATACAATAACACATGTATATTATAGTATAAAAGATTATATTGTGATTAGAAAATTAAAAGAATTAATTGAAGATAATAATAAACATATATCCAGATTTTATAGAAATCAAGGTATATGTTAACATCTAGTCTCCAGATTTTTGATTACATTTTTTCTTAACCTAAAATTGAGGTTAAGAAAATTTTTATGACGTAAATTTACATCAAAATGGAGACTAAATGTTAATTAATAAATTACAAATAATGAGTTTTTTATAAAGTAAGATAATATCAATTAGGTAAAACATTGTTTAGAAATTCCTTCAACTGTATTATAATTTTTTAAAAACTTTTATTAAAAATAAAAATAATGCTTTGTTTAATAAATGTATTCGCACAATAATGGCTTGTTAATTTTAATTTTTTTTATATTTTATTATCACAGTTGTAATTAGAATTTTTAAAGTAGCTGATAATTATGTTAATTTATTTAGTACTTATTTTCCACTTTCTATAGTATCTATAATTACATCTTTAATTTCTTTAATTTTATATGAAAGATGTGTTGCTGATTCAAAATTATATAATAAAATAATTAATAAGAATACAGAATATGCAATAAATAAAGCAAAAGAAATAGACACTATGTATTCATGGTTTTTAGGATTAATAATTACAAGTGTAATAACAGCTGTTATTACTTTAGTTTCTAAAAATTATTAACCTCTAATATCCATTTTGTTGTAAATTTATATCATAATTGTTTTCTTAATCCGAATTTTTAGGTTAAGAAAAATATAATCAAAATCTGGAGACTAAAGGTTAAAGAAGTTTGATAAATATTTTTATTACTTATTATGAGTAATAAAAATAAAATTATATATTTAAGGGAATGCCGTGACACGAACATCTCCACCTCCAGCAGATAAATTTGTGGTATATTGATTAGACATTTGAGTGCTATTAAGAGGATTTTCAGAACCTCTTCTGTATGTATTAGTACGTTTACTAGCATATTTAGTATTTGTAGGATTTCCAAGTTGATTTTGCATATCAACACCAGCAATAACAGTTTTGTATTTACCAGATGTAGTGTAAATAAGATCTGCAAGTTGTTGTGTGGTTTCGTTATTAATACCACCCATAACATTCATAGCTCCTTGTTGAAGATCAACATTTGGATTAACAGATACATTAAACCATCCATTATTATTTGGTGCAATCGCTAAATCTCCTCTAATAGGATCACCTTGAGATCTTAAATTACTATTTAAGTTAGCAAACATAAAACGATCATAAACAATTGGCTGATCTTCTGCACCAAGTGAATTTAAAGTTGTCATATCTCCAACTGGTAAATTAGCTTGAGAATGTTTTATATTTTCTGGACCACTATATGCTTTATTCATTTCATCATTGTAATTTCCATCTGCAAATCCAGGTTGCATTAATGGTGCTCCACCATGATACTTAAGAGAGGAACCACCGGTTCCACATGTGGCTGAAAAATTTTCTTTAACTTGTTTAGGTTGAACATGACTAGCTGCATTTGCAAAATCAAGTGGACTTTGTGGAACAGCAAGATTATGTTGAGAAGGAACATTATAAGTTATATTTGCACCATAATCACCTCCAAAAAATCTGGGTGCTATTTGAGACTGAAAAGTTCCGGGAACTGTGTAAAAATTGTTATTTGTATCACTTAACATACTTTTATAATTATTTTGAATAGCAGTAAATTTTCCTGCTGAGGCTGCTTTACGATTTTGCGCATATACTTGTTGAACTTTTAAATCTCTTTGAAGTCCCCAAGGAGCAGTATAATTTTCTTTATTTTCTTTTTTATCTTGTAATGCATTTACTGCATAAACAGTACCTAATAATCCAACGAGGGTGACAAGAATTTTACTATCAATCATATTTTATTTATACCCTAGAAAGAAAATTAATTTATTATTTTTTAAAATTTATTTGCTTTTAAAGAAATTTTTTAAAAATTCTTTAAGTACAACTATTAAATTACTAAATATTCGCTATTTAGTCTTTAGTATCCAGAATTTGAATTTATTTTTCTTAACATAAAATTAAGGTTAAGAAAATTTTACGACATAAATTTACATCAAAATGAATACTAAATATTATTTAATTTATTGCTATATTGTTTTAGAAAAAATTATTTTAATGTACAATAATAAATGACAACATATTATACAATTAGTAATGGTGCTGGTAGTTTCTTAGGTTCTACACCACTTCCTATTTCTGGTGCAGGAATAGTAACATTATCTGATCCCACAAATCCATATGCACAATGGTCTGGTAGTACGTTCCAAAATAGAGGTAACGGTTATTATTTATCAGCAAATGGAAGTTACTTACGTGTGACACCCGCTGTGTATGCTAATTGGAATTATACTCTTGGATCCACTGAAATTTGGAGTTATACGAGCGGTAACGGTTTTTGGTCGATTAATTATGTAAATAATAGTAATTCTTTTTCATTAATATATGATAATGCTCCATTCTTAACTGTTGCTCTAGCTCCATCTTTGACAACTTTCCCTCCTACCACATCATTTTTTCCTCCTACCACACCATTTTTCCCTCCTACCACACCATTTTTCCCTCCTACCACTTTACGTCCAACTACAACATTTTTACCTCCTACTTTACCTCCTACTTTACCTCCTACTTTACCTCCAACTTTGCCACCTACTTTCCCTCCAACTTTCCCTCCCACCACAACATTTTTACCTCCTACTTTACCTCCTACTTTACCTCCTACTTTACCTCCTACTTTACCTCCTACTTTCCCTCCCACCACAACATTTTTACCTCCTACTTTCCCTCCCACCACAACATTTTTACCTCCTACTTTA